>Ga0316187_10002172_pt1 | contig 17104 bp, 28 predicted proteins | sample CroRivburrow1_MG_FD_204927 | JGI IMG/M metagenome (GOLD analysis project Ga0316187, IMG submission 204927) | Coastal sediment microbial communities from Maine, United States - Cross River worm burrow 1 | ecosystem: Environmental > Aquatic > Marine > Coastal > Sediment | place: USA: Maine... | reverse complement strand
TTCCTTACAACGGTCCTAGTTTTTCTTATCTTCTTATCTGGTAGAGCCTTAAAGCTCATTTTCAATTCATCAACTGGATCTGGCTTAGCCTTAGGCTTAGCCTTAGCCTTAGGTTTCCTAGTCGAACCATCTATAGGGGCTAAGAGCGCCCGGGCTGGTTCATCTGGTCGCTTAGGTCTGGTAGTTATTTTCCGCCTAGGACGCTTGGTTGGTTCTGTAGCTGCTGTTGGACCAGTGTTTGATTTAGCGGTTTTGGTAGTCTTGCGCTTAGTCTGTTTAGGTTTTGGCATTGGCACACTACCAGCCAAATCACTTAGCAGATTGTCTAATTCTATATCAGAACTCATAATGACTTTCTCTTGTTTATCAATTGTCTAGGTAAGTATGCAGATGTAACTCTTACTACATTGTAGTCTACACCGTAGTAAATGCCAACGTCATCAATCAAAATATCTTTAATTGATGACCAGGGTTTTAGGCCAGCAATAAATGGTACCAATGAATGCTCTCTATGCACAACCCAAAAGTTATTTAATATTGGTGTGGCACTAGCAGAGCTAAACTTTAAAGACTCTAAACTTATTGTAGGTACTACAATTTCAATCATAGTTCTGAATGTACATTGTGGTACTTTCAATATAAGCTATATCATCTTCTCCATTTATCTTTTTAGTGCAAGGTACAAAAAATTCACAACTCTTACATTGGTGGAATGCGTTTATGTTTGGGTAGATAAATGGATCGCCTAACATATCCATAGCTTCTAGAAGAATATACTCACCAATTAGTTTAAGCTGCTGTGCATCTCTATAACTTTCAATACGCTTAAAATATTCCGGTTCTTCAAAATCTTCTAAGAACCCTATGTAGTCTGCCACATCAAGATCATTGTCTTCGATGGCTTGCATGTACAAATTATAAGTTGTTTTTTGGTCTTTGGCCTTAGATAGTTTTCCGCTCTTAAGAACATTTGGCGGTGATGGTGCATCTTTCAGAATGTAATTAAATTCGGTACCCATCACGTTAATGTCTAGCATACGCAATGCCCAATAATAAGCGCTAGCTTGTGTATCTCGTTCTAGCTTAGCTTCGGATGAGTAAGCAAAATTGCTAGTTGTTTTATGGTCTATGATGATGTAGGAGTCAAACCGATCATCGTATACCAGTAAGTCGATTATACCTTTGTATAAGACAACTTCACCTTTATACATTAGAACGTGGCAATCCATTACATTATTATATTCTGTGCTAAATCCGGGCCTTAGAATTTTGCTTTGCTTTTCTGTTACCGGTATTGGTACCTCAAAGTCAATTTCAGTTTTGACCGGCCTAATATGCTCATCAGCTTCAGATGCCCATTCAACATAGTTATCTATGATGCTAGGTCCAATTTTAATATAGTCATCTATTTCTCTGAAGATGTCGCCATCAATACCAACACTGATTAGGTTTATCCTAAACGTAGTTAAGTAACTAACGAAAGCAGCTTTAGCTCTATTGATTTTAGCTATTGTCATACCCTTATCCCATGTTTCAGGATCATAGAGAATTTCCATAGCTTCATGCATGGCCGTGCCAAATTCATAATTCTTAATGGCACCGATGTTTGAATAGTTGAGCCTATTCTGACTTGAATAATCCCACAACAGCCTGCACGTTCTAAAAGTGCTTCTATCAGTGGTACCAATGGCCATCAAACTTGATTTGGTATCAGATTGCATTAGGTTTTCTTTCAAGGTCTAAGAATGTTTTAATATCGTTTCCACTAGTATATCAAAATGATTCTCACTTTGCAACTTCTAGATTTTATTTAGTCCAGATGTGCTCTTGCTAGACCAGTAATGCGTATTTGCAAGGTAACTCTTGGCTACTGGTCTTGTGACAATCTCCATTGCTTGCTTACCCTCAACTTGTGCCGGATGATACCAACGTGATTGTGGGTTAGTTAGACCAGAGCTAAAATCTAGGTCTTCAATAATGGATCGTATTTGGTTATCTTTTGTAATGACTCTAATAACAGCAATTACTAAAGCTACAATTGAAAACATCAAACTGTAAGCTATTGCTACTTCTGCCATTTGTTGCCCCTATCTATATATTATTTTATGCTAACTCACCACTAAGCATTTGTGCTACCCACTGCTTAGTGTATTCTATCTTGCCTAACCTAACCTCATCTATTGTATCGACTGTTACTAAGTCCCATACATTAATGATATTTTTTTGACCATAACGTTTAATTCTACCGATAGCTTGGTCATTCAGCGTTGGAGACCATGCACGATCAAAGAAAATAAGGTTGTGGCAGACTTCTTGTAGTTCATCTATACCAACTCCCCCGGCACCTAATGTTGATATAAAAACTCTACAAGTTTTATCTGTAAGGAATCGTTCTAAATTAGCATCTTTAGTTCTCTGGTTCTCACGTCCGGTATAATACACATGACCAATTTTTGCTTTTTGAAGTGGTCCACTTAGCATATCAATAGTTTTTGAGAATTGCGAGAAGACCAAAAACTTTTCGTCACTATCTCCTATGAGTTGCATAGATGCATCAACTTTTGAAGATGGTGTCTTTAATCCATATGTATCTTGTTCTTCATCATAATAGACTGTACCCGCTGCAAATTGTTGTAATCGTTGTAACTGAGCAATCACTACAGATGCGGCTAAAGGTTCTGTTTCGGCAGGCTCGGTATCAATATATGATCCAGCACCAATTTTTTCTATTACGTCATCTACTGTATCAAATTGAAATGCTTGATGACTTTCAACCCATGCCAGAAAATCATTGTTCATGTCATCGTATTGTTTACGTTGCTTTTTATTTAACTCAACTTCAATCCGTGTGACATTAACAGGAGGAATATCTAAGCCGCATTCCTCAAGTAAAACTCTGTCATAAAAAGGTTCTATTTCCGGGTATCCAACATCAAACCAATCGCTAGATGGTCCATGAGTAATTACGTAATTAGCTTGTCTTACTCTACCATTAACTGTAATCCATGGTCTCTCACTATCAGTCATTGTATTAATGAACCTAGTGTAAGAACTATATTGGGATGGGTAAAGATAATTTAGCAGCGACCACAAATCTTGTGGCTTAGTTGTTATTGGTGAGCCGGACATCAAAGTACGATATTTACCTTTGATCTTCTTTATGGCTACTGCTTGCTTGGCTTTTCTATTTTTTATTCTATGACATTCATCCACAATTATATGTGTGAAATTCTTAAACAGTCTATCATCCATCATAGCAACTGCTTTGTAATTAATCACATAAACATGATGGCTGTCATCGAAAAGATTATCTCTGTCGCTATTGATGATGCGCTTAACTGATAAATCTGTTTCTTCCTCAAACCGCTTAACCCAATTTCTATGTGTTGGTAGTGGTGCAATAACAAGAGTCAAATGGTTTGGGTTAAAATTATGCCTTAGCCTTAAATCTCTTTCTATTGCAAACAGGGTTTTACCCGTGCCCATATCCCAACAGCATAAAATATTACGCTTACTCGAAAATTTGGCTAGCGCATTCCGTTGATGTGCCCATAGATCAGTCTTTACCAGTTGAGGCATTATTAACCTTTATTGTTCTGTGCTTCTTTATACCAATTCCTCAATGATTCATGAGATACGCTTATACCAGTAATATCTTTGACTTGAATTACGCAATCCATCCAGGAAATACCTTTGTTTCTAAGCTCATCAAGAAAAGATATAAGTCCGAAACCTCTTTCCTCTATTAACTTACCATCAAGCATACTTCTAAGTCGATGTGTGTCTTGTCTCATTTAACCTTCAAATGTTTGATTTTACTGTGAAATAAAAAAGCCGTCTAATCATATTTAGTTAGAAGTGACTTAGGACTTAGTTAAGACAAGATCAATTGTTTTATCTCATTAACTATATGGATTCATTATAGTTAATGTTGCAGGTAGTCCTAAATCACTTCTAACTAACTAAGTGGGACACAGATATGGATATTAAACATGATATTTATAGCCTTTATATCTGCATCCCACTTAGCGATCAGCAAACCGGTAGCCGTGTGACGGGATTGGTGTTACCGGTTCCTTCACCCTAGCGCCATCACCAGAGCATTGCAAATGTTTGCCGTTAGCAAGCCACATAGCGTCTCTACCAGCTTCTACACCCGCTCGATGGCCGGATACTACCCAAGGGTGGTGATGAGGCTAACAGGTGCCTTAGCGGCTTACTCTAATGCGTTTCAGGCTTAAGCCCTAATCAACATTGTTAGACAAGAATTGGCTGTTTCTGCTTGCCTTAAGCAACACCAATAAATAAGCAAAAAGCCCCCTGATAAACTTGACTAAGTGAAGGACGTGTTTACTTCACTAAGTAAGTTTAACCAGGGGGCTAAGTAGCAAATGGGTAAAGCTAGACGTTACCTACCTTAGCACCGCTAGCCGTACCACACAACCTACCACACAAGATTTATGTGGTGCCTGTTGGTTATTTGATATTGGTTTTCGCTTGCACAATAACATTACCACCGCAACCACTAAACATTGCATATACAAGTGGCGACTTTTCATCATTTACAACATCTGCATCGTCTTGCTCTAGAATCTCTAGAACAGTTCCAAAGCTTTCATCATCTACATCAATAATAATTGTTGGTACGGCGCTATCAACATTTTCAATTGCTGAAACTACCTGGTCAAAATTTACACTCATTTTATTCTACGTTTCTGTCGTATTCACGACCTAGAGCTTCTTCTAACTTAATTCTACCCTCTGAATATGCACTTTGTGGTTTTTTTGGAAACTCTTTGTCTCTACCACGTTCACCACTTGCACGTTGAACTACTTCACCGTTCAAATCAGATTGAACAACAAATCTCCAACCTTTATTTAAACATAAAACATTTTGACATTCATAAACTGCTACGTCCATTGGGCCGCCCGTACTAGGTGATACAAGTCTTACAGACGTAATAAGGAATGTTACTTTGTCGCACACTACACATCTAGCAGCTTCGTCAAGTCTCATTCTCCACCGGTTTCATCTAGATAGTTGACTAGAGAGAATGATTCAGACTCTACTAATTCATCATCGGACGCTATTTCATCTTGTGAATTTATAGGTGGACGTTCTTTAGGCCCAACTTTAACAAGTTCATCTATAATATCCTCAAACGGATCAGCCATAGAAACTAAGTCATGATCGACATCATCACTAGCATCAATAGGCTTAACTGGTGCTGTAGCTCGCTGGTATTGATTTACCTGAGCACATAGATTTTCAATTTCATTTTCCAGTGCTCTTACACGAGATGTCAAACCTATTACTGCTTCTTCTAGATGAGCGGCTTTACTTAGAGAAGAACTTGATTGCCCACCTGCCCCACGTCCTCTATTAGCATTGTAGATAGCAGGTGTAGGTGGTCTTACTAACAAAAGTGTTGCTGGAATCCTACCTATTGCCGGTTCTAAAACTTCCATACAACCCATATTAATTAGTTTATTTCTTATGGCTGTATGTAATCCCGGATTAATTCCAAGCTGACTAATTGCTTTACCAAAAGCCTGTTTAAAGATTGGCCTACGCAATTCATCTAGCTCATGCTCTTGTTCCAATATTGCATAAACTGCTTGACAGTTCTTGAATATCTTTAAGTTTGCGATGTCTGGCATTTACCCAATACCACTTTCTTAAGCTGATTTGCGTACTTCGTTGGCTAGTGCATGAGCGGCCTTAGTAAGAGATCGCAAACGAGATTCGGTTTGCTGAACCTTGCGCTGTACTCGTTCTGCTTTCCTTGATGCTAGTTTCTCATCTAGACTAAGAATCCACCTAAGACCATCCTTGATAGACACTAGCTTGCGGCCATCAGTGTGAACAATGGATGGGAAGTCTGACTTATCATTTGAAATTGCGTTATAAATTGTTTGTGAAGTGATCGTATGATTAAAGGGTTCGTGTGACTCATCATCACTATCAGCATAGTAATTGACCCTAACAACAAAGTCTGCGATGGTTTCCGCACCTTCTGGGACAGGATGCTTAATTACTGGACCCGGCTTGCGACCACGACGCCGTGGGGCTGGCTCTGACTCATTGCCATCATCATCATCATCAACGTCAATATCTTCGTCATCGGTATCTTCATCATCAAAGTCGGCATCATCGACTTCCTCAAAGTCTTCGACTTCTTCCTCATAATCTTCAGCATCATCCTCAAAATCGTATGTTTCTACATCGCTCATAGCTTTATCCTCTTGTTGTTACTAGTGCTAGATACTCTACCGTATCAGTTTGTGGATCTGGAACCAACCTGGCACCAGAATTTTTAGTTGTTAATTTAGAACCGCCTTAGCAATAGGATCACTAAGCTCACCACTGCCAAGGATCGTTGGGTTTATCAACCTTACATGATACATTATTACATGGTACTGAGATGAAAAATTTAAATGTATCTCTCTTAGCATACCTAAAGTGGTCAAATACTCATTAACAATCTTAAGTGTTAAGTCTAGGTCTAAATCACAAATCCCTAACTTAAACTGGCGTATATGCCGCATTAAAGATTCAATATAACTAAAAAACCCATCAAGATGAATAACAACTTCTTCTGTAAAAGGTTCTAGATTGTAGCCTTCAAATAGTTCAGCTATTGATGGGTGCTCTAACTTTACATCTATTTGTGTAAACATTGCAGCACGTTTTAGAACATTAAATGTATCTGCTAGATCTTGGCACGAATTCAAGCATAAATTTAACATCATTTTAGCTTGCCATTCTCCAAGATCAGTTGTTGGTAGTTTAATTTTCGCTCCTTAGTGTCGGTATGATTGTAATCTAGCTCAATACAACTAGAAATGCAACTTACAAAATAGAAAATCCATAATACGTTGGCAAATTAAAGATTCCGTCAAAAATTTGTTGACAGCTAGTCGATCTTGTGATAGTATGGTTTAAGTTTTAAGGGAAAGGCTTAAAGATGCTAGATAAAATTTCTAGATTCATTATGGCTGTAGTTAGGGTCCATGTGTTCGTATTGGTTACAATACTTTACATCATTTACCGTTTGCTACATTTAATGTTCGGTCATCGTGTAGAGAAACCTATAGATAGCACACAAGGCAATGTGTATGAATTTAAACCAAAGGTAGTTTCTACGGATAATATCGATAGGCTTGATGACTTAGATAAATATGAGAGAGCAATATTCAGGTTATTTGACCAAGCTGTTAAACAAGACCACACAATGGCCTACAATATGGTTGGCGATATGCATCAAGCATATATCGATGGTAATGTTGATGAGGCTGTAGATATTGGGATGCAACTGAAAGATATTTTGTTTCCTCAAGATGTGACGGCCTAATGGTCTATCGACAGTCCACACAAACATGGGTCAATTCGGTAACATTATACGCTATAAATGCATTGGATCTACAATTGTATGATATAGCTGTAGACTACATCAAACTTTTAAGTTGGTATAAGCGGACGTATAACCTGATGCCACACAACCAATTAGTTAAATCTCTATTTGATTGTATGGCCGATCATAAAGACGAACTAACAAAAATCAATAAGCAAAAGGGTAAATTATGGCAGACATGACTAATATTTGGATGATGCGAATTCTTACAGATGGCCTTGATGTGAACACAGAGCACATTTTTAGTGTCGGTCTATGTAATATGGCCAACATTAAAATGGGATTGCTGGCTACTCGTGGCCAAGACTATGCAATTGAACATACTCCATTTGACGATGGTTTTAATCTAACTAGATGTCACTACAACTTAAACAATGCTCAACTAAAAGAGGAAGTAGCCAGATACATACATCAAATTATAGTTAGTAAGCCTAACCCTATAATCTTACTAGATGAGACGTTAATATCTGGACTTAGAAGCTTTGCTATTAAAGATTATAAATGGTGGGACTATACCAGACCTAGTAAATCTGCTAATCCCGAGTATTGGTGGCGCTTATCACATGAAATAACGGTAATTTCTCCAACACTTCTTGCTAAGGCTATCTGCCTAGTTTCAGGAATCGCTAACGTTGATCTAAATAGATTTGTCCCCGCCCATAGACAATTTGTCCCCACCCATGGCTGTACAACGGCTTTAAGCGCCGTGCAAGAGGATGCTCTTAGTTTTATGGAGCTTCTTAACGTGCATTGTATAAGCCTTAGCACGTTAGCATCACTTACACATGACTAATAGACACCCATTAGCAAACTGTTCTGAATGTCCATGGAACGTACCACAAGCTGGCTACGCACCAGTTGCCGGGCCAGAAGATGCACCTATTCTACTCATTGGAGAATCACCTGGTAGGGGTGAAAAAGGAGTACCCTTTAAAGGTCCGGTTGGCTATGTGGTTAACCTTGTTTTAGGCAGAAATAAAATAGCCGCTAATAAGGTGAGAATGACTAATGTTGTGGCTTGTCATCCGCCGCATGAATTCGGTGAAGAATCAGATGCGCCCCCGGCAGAAGTCATTGCATGTTGTAAGCCTAGATTGGAAGAAGAATTAAAAGGCCGTACTGCTATTGTTGGTATGGGCAATATAGCTAATAAAGCTATTCAAGATAAGACTGAAGGCATTACTAAGGCTAGGAAACGAGCACCAAGCAAGCTACCACAAGACCATAGGCTCGCCGGTACAATTTATGTGGCGACTGTAAATCCTGGTGCATGTATAAGAACGCCAGACTATTTTAAGTCATTCAATGATGACATAATCAAGCTCAAACGTGCTTTAACACCAAATAACATCTATACCAGGTGGGAACCTACAAGATACGCCGTAGCTGATGATGAGGTAACAGCCAATAAGGTTCTTGAATCTATTTACCGTAATGCAGAGATGCTATCGCTGGATATTGAGTGTGGGGTCGATAAGGACGTCAACCTTGCACATCCTGATGAGCTTCTATGTATTGGTATAAGCTATGAAGAAAACAAATCATTTGTTATTGGTGAGCAAGCACTTAAATTTCAGTCTGTACGTGACTGGCTATCAAGGATTCTTAATAAGCTTAAGATCATATGCCACAATGGTAAATATGATCTACAAGTATTGATGCGTTTTGGTGGGTTTAAGTTTAGGCCAAGACTTTACGCCGATACTATGATTGCCAATTATTGCATGGACGAAAGGCCGGGGCACCATGATCTGGAAAGTGTGGCATCCCAAAATTTAGGTACCCCTAGCTGGAAAGCAGAATTAGAGAAGTACCTAGATAAAGGTGATTCATATGCTGTTATTCCTAGAGATGTCTTATATCGGTATAACGCCTATGATGCTGCTGAAACTTTCAAGTTGTGGAGATTCCTAGAAAAGAAGCTTACACCTAAGTTACGTGCTTTGCATGATAGGTTAATGTTGGTTTCTGATGCTTTAACATATGTAGAGCTAGATGGTATTCTTGTGGATGATGTCAAATTAGCCGAACTAGCTGAAGAATACGAAGCAATATTAGCTGATTTAGAAGAAGGTTTAAGCCGTTGGGTTGATAATCCAAATAGCGTTAAGCAAGTTGTAGAAGCGCTAGACGTTCTTGATTTGGATAATGAAACCACCACTAAAAGGCATCTGAATATGTTACTTAGAGATGTCGAAGAAGGTACAGAAGCTTGGTATTTTCTGACTCTTATATTGCATCAAAGACTACATCAAAAGGTCTACGGAACCTATATTAAAGGCAATCAAAAACGATTAATAAACAGACATTTGCATCCTTCATTCTTTATACATGGCACCGTATCAGGCAGGTTAGCTTGCCGTAATCCGAATCTACAGAACCAGCCTAGACAAGGTGTTAAGGATATATTTATTCCTAAGCCCGGTCATATATTTGTTCAATGCGACTACTCACAAGTTGAGCTAAGAGTTATAGCTTGTGAAGCTCAAGACAAGTATTTACAACTGGTTTTTAAAGACCCTAATAGAGACATACACGGCGAAGTGTCAAACACTCTATTCGGTGAAGGTAAATGGGATAGCGAAGGTCGAGTTAGGGCTAAGAGCTACGTATTCGGGTCTATATATGGGCTTAGTCCCTACAGTATTAGTCTAGATTTTGGTATACCTGAGCTTAAAGCCAGACGTGAACAGAACGCATTCTTTAGGATGATTCCAGACACAATGAAATGGCGACGTAAGGTTGTATCTGATTTGATGTCTAATGGTCAGATACCAGAGACGTTTTTCGGTCGCCAACGTAGATTGCGACTTATTACTAAAGAAACTGAAAAGAAATTAGCTAAAGAAGTGTTAGCATTTTATCCGCAAAGCACAGCTAACGATATATGCATGGATGCAATGAACAATATATCTAAAGCTTTTGAAGATACAAGCGCACGTCTTAGGGTTCCAGTTCATGATTCTATAACTGTTGAATGTCCGATTGAAGATGCTAAGGAGGTAGGCCAGATAATGAGAAATATAATGGAACAAACCGCCACAAACACATACTCTGATTATGTTCCATTTGAAGCTAAAGCTGAATATGGATTTACACTAGGTCAACTTGGAGAAGTTAAAGAAGACTCATTACCAAGTTAAATAAAGCTAAAATAACTGAATAATTTTAAAGGCTCTACAAAGACATTTTTGTAGGGTCTTTTTAATGCGCTTTTTTAAAGGCTTTTTTAAAGGGAATTTCAAAGACAATTTCAAAGGGAATTTCAAAGATAATTTAAAAGAGTTTTAAAAAATGTGAAATTTTTGCAATGAATTACGCCACAATGGACTATATTTACCACCAAAAATGTGAAATTTATGGGGTTTTTTACGCCACAATTCCAACCATGAGTTAGAATGTTGGTAACTGCTTGCACCTTTATTTGATGTATAGAAGTGAAAAAGTATTGGTTTTATTTGATGAATTGAAAAAATGTTTTTGACATCAAATCAGATCTGTGCTAAGATGTCAATATGACTTATGTACTAAGTGAAGTATTTAGTAATAGCGAACAACAAATAGCAGTTATATTTATAGATGATAATAATCAGTCACACTTAACACCTATTTGTGAATACATAAAGGGTAATACAGAAATAGTTACCGACTATAAAGATAGAGCCGGTTGGGTATGCAAATGTATTAAGATAGATTTACCAACTATTTATAGTGCTGGCATAAATACAGATCCACCTAATACAAACAAATCCACACAATCAGCCACAACTAATAAAGATAAACCAGAATGGCCTAGCGATTTACCACCTAAATCTCTATTAGAACAAGACATAGATAAATGGCTATTGGCTACCGAAAGGAAACTAGAACCTAGTGATATTGTCGCTATACCCAAATTGAAAGTAATTGCTCGTAAATGGGCTATGGATAAAGCTAATCAAACTAATAGCTTTATTATTTCAATTGCTAACGCATCGGCACGGTATGCAATTACCCCTGGTCAAGCCAAAGGTATCTTAAACTATTGGCGCGCATCACTAAACCTAAATAGAGATAGCGATATACCATCACCAGATACAACGCCAATAGGTGACGAAGGTTTAGATCTATCTGCCTTGCATGAGGGTAGCTATGGTGTACCAGGCACGGATAGCAGGCTTAAGATTAGAATAAATAAGCCGACTAGGGGTAAATGGTCTGGATATGTGTTCGTGCAAGATTGTGCTACGTATGGGAGTCAACGTAGGTACGGAATCCAGAAACCTAACGCTCTATATACTGGCGATATACAGAATGAACTCCAACTAATCCTAGATAACCCATCACTAGCGCTTAAGAAATATGCACAACTAACAGGTAATTGCGGCATATGTAGGCGACCGTTGGAAGATGCTGAATCACTAGAACGTGGTATAGGTCCTATTTGTGCAAGTAGATTAGATGGCCTATAGCTAAATAGATATTACAAGTAGCAAATATTATAAATCTTTGATATACTCATAGTAAGAATATATAAATATCACCTAGTGAAGGGGTAAGAGATAGATGATATTCAGACGATATAACAATGACTATCGGGCAACTAGACTCAAACTAGATAGGAATGTATTACCTAGTGACGTGTTTCAGTATCCTACGGAACTCACTAAGGGAATAGCCTGGTTAGTATATTTGGAAGATCGCACTAATGGTTATTTCATATCTAGGTGTGGTGCGAATGAGGCATTTACGTATGGAATGCTTCATTTATGCGAGCGTAAGACTATAGCCGAGTTAGCCACACCTAGGGAACTGGCAAAGTTAGCGGATATGGACCCTGCCAGTAAGCAATATAATTATTTAATGGAAGATATAGCTAGCGATAAAGGCTATGCACGTTCTATAGGCGATACATATTTCTTTACTCTGCCATTACATGTTATACAATTGTATGGCGACCGTGACTATTACTCAGGGAAACCAACACGGATGGAAGTTGGCGACGAGGTTATAGACCTAGCCCAGTTTGATCACTATAAGGTAACTGGCCTTATTGCTTATAGTACTAAGAGGTTTAAGGCAATTGCCACCGATGACGTTAGGCATGCTATGGGTATCAACCTTTGGCGTGGAACGGTATGGGGTGTACGTCCTAATGGGACACGAAAGACACTTAGAAAGGTTTGGAACTAATGAAGTATTCAGATATGGAAGTCGGAACTGTTATAGAGGGTACCTATACGGCACCTAGCCTCATTAGAGCGTTCGCTGATGAACTAGAACGTATAGATACTGCTAATAAATATTCGATACTAGTGAATGATGCCACAACGTTCTTAAATCCGCTTGAGGCTAATTCTGTGAGTGACGTAGCCTTAGAACAAGCATTACTTGTCTATGAACTTATGGACGCTCTAAACTGCTACGCACCTAAGGGGATTACCTTTGGTGCTAATGGTGGGGAAGGTAACAACTACGGATGGTGGACTACCGACAATGATTAAGTATTCAGATATAGAAATTGGCACGGTTATAGCGGACACCTATGCGCCACATATCCTCATTAGAGCGTTCATTGATGAGTTAGAGCGTATAGATACTGATAATGAGTATTCAATGTTAAGGATTGATGCTAGAGCCATCTTAGGGTCACTCAGGGGTGACAATGTAAGTGATGAGACTATAGAGCAAGCATCTTATATTATTAGTGAACTATTCGATGCCTTAAATGCTTGTGGGCCTCAAGATATGTACTTTGGCGCTAATGATAGTGATGGTTGCGATTATGGGTGGTGGGCTACCGACAATGACTAAGCGTAAAGATATTATGTCTGCCTATGAGCGTGCCGAACTTGTGGCTATGGCTATAAATGCTTACACAATAGCGCTAGAGCACGATTTGAAAGTTAGAACCAAAGCATCTTATCGTGCTCTAGGTGTATCGGCTAGGAAACTAGAGCGAACGCTAATTATCGGTACAGGTAGCGCAACTAATGAGCGCATACGTTACTATGATATAAAGGGTAGGTGATTGTAATGGGTAAAGAGACAATGATAGATGGAACAAATTATAAAGGGCCGATTATGGGTAGTGACTCTCTAGAGCTTAGCGATGAAGATGCTATGAGGATAGCTTATCGTGTTATGACTTCATCGGACTTTATTAACGTATGCGCCAATATGGCGTACTCACGTAAAGTCGGGATGATTGTAATTAATACCGATGATGGTGGTGTGTCGGAACTTTACGAACTAAATAAAGATATGCCAGATCCAACCAATCTATGGTCTGTCGTAGTTAATGGTGATAGATCACCAGCATATGAAGATATGCACCCATCAGCACACCTAAACGTTTGGAGCCGAAACTAATGAGCATGCTAACTGTACAGATTAATGGCGATAGTGATTCCGTAACTAACAGTCAGGTTGAACTCGCAAGGTTGCTTAAACTGATAACCGAAAGAATTGAGTTAGGCTACTATCATTATGACGGCTCCGATAATGTTCTAATGGATATCAACGGAAATCATGTTGGCAACTTTACTTGTGGTGCAACAAATGAATAACGATAAACTAACGCTTTACGTACATACTGACCTAAGCGACAACGAATTCGCTGATATGTTAAATCAGGTTGCCTCAACTATTCGCAAATCCGATTATCTACCTGGACGCACATCTAGTATCTTAGATTCTAATGGTGAGCGTATTGGTGGATTCCGAGTAAGTAGGTATTAAATGATTAAGAACCGACCACCAAAGCGACGGCCACAATATGAATTTAAGGTGAGCATCTATCTAGGCTCTAATGACATAGCCACTAATGCCGATTTGGTAGGTGCTCTAGATGCGATCAAACAGCAATTGGAGTTAGGGCAATATTACAACGATCGGCGTAACCCAATTATTGGCAGTCGATCCGGTAAAGAAATTGGAGCCTGGACTATTCCCTCGCCTTAGTTTGATCCACAACCAAATAGCAATACCGAACGGCCATCTAACTAATTACGTTAGGTGGCTGTTTGCGTTCTAGCCCTAGAGCGATCGTGAGGCTATGCGACCGACTGACCTAGGTGATGGCCATTAGATCGGCTCACATACTCCCAGATCGGCTATATGGCCGTCTAAGGCTTAATTTGTGGCAGTAGTGAACGCCTAGGATACTCTGAGCCAGCCATAGCGCCAATCTGAGGGCCGTTGAGCGACCTAGCCACACAATCTACCGTCTAAGGTCTTAGAGGTTCTCAGATTGGCAGTATGGCCGAGTACGGTGCGATCGGTTCGGAACCCAGAACGCAAAGATGACCCTAACCGAACGGTTAAGGCCATCTAATCTAATTGGGTTAGGTTGTTGCGTTGCTAGTCGCCTAGTAAAGCGTTGTAGGTATGTGCGCTACCGATCTCATCGGCTTTACATACCCAACATTCCCAATAACCTACATGCTTTGTAATTGCGATCGGCTCATATGTTTCTAAATATCCGTATCGGGTAAGCCGTTGTACTAGTTCGTCCTCTTTCTCTTTATTGGTGCACCCTTCCAAATCCACATCTAATTGTTGGCGTACCCGATCCGTTACCCCATAGTAGGCTGCATCATGTATTTGAGCGGCGGCGCAAGTTTCACAAAGGTTAACTTGTGTTCGTGTTTCGTTCGGCATTGTTTATATCTCTTTCTTGTCGGTAGGCAGTTCTGATATTGTCGGCCACCTAGGACCACCTAGGGTTGATCCACAAGCATCACAACTTGCCCAACTGAATTTGATTTCAGTAGCAGCATACTCACTCAATACACCATTCAATGTTTCTTGTTGTTCGACAGTTATGTTAGATTCATCTATCAGGTTACCGATAGTGCCTATGTGTTCTAGGTTGTCATAGTCCATATCTGGATCTAGATCTAGGAGTTCACTAGCCTCACGCCAAGTGTAATTACTGAGTATGTAGCAGTCATAGCATATCCAGCTATCGGCATCGCTTTCTAGATACACACCATTAGCGGCGATGTTCCATGCTTTGGCTAGCCCGATCGTTCCATTAGCGGCCCATTCCCAATTAGCAGCCTTAGACAGAAATTGCTCTATAGTCATTCTCATTTGTTTGATCCTTTGGCTAGTGATATGGCCGGATGAGGAATGGTACGCATAAAGTCGGGTAGTAGTCGATGGTTCATTGATTTGCTGTAGCGTTCTAATGCCTCTAGTGCTCTTACTCGTGCTGGTGAGGTTGCCGTATCATCTAGGTAGATAGAGAAATTGTTAACGATAGTTGCATAGGTTGCGCTGCTACATAAATACCCATTTAAATCAATGTCGATATCGTCTGGAACTAAGTCTAGTTCGATGATGCTAGATATCAGGTTTGCGGATGAGCGATGTCCACGTACGAATAGATCCACTATTTGGTGTGGCTCAACGTTATATTCTTTACTGGTAGCGATGATTCCATCGACAATTGTATTAACTATTGTTTCGTGATTGGTGGTATTGCTATGTCCGTTCCTTTCGATGTACCTAATTAGATAGTTAGCAGCGTTGTTGAGCATATTCGCATACGTGTTGTTTGCTAGTAGGTTAATCATTGACATTGTTAGATCCTTTGTGGTTGGTTGATCGGCTTAGGTGTGTGAAGTATAGATTGTGTATTTGTGTTCTTCGTGCGTCAGGTTAAGACCTAGTGCCACACTTACGGTTATTATCGATGTATCTAGACGGAAGTTAAATGATGGTGGATCGATAGCCCAAGTCATTAGGCGACTAGCTAGTGACAAGTTTGCTAGTAGATATTCGTGTGTGGAATCTATTGTCTTGTTGGCGCTAACTAGTTTGGCTGTTTCGATCTCTATTTGTAGATCGGTTAGAGATGACTTATCGGCGTTTAGCGATTCTGTATTCCGTGTGTTTGCATATCGTGCACTATCTAGCTGAATTAAATCGCTACTGGTAGATCTAATTATCTCTCGTGCAAGCCTGATTATGTTTGCTTGTTCTTCCAACATATTTGCTCCCTAGTTTCCGAATATTATTGTTACGTAGTTATCTTCATTACCTACTGAGATAAAGCGACTATTTGAATTAGTCGAATTAAATACACAATTATAGTCGTCCTCTTGCACGCATTGTGGCAGTTCATCTAAGTAGTTTGGATTAATAAACGCTGCTAGTGCGACTATTAGGTTGATTATGGTTTCGACTATTTGTTGCTCCATGCGTCCAAGTGTATCAAACTACGAATAAATTTGCAACATTGAGAATCTATTTAAATTAAATAGAGCGGTAAATCCTGGTCTATAGACCTTCCACACCATCAACTAGCTGGACTTATGGCCGATTTGTGTGTGCGTAATGCGATATATGCTAAATAGTATTTGTTTGTTATTGTGATGTATTTGATGGTTAAGTAAATACTCGTGTTAATTGTGACAGATATGTGTCTGAAACGAGTGTAGATTAGCCCGAATTGAACCTAGTACATATAACTATGTGATAATCATATATGTCTCTTTTATTGTAAATACTATAATATATATGTATAAATCTAAGGTACACAAGAACACGTATAGTTGGCGTATATAAGTGAATATTTCGATACATGTGTTAAGCAAATATGCTTCGTTTATAACGTACCTGTTTAGTATACATAGCAATTAATTCTTATATCTCCCAGTAGACAGAAAGAAGTTGTTTTTAGGGTGCGTTGACTATGTTAT
>Ga0316187_10002171_pt1 | contig 17111 bp, 17 predicted proteins | sample CroRivburrow1_MG_FD_204927 | JGI IMG/M metagenome (GOLD analysis project Ga0316187, IMG submission 204927) | Coastal sediment microbial communities from Maine, United States - Cross River worm burrow 1 | ecosystem: Environmental > Aquatic > Marine > Coastal > Sediment | place: USA: Maine... | reverse complement strand
CTCCAGATCGCAGCAGCGCAGCCTCATCGCCCGTGGCGGTCGAGGCCGATGCGCTCGGGCAGGCATCGCGCGGCAGGGGACGCGCCAACGGCATCCGCTATAATGCCCGCCCCCTCCGCCAACCGGACCCCGTGCATGCTATTGGTCAAGCTGCTGATCGTGATCCTGCTGCTGTTCATCGTGGTCAGCCTGTTCTCGGCGCTGTACTTCATGTTCACCGACAAGGGGCGAACCAAGCGCACGGTGCGGGCGCTGACGGTGCGCATTTCGCTGTCGATCTTCGCCTTCATTCTGATCATGGTGGCCATCGCCACCGGGCTCATCGAGCCGAATCCCAGACCTTTCTGAGCGGCCCGGCGGCTGCAAAGCCAGCCTCGCAGAGATGGAAAAGGCGCTTCCCCGCGGGGAAGCGCCTCTATACCCGGGCGCATGCGGCGCGCCCATCGCTACCGCATCATAGCAGGTAGACGAAGATGAACAGCCCCAGCCAGACCACGTCGACGAAGTGCCAGTACCAGGCGGCGGCCTCGAAGGCGAAGTGGTTGTCGGCGCTGAAGTGCCCCTTCATGCCGCGCAGCATGACCACCAGCAGGATCACCGCACCCATGGTCACGTGGAAGCCGTGGAAGCCGGTGAGCATGAAGAAGGTGGAGCCGTAGATGCCGGTCTCCAGGGTCAGGTTCATTTCACTGTAGGCGTGGGCGTATTCCAGCGCCTGCAGCGCGACGAACAGGAAGCCCAGCCCGACGGTGGCCAGCAGCCACATCACCATGCCCTGACGACGGTTTTCCTTGATCGCGTGGTGGGCGAAGGTGCAGGTCACGCCGGAGAGCAGCAGGATCAGGGTGTTCAGCGCCGGCAGACCCCAGGCTCCCATGACCTGGTAGTCACCGCCGATGCCGGCCGGGCCGTTGGTCGGCCAGACACTTTCGAAATCCGGCCACAGGAAGGCATTGGTCGAGGCCGCGCCACCCGCGCCTTCGCCGCCAAGCCAGGCCACCGCCAGCACGCGGGCGTAGAACAGGGCGCCGAAGAAGGCGGCGAAGAACATCACCTCGGAGAAGATGAACCAGCCCATGCCCATGCGGAAGGAGATGTCGACCTTGCCGTTGTAGATGCCGCCCTCGCTCTCGCGAATCACCTCGCCGAACCAGCGGAACATCATATAAATGACGATCGCTGCGCCCAACAGCATGGTGGTGGAGCCCGCGCTGCTCTGGTTCAGCAGCATAGCGAAGCCCCAAAAGAACACGAACAAACCGATCGAACCGACGATCGGCCAGCGCGCCTCGTGGGGCACGTAGTAGCCAGCTGTAGCCATTAGTCCTTACCTCTCGAAAGCCAGTCTTTGATCATTGTTAGCAGGCTGTTGAATGTCTATTCAGGCGGCGCGATCCCGTTGTCTCGCGCTCGACTGGGCGGATTTCCCGGCCTGTCAGCCGTCGCCCGAATCCGTGGCGGCGAGCGGCGCGCTGGCTGCCGAATTTCGGGATTGTTGCTCATCGGGCTGCTCGCCGGTGTCGAAGAAGGTGTACGACAGGGTCACCGTCTCCACGCTGCGCGGCAGCTCGGGGTCGATCACGAAGGTCAGCGGCATGTCCTTGTCGCCGTCGGCCGGGAACACCTGGCGGCTGAAGCAGAAGCACTCGGTCTTGTTAAAGTACTTCGAGGCCACGGTCGGCGCCACACTGGGTACCGCCTGGCCGACCACCGTGCTGTCGCTCAGGTTTTTCGCGTAGTAGCTGGTGGTGTACAGCTTGCCCGGATGCACCGTCATGCGCGCCTGCGCAGGGCGGAACTCCCACTGCCCGCCGGCATTGATCACCGAGACGAATTCGACGACCACTTCGCGCTGCTCATCCACCTGCAACTGCCGGGAGTCGCTTTCGCTGATTACTCCGGTCTTGCCGTTGAGGCCGGTGATGTCACAAAGCACATCGTAGATCGGCACCATCAGGTAGCCGAAGCCGAACATGCCGGCGACGATCAGCAGGTGCTTGAGCAGCGTGCGACGATTGGCGCCGCTGGCGGATTCGCCACTCATCCGCCGCTGCTCACCACGGTCCACATGCCGAGCAGATAGAAGCCGAGCGCCACGAGGCCGAGGATGATCGGCAAGCGGTACTTGGATTTCAGCGCCACGTTCATCTGCCCTCCGAAATCGCCCGCGGCGGTCGCTGCCGCCGGAGCCGTTCGTCGATGCCTTGCCTTACTTGACTTCAGGCGGGCTGGAGAAGGTGTGGTAGGGCGCCGGCGAGGCCACCGTCCACTCCAGGCCGTCCGCGCCTTCCCAAACCTCGTCGGTCGCCTTTTCCCCGCCCTTGATGCACTTGATCACCACCCAGACAAAGATCAGCTGGGCGAAGCCGAAGCCGAAGGCGCCGATCGAGGCCACCGCGTTCCAGTCGGCGAACTGCAGGTTGTAGTCCGGGATGCGCCGCGGCATGCCGGCCAGGCCGACGAAGTGCATGGGGAAAAACAGCAGGTTGACGAACACGGTCGAAGTCCAGAAATGGATCTTGCCGAGTTTCTCGTCGTACATGTTGCCGGTCCACTTGGGCAGCCAGTAGTAGGCCGCGGCCATGATCGAGAAGATCGCGCCGGGCACCAGCACATAGTGGAAGTGGGCCACCACGAAGTAGGTGTCGTGGTACTGGAAGTCGATCGGCGCCATGGCCAGCATCAGGCCGGAGAGGCCGCCGATGGTGAACATCACCACGAAGCCCACGGCGAACAGCATCGGCGTCTCGAAGGTCAGCGAGCCGCGCCACATGGTGGCCACCCAGTTGAAGACCTTCACGCCGGTGGGCACCGCGATCAGCATGGTGCTGAACATGAAGAACAGCTCGCCCGCCAGCGGCATGCCGGTGGTGAACATGTGATGCGCCCAGACGATGAACGACAGGAAGGCGATGGATGCCGTGGCGTAGACCATCGAGGCGTAGCCGAACAGCGGCTTGCGCGAGAAGGTCGGGATGATCGCCGAGACGATGCCGAAGGCCGGCAGGATCAGGATGTAGACCTCGGGATGACCGAAGAACCAGAAGATGTGCTGGTACATCACCGGATCGCCGCCACCGGCCGCGCTGAAGAAGCTGGTGCCGAAGAACTTGTCGGTCAGCAGCATGGTCACCGCGCCGGCGAACACCGGGATGGTGGCGATCAGCAGGTAGGCGGTGATCAGCCAGGTCCACACGAACAGCGGCATCTTCAGCAGGGTCATGCCCGGTGCGCGCATGTTGAAGATCGTCGCGACGATGTTGATCGAGCCCATCACCGAGCTGATGCCCATGAAGTGGATCGAGAAGATCACGAAGGCGAAGCTGGTACCGCCCTGCAACACCAGTGGCGGATATAGCGTCCAGCCGGCCGCCGGGCCACCGCTATCCATGAACAGGGTGCTGGCCAGCATGGCGAAGGCGAAGGGGAGGATCCAGAAGGACAAGTTGTTCATGCGCGGCAGCGCCATGTCCGGCGCGCCGATCATCATCGGGATCATCCAGTTGGCCAGGCCCACCGTCGCCGGCATCACCACGCCGAAGACCATGATCAGCGCATGCATGGTGGTCATCTGGTTGAAGAAGCCCGGGTCGGTGATCTGCATGCCCGGGGAAAACAATTCGGCGCGGATGATCAGCGCCATGGCGCCGCCAATGAAGAACATGATCAGGCTGAGCCAGAGGTACAGCGTGCCTATGTCCTTGTGATTGGTAGTGAAGACCCAACGCTTCCAGCCCTTGGCCGGTTCGTCGTGGTGCTCGTCGTGGTGCTCTGCCGTCGTCGCACTCATATCATTTGCTCCCCTGTTCTGAACCGTTAGCGCAGTGCCGCGACATCGGCGGGCTGCAGGGCACCATCGGCACTGTTACCGAAGGCGCTGCGCTGGAAGTTGACCACCGCGGCGATGTCCAGATCGCTCAGCTGCGCGCCGAAGCCCGCCATGGCGGTGCCGGCGACGCCGTTGTAAATCACGTCCAGATGGGCATCCAGCGCGCCGGTGGCGACTGCGCTGCCGGCGATCGCCGGGAATACGCCGGGGATGCCCTGGCCCTGGCCCTGATGGCAGCTGGCGCAGTTGGTGTTGTAGACGCCCTCGCCGCGGGCGATCAGCTCTTCGCCGCTCCACTCGCGCTCGGCGGCGCTGGCCTCGGCCTGCGCCTCGCCGCGCTGCCCGGCCAGCCAAGTTGCGTATTCGTCCTGCGGTACCGCGCGCACCACCACCGGCATGAAGCCGTGGTCGCGACCGCACAGTTCGGCGCACTTGCCGCGGAACACGCCGGGCTCATCGATGATCGCCCAGCCCTCGTTGATAAATCCGGGGATGGCATCCTTCTTGACCGCCAGATCCGGCACCCACCAGGCATGGATCACGTCGGCGGCGGTGAACAGAAAGCGCACTTTCTTCCCCACCGGCACGACCAGCTCGCGATCGACGTCTTTCAAATAGTGCTCATACTGGCTGACGTCGATGCCGGAGCCGACTTTGCGCGCAGCGTTGTGTTCGGCGTTGAGCACGCTGAAGAAGCCGACGTCCTCACCCACATACTCGTAGTGCCACTTCCACTGATAGCCGGTGACCTTGATGGTCACCTCGGCGTTGGAGGTGTCCTCCATGGCGATCAGCGTCTTCGCCGCCGGGATCGCCATGGCGACCAGGATGATGAAGGGAATCACCGTCCAGACGATCTCCACCGCAGTGCTCTCGTGGAAGGTCGCCGCCACCGCGCCCTGGGATTTGCGGTGCTTCAGGATTGAATAGAACAGCGCGCCGAAGACCACGGCGCCGATGGCACAGACGATCCAGAAGACCAACATGTGCAGGTCGTAGACCTCGCGACTGATCGCCGTGACCCCCTGCGGCATGTTCAGCGTCGAGGGTTCCTCGGCGAGCGCCAGACCGGCTCCCAGCGTCGCCCAGAAGCCACCCAGCGCCGCCACGAACCAGCGGAATGTTGAGTTCATACCCTCTGCTCCACAATATTTATGTTGACGTCAATTCGAAAGATGTAGTGAAAAAGTGCGTGTCCGGCGGCGCGTTGGTGCGCTCGCGCGGAGTCGCGGATCGGAGGTCTACCGCCCCCTGATCCAGAAAATCCGGCCCCTAGACAGGCCTCAACAACCGGCTTAGCTCCCCGGCCAACTGTCGTTTTTCATGCCGCCCGAGACATTCGCCGACCGGGTAGCGGCGCGCGTGCGCGCGCAGCGCCAGGCGGCCGACGTCGAACGGGTTGTCGCTGCAGACGTATTCCACGCGAATCCATGAGCGGGGAATCGTATCCACCGTCTCGGGCTGGCGAAACCCGCTGGCGAGACGCACCTCGTCCGCTGCCACCGTGATCACCTGCCGGCGGGCCAGACGTCGCAGCGTCAGATGCAGGCAGATCGCTACCGCGAGCACTTCCAGGCCCGCGAAAGGCAGAACCAGCCAGAGACCGAGCGCGGCGAAGGCGGCGGCGATCCCCATGGTCACTGCCGCCAGGCAGGCGAGCAGCAGCAGGTTGGCGCGCCAACTCATCGACTGGTTGGCTTGCACGATGACGTGCGTACAGGCGGCCAGATCGTCGACTCGGGTCACGACCATTGCCCGAGAGCCCCGTATTCGAACAGCGGCGCATGCTACCGCACCCCCCCGTCGCGCTCAATAGTAAAGGCGGGAGGGCTAGCGCTGCCAGGGCTGCTGCCAAGGTCGCTGTCAGGGCCGCTGCCGGGCACTTGTGGCCAGCGCTGCAGCGGCCGCGCGGCGTCTTCGCCGGCCGCCCTCTCAGCAGCGCGCCAAGCGTGGGCGAAGAGGGCCTCTAGCGGCAGCTGCAGCGGCGCGTTGCCACACCCCGCGGGCACTGAATCACAGCCCGGATCGGAGCCCAAGACGGCCCCCGGCGGCGGCGCAGTAGCGCCTCGCGACACCGCTCTTCGCCACGCTGCCAGGCCCAGCGCCGCCAGATCCTCATCCAGCGTCTCGCGGCGCGCATAGCTGACACTCAGCTTCTCCACGTCGCCGACCGCGTCGCGAAAGCCGCTGGCGGTGAGCAGATCGGTCAAGCCGCGCAAGTCCGGCAGCGGCCAATGCAAACGCGCCAGGCGCACATCCGCCGCGCCGAGCGCCGCCAGACAGGCGGGGCCGAGGCTGGAGACGAACAGCGCGCCGCCGGGGCGCAGCACGCGGTGCATCTCGGCCAATGCGAGCGGCGCGTCGGCGCACCAGGGCAGCATCAGATTGCTGAACAGCAGATCGACGCTGGCATCCGCCAGCGGCAGGCGGTGGGCATCCCCGGCGATGCGCAGCGGGCGGCGCCACCAGCGCCAGTCGCCGGTCGCGGCGGCGAGCTGGGCCTCGCTGGCGTCCAGCGCCAGCAGCGCGGCGTGCGGAAAGCGCCGCGACAGCTCGGCCGCCGCGCGGCCGGTGCCGGCACCCAGATCGAGCACCGCGAGCGGCGCCAGACGCGCGCAGTCGACCCGCGACAGCAGTCGCGCGGCGATGTCGTCGGAAACTGCCGCGGCGGCCGCATAGCGCTGCGGATCGGCGAACCAGCGACGCGCGCGCCACAGGCTGCGTGCGCGCCGGAGCCGCGCCGTGGAACCGCGTCCCACCGGGCGATCCGCTACAATGTGCCCTCTTTCCACCGGATACTGGCCCGACATGCTCGCCGACTCCCCAACGTTGCTCAACGCCCTGCTGGCCGCCTGCGGCTACCTGCTGGGCTCGCTCTCCGCGGCCATCATAACCTGCCGTCTGATGGGCTTGCCCGATCCGCGCAGCGACGGCTCCGGCAATCCGGGGACCACCAATGTGCTGCGCCTCGGCGGCAAGAAGGCAGCCGCGGTGACCCTCGCCGGAGACATGCTCAAGGGGCTGCTGGCGGTGCTGCTGGCGCGCGCGCTGGGCGCCGACGACACGGGCCTGGCGCTGGCCGGCGTCGGCGCCTTTCTCGGCCATCTCTACCCGATTTTCTTCCGCTTCGAGGGCGGCAAGGGCGTGGCCACCGCGCTGGGCGCGCTGCTCGGCTTCAGCTGGATCGTCGGCCTGCTGGCGCTGGCCACCTGGCTGGCGGTGAGTCTGGCGTTCCGCTATTCCTCGCTGGCCGCGCTGACGACCTTCGCCGCGGCGCCGGCCTACCTGTGGCTGGTCACCGGCTCGGCGGCGCTGAGCCTGGGCTCGGTGGCGATGAGCCCGCTGCTGTTTTGGCGCCACCGCGACAACATCCGCCGCCTGCTGGCGGGCACCGAGAGCAAGATCGGCCAGAAGCGCTGAGCCAGAAACGCCCCGCCGGGGGGGGGCTCAGATCGGCGCCAATTCCGCCAGCGGCCAGCGCGGGCGGATCGCCAACTCCAGCCCCTCGCGCTGTCCGGCGCACAGTCGCAGACAGCCGGCGAGGGCGATCATCGCGCCGTTGTCGGTGCAGAATTCGAGCCGCGGGTAGAACACCTCGGCGTCCAACTCGGCGGAGAGCCGCTCGCGCAGCAGGCGGTTCGCCCCCACCCCGCCGGCGATCACCAGCCGCTCCAGCCCGCTGTCGCGCAGCGCGCGGCGCGATTTGATCAGCAATGTATCCACCACCGCCGCCTGAAAAGACGCGGCGATATCCGCCGCGGCGGCGTCGCCGCCATCGCGATGCGCGTTGCGCGCGGCGGTCTTCAGGCCACTGAAGCTCATCTCCAGCCCGGGGCGATCGGTCATCGGCCGCGCGAAGGGGTAGCGCCGCGGGTCGCCCCGCCCGGCCAGCGCGGCTAGCGCCGGGCCGCCCGGATAGCCGAGGCCGAGCAGCTTGGCGGTTTTGTCGAAGGCCTCGCCGGCGGCGTCGTCGAGGCTCTCGCCGAGCAGTCGGTAGCGGCCGACGCCGAGCACCTCGATGAGCTGGCTGTGGCCGCCGGAGACCAGCAGGCAGACGAAGGGGAAGCCGGGCGCCGGCGAATCCAGCATCGGCGCCAGCAGATGGCCCTCCAGGTGGTGTACGCCGAGCGCCGGCAGGCCCAGCGCCCAGGCCAGCGCGCGACCGGCGCTGGCGCCGACCATCAGCGCTCCGGCCAGCCCGGGCCCGGCGGTGTAGGCGACGCCGCCGAGATCGGCCAGCGCGCAAGCGGCATCGCCCAGCGCGCCGCGCAACAGCGGCAGCAGCTTGCGCACATGATCGCGCGAGGCCAGCTCGGGAACCACGCCGCCGTACTCGGCGTGCAGCGCCACCTGGCTGTACAAGCGGTGGGCCAGCAGGCCGCGCTCGGCGCAGTAGAGGGCGACGCCGGTCTCGTCGCAGGAGGTCTCGATGCCCAGTACCAGCATGCGCTGTCTCGCTCGGGGGGTGTGAATCGGTGGATCGGCACGGATTTGCCGACGGATTTTGCATATCGCGGACAGGTGATTATAATCCGCCGGTTTCTCCGCCTCACCCCCGTTCGCCGCGCGGCGACCGGAGCGGCGGCAAGCCAAACCAACGACTCCAGTCCCAGGTGATATTAATGCCCAATGTGCGCGTGAAAGAGAACGAACCCTTCGAGGCCGCCCTGCGCCGCTTCAAGCGCTCCTGCGAAAAAGCCAGCATCCTCACGGAAACCCGCCGCCGCGAGTACTACGAAAAGCCCACCACGCGCCGCAAGCGCAAGCTGGCCGCAGCCGTCAAGCGCCATCAGAAGAAGCTGTCCAAAGAGCAGGCGCGTCGGGTTCGCCTCTACTGAGTTCACGGGCACAAAGAGACAGGCCGCGATGAGCGAACTCAAGGCGCGCATCAAATCGGACACGGTGCAGGCGATGAAGGCCGGCGATAAGCCGCGCCGGGACGCGCTGCGGCTGATCGGCGCGGCCATCAAGCAGCGCGAGGTGGACCAGCGCATCGAGCTGGATGACGCGGCGACCATCGCCGTGCTCGACAAGATGGCCAAGCAGCGCCGCGACTCCATCTCCCAGTATCGCGAGCACGGCCGCGACGACCTCGCCGACGCCGAGGTGGCCGAGCTGGAGATCATCCGGGGCTACCTGCCCCAGGCGCTGGACGATGCCGAGATCGACGCCCTGATCGGCGCCGCCATCGAGGCCACCGGTGCCGCCGGCATGCGCGACATGGGCAAGGTCATGGGGCAGCTCAAGCCCCAGGTGCAAGGTCGCGCCGACATGTCCGCCGTCGGTGCCCGACTCAAGGCGCGTCTGTCCGGCTGAGCGCGGCCGCAGCGGTGCAGCGCCGCCATCCACTCCGACACGACCCCGGCCCGACAAGCCTGGCTCGACAGCCAGCCCGGCGGCGCTCCCGTCGCACGCCCCGCCTCACGGCGCACCCCTCGACTCCTGAAGAGACAGCCATGGGTAACGTACTGCAGTTCATCGAAGTGCCCCGCCACGACCCGGCGAAAAAGCCGGCCGACGAGCGGGTGCTGGAATTCCGCGAGATCTACGCCCAGTTCGATCCGCAGAGCGCCACCCAGCAGGCCGATCGCTGCCTGGCCTGCGGCAACCCCTATTGCGAGTGGAAGTGCCCGGTGCACAACTACATCCCCAACTGGCTGAAGCTGATCGCCGAGGGCAATTTGCTCGAAGCCGCGGAGATGTCGCACAAGACCAACTCGCTGCCGGAGATGTGCGGTCGCGTCTGTCCGCAGGATCGCCTCTGCGAGGGTGCCTGCACGCTCAACGACGGTTTCGGCGCGGTGACCATCGGCTCGGTGGAAAAGTACATCACCGACGAGGCGCTCAAACAGGGCTGGCGCCCGGACATGTCCGCGGTGGTGCCCACCGGCAAGCGCGTCGCCATCGTTGGCGCCGGCCCGGCGGGCCTCGGCTGCGCCGACATCCTCGCGCGCAACGGTGTGACCCCGGTGGTGTTCGACCGCCACGTTGAGATCGGCGGCCTGCTGACCTTCGGCATTCCGCCGTTCAAGTTGGAAAAAGAGATCGTGCAGACGCGCCGCGAGATCCTCGAAGGCATGGGCGTGGAGTTCGTGCTCGGCACCGAGATCGGCCGCGACCGGCCCTTCCAGCAACTGCTCGACGAGTACGACGCGGTGTTCCTCGGCATGGGCACCTACACCTCAATGAAGGGCGGTTTCCCCGGTGAGGACCTGCCCGGGGTGCACGAGGCACTGCCCTACCTGATCTCCAACACCCGCCACCTGCACGGCTGGGACAGCGATAAAGAAGGCTTCGTCGACATGCGCGACAAGCGCGTGGTGGTGCTCGGCGGCGGCGACACGGCGATGGACTGCAACCGCACCGCAATCCGCCAAGCTGCGACGCGCGTCACTTGCGCCTACCGCCGCGACGAGGCCAACATGCCCGGCTCCGCCCGCGAGGTGCAGAACGCCCGCGAAGAGGGCGTCAAGTTCCTCTGGAACCGGCAGCCCATCGAGATCATCGGCAGCGGCCAGGTGGAGGGCGTGCGGGTGGTCACCACCCGCCTCGGCGAGGCCGACGAGCGCGGTCGGCGCATGCCCGAGCCGGTGCCCGGCAGCGAGCAGGTGATCCCCGCCGACGCGGTGCTGATCGCCTTCGGCTTCCGCCCCAGCCCGGCGCCCTGGTTCGCCGACTTCGGCATCCGGCTGGACGAACGCCAGCGGGTCATCGCCAGCGGTGGTAGCCACGGCTTCCAGACCGCCAACCCGAAGGTCTTCGCCGGCGGAGACATGGTGCGCGGTTCGGATCTGGTGGTCACCGCCATCTTCGAGGGCCGCAACGCCGCCGAGAGCATTCTCGACTACCTCAAAGTCTGACGCGCCGCCCGCCGCCCGCAGGGTGCCGGCGGCAGGAGAACCGCATGTCCGAATTGCATAACGACCGCTTCCTTCGCGCCCTGCAGCGCCAGCCGGTGGACCGCACACCGCTGTGGATCATGCGCCAGGCCGGTCGCTACCTGCCCGAGTACCGCGCCACCCGAGCCCGCGCCGGCGACTTCATGAGCCTGTGCCGCAACGCCGAGCTGGCCTGCGAGGTGACCCTGCAGCCGCTGGAGCGCTTCGAGCTGGATGCGGCGATCCTGTTTTCCGACATCCTCACCATCCCCGACGCCATGGGCCTCGGCCTGCAGTTCACCGCCGGCGAGGGGCCGCAGTTCGCGCGCCCGGTGCGCAGCGCCGCCGACGTCGCCGCGCTGCCGCGGCCGGATCCGGAGGGCGAGCTGCAATATGTGATGAACGCGGTGCGCACCATCCGCAAAGCGCTCGCCGGGCGGGTGCCGCTGATCGGCTTCGCCGGTAGCCCCTGGACGCTGGCCACCTACATGGTCGAGGGCAGCGGCAGCAAGGAGTACGCCCACGTCAAGGGCATGCTCTACGGCGCGCCGGCCACCCTGCACGCCCTGCTCGGCAAGCTCGCCGACGCGGTCACCGACTACCTCAACGCGCAGATCGCCGCCGGCGCCCAGGCGGCGATGGTCTTCGACACCTGGGGCGGCGTGCTCACCCCGGCGGCCTACCGCGAATTCTCGCTGGCCTACATGCAGCGCATCGTCGACGGCCTGACCCGCGAGGCGGACGGCCGCCGCGTGCCGGTGATCCTGTTCACCAAAAACGGCGGCCAGTGGCTGGACGTCATGGCCGAGACCGGCTGCGATGGCCTCGGCGTCGACTGGACCACCGATCTGGCCCGCGCGCGTCAGCTCACCGGCGACCGCGTCACCCTGCAGGGCAACCTCGACCCCAGCACGCTGTACGCCAGCCCGCAGGCGATCCGCGACGAGGTGGGCAAGGTGCTGGCCAGCTACGGCCACGGCCACGGCCACGTCTTCAACCTCGGCCACGGCGTGCATCAGCACATCGATCCGGAGCACGTCGCGGCGATGGTCGAGGCGGTTCACGAACTGAGCCCGGCCTACCACCGAGACTGAGCCAGCGGCGGCGGCAAAATCGGTCGCCGCCGCACGCCAGCTTCCCCGCACCCCCCAACTCCTCCGGCCGCAGGCCGCGACGGACGCAAGTCGTCGCGGCGCGCTATAGCAGCGCCGCCAGCCGGTCGCGATTCAGCCGCCGCAGCGGCTTGCCATCCACCTCCGCCAGCGGCGCGACGGCGCCGGCGCGATCATCGAAGATCAGCAGGCGCACCCGCCAGGGCCCGGCGAGAAAGCTCAGTTCGGGAATATCCCGCTCGATGCCGCCGGCGAAGCGCAGGCGCACATCGCCGGACTCGGCGGGGATGCGCCGCTCGGCGAGGAACAGCAGCACCGGCTCCGGGGCGTCGGCGAACAGGTGCAGGGTGAAGCCCGGCTCGCCGCGGCGCAGACCGTCGAGCAGCCCGCCGGTGGCACGCGGTGAAAAGTCCGCCAGCAGATCCATCGCGCGCAGCGCCTCGCGGCGGCGCTCGGTGAGCTGTGCGGTGGTCTGCGGCCCGCTCTGACGGCGGCGCAGCGCCTCGGCGATCTGGCGGTTGTCGAGCCGCGCGACCTCGGCGCTGGAGCGTCTCAGGCGTCGCGCGGCGCTGCGCTTGGCGGCCTCGTAGCCGTGCAGGCCATGCTCATCGAGCAACTGTGCGGCCAGCTCGGCCAGCTCGGCCAATTCGGCCAGCCCGCCCGCCGGCGGGGCGGCACCGCCGATGTCGTCGCATCCGACACCCGCGACGGGCGGAAAGCCGCGCCCGCGCGAATCCCCCGGGGCGCCGCGCGCGGCGCGGCGCTTGCGCTTGCCGGCCACGACGCGCTCAGAACAGCTGTTCGGGCTCGCCGCCGCCCGACGCGGCGCCGCCGCTGACCCGCGAGTCCACCTCCGGCGCGCGCTGCGGCAGGCCGTTGTCCACGCGCAGCACCAGCTGCGGGGTGTTTTCCGCACGGAACATCTCGAACACCGCGCCGCGCATGCCGGCCGAGGCCAGCTCGCCGGTCTCCGGGTCGATGCGCACGGTGGTGATGCCCTCGGGCAGCGGCAGCTCGTCCTCGGGCAGGCCGTCGAGGGCGACGCGCATGTAGTCGACCCACGCCGGCAGCGCGGTGCGCCCGCCGGCCTCGCGACGGCCGAGGGTGCGCTGCTGGTCGAAGCCGATCCAGGCGGTGGCCGCGACCTGGCTGTTGAAGCCGGAGAACCAGGTGTCGTGCTGATCGTTGGTGGTGCCGGTTTTGCCGGCGATGTCGCTGCGACCCAGCACGCGCGCGCGCCGCGCGGTGCCGCGACGGATCACGTCGGTCATGAACGAGCGCATGATGTAGGCGTTGCGCACGTCGATGACGCGCTCGGCCCAGGGCGGCGGGCCGTCGTGCTCGGGGGCGGGCAGCGGCTCGTCGCTGGCGGCGTCGAGGAGGATAGGTAGCGGCCCGGGGGCGGGCACGGCCTCGCCTTCGAGCGCGCTGTCGGCCAGCGCCGCCGGAGAATCGTCGCGCGCCGCGACGACGGCGCTCAGCGCAGCCTCGGCGCCGACCTCGGCGGTCTCCAGCAGCTCGCAATCCACCTCGCAGACGCGCGCCGGTCGGGCGCGGTAGATCACCTGCCCGGAGGCGTCCTCGATGCGGCTGATGAACCAGGGGTCGACCAGATGGCCGCCGTTGGCGAATACGGCGTAGCCGCGCACCACGTCGAGCGATGTTACCGCGCCGCTGCCCAGCGCCAGGGAGAGGTCGCGCGGCAGCTTGTCGGCGTCGAAGCCGAAGCGCTCGACGTAGTTCATCGCGCGCTTCAGGCCGAGGCCGATGAGCACGCGGATCGACACCAGATTGCGCGATTTGACCAGCGCTTCGCGCAGTCGCGTGGGGCCGAAGAACTTGCCGCTGTAGTTCTCCGGTCGCCACTCGCCCTCCAGCGCCGGGTCGTCGAAGACCACCGGGGCGTCGTTGTAGATGGTCGCCGCGGTGTTGCCCCGCTCCAGCGCCGCGGAGTAGATGAAGGGCTTGAAGTTGGAGCCGGGCTGGCGCTCGGCCTGGGTCACGCGGTTGAACTTGCTGCGATGGAAATCGAAGCCACCGACCAGCGAGAGGATGGCGCCGTCGCGCGGTGAGATGGAGACGAAAGCGCCCTCGACGGTGGGCATCTGTGCCAGTTGCCAGCCGCCGCCGGCAGTCTCATCGTCACCGCCCCCAGTGGCGCGCGCCGGGTAGAGGTAGACCACGTCGCCGATGCCGAGCACGTCGGCGGGCTTATCCGGTTTGTCGCCGAGGAGACCATCCTCGCCGCGCAGGCGCGCCCACTGCATGCTCTCCCAGCTCAGCCGCGCCTCGTTCTGATCGGCAAAGCGCAGTTCGACGGCCGCGTCGCCGACCGCGCTCACCGCGGCGACGCGCAGGCCGCCGTAGGTCGGGTAGTTGTCGAGGCTGTCGCGCAGCCGTTCGGCGTCGGTGAGGATGGTGTCGTCGAGCCGCGCCAGCGGGCCGCGATAGCCGTGGCGTTCCTCGTAGGCCAGCAGGGCGCGGCGCAGGCCGTCGGTGGCGGCGCGCTGGTGTGTGGCACGCAAGGTCGTGTGGACATTGAAGCCGGCGGTGTAGGCGGCCTCGCCGAAGGCCTCGACCAGCTGCGCGCGAACCTGTTCGGCGAGGTGGTTGGCTTCCACTTCGCGGGTCGCGGTGTGCAGGCCGGCGCTGATCGGTGCCTCCAGCGCGAGGTGGTAGCGCTCCTCGTCGATCATTTGCAGATCGCGCATCCGCCGCAGCACGTAGGCGCGGCGGATCAGCGCGCGCTCCGGGTTGGCGATCGGGTTGTTGCTCGACGGCGCCTTGGGCAGGCCGGCGATCATCGCCGTTTGCGCCAGGTCGAGCTGCTCGACGGGCACGCCGTAGTAGATCTGCGATGCGGCGCCGACGCCGTAGGCGCGATTGCCCATGTAAATCTTGTTCAGGTACAGCTCGAGGATCTTGTCCTTGCTCAGCTCGCGCTCGATCTTTACCGCCAGCAGGATCTCGTTGACCTTGCGCAGGTAGGTCTTTTCGCGGGTGAGAAAGAAATTGCGCGCCACCTGCATGGTGATGGTGCTGCCGCCCTGGCCCTTTTCACCGGTGAGCAGCAGATTGATGCCGGCGCGTAGCAGGCCTTGGTAGTCGACGCCGGGATGCTCGTAGAAGCGGTCATCCTCAGCGGCGATGAAGGCGTTCTTGAGCAGCTCCGGGGCATCTTCGATGGCCAGCGGCTCACGGCGCTTTTCGCCGTACTCGGCGATCAGCAGGCCATCGGCGCTGTAGACGCGCAGCGGCACCTGCAGGCGCACGTCGCGCAGCACGTCGATACGCGGCAGATCGGGCGCCAGGTAGTAGTAGGTGCCGACCCCCGCCGCGGCCACCAGCAGGGCGCCGAAGACCCCCAGCGCCACGAGCCACTTGAGCAGTTTGAAAAAATTGTTGCTACGCTTCGCCATGCAATCGGTTCCAGGGTGGCGGGCTTGCGCCGTCGGGGAAAATCTGCCACTGCGCTGCCCGGGAACGGCACCCGACCCGGAAAATGCCCCGCAATACAGGGTAATTTCCTAAAGTATCAATTGCTTGCCGTTTGGAAAGTTGGCCGCTCTGGTACGCCATCGGCAGATTACAGAAGCCGCGCCCAACGGACAGCGCAGTATAAAACGTGGTCGATCTCACTTCGAGTGTCCTGACCCGAGACTATGCTTGCCTTGATGTTGCGACTATTATTTGAAGTGCCGCCGCAGCTAGCTGCCGCAAATCACTGTCAACAGCGCAGTTAGTCAGGCTCAAGTTTCGACCTCGGCGGGCGCTAAGGACAATACTGTGTTTGGATTCAACTCAAAAAAGCCCGCGCTGGTCGGCCTGGATATCAGCTCCACCTCGGTCAAACTCCTCGAGTTCAGCCAACGTGGTGACGGTTACCGTGTAGAAAGCTACGCGGTCGAACCGCTGCCCGCCAGCGCGATGAACGAGAAGACCCTGCAGGACGTCGAGGCCGTGGGCGAGACCATTCGTCGCGCGGTGCGCAAATCGGGCACCAAAGCCAAGCATGCCGCAGTGGCGGTGACGGGCTCGGCGGTGATCACCAAGATCATCAGCATGCCCGCAGGACTGCAGCCGCGAGAGATGGAGACCCAGATCCAGGTCGAGGCTGACCAGTACATTCCCTACCCGCTGGACGAGATCAATCTCGACTTCGAGGTCATCGGCCCCAGCGAGGGCAACCCCAACACCGTCGACGTACTGCTCGCCGCATCGCGCAGTGAAAACGTCGAGGATCGCTCCGCAGCGGTGAAAATCGGCGGCCTGCAGGCGGTGGTGGTGGACGTCGAGCCCTACACCATCGAGCATGCCTTCGGCCTGCTGCGCGATCAGGTCGAGGACGACGGTCAGCAGAAGATCGTCGCAGTGATCGATATCGGCGCCACGATGACCAGCCTCAATGTGCTCTTCGACCGGCGCTTGATCTACAACCGCGAGCAGCCCTTCGGTGGCAAGCAGCTCAGCGAGGAGATCATGCGCCGCTACGGCCTGTCCTACGAGGACGCGGGGCGCGTCAAGCGCGAGGGTGGCCTGCCGGACAACTACGAACCGGAAGTGCTGGAGCCCTTCGAGCAGACCATGGCGCAGCAGGTAAGCCGCTTCCTGCAGTTCTTCTACTCGGCCGGCAACTACGACTACGTCGACCAGATCCTGCTCGCTGGCGGTTGTGCCTGCATCCCGGGTATCGACGACTTCATCGAATCGCACATCGGCGTATCCACAGCGATTGCCAACCCTTTCAACAGCCTGCCGCTGGCCGGTCGTGTCAACCGTCAGCGCCTGGCACTGGATGGGCCGTCGATGATGATCGCCTGCGGACTGGCGCTGCGAGGATTCAGCTGATGGCGTGCATCAACCTGCTGCCCTGGCGCGAGGAAGAGCGCCGCCGGCGCACCAAGGATTTTGTCAGCCAGATGGTGCTGGCGGGATTCCTTGCGGTTGCCGCCACCGGCTACGCGCTTTACTACGGCCAGGGCATGGTCGAGCACCAGCAAGCGCGCAACGCCTACCTGCAGGACGAGATCGATCGCCTGAAGGCGGAGCTGGAGGAGATCAAGGAGCTGGAGTCCACCAAGGACAAGCTGTTGGCACGCATGGAGATCATCCAGCAGCTGCAGACCCGCCGGCCGCAGATCGTGCACCTGTTCCACGAATTGGCAGCGACGCTGCCGGACGGCGTCTACCTGACCGGCATCACCCAGATGAACAAGGACATCACCCTGCAGGGGCGCGCCGAATCCAACGCCCGCGTCTCCGCCTACATGCGCAATCTGGATGATTCCGACT
>Ga0316187_10002169_pt1 | contig 17115 bp, 17 predicted proteins | sample CroRivburrow1_MG_FD_204927 | JGI IMG/M metagenome (GOLD analysis project Ga0316187, IMG submission 204927) | Coastal sediment microbial communities from Maine, United States - Cross River worm burrow 1 | ecosystem: Environmental > Aquatic > Marine > Coastal > Sediment | place: USA: Maine... | reverse complement strand
CTATGCGTGCTTTTAAGCTCTTTGTAATTTTTCTTATATTGGTAATGGTATTTTTTACTATTCCTACAGCTGAAGCATCTAATTACACTTCTGTTGTTGAACAAAGGAATCCTATTTCTTTGCAAGATACCAGAAATAAACAGATGTATGTAATCAGTGGGCTACAAGGACGTGTGTCTTTGAAAGTAGCCAAGGAAAGAGTTTTGCGTGCTTTGCGTATAGAATCTTATCCTGGTCTTTCTGACGAGCGAATTATTGCTCGCCTAAAAGATGCTAAACCAGAGGCTGTTTCATGGAAGGCTGGACAAGTTGGTCCATATGCTTTTCATAAAGTTGACCCTAATAAAGCCGTCGTTCTTTATCGTGCTAGTCATAATAAGGAATGGGTTTTAATTGATTCAATCACAAAAAAAGCAGTGATGTCACTCTATTGTGGTAATCCTTTACAGGATAATCGTGTGGTGAGACAAATGATGGTTAAAACCATTCGTATTACAGCACCCGAATCACATCGTGTTTATACGCCTAGGCCCAGACCGAAACAACGTCAAGTTGTTGAAAGAATAGGTCGTCAAGTTGTTCCGGTTAAGGTTACACAACCTCAAACACGAGCTGTTTATGCTCAAAAGCCGGTTTCATCTGGTAGTTCAAACATTAATGGAGTAATTTCTTTATTGCTTGGTAGTTTGGGTAATAATGCTATTAATGGTGGTTGGGGTGGATCAACTTTTAGCAATTACGCTAACTTGCCAGTCTATAGTGGTTGTAATACAGCCATTAACCCAACTTGTGGTGGATCTTTTATTCCACAAGCTAATGGTGGTGTTGCAGGAACTAACCCAGTAACTGGAAATCCAGTAATAGGAGCTCCAGTCGCCGGGTTCCCTGGCGGTGTAGCTGGTTTGCCATAAGAAGAAAACGGCACAAACAGAAAATAAATTTTCTGTTTGTGCCCAATTTCAAGTTTTTAACCTCGGTTGAATATTTGAAATTGAGTTTTTACTCATTTAAAAAAATAAAATATGAAAAATATATTATATAAAAATTTAATATTGGGAGCTTTGGCTCTAGCTTTAGTCTTGCCTTTGACTGTGAGTGCTGCCGTCTTTAACAATGACCCAGCTGATTTATCAACAACAATGGTAACTAACTATACTTTGAACCCTACAGTTAATACTGCATGGGCTTTAAGTACTACTGCAAATGTGGGAGAGGTTATTAGTGTCCATATTTATTATCATAATACTATTGCTCCAGATGCTTTAAATACTAGGATTACTCTTAGTCAACCTGCTGGGCAATTAACAGCCCATACTTTCACAGGAAGTGTGGTGGCTGATAATGCCCCTACTGCTTCTGGAGTAGCTAGTGTCAACTTAACTAGTGCTCAAACTCTAAATTATATTCCAGGGTCTCTTAGATGGTATCCAAACCAAGCTAATATAAATACCGCATTACCTTTAGGACAAACTGGAGCGGAGATATTTACTCCAGCGGGATTGAATTTAGGAACAGTGGCCGCTGGTTGGCTACCTCAAGGAACTGTTGTTTTGAGATTCCAAGTTGGAGGAGTAGCTGGTGCTGTTGGACAAAATCAACCATTAGTGAGAACAGATTCTGTTACAGGGAATGGTTCTACCTATGCAGTTTTAAATGGTTTCGTTGATCCACTTGGTGGAGCTGGTGTTAGTAGATGGTTTGAATGGGGAAATAACTCAGTTTCTTTCAGTGGAACAAGTGCTAGAATCGGACAAGGAACTACTGCTGGAACCTTTACAGAAACTGCTGCCGGTCTTCAACCTAATACCACTTATTACTATAGAGCAGCTGCTCAAAGTGGAACTGGTCAAATAATTTATGGAGCAACTATGAGTTTTACTACTCAAGTGCCACAAAATCAATCACCGACAGTTATAACTAATACTCCCCTAAATATTACTAAGACTAGTGTAACTTTAAATGGTTATGTTAATCCTATGGGAACTTCAAATACTTTGAGGTATTTCCAATGGGGAACTAATATTACTTCTCTAACTACTCAAACTGGTCAACTTAATTACGGAGCAGCCGCTGGAGATTTTACTCAAGATATTGCCAACCTGTCCGCTGATACCCCTTACTATTACAGATCTGTTGCTCAAAATTCAACAGGCATCTTTTATGGAAATGTCATTAGTTTTACTACACAAGGTGCTGTGGTTACCCCTCCAGCCCCTGTTTCTACAGCAAAATCTACATCTGCACCAAAAACAACAACAGCATCAAAAGTAGTTTCTAGTGAATTAATAACTATGTCTATAGACACTACTGGTAAAGTTGTTGGACCAGGAGAAAAAGTTACTTACATTGTTAGATATGCAAATAACTCAAAAAATTCTATACCCAAAGCTCTATTAAAAGTGATACTACCTTCAAGTCTTAATTATGAAATGAGTAGCAATCCTAATGTTTTAGTAGATAAAGGAGTCCTTTCTTTAGATATTGGCAAATTATCACCTAGTGAATCTGGAAGTTTAACTTTTGACGCTATTGTGGATAAAAAAGCTAAAGACGGAGAAAACTTAACAGTAGCTGCTGTTTTAAGTTATTTAGATTCAAGTACTGGTCCTTCAAAAAGTATTAATGATTATGCTGTTAGTCAGGTTGATAAAAATAGATCACAGACTGCAAGTGTCTTCTCTAGTGGAGCAGGTTTCTTTGGTGATGGTTTTATTGATTGGCTTATCTTAATTATCTTAATTGCTATTCTTGTATTTCTTATTAGGTTTATTTTCTACGGAGATAAAGAAATTATCATCGTTGATAAAAAAAGAAAAGAATTACCTATAGAGACAGATGATGAAGAGTATGAATCATATAAATCAATAGACGAAGATGATCCTCTAGATAAATAAAGGATATTAACATCTATACAAAAAACACCCCTTAAGGGGTGTTTTTTGTATAGATGTTAAAGAATTAAGTTTTGATATAATATAAATATATATGAAGTTGATTAGTAAAAATATTAAAGAAACTGACAAAATAGCCAAAACTTTTGTTGATAAACTAGGTTCCCAAAACAAAAAACAAGCTCTTTTGATTGGTCTTTATGGAGACCTCGGATCCGGTAAAACTTCTTTTGTTAAAGGAGTCGCTAAAGCTTTCGGGATTAAAAATACTGTTACTAGTCCAACGTTTGTTCTGGAAAAAATTTATAAACTACCAAAAGATTTTTCTTTTAAATATTTAATTCACATAGATGCCTATAGATTAGAAGGGGGTAAAGAATTACTAACTTTAGGATGGGATGATATTTTTAAAAATCCACAAAATATTATTTTTATAGAGTGGCCTGAAAAAGTAGCTGATATTCTCCCGGATGATATGATGAGAATAGACTTTAAGTTTGTTAATGAAGAAACAAGGGAGATTAAGATTAATTAAAAAATGCCTAAAAAGGAAATTAAAAAAAATAAAAAAAAGACAATGGTTTTATTGGATGCTCACGCTATTATTCATCGAGCTTACCATGCTTTACCTGACTTTTCTTCTAGCACAGGAGAGCCAACAGGGGCGCTCTACGGTATTTCTACAATGCTAATGAAGATAATTAAAGACTTAAAACCAGATTATATAATTGCTTGCTATGATTTACCTGAACCAACCTTTAGACATGAAGCCTATGATGACTATAAAAAAGGGAGACAAAAAGCTGATGATGATTTAGTTTCTCAATTAATTAAATCGAGAGACCTATTTGAAGCTTTTAACGTTCCAATTTATGACTCTCCTGGTTTTGAAGCCGATGATGTTTTAGGGACGATTGTAGAGAAAACTAAAAAAAATAAAGATTTAAATATAATTATTGCTTCTGGCGATATGGATACCCTTCAACTCGTTGATGGTAAAAAGGTACAAGTATACACTTTAAAAAAAGGAATACATGACACTATTTTATATGATGAAAAAGCGGTTAATGATCGATTTGGTTTCCCTCCAGAAAAGTTGGTTGATTTTAAAGGGTTAAGGGGTGACCCCTCTGATAATATTATTGGTATTGCTGGAATTGGGGAAAAAACAGCCACTACTTTAATTCAAGAGTTTGGAGGAATTGAAGATATTTATAAAAAACTTAAAAAAAATAAAGAAAATTTTCTTAAAAAAGGGATTAAGCCAAGAATTGTAGGTCTTTTAGAAGAAGGGGAAGAAGATGCTTTGTTTTCTAAAACATTAGCTGAAATAAGAAGAGATGCTCCTGTTGATTTTATTATACCCAAAGAATCATGGGGGGATAATTTTAATCTTGAAAAAGCAGAGGCGATTTTTAATGAATTAGGATTTAGGTCTCTTCGAGAAAGGCTTATTGGTTTACTGAAAATAAATCATGATTTTCAAAATAATAATCCCACTGAAATTAAAGAAAAAGAAGAAGAGGTGGTAGACAAAGACGAACTTAAAAAGATATCCATCGCTTTGTGGTTGGTTAATTCAGATACCACCAGCCCAGATTTAGATGATATTTTACAGTTTGCTGGAGTGGATGGCTTCGAAGAGGCTAAAAAAAGAATTCTAGAAGAAATTAAAAAAAATAAATTAGAGGAGGTTTATAATAATATAGAAATTCCATTAATTTCGATCATAGAGAAAATGGAAAAGGTTGGAGTTAAAATAGATGTGGATTATCTTAAAAAACTTTCTAAAGATTACCATAAAAAATTAAATATTCTTGAAAAAAATATTTGGAAGGTGGCTGGTCATGAATTTAATATTAATTCACCCAAACAATTAAAAGAGGTTTTATTTACAGAGTTAGAAATTTCTACTAAGGGTTTAAAAAAGACAGCAGGAGGGTCTCTTTCTACTAGGGAATCCGAACTTTTAAAGATAAAAGAGAATCACCCTATTATAGAGGATGTTCTTTCTTATCGGGAGTTACAGAAACTCCTGTCTACTTATATAGATAACATTCCTGACATGGTTGATTCAAAAAAAAGATTACACCCAAACCTTAATCAAGCAGGTACAACCACGGGTCGTTTTTCTTCAACCAATCCTAATATTCAAAATATACCTGTTAGAGATGGTTTAGCCTCAACTATTAGAAAAGCTTTTGTGGCAGACAAAGGTAAGGTTTTAGTAGCTTTTGATTATTCTCAAATAGAGATGAGGGTGTTAGCTATTTTAGCTGGAGAAGAAATACTTATTAAAGTTTTTAAAGAAGACAAAGACATCCATTCTTCCGTGGCTTCAAGAGTTTTTGGGGTAAAAGAAGATGAAGTTACAAAAGAGATGAGAAGGAAAGCTAAAGTTATTAATTTCGGGATTGTTTATGGTATGGGTGTTAGTGCTTTGAAAACTAATTTAGATTCTACTAGAAAAGAAGCTCAAGAGTTTTATGATAATTATTTTAAAACATTTCCTAAAATTTCTGCATATTTTGAAAAAATCAAAAAAGAAGCCCTAAAGAATGGCTACACAGAGACCATGTTTGGAAGGCGTAGATATTTCCCAGCGTTAAAATCAAAAATTCCCTTCATTAAAGCTGGAGCAGAAAGGATGGCAGTTAATGCTCCTCTACAAGGAACCGCAGCTGACATTATTAAAATAGCTATGAAAAAAGCAGAAGATGGTTTAAAGGGTAAAGGTTTATTAGATGATGCTCCTTTAATAATACAAGTTCATGATGAGTTAATATATGAAGTTAAAGAAGACAAAGTAGATGAAGTTGTTAAAGAAGTTACAAAAGCCATGGAAGAGGTTGTTGATCTTGGTGTGAAATTTAAAATAAATGCTTCTGTTGGTAAAAATTGGGGGGAAATGAAAACATTTGGTAATTAAAAATTAGGTATGATAAAATTTAAATATGAATAATTCAAAAAGTGAAATAAGATCTTTAGTAGTTTATGCTCCAATAATCTATTTAATAGCTTTAATTTTGGGTATAATCGCAGATAGTTTTTATTACACACCCTTATCACAGTCTTTAATTATTGAATCAATTGGTTCATTTTTAATTCTATTCGCCACAGGTTTAGTCCTATGGGCTCAATATAGTTTGCGTAAATTTAAAAAAATTAAAAAAGAAGAATTAACACCAAAATCCTTTAGTTTGGGTCCTTATAAATTTAGTAAACACCCAACATATTTAAGTCTTGGTTTTCTGGTTTTAGGATTAGGGTTAATGCTTAATTCTTTAATTATTACAACCATGGCTCTGATTGCTTTTGTGTCAGTATATTTCTTAATTCTCAGAAAAGAAGAGTCTATATTAGAAAAGAAATACGGAGATATATATAAACGATACAAAGATGAAATTCACCCTTGGATTTAAATGATTTATTTTTTACATGGCAGTGATTACAAAAAAGCTCGGGAGAAATTAAATAATCTCTTAGATTCTCTATTTACTAAAAAACCAGACGCTGCTTTTTTTAAAGTAGCTAATGATAATTTTAACGAAGCTCAATTAGATGAGTTTGTTTTAGGGCAAGGGTTATTTGAGCAAAAATATATAATCTTACTAGACGGATTACTTGAGGATAAAAAGACTCAACAAATTATTTTAGATAAAGTAAAAGAGATATCTTCATCCCCTAATATTTTTATAATTATTGAGGGTATTTTAGACAAAAAGACCTTTTCTAAAATAGAAAAAGTGGCAGACAAGGTTCAAGTTTTTGGGTCTACTGAGAAGAAAAAAGAAGACACAAGAAATTTTAATATTTTTTCCTTAACAGACAGTTTTAGTCAAAGAGATAAGAAAAAAACATGGGTTCTTTTCCAAAAAGCTTTAATGTCAGGAGTTTTACCTGAGGAAATTCATAATATTTTAATTTGGCAGATTAAAAATTTACTCTTAGTAAAAAGTGCTTCTAATGCTAAAGAAGTGAGCTTAAATCCTTTTGTTTTTAAAAAAAGTAATGCCTTCGCTAATAACTTTGAAGATCGGGAATTAAAAAAAATATCAGCTAAATTAGTTTCTTTACATAGTTTGAATAGAAAAGGAAAAGGGGAGTTGGAATTTGAGTTGGAGAAGTTGGTGTTAGGGGTGTAGGGATTTATAATAAAAAACACCAAGAAGAACTTGGTGATTTTTTATTAGTGTGCGCCCAGTAGGACTTGAACCTACGACCGTCTGCTTAAAAGGCAGCTGCTCTACCAGCTGAGCTATGGGCGCATATATTTTATTTAACTTTAAACCCTATCAACCTTTCATACACCCGTTAGCTTTCGATTTACCAAAACAGCTATGGGCGCATATTTTTTAATTTTCTAAAAATTAAAAACAACATTTCTGTTGCGCCTCTAAATATACCAAAAAGTGTTAAAAAGTCCAGTTTATGGTGTAATATATTAGTATGAAAAATAAATCAGAAATATCCGTTATTTTACACAATATTAGGAGTGTATATAACGTTGGGGCAATTTTTAGAACAGCCGAAGCCGCTGGTATTTCCAAAATATATTTAACAGGATATACTCCCACTCCTTTGGATAGGTTTGAGAGACCAAGAAAAGATTTAGCAAAGGCTGCTTTGGGAGCTGAAAAAATAATTCCTTGGCAATCTTTTAAAACCATTGGTCCTATTTTAAATAAACTTAAAAAAGAAAAGGTTAAAATTATTGCCATTGAACAATCTCCAAAATCTGTTGATTATAAAAAAATTAAAGTTTCTAAAGATACCGCTTTTATTGTCGGCAATGAAGTTAAGGGTTTATCCAAATCTATTTTAAGTAAATGTGATGTGGTAGCTGAGATACCAATGAAAGGGAAAAAAGAATCATTAAATGTTTCCGTCTCTTTTGGTATTGCTTTGTTTAGAATTTTAAATATTTAGTACCAAATAGTATCTACCATTTTTTCATTGGAGTCTAAAATATCTATTTTTTCCTTCAAATTATTCCACATCCCTTTAGTTTGTTTTAAGTAAATTCTCCATTCTGGTTCGTAAAAGATAGGACTATTGTTATATGTATTCACACAGGAATTATAATTTATTTCTTCTTCTATGAAATATAAACAAGAAACAGAAAGGTCTAAAGGAGGGTTCAAGGGTGTTTGGCAACTAGGAATACTAGCAATATAACTTAAACAACCATCATCAAGGGAATAGGACCCAAGGTTTGGGTTTGAAAGAGGATGAGGACATTGAGAAGATAAGGGTGGAGTAAAGTCTTGAAATTGTTCTAAATATCCACTACATTTATTTACCTTAAAAGATACTCCAATAGGAGATCTTCCTGTGGAAATAATAGCTTTTTCTCCTGGTTTTATATAAAGAGAACTCTCCCTATTTATTCTATTTAAATATGGTAATTTACTGGCTTTACCAATATATAATTTTTCTCTTTGAGAATTTTTTACTAGCCAGTTTGTGATGTTTATAAGATTTTTATTTTCAAAAGAAGAAGTTATTTCAATAAATTCACCATTAGATATACTCTTCCTAGCCCCATCTATATCTGATAAATAAATATCTCTTCTATTGGGGTTGTCAGTTTTGTTTTTAGTTAAAGAACCAGATGGTAGCTCCCCATAAGTTGTTCCAGTATTCAAAGGGGCAGGGGGTTTTAAAAAAGATCCACCAACTGCTTTTTCACCCGTTGGGCCTCCAGTTAAAAACCAAACTAACCATAAACCAATTATGATTACAACAAGCCATTTTAAATCTTTTACAGCATCCATATTTTTATTTTTTATTATTTTTTGAATTACTAAGTTTTTGATGAGTGGGGCAAAAATGAGTTCCTCTACTTCCCACCACTATCCTCTTTATAATACCAAAACAACCTCTCTTTTGACACTTTTTACCTGTTTGTCTGTAGGCTTTGTGGTCTTCTTGGAAATTACCTTTTTGACCTTTTATGTTTCTATAATCAGAAGTAGAATCTCCTCCTAATTTCACACCTTTTTTTAATAATTCTTTTATGGCTTCAAAAAGATCTTTTAATTTTTTATCTGGAATATTTTTTACCATTTCTTCGGGGTGTATACTCGCTTTCCAAAGAGTTTCATCTGCGTATATATTACCAATTCCAGAAATAATTTTTTGGTCAATGAGAACCTGTTTTATTTTTCCATTTGGTTTTAGAAAAATTCTTTCTTTAAATTTTTTTAAAATAAAACTGTTATCAAGAGGTTCAGGGCCAAGGTCTTTTAAATCAGGGTGTTTTGATAGATCTCTATCGTCTATTAAGATAATTTTTCCAAATTTTCTCATGTCGGAAAAAGCTAAATGTCTTCCATTAGATAAAGTTATTAAAAAATGAATAAATCTATTAAAGGAATCTTTTAAAGGCCCATTCTCTGTAGACTCCCAAGAATCTTCTTTTTTATTGTATTGATATTTCCCATATAAAAAATGCCCAGTCATTTTCATGTGAATTAAAATAGTTTTCTTATTAGAAAGATTTATTAAAATATTTTTACCTCTTCTTTTTACATTAAGGATTTTTTTACCCGAAATTTCTTTTTTAAATTGCTTAAAGTAACTCGGGTTTTTTATGGATCCTTTTTTATTATTATGTTTGGAATTTTTATGAAAGTCAGTCCAAACGTCTTTAATTTTTAGTCCAGTGATAACCTTTTTTAGCCCACTTACGGTTGTTTGGACTTCTGGTAGTTCGGGCATTTTATTATTTTTTTAACTCTTCTCTTACAACATTGGCATCATCCCATTCAAGGCGACTTCCGTTGGGACCCATTATATAAGGATCTGTTCCTTTTCCTGTGATAATAACAACATCACCAGTAGAGGCGCTGGATATAGCTTTTTTTATAGCTTCTCTTCTGTCTAGAATTGTTTCATGTATAGGTCTTTCAATTCCTTTTTTAATATCCTCAAGAATAGCCAAAGGGTCTTCATCGTAAGGGTCTTCATTGGTGAGTATAATTTTTTGGCAATATTTATCGGCAATGGAACCCATTTCTTTTCTTTTCCACCTATCTCTACCTCCTCCAGTGCCACCTAAAACACAAATTTTATTGTGGTTTTGGAAGAATTGATAAACTTTTTCTAATGAATCTGGAGTGTGAGCGTAATCAACAATAACAGTAAAATCTTGCCCTTCATTTACTTCCTCCATTCTTCCTCTGATTCCTCGAAATTTCTCTAGAGCTTCTTTTATTGTTTCTAATCCAATACTTTGGCTTTTAGCAAAAGTAATAGCGGCTAAAATATTATATATATTAAACTCACCAGATAAATATGATTTAATCTTAGTGTTATCAACAGTAATTTCCATACCATTTTTTTCTAGTGTAAAAGGTTCAGCTTGGGATAGGGAATAGGGGAACTTTTGATTTACATTAATATTTAAAAATCTAGGGGATTGTTTGTCATCTTGGTTTGCTATGATTATTCGTTTTTCTTTTTTTGATTTTTCTAAAACATTGGCAATTTTTAATTTAGCCTCTAAATATTTTTCATAGGAGCCGTGTGATTCAATATGTTCTTTTGCTAAATTAGTGAAAATTAAAGCATTGAGAGCTATAAATTTATGTCGAAATTGCTTGGTTCCTTCGGAGGTCATTTCAATAATAGCGTAGTCACATTTTTTATTAACAGCTCTTCTTAAGAGTCTTTGGATAAAAAAACGACCAGGCATAGTCATCTTTCTTTTATTGTCTTCAGATTCTTGATCTACTTTAAATCTAAGAGTTGAAGCGATAGCTGTTTTATAACCAGCTTCTTCTAGAATAGCACTAACAATTTCAGCAGTACTAGTTTTACCTTTAGTTCCCGTAATTCCTAATACAAAAATTTTTCTAGATGGGAAAAAGTAAAATAAAGCTCCAGCTAAAGACATCAAGTAGTGATAAATAGGCTGAACTTTTTCAAAAAAGTCTTTGGGTATTAATTTTTTTATTTTTATTAATATTTCGTCCAACATTTTAATTATTGTCACCACTTAATCTTTTTAAAGCTTCCTTAACTTTAGCACTGAGTCCTTCAAATTCCTCTAATCCTTTAAGGGCCTCTCTAGCTTCTTGATTGGAATAACCTAAAGACCTTAAAGCTTCCAAAGCATCTGTTTCTTCTGTTAATCCTTGGCTATTGGAGTCAGAATCTAGAGAACCTACTTTGTCTCTTAATTCTAGAACAATTTTTTCAGCAATTTTCTTACCAATACCAGAAACTTTTGTTAAATATGATGTGTCACCAGAAGAGACAGCCCTCCTTAGTGTTTCTATGGGGGCGATGTTCATTATTCCTAATGCCGACTTTGGTCCAATACCAGAGATAGTAATGAGCATTTCAAAAAAATCTAATTCTACTTGGTTTAGAAAACCATATAAATCTAGAGAATTTTCACGAACAGCTAAGTGTGTCCAAAGGGAAGTGTCCCCACCGTTTTTATTAAGGGTTCTTAAAATATCCTGAGAAACATAGATTTTATAACCAATTCCGTTTACATCTAGAATTAAAAATTTCTCTCCTTTGAATATAATCTGGCCTTTTAATTGAGATATCATAATGTATATATCATACAGTATGAGTTGGAAATTATGAAGTAAAGACAGCCTTTATTAGCGACGTAGAGCGAGAATAATGCCAAACCCAGAGGCTTGGCATTATCGAGCCGAGGAAGCTATCAAAGGTTTAATACCCCGTGCCTTTAGGCCAGAGAACCTTTATTGCTATTTTAAAGGATGTTTGGTAGGATGTGGAAGTTAAATAATAAAAAATCATGCCAATTACAAAAAACGCCAAAAAAGCCTTACGAACATCTAAAACTAAAAAAACTTTCAACGATAAAAGAAAGAGGGTTATGAAAGATGTTGTTAAGAAAATAAAAACTTTAGTTGCTGATAAAAATAATAAAGAAGCAAGTTCTTTATTGCCAGAAGCTTATAAAGCAATAGATAAAGCTGCCAAAAGGGGAGTGATTAAAGATAATACTGCTTCAAGGAAAAAATCTAGACTTTCTGCTGCTATTAAAAAGATATCCTAATTAAATTTAAATTATAAAAAACACCCGATAGGGTGTTTTTTTTGTGTGGTTATAGTAGGAATGATCCTAACGGTCACTAATTCACTCGCATAGGTTTTTTATGATGGTGCCCTCGGTAGGAAGGTGTCAGCTCACTAAAATATTTTATTCGTCTTTCAGACTCAAAAATCTTAAGTGGCTCCTACCCGGACTCGGCGACAAGCACTCGTCGTAAACTCCTCGTCTTGTATACCGCCTCCGTCTTTCGATTCCTACAAGACCTACAAACAAAAGTCGCTCAATCTTACAGATTGAGCTCTTTTTGTTTTTGTGGTCACGAGTCACTAAATATTTGCACACCCTTCGTGTGTTTAAATATTAAGTGCTCTCGACCCCGGCTCGATTGTTTTTACTCCTATGTGTCGTAAAAACATATCTCCGCCTGGCACAACTAAAAAATAGTGCGCAGGCACTATTTTTCTTAACGTTGTGCCCTCGGTAGGAATCGAACCTACATTACGACTTCCGCAAAGTCGCGTCCTATCCATTGAACGACGAGGGCATTTAGTTATCTTTGAAGTTAGCTTAGTTTAATAAATAAAGTTTTAAAAACCAAGAGACTCCATTATTTTATGAGATAAAGGTTCTTCAATTTCTTCTTCCTCTAAATTCTCTATTAGTATATTTTTTATTTTAACAATATCAACCTTTCCGAGTGGTATAGAAATCAAAGGCATCAATATTTTATTAGATTGGATTAAAAGTTTTTCTTCAAAGGGCTCTTCTTGAACCCAAAAAGATTTAAGTGTTTTATAGGGATAAAGAGAATCTTCTATTTTTACACCTTTTTTGTTTAATTCAAATCTAATTAATCTAGGTTGCCTTAGGGCATACATTACTAAAGTGAAAGACCCAATAATAATTAATACAGCAAATAAGATATTTTGATAAATAATAGAAGCGATACTTATAGAAAGGGCAATAATCCAAACAGCCCAAAACCAATCATGACTTTTCTTTTGATATTTATATTCAGGGGCTTCCCATTTAATTATTGAATTATCCATAGAATTTAACTTTATTTATTTTAGCATAAAAAGGGGGAGGTGGGGGAGGTTCGGCTACGAATCACTAAGTCTTTTGTTCGTCTTTCAGACTCCAAAAGCCTAAGTGTTCGCGACCCCGACTCGGCGACAATTTTGCTTCACAAAATCGTAAACCGCCTCCGTCTTTCGAATCTCCCATCTTCCGTAAAACAAAAAGCCCCGATGCGATGCATCAGGACTTAATGTTTTATGCGGAGAGGGGGAGATTCGAACTCCCGGTACGCGTAAACGCACAACGGTTTTCAAGACCGCCGCCTTAAACCACTCAGCCACCTCTCCAATATTTTTTATTTTCTACAAGAACTTTGTTTTTCTTAGAGTTGTTTTTGAGTATTAAACACTAATTCGACCAACTGTTCAATGTTTTCACATTTCACAGGGTCTCATTGAGCACTCAGTCACTCCTCCATTTTATATTTTGATCTGTAAGAACTTTGTTTGTCTTAGAGTTGTTTTTGAGTATTAAACACTAATTCGACCAACTGTTCAATGTTATCACATTTCACAGGGTCTCATTGAGCACTCAGCCACCTCTCCAATACGTAAAGTATTGTTGGACTATTTAAAAATAGACCTTTAGGCTTTTATTTTGATTCCTCTTCTTCTTTTTTTACATCCCTTCCTCTTTTTGAGATGAAAAAAATATAAATCATGTCTAATACTGCTAGGGTATTCAAAACCAATAGGGCTATAAACCACCAAGTGTCAGACTTTCTAGCTGCGGTCCATAGAGCATAACCTTTCCATGGTAATACCCACAGCATTATGATTAGTAGAACAATAAAATTTTCTTGAAAAAATACTTCCATACCGAGAATCATACCAAAAATAGATGACATTGCAAAAGGTAATTTACTTTTGGTGTTTTTATTGTTTCATAGTATTCTTTTAAATAATGCCCAGTAGTAGAATTTTAATTAGATTATGTTTTATGTGTATATAATTGAAGACCTAAAAGAAAATTGTTTGTATAAAGGATATACAAACAATTTAAAGAGAAGATTAAAGGAACATAATCAAGGATTAAATTTTTCTACAAAAAATAAAAAGTGGCGTTGTATATACTACGAAGCTTGCCTTAATGAAAAAGATGCTAAGAGGCGAGAAAAATATCTAAAAACAACACAAGGGAATAGGTTGTTGAAAAGAAGGTTGAAAGAGTATTTTTATCAAAAAAATTTAACAAATTAAAATTTCACTACAGGGTATGCGTAACAACATTGTTCATATTGGGGCTGACGAATTGAGTTATGAAATTCGTGAAGTAGTAGATTTCGCCAGAAAACTAGAAAAAGAAGCTGGTGTAGAAATTTTTTGGGAAAATATTGGAGATCCTGTTGAAAAAGGAGCAAAAATTCCTGACTGGATTAAAGATATTGTTAAAAAAGCAGCTTCAGAAGATTGTAGTTTTGCTTATTCTCCAACCAGTGGCCTTTTGAAAACTAGAAAATTTTTAGTTAATGAGAGAGAAAAAAATAATCATGGTATTAGTTTATCAGAGGATGATATTTTATTTTTTAATGGTTTAGGAGATGCTATTTCTAAAATTTACACTTACCTAAGAAGAGAATCTAGAGTTATAGGTCCTTCTCCGGCTTATCCTACTCATTCTTCTTCTGAAGGAGCCCATGCCGGGTCTATACATATAACCTATGAATTAAATTCACACAAAAACTGGCTACCTAATTTAGAGGATTTAAGAAATAAAGTTAAATACAATACTGCTATTTCTGGAATTTTGATTATTAATCCAGATAACCCTACTGGAATGATTTATCCCAGAAGAATTTTAAAGGAGATTATTAAAATTGCTAAAGAGTTTGATCTATTTATTATCTCTGATGAGATTTATTCCAATATTGTTTACGGGGCTGAAGAAATGACTCCTCTTTATCAAATAATAGGGGATGTTCCAGCTATTGTTATGAAAGGTCTATCCAAAGAGATTCCTTGGCCAGGGGCTAGATGTGGCTGGATTGAGGTTTATAATAAAGACAAAGATCCTGTTTTTGCTAGATATATTAAAACCCTATTGGATGCTAAAAGACTTGAGGTTTGTTCAACCACTCTCCCTCAAAAAGTTTTACCAGAGTTACTCTCACATCCTGAGTATAAAAAATATTTAAAAGAAAGAAATTCCATTTATAGCAAAAAAGCAGATATGGCCTATGATGCTTTTAAAAATACCCCGGGTGTTAGTTTTGTAAAACCAGAGGGGTCTTTTTATGCCTCTATTGTTTTTGATGATGGTGTTTTAAATAATAAACAAAAATTAAAAGTAGAAAATAATAAAGCTGAAGATTTATTAAATGAAATGCTTTCTAGTAAACAAAGTTCACCAGACAAAAGATTCGTCTCATATCTATTAGCTAGTTCTGGTATTTGCACCGTTCCTTTATCTGGTTTTAATTCTGATTTAGACGGTTTTAGGATGACTCTTTTAGAAACAGATGATAAAAAATTTCAATGGCTTTTAGAGACTATAGCAGAAAAAATAAAAGAATATTTAAACTCATAAAATATGTATAAATTTTTATTCACATTAATAATATTTTTTTCTATTTTTAATCCATCAATTTCTTTGGCGGCTCAAGAGATGGTGGATGTTTCTTTCTTTGGTAGAGAAGATTGCCGTTTTTGTTTAATGGAAGAGGAATTTTTAGCTGATTTAAGTAAAGAAAGAAGTGATTTTAATATTGTTTATTATGATATTAAAAATAATAAAGAATCAAAAAATCTTTTTGATGAACTAGCAGAGAGCAAAGAGATCTCAAAAGTTACCCCACTTACTTTAATAGGCGGTAATTTAATTCAAGGTTTTAATTCACCAGAAACAACTGGTATTTTAATTACGAACTCCATTGATGAGGCTAAAAAAGCTCCTATTATTACTGTTAGGCAGGTTATAGAAGGGGAAATGGGGTCTATTTTAGGTTCATCATCGTCTGGTTGTGAGAGTGGTAGTTTAGAGGTTTGTGAGGTAGAAGAGTCCTTTTCTTTTAAGTTACCTATTTTAGGAGTTGTAGATTTACAAACATTCTCCCTACTTTCTTTAGCCTCCATCCTTGGTTTTGTTGATGGCTTTAATCCATGTGCTATGTGGGTTCTTGTTACTTTCCTTATGATTCTTTTACAAATTGGAGATAAGAAAAAAATGTGGCAGATTGCTGGTTTATTTATCTTAGCTGAATCAATTATGTACTTCTTTATTTTGAATATTTGGTATAAAACATGGGATTTTATAGGACTCGATTATATCGTCACCCCATTAATTGGTGTTCTAGCTGTGGGGGGTGGAGTTTATTTCTTATATAAATATTTTGAGAATAAACAGACTTGTGATATCGCCAGTATGGAATATCAGTCTAGTGTTGAAGGGAGAATAAAGAAATTAATAAATTCACCAATGACTTGGGCTACAACCATAGGGGTTATTGGGATTGCTTTTTCTGTGAATATTATTGAGTTTGCTTGCTCCATTGGTATTCCTCAGGCTTTCACTAAAATTCTAGAAATTAACTCACTTTCTTTTATTACTCACCAGTTTTATATTTTCATCTACACTTTGTTTTATATGGTTGATGATTTTGTTGTCTTTGGGTTAGCTCTTTGGGGTTTCAATAAAATACATTTGAGTTATAAATATTCAAGACTTTCCAGTCTTATTGGGGGAATCCTAATGCTTATTCTTGGAATAATATTGTTTACTTCTCCAGATTTATTAGTTTTTTAATTTAAATTCAGGAAATCTGATAGAATAGTAACTATGAAATTAATGGGTATTGATTATGGTAGTAAGAGAATAGGAATTGCTTTATCTGACGATGGGGGAGAAATGGCTTTTCCCAAAGAAGTTTTATTGAATGATAAAAAACTACAACAAAATCTTGAAAAAATTATTTTAGAAAATGGTGTAGAGAAAATTATTTTAGGAGAATCTCTTGATTTTCAAAACAAACCTAATTTAATAATGAAGGAAGTAATCCCTTTTAAAGAAGTATTAGAAGAAAAATTTAAATTACCTGTTTTTTTTGAGCCAGAATTTATGACCTCTCAAGAAGCTGTACATATTCAAGGAGAAAAGAAATCAATA
>Ga0316187_10002168_pt1 | contig 17117 bp, 16 predicted proteins | sample CroRivburrow1_MG_FD_204927 | JGI IMG/M metagenome (GOLD analysis project Ga0316187, IMG submission 204927) | Coastal sediment microbial communities from Maine, United States - Cross River worm burrow 1 | ecosystem: Environmental > Aquatic > Marine > Coastal > Sediment | place: USA: Maine... | reverse complement strand
GGCCCCTGCCACATTAAGTAGCAGGGGCCTTGATCTGTCTATCTACAGGCTTTAGTCGGGGCTTATTCGTTGCCTGACTTTGAGCGGTAATCTGTTATAGCGGCCTTGATGGCATCTTCGGCTAAAACAGAGCAATGAATTTTTACTGGGGGAAGGGCTAGCTCTTCTGCGATTTCGGAATTTTTAATTTGACCGGCTTCTTCCAAGGTTTTGCCGCGTACCCATTCCGTTAATAGTGAGCTAGAGGCAATAGCTGAACCACATCCATAGGTTTTAAATTTGGCATCTTCAATTATGCCATCATTATTAACCTTGATCTGAAGTTTCATAACATCGCCACAAGCTGGGGCACCTACCATTCCAGTACCGACATTAGTTTCTGCTTTATCAAATCCACCTACGTTTCTAGGATTTTCGTAGTGGTCGAGTACTTTTTCGCTGTACGCCATGGTTAGAACTCTCCGTTAAACTCTGTAATTCAAATAACAGTAATTCAAATTACCAAGATAAGTGACTAGCAATATTAGTTAATAAGTATATAGTAACTTACTAGATAACGCCACTTTGTCATGTGTACCCACACTTTATGTATTAGTATGGAGTCTTTAAAACTTCACTAGATATTACAAAGACTTACTATTTGTAAGAAAATACCCTAGTAATTAACTCAAGTATATACGTTTACCCCTTTAAGGTCAACTGACCTGAAGGGATAGTTTGCTTAATTGTATCATTTTGTATATACGAGTACTTACACTATTATTATGGCTGCAAATTGATGCGTTCGAATAATAAACTGATATAAACTTAATTTAAATCAAAAATTATGGATAGCCACATTAAATTTACCATTGATTGTCGTTTGTGCCCACGTTTAAGCGCGTTTTTAGACGACGTTAGAACACAATATCCGGATTACCATGCCCGACCAGTGCCTCCCTTTGGCGCCAATAAGCCCGATTTAATGATTGTTGGACTGGCGCCGGGTATGCATGGAGCTAATGCAACGGGTAGGCCCTTTACGGGCGATCATGCCGGAATATTGCTTTATGAAACACTGTACAAATACGGATTTAGCAACAAACCAGTATCGGTCTCTCTGGACGATGGCTTGAAATTAAAGCGTTGTAAAATCACCAATGCGGTTAAATGTTTACCACCACAAAATAAACCCATTGGGCAAGAAATCGCGGCCTGTAATGGTTTTTTACTCGATGAAATAAACCAATTAAAAAAAGGCGCTGGTATATTGGCCTTAGGTGGAGTCGCCCATAATGCCGTTATTAAGGCTCTGGGTTTGCGTTTAAAGGATTTCAAGTTTGGACACAATGCTCTGCATCAATTGAATGACAAACATTGGCTAATAGACTCCTATCACTGCAGTCGATATAACACGTCAACGAAACGCTTAACAACAGAAATGTTCCATAATGTTTTTGATACCATTAATTTACAATTAGAAAAGTAGCCATACTACACGACTGTCGTACCATGACCCAGCCTTTCGACTCTAAAGAATTTCTTTCCAATCTACCCAACAGACCCGGCGTTTACCGAATGTACAACACAGAGGGTAAAGTGTTGTATGTGGGGAAAGCGAAAAACCTGAAAAAAAGGGTATCGAGCTATTTTCAGCGCCAAACAACAAACATCAAGACCAGAGCCTTGGTTTCACATATTCACGATATGCAATTTGCTATTACGCAGACTGAAGGCGAAGCCTTAATTCTCGAAAATAATCTCATTAAAGAATTCAAACCGCGTTACAATATTCTGCTGCGCGACGATAAAAGCTATCCTTATATATACGTATCAACTGAGCAAGATTATCCGCGTATTGGTTTTCATCGCGGAGCAAAAAGGGGGGCGGGGCGATACTTTGGTCCCTATCCCAGTGCGGGGGCGGTACGTGAAAGTCTTAATTTTCTACAAAAGATTTTTTCCATCAGGCAATGTGAAGACAGTTTTTTTAAGAATCGAACCCGACCTTGTTTACAATACCAAATCAAACGTTGTACGGCTCCTTGTGTAGACCTGATATCAAAAGAAGTGTACGCAGATGACATACGTTATGCCATAATGTTTCTAGAGGGTAAGAGTAATCGTGTCATTGAAGAACTAATAAGGCAAATGGAAACAGCGTCAGACGCATTGAACTTCGAAAAGGCAGCTGCCTGCCGGGACAAAATCGCAACATTAAGGCTCATTCAATCCAAGCAATATGTTAGCAGTGAGGGTGGTGATTTTGATGTGGTGGCCTGTGTCGAAAAAGCCGGAATAGGGTGTATTCAGGTGTTTTTTATACGAGGGGGTCATAATTTGGGGAATAAAACGTTTTACCCAAAACACACTGCACATTCTGATGACAAAGAAATTTTAAGCGCATTTTTGACCCAATACTACGTTTCAAAGGACGGTAGTCGTATTATCCCTGCGAATATACTGGTGAATGTACCCTTCGACAGAAAATCTTTACTCGAAGAAATACTCAAAGTACAAACAGGGCACAAAGTAAAAATTAGTGATGCTGTAAGAGGGGAGCGTGCGAAGTGGATACAAATGGCACTTTCCAATGCAACAAATCAGTTAAATAGCTTGATTTCCAGCAGGGCGAATGTTCTTGAACGCTTTGAGCAATTGCAAGATGTCCTTAAATTAGACAGTCTACCGCAACGCTTAGAGTGTTTTGATATCAGTCACACATCGGGTGAAGCCACTGTGGCGTCTTGTGTAGTGATGGATCAACAGGGTTTGGTTAAGTCAGACTATCGAAAATTTAATATCTCGGGAATTACGCCGGGTGACGATTACGCTGCCATGGAACAAGCGCTTACGCGACGCTACAGTAAACTTAAGCAACAAGATGGCAAGTTTCCAGATATAATATTTATTGATGGTGGTCAAGGACAGCTTACATCTGCACATAAAGTGATGGAAGAACTACAGATTAATAATATTATGTTGATTGGTGTGGCCAAAGGCATTGATAGGCGGCCAGGTTTGGAAAAGCTGGTATTATTAGAATCTAATCAATCTAAAATACTGGCCAGCAATTCCCATGCACAGTTACTAGTACAACAAATCCGGGATGAGGCGCATCGATTTGCCATAACTGCGCACCGAAACAAACGCAATAACGCACGCAAAACCTCTATCTTGGAAGATATACCTGGCCTGGGGCCAAAACGCAGACAACGATTGCTGAAGCAGTTTGGTGGCCTACAGGAAGTTGTAAAAGCAGGTATAGAAGACCTTGCCAGTGTTCCTGGTATTAGTGAAAATCTCGCGCAGCGAGTCTATGACCTGTTACACCCTGATGCATAGCGGGATTAACGTAAAATTTAACATTAAGATAACTTGATAACTCCATGATTTTCAATATTCCAAACTCACTTACCCTACTTAGGATTGGATTAATACCCATTTTTGTGTTGTTTTTTTATTTTCCCTGGGAATGGTCCTATTTAGCAACTACAGTGGTGTTTTTATTGGCAGGCCTCACCGATTGGTTAGATGGCTTTTTAGCCCGGCGCTGGGGTCAAACCTCGGCTTTTGGTGCTTTTCTGGATCCCGTTGCCGATAAACTTATGGTGGCCTGCGCATTAATATTATTGGTCGATAAAAATCCCACGGATATGCCCGATGTGTTGCTTACCATACCCGCAACCATTATTGTGTGCCGTGAAATTGTAATTTCGGCCTTACGCGAGTGGATGGCGGGCTTAGGGCATCAAACCAAAGTCGCCGTGTCGGTTATTGGTAAAATCAAAACCACCGCACAAATTGTCGCAATAATCTTATTATTATATAAATTACCTATTGGTTCATTGCCTACCGCCGATATTGGGTTTGTATTACTTTACGTGGCCGCAGTGCTGACCTTATGGTCAATGTTCATCTATTTAAAGGCCGCTTGGCCAAAACTAAACGATGGCGATGCAAAATAAACTTGACAGCCAAGCTCTTGTAAGTAGAATAGCGTGCCTAGGATTAATGCGGGAATAGCTCAGTTGGTAGAGCACAACCTTGCCAAGGTTGGGGTCGCGAGTTCGAATCTCGTTTCCCGCTCCAATCGTATTTAGCCCTTTTTGTAACGATCGCTTAATAATAATTATGATGCATTTTATCGTTACTGGGCGCAAAAAGCTCAAGTCCACTTGCTGAAGATTATATAAAAGGCATAATTATTAGTAAGTTATGCCTGATATCTAGCGTAAGTATTTAAGCAAAAATGAGCGGATCCATATAGTGGCTGAGTGGCAGAGTGGTTATGCAGCGGCCTGCAAAGCCGTGGACACCGGTTCGATTCCGGTCTCAGCCTCCATACACACACAGAGGCTCATCGCAGCAATCTGAATTTCTATGCCCGGGTGGTGAAATTGGTAGACACAAGGGACTTAAAATCCCTCGACCTAACGGTTGTGCCGGTTCGACTCCGGCCCCGGGCACCATCCTTTCTATAACAACCCACTACAGTAATAATTAGGTCGAACTTTCAAGATTAAGCGGCACTCATTCCGTCACGGTTGATGCAAACCATCCCTGGACTGCCTGATAGTTTTTCTACGCTTGCATTATGATATCAATTTGCTATCATAATGATACATTTTAAATAAGCAAGGTGAAGCTATGTCGCAAGTACTCATTAGGGATGTAGACGAATCAGTCCTTAAAAAATTAAAGCAAATGGCTAAAAATCATAATCGCTCATTACAAAGCGAGTTGCATATAATCCTTACAGAGGCAGCAAATTATTCGGTATCAAATGCAGCCAAAACAGCGGCAAAAATCCGTAAGAAATTGGAAAATCGCCAACATTCCGATAGCGCTCAGTTAATAATGGAAGACCGTCAACGTTGAGCAAACTTGTTGTTGATGCTAGCGTTGTGGTTAAGTTTTATGTTCCTGAGGTGGATACCGATAACGCTGTTGCCATACTCGAGTCTGATCAAGAACTCTGGATACCAGATTTGGCGATTTCTGAGGTCGGCAATATTTTGTGGAAAAAATACAGACTTAAAGAATTGAGTAAAGAGGAAGTATTAACCATTGGTAAAGAAATTAAGTCTTGCCCACTACGTATACATAATGCAATAGAATTGCTTGAGGCGACATTGGAAATAGCGACTATATTTGATAGAACATTTTACGATAGCTTGTATCTTGCATTAGCTGTGCGCTTAGATTGTCAATTTGTCACTGCGGATAAGAAACTATTTAATGCTATTCATAAATCTGGGTTAGGAGAAAATATTCTATTGCTGGCAGACAGCGGTTGATTCTGCATTAAAGTTTGTGAAAACATTAAAGCTTCAGTTTCACAATCCTTGAGATGTTATGCGTTTAATTTGGCTCAGCACAATTATATTCTAATATGAAAAAATCACTGATAGTTTTTCTAATACTCATCCTTAGCGCCTGTGTTCATACCACAAAGGTTGGATTTTTAGTCATTAAGAACGAAACTGGACAAATGCTGGAAGGCAAGACTCGTTTTGAAGGTGAAAGCAAACTAGCAGATGATTTTTTAATTCAACCTGGTCATGATGCGATACTGGAAAAAAAGTTACAAATATTGTAACCCTATGATTATAAAGATTTTAAAATTCTAAATATGGCAGTTTATGTGAGGCACTTATGTTACAATAATATCTATTTAATTTGATAAACGCATTAAACGCCAGTGGAGATTATAACATTCCGTACAATTTTAATTACTTTATATTCGTCATAAAACAACCCTAGTAAAATAAGTAGGGGGCTAGTTGTTTTGTTGTAGGTGATTCGGAATCATATTTACTTTTTACAGGGAAGCTATGCAATTGTTGACTAAATTTGGTATGTTCGTTTTGGTGGTCATTTTAAGCAGTAGTTGTTCTACTGCAGCAATTAACGAGACTGAAAACCAATCTCAGAAAAAGGATAAAGACAAACAGTATTTTGTCATAAAGGAGCAGTTAGACGGTATTCCCAAAGTCAAAATTTTAAATAACGATTTGAAAAATTACGCTAATAAAGCGGAGTATCCGTGGAATTTACGTATTGACATTGAGCTGGATGAACCGCGAAATGATGGTACGCCAACCCAACAAGAAGATGAATATCTCATTCAATTCCAAGAGTTTGTAGAGGAGAAACTCTCTCGTATTGGCAATTATAAATACGTTGGACAACTGACATGGGATGGAGAACGTAGAATCGAGTATTATATTACCGATCCGACCTTTATTGAAAGGTTTCTAACAGCTATGATTGATGCAAATAAGATCACAAACAACGTGACATTTGATATCGAAAAAGATGTGAGTTGGAAAAATTACGCAAGCTTCTACAATTTATAGAATATTTAATGGGTTTTATGAGCAAATAGGCAAGGAAAAGAAGACAGTACTGAGCTATTATTAAAATAAAGGAAGATCTTATTAAGATAGTTAAAGTGGATAACTAAGTTAACGAAGGGGTAATATAATGCAACAACCGCTACAAATCACCTTTCGAGGTATTCCGCAATCCGATGCTGTAAAATCCGCAATAGAAGAAAAAGCCAAAAAGTTAGACCTTTTTTATGAAAAAATCATGGCCTGTCGTGTCGTGGTAGAAGCTCCGCACTCTCATCATCAACATGGTAATATCTATCACATACGCATAGACATTACTGTGCCTGGGGGCGAAGTGGTCGCCAATCGATCGCCGAGTAAGCATCAAGCCCACGAAGACATCTATGTGGCTATCCGAGACGCTTTTGACGCCGCCAAACGGCAATTGCAAAACTACAATCGACGTCAGAAAGGTCAAGTCAAGTTTCACGAATCTCAGGACCATGGGCGCGTTACCCAGCTAGATGAAGATCAAGATTATGGCAGGATCGAGACCGCAGAAGGTCGGGATATCTATTTTCATCGCAATAGCCTCGTACGTGGAGAGTTTGATGAATTAGAAGTGGGCAGCGAAGTACGCTATGTGGAAGAGGCTGGCGAAGAAGGTCCCCAGGCCAGTACGGTTCATGTGGTGGGAAAACACCACATAGAAGAGTAAATTACGGCTGCTCCATGGTGGGTAGGGTTAAATGATCCACGCTATTTTGAAAGAGTTTCTGATTGGGATATCGTGCCATATTAATGTCCGGGTGAACTTGATGTATCCAAACGTCAATAATTCGATTGGCATATATTTTTTGTAATTTGGAAAAACTTTCAGGGTCACTCTCACCGTCATCACCAACGAGTATAAACTTAACTTGAGGTAGACGTTCGAATATTTCTTGAATTTTATTAAATTTATAATCTTTGTGATCGGTCAGCGAATATTTATTCTTACCGGTTATTGTCTTGGTAACAACCAGGCTTTTTGGGAATTTATTGTATGCAAGGAAATTTATTATGCCTTTCTGGATTTGCCGAGGTGAAGCGGATACGAAAAATACTGGAGTAGAGAGTGGTTGGGGATTAAGTTGTGTAATACTCTGGTAAAGAGCGGGCATACCATCTACTGGCTTTCTTTGTTTATAGTTCTGAAGCAGGCTTTTCTTCAACATTGACTGCTTATTTGATACATCGGAATCGATAACGGTGTCATCAAAATCGGAAATAATACCGATTTGATTGTCTTTAGGAGCGATAAACAGATTTCCCTCAATTTGCGTATCGTCCGTCAAGTTTACTAAAAATGTATTCCACCCTTCTTTTAGCCCATCTGGGGTATTGGTTTCAAGATTAAAATAACCCTCTTTATCGGTTTTTACACTATAGGTCTTCTTGCCCAAAATAATGTTGGTTCCTTCATGCTCCTTCTTCTCATCATTAACGAGCCTTTTTAGGTTTCGCCAAAAATTTGTTAGCTTACTGTCTTCGGCGGTTGCTTCGGGAGAATTTCTTTTTTTTATGATACGCCCTTCGATAATGATATTTTTTTGTGTACCGTAGGCATAATAGATATCAGCATCGAGTGGGATGGTGTTAAGAGATTGAGCTGTTGCCATTGTTATGTAAAGCATGCCGTAAATGATGAAACTAGTAGAAACTAAATTTTTCAAAGTGTTAAACTCTTTGTTATGAAATTTGTTATGAAATTTGTTATGAAAAAAAAATGCTAGGACATAACAAAATATGGTATCAAAATAGCTGAATTACTGCCAATATTGCCCAGTATCCGTTTTTGGTTAAATAGTACTTGTCATGGCGGTCAGATATAATAGCATTGTTCAAAATTAATTTGTTTGTATTCAATACCCAGGTATTTATGAGGTTATTTAAATATGAATCTTGAAAAAGTTATTTTCGCCTTTTTTATTGTCCTTGCTTTGACGCTTAATTTCGGATTTTTTATTGGTGAAATTGAAACGGCAGGTCATCATAATGTCTATGAGTTATATGCCGCTATAGTGGTGAGTATCGTTGCCACAGTACTCAAGTTTGGAGATCGAACTCATTTGGGGGCGGTGTTGTTGGCCACCAGTCTTGTGGCGGATCTACAATTAATATCCGCAGCTATCGTCTGGGCTGTAGTGGAACACGTTACCCATACCGGGCTTACTGGAGACGTGATAGCATCGATTGTTTCTCTTTCTGCCGGTGCCTTATTAGCAAACCTTACCTCTGTAGTCTTGCTGGTAACTGAAACCGTTATGGTTCGCCGTTAAACCACGGGTAAGAATTATTATGCACAGTATTATATTTGTGCTTATTCGTCGGCTTCAACTGCCACTCATCGTATTAATCTGTATTAATGCGATATCCATGCTTGGATTTGTCCTTATTCCAGGTACTGACGATCAGGGCCAAGCCTGGCGTATGGATTTTTTTCACGCATTTTATTTTGTCAGCTTTATGGGAACCACTATTGGTTTTGGTGAGATCCCCTTTGCGTTTAATGATGCCCAGCGATTATGGGCGACATTTACCATTTACGGTACAGTAATAGCCTGGTTATACGCTATTGGCTCAATATTTTCTCTTATCCAGGATCCTGCCTTTCGTGCCTTAGGCACAGAAAACGCATTCAGGCGTGGTGTTCGACGTATTAAGGAACCCTTCTATCTCGTTTGTGGTTACGGCGATACTGGAAGTTTCTTGGTACGGGCATTAACCGAAGCCGGCATTCGCTCAGTTGTCGTCGATTCTAAACAAAACAGGTTAATCGAATTGGAAACAGGTGGTTTGCCCATACACATACCCGGGATTTGTGCTAACGCTTCAGAGCCAGATGTACTATTGATGGCTGGCCTAAAGAACCCGACCTGTGCGGGCGTTATAGCACTGACCAATGACGATCACATAAATCTTAAAATATCCATTACCAGTAAATTGTTAAACCCAGGACTGCCTGTCATTGCTCGGGCTGAAACACACGATGTAGAAGTAAATATCGCCTCTTTTGGTACCGAAAATATCATAAATCCTTTTGATACATTTGCGGGAAGATTGGCTTTAGCCGTGCATTCTCCTGGTATCTATTTATTGTACGAGTGGATGACTGGTGTACCCTATGAACACTTGAGTGAACCGCTGTTTTTGCCTCATGGTACCTGGGTATTATGTGGGTACGGTCGGTTTGGTCAATCCGTATACGATCGATTACGTCGAGAAGGCGTACACACAACTGTTATAGAAGCCAAACCCGAAATTACCGGAGGTTTACCAGAAGGCGCTGTCATAGGTCGTGGCACCGAAGCTGTAACCTTGGAGGAAGCCAACATCCGTGATGCTGTAGGTATTATTGCGGGAACCGATGACGATGCCAATAATTTATCCATTATTATGACGGCTCGGCAACTCAATCCCAAACTTTTTCTCATCGCCAGACAAAATCAACGCAGAAACGATGCAAATTTTTCAGCGGCAAGGCTCGACCTGATTATGAGTCGCGGCAGTATCATTGCACACAAAATATTCGCATTGATTACGGTGCCTGTATTAGGTAATTTTTTGGCCCATGCGCGCTTGCAAAATAATGACTGGGCCAATGAATTAGTCAGTAGAATCAGTGGAGTTATTGATGATGAAGCACCGCACAATTGGATGATTGAAGTTGATCAAAATGACTCGCCCGCGTTGTTAATGGGAATAGTAGAAGGTAAAAAAATATTAGTGAGACATTTGCTCTGCGATCCGCGAAATCGTGATAATCGCTTGCCATGCATATTGCTCTTTATAAAGCGTGGAGAGCTGGAAATTCTATTGCCAGAAGAGAACGCTGTTTTGATGGAAGGCGACAAAATTTTGATGTGTGGTCAATATGGAGTTAAACGGCAAGTAGATTGGTCTATTAAAAATAAGAATGTATTTGATTATATTTATACTGGCAAAGAACAATCCAGCGGTTACCTTGCGCAGTGGGTGGCGCGTAAAAATAATAAGACTAAAAAACCGTCTCGTTGAACCTAAAAAAGCAAATTAAAGTGATTCAAATGTTTTTATCATACGTTGACGAGTCTTCGAGTCTGGCAATCGCCCAAATCCCGCTCCCATGTTATCAATCACATGATGTACCTTGGATGTCGCTGGAATTACACAGGTGACAGCGGGGTGAGACACAATAAATTTCAGGAAAAATTGACCCCAACTGTTGCAATCAAAATCGGCGGCCCACTTAGGCAATGATTCGTTCTTGGTCTTGCGAAAGAGATCACCACGTTGAAACGGACGGTTTATTAAAGTCGCAATACCGCGCTCTTTAGCCAAGGGCAATAAACGTTCTTCGACCGTTCTGTTTCCAATGTTATAACTGAACTGTACAAAATCGAATACCTCCTTTTCCAATATGGTCTCCAATTCTTCGTGAAAACGGCCATGAGAAGTGGTAATTCCAATATAGCGAATTTTACCTTCTTTTTTCCAGCTTCGTAAGGTGTCTAGATGTACTTCCCAATCTCTGAGGTTATGAATCTGCATAAGGTCAAATAACTTTACTCCCATTCGTTGCATCGAACGTTGCATTTGTTCTATCCCTTGCTGTTTGCCATCAGTCCATACCTTAGTGGCCGCAAATAAAGCGCTTTTGTTTTTGACCGATTTTAGGACGTCGCCAATAACTTGTTCGGAAGTACCGTACATGGGAGATGAATCGATAAGTGCACCGCTATTATCAAAGAAAGCTTGCAATACCTTACTGATATTGGAACGAGCCGCGTGGTCATCATTTACATCAAAAGTTCGTGATGAGCCCATGCCGATGACAGGAAGTTGTTCACCAGAAGAGGGAATGGTTTTTGTTATGACAGATTTGTTTTTTGCTAACAAAAGGGTAGGTGAGAGGCTTAAAACAGAACCCAGAGTGCACACGGTTCGAATAAACTGTCTACGTGTTGTCTTTCCAAAAGAGTTATTCATGATAGATACCCTCCTAAAGATGCAATGAAGTTTACTTTTTAGACTTTTGCTTTTCCAGTGTTGCTTGTTTTTTACCAAGGACATAGGCAAGCCACGCCCAAACTATTGCTAAAGGTGCCGCAATCCAGGCAATGCCCGCTATACCCATACCCAAGCTTCGCATTCCAGTGTAAATCCAGGCACTGACAGCGTCGCCGCCTCGATACACAACGGTATCGATAAAATTCTTAGCCTTGTATTTTTCCTCGCGGTCCAATACCACGTACAACATTTCACGGGCTGGACGCATAATAGCATAATTACCCGCACGACGAATAATTTGTACGGTTATCAGTACGCCTAAAACGGGTGCGAAACCTAAGGCAAGGAAACCTACGGCCAGCATTAATGGGATTAGCGCCAAGGTCCAACTCAAACCCAACCATTTAATAAGACGACTCGTAAAAAAGACTTGCAGTAAAATGGTGAGTATATTGACACTCAAATCAATGGCCGCAAATACTGCAGTTCGCTGCGCGGAATCTGCAAAATTATCTTTGATGATTTGTGCCTGTTGAAAATACAAAAACGTTGATAGGCTCGCATACAGCAACATTAACAAACATATACCTAGTAAATAAGGTGAACGCCAGACCAGTACTACGCCTGCAAACAGACCTCCACCCATAGCCTTATCGCTATTCGTATTATTCAGTTGCTGTGTTGTTTCAGTGCTTGGTTGAGTTTTTTGTGTTTCACTCCAATTAACTAATTGTCGAATGCAAATTGTAGCGAAACCCAATAAAAGCGCCGAAATAAAGAGTAGATTAATTGGGCCAATAGGAATAGCGAGGCTGGCAGTGAGCGTGGGTCCTACTATTGCTCCCGTAGTGCCTCCTGCGGCAATCACACCAAACATTCGTTTGGCCTGTTCATTATTAAAAATATCCGTCATAAAACTCCAAAAGACAGAGACAATAAACAGATTAAATACACTGGCCCATATAAAAAAAGCACGGGCAACGTAGGCGTGCGTGATATTAGATTTAAACAGTATTATAAATACGAGCAGGTTAGCGATAAAAAACCAATAAACATAAGGTAAAAATTGTTTACGCGGAAAGCGGGAACTTACCCAACCAAATAGCGGTACGGCGGCCAGCATGAGTATAAAGGTCCCGCTAAACAACCACTGTAGATTCTCTACACCGCCGGCAATGCCCATTTCGTCGCGCATTGGACGCACAATATAATAGCTGCATAAAAGTGAAAAAAAATATAAAAATGACCAAGCCAAGGCCTTGCTCTCATGTTGTTCAATATTAACAAGCCGAGTAAGCCAGTGAATAAAACCAGTAAACAGTTTAAAGTGGGAATTCGACACTGATACAGACACCTTTATTGTCTTGCATATTTTCCGCAGAAACATTGCCTTTGTGAAAATCCGAAATCATTCTAACGATATATAAACCAAGACCCAGATGGGGATCGGTACCACTTTTTTCACGCATTGTTACCATTGAATCGAATAAGTTATACTGTATGTCTTCCGGTAACAAGGGTCCTTCATTGCAAACACTTAATGCTAGAGATTTATCATTATTCCTCACCGATATAACAATCGGTCTATGCTCGATGTTGAAATCAATGGCATTGGATATAAGCTTGTCCAATAATTGTGCAATCAAATCAGGTGAGCCATAAAGACGCAAATCTTTTTCGTTTTCAATATTCTCTGTTTTAAATTCAAATTGAGTCGACTCATTTGCGATTTGGTATCCATTGACGCAACCCTTAATCACTTCGACAAGATCAAAATCTTCTTTTTCTTCTTGTTGTAAGGTCTGTTCCAGGCGCGTTGCCTCGCTCATTCGAGTCAGTATATTAGCGAGGCGGTCAATTCCTTCTCTGGCTCGCTTAACATAGGTTAAATCTTCGGATTTCATACTTGATGATTCAAGATTATCCAATGACGAGCGAACGACGGTTATGGGTGTGCGTAATTCATGAGATAATTTGCCCGCCATAGATTCTAGATAGTTATTGTATTGAGATAAGCGGTCCAGCATACTGGAAAAACTTCTGGTTAAATCACCGATTTCATCGCTCGAATTAGAGTGCTTAATCATTCCCCGTACTTTCCCGTCTTCACCGATTGCCGATTCTGTATTATCACGTAGACGACTTATTCGTAATGATAATCGTGATGCGAACAATAGTAGCGCGCTGGTTGCGATTAAAAAGGCTAGTATACTAAGGTTAACCAATATTTCGATGGCGCGGTTTTGCAATATTAATATACTGTTACTGGTTTCTTCTACTGCTACTGAGCCAATAACTTCGTTGTTACCAAATATGGGGTAGGTGGCTCTTATTATGTTAACTCTATTGTCAGAGGTTTTACGCCATTGGGTATCCGGTGTACCAGACAGGGATGAGATCACTTCTTTTCCTGTTAGTCTTGATGCATTGGATAAATCATCAATGAATGAGGAAGATGGCTGCGGTAGTATTAACTCGTACATTAATCGTATTGCACCCGACATGAATTGCTGAAGGCTTAAGCTTTCATCGGTATTTAAACCAATTTCACTATCAGGGTCTTTGATTTCAACAAGATTTCCTGCGCGTGCAATGACGCGGGCATTTTTATCAATCACCCAAATTCGCGCGTTACGCCTCTCCAGGCTAAACAAAAGTGCATTTGTTTCCGGTTTTGGTACCACCACGGAGCTTAGTTCATTGGTTTGATTTGATCCCGAAGTATTCACAATATTGGCAATTTCGCGGGTGTTTTCATTATCTATATCAACAATGCTAATTCCTAGTTTGTTGCCAACCATATCAACTGGTAGACGTAATTCAATATTGTAACCTTTGCTGGTTTCTTGCCAATAAGACTTTATGTTTTTATCAATTTTATATTCAATTTGATCGGGATTTTTCTGAAAAACTTTGTAAGCGCTGACGCTTCCAGGTGAAAAGGTAGATATAATTGAACGGGATACCTCTCGCTCGCTATTTTCAATAGTAATAAGCAAATGGTCGCTGGTAACCATCGTATCGATATTGGATCTTCGATAGACAATATTCTCATCCTCTATTTGTAACAGAACGTAAACATAGCGTTTAAAACTCCCCACTCGAAATTTCACATTTAGTGAATCAGCAGATTCCGGAGCACTAAAATAATGCAGGCGGTCACGGTAGGTTATCCAGTCATCAGCATAGCCGTCTAAATGAATTTCAGATTGCAGTGGTCTGATGAATAAATGTTGACGTGTATTTTCCAAGGATGTTTTGAACAAATCGGTTTCATTCTGTAAAACTGATGCAACTACTTGCGCATTTTCCAGAAGCGCGTTTTCTTGCTCACCACGTAAAAATAACTCCATATCCTGGATATCGCGATAACCTATGATGGGTATGATGAGTAAAACTAATAACATCAACATCAATTTTTTACGGATGCTTAGAGCAAATTTATATTTACCCGGAAAACTGAATTTCATGTTTTTAGAGCGTCCTTAACATTACTCTTTCCATCGATACCCCATACCATAAACGGTGTCGATACACGAAAATTCCTTATCCACTGCCAAGAACTTGTTACGAATTCTTTTTATGTGTGAGGTGATGGTGGCATCATCAACGAATATTTTCGCGTCTTCCATTAGCTGGTTTCTGTTTTTCACGTGTCCTGGACGGTTTGCCAAAGTGTGAATTAGCCAAAATTCTGTCAAGGTAAGCTCAATCGGTGTATTGTTCCAAGCAACACTAAAGCGATTCATATCAAGTTGCAATTTACCTCGAGTAACTAACTCGTCTTTATCACTTGGTGTATTTTGCATATCTAAGCGGCGAAAAAACGCAGACATACGAGCGCATAAATTGAGTATGCTAATATCCTTGGTTAAATAATCATCGGCACCTAAGCGTAGGCCCGATATGGTATCGAGATCGCTATCCCTTGCGGTTAAAAATACAATGGGTAGGGTGCTCGACATTGCCCGTAGTTCTCGGCACAAATCAAATCCGCCGTCTATTTCATGTTCCAAACCAATATCCAATAAGGCAAGGTCGGGCAATTGTTTTTTGAAGTCTGTTATCGCCTCTTCTCTATTGGCATAGGTCTTGACATCGTAACCCTGTTTGCGAAAAGCATCCGCGTAATTCTCCCGTATCGATGCCTCATCTTCAACAATTGCAATACACCTGGACACACATTACTCCTTATAGATCAGCATGATATTGTTAAGTTTTAACATGATTTAATAATAAAGTCAGTAGTTTCGTGGCAATTGCCATAATTCATCAGAATTCATCCGCGTGTTGCAAGCTTTGATGCCGAGTTTCGCCATCAAGCTAGAGTTTAATTAAGTATAGATTATAGGAAAACAAAATCATTTTAATAGCTAAAGGCGAAAGAGGTTCATTATGGAACAAACACTACTGACAGTACACAAGCAAACGCAAAGCAAAGCCATTAATTTATCGGTTTTTAGAGATGCTATGGTGGGTTTTCTGATGTCGCTAATTGTTGGTATTGCCTCAGCATGTATACTGGCTGTGTTAGTGATGCTTTTGAGCCTGCCGGCGAATGCCGCTCAACAGTCGATTGACTATGACACGATTAGTCAGGGAACACTATATCTTAATCTACAAGGATTGGAAGATTATGAAGAATCCATGCTTTTAAGAACCCAGGTTAATGTCGATATAAACGGGTTGGTCGCCCGAACCAGGGTCTCGCAAATGTTTACCAATCAGAGCAATGAGTGGCTAGAAGGAGTTTATGTCTTTCCACTGCCTGAAAATGCCGCAGTTGATCATATGAAAATGTTTGTTGGTGATAGAATTATTGAAGGACAAATACAAGAAAAGGAAAACGCCAAAAAGACTTACGAAAAAGCGAAAAGGGAAGGAAAAAGGGCCTCCATAGCCGAGCAACAACGCCCAAATCTGTTTACCACCAAGCTTGCAAATATTGCCCCCGGTGACATTATTGAGATCCAAATCGAATATCAACAGACACTGGCATACGGTGTTGAAAACGGACAGGGTAAACTTAGCCTGCGTTACCCTATGGCTGTCTCGCCTCGGTATTCACCTGGCAATACATTATTGGCTTCAAACGTCGCCTCGGTAAAGACCGTACAAGGGGATATCAATACCGATACGGTGTCGCCCAAGTATAGCGATAATGATACTACAAATTTAACTTCCATCGATATTGATCTCAAGTCGGGATTTCCAATTTCCAATATTGTGAGTGACTATCATGAGATCGTCACACAACACGACGATTTGTCACATGCCATGATCTCGCTATCACAAGATCGAATTCCCGCTAATCAAGATTTTGTGCTTTCGTGGTATCTCGAACCCGGTAGTGATTTGTCTGCGGCCCAATTTAGTGAACAAGTGGGTAATGAATATTATCATCTCGTCATGGTTATGCCGCCTACAGAAGGTATCGCAGGTGTGCAGCCATTGGCACGTGAGATTATTTATATTGTTGACACATCCGGATCGATGGAAGGCGAGTCACTAAACCAGGCAAAAAATGCATTACTTACGGCTCTAGAGCAAATTAGAGATTTTGATACCTTTAATATAATACAGTTTAATTCTGAGACGCAGCAACTGTTTAATGACGCAAAAACCGCCAACAGTGACAATCTTGAAGCCGCCCGGGATTACGTGAAATCCTTAGTAAGTGGCGGTGGAACCGAGATGTATCCCGCCTTAAGTGCTGCATTTGAACAACACTCACCAACTGATAGAATTCGACAAATCATTTTTCTAACC
>Ga0316187_10002167_pt1 | contig 17119 bp, 9 predicted proteins | sample CroRivburrow1_MG_FD_204927 | JGI IMG/M metagenome (GOLD analysis project Ga0316187, IMG submission 204927) | Coastal sediment microbial communities from Maine, United States - Cross River worm burrow 1 | ecosystem: Environmental > Aquatic > Marine > Coastal > Sediment | place: USA: Maine... | reverse complement strand
TGTCGCGTGGTAATCAGGTGGACGCGGAGCTCCTGTTGCACGAGCTCGAGTCCAGTCTCTGGTCGCTCGATGTGTTTCAGGAATGGGCTTGGAACCCACTGCAATACATCAGCATTTCTGGTAGTGCAGTTTATGGCTTGCTGGCGCGGGACTTCGCGCCCCTCGAAACACGGCTGCTTAGCGTCACTTCTCGCCTGGAACAAATTCCGCGATTTCTCGATCAGGCGAGGGCGTCTATACAAGCAAAGCGGGTTCCGAAAATCCACGCCGAGACTGCGGTGCTGCAAAACCCGGGCCTGCTCTCGATTATCGATTCGATGGTCATCCCTGCGATGGACGTACTCTCGGCCGAGGATCAGAAAAGACTGAATGCCGCGATAGAGATCGCGAAGGACGCCGTCGCCGATCAGCAGACCTGGTTGGAGGAAGAGTTGTTACCCCGGGCCGATGGCGATTTTCGGGTTGGTGCGGAACTCTACGACGCCAAGCTCGCGTTCGCTCTCAACTCGCCGTTGAGTCGGCGCGAGATCACGGCACGGGCTGAGCAAGAATTCGAATCGGTACGAAACGAGATGTACGAGGTCGCCAAGACCATCTATGTCGCGAAGCATCCGTTCACGTCGTTCCCGGACGCTCCCGATGAGCCGTACAAGCAGGCGATCATTCGCGCGGCACTGGAGGAGGCATACAAGATACTCCCGCCGCGTGACGGCATTGTCGATGTCGCCAGAGAGCAACTTCAGCAGGCTACCGACTTCGTCGTCGAGCACAACATCGTGACGATGCCCGACGATCCCATCGAGATCATAATTATGCCCGAATTCCAGCGCGGCGTGACAGTTGCCTACCTCGATCCGCCCGGACCGCTCGACAAGGATCAGTCGGCTTTCTATGCGGTCGCACCGCTGCCCGCGGACTGGACGGATGAACAGGTCGAGTCTTTTCTACGCGAATACAATTTGTATTCCATTCAGGACCTTACCATTCACGAAGGCGTGCCGGGGCACTACCTTCAGCTCGCGTTGAGTAACCGCTACCCGTCCACGCTGCGCAGCGCGTTGTGGTCCGGACCCTTTGTTGAGGGCTGGGCTGTTTACGCAGAGCGGATGATGATCGAGGAAGGCTATCTCGATCATGACCCGCTGATGAAGCTAATCAATCTGAAGTGGTATCTGCGTGCCGTAACCAATGCGATCATCGACTCAGCCATCCATGTCGACGGCATGACGCACGATGCCGCCATGAAACTGATGATCGAAGGCGGTTTCCAGGAAGAGCGCGAGGCGGCGGGCAAGTGGGTGCGCGCTCAGCTGACATCGGCTCAGCTATCGACCTACTTCGTGGGTTACCAGGAGCACATCGAAATGCGCAGGGCCGTTGAGGCGAAGTGGGGTGATGACTTCACATTACGCCGCTACCATGACCGGGTACTCAGTTATGGCTCACCGCCGGTAAAGTATGTGCGGGCCCTGGCCCTGGACGATGATATCCCTCCCCCGGCGAACTAGGAATCACTCGAGCACGCCACGCACCCGGTTATCTTCGCCATAAAAAAGGGGGCCCGAAGGCCCCCTCGAACGCTCTTACGAGTTTCGTTTAGAAACGTGCCTGAAGCGACAAACGCAGGTGACGCGGCGTTTGCCAGGCGTAAGTGGCGCCGAACCATTCGTTCGGGGTACCTTCCGAACGCCGTGCTTCGGCATGCTCGTTGACATGCAGCGGTTCCTGAATGTCAAGCAGGTTGAAGACCTGCAACGTAGCCGTCATGTCGATATTTGATACCTCGAAGCCATACGTCAGCGATGCATCAAGCGACACCAGCCATCCCGAGCGACCGTCATTGCCGCGGCCCGTGAAGCGATAGATCTTGTCCGCTTGGTCCGCATCAGCCGGGCACGCACCTGTGCCGCCACCCGCCAGGTTACAGGTATTGGTGAACAGGTAGTAAGTATCACCGTAGCTGCCGAATATGTCGGAACTGGTGTCCGGGTATCCGGCGCCGTAGACGCTCTTCGGACGGCCGCTAGATAGCGACGACGTCCAGCCGCCAATCAGGTTATCCGTAAACCGGTACGAGCCGTAGAACTTGAACACGTGGCGTCGATCGTTCGGCAGATAGCCCTGCGCACCATCCATCAATGCCGGGAAATCGAAGTCCTGGGTTATACCCGCATCCGCCTGGGTGATATCAGATTTCACTGCACCCTCGAAGTTGCCAATGCTCTGGGACCACGTATAACCGGCGGTCCACTCCATCTTGTCACCGGCATGCTTGTATTCAAAGTTCAACGCGTTATACGTGTTTTCGCCCTTCGGAATTCCAATTTGCTCGGCCGTGTAGAACACGAGTTCGCCACCGGCTTCAGAGGACCATGAGCCACCTGAGCCCGGATTGATCATCGTGCAATAACCCGGATTCGAGTAGAAGCCGCAGTAGTCATCGAGCGTGACGCCGACTTCACGGTTGATGAATCTAACCGAGAATGAATCGTCGTTGGACAGGTACCGCTCGTAGCCGACGATGAATTCATCCTTGTAGAACGCGTCGGCTTCCTGAGCCTGGAACTGATCCTTCGTCGGTGGCTCCGATGCAGAGTTCACAACAGGATTGTTGTTGTCCAGCGAGCCGCCCAGCGGCACAAGCCCGGTCGGCGTGCCGTCAGCGGCATTCACACCGGTGTACGTGTAGTACGTGGTGGTATCGCTGATGCCGGATCCGACGCGGAAGTTGGTGTTATTTGCCATCGGCAGGTAATAACGACCCCAGGTTCCGTACACCTTGTTCTCACCCGATCCCGTTGGATCCCAGCTCAAGCCGAGACGCGGTGCCCACTCCTGATCAAAATCAGCGAATGCAATACCCGTCGTGCCGAAGTTAGTCAGACTGTCCTGACGCGCTCCGAGGTAAAGAACGATATTGTCATTCAACTGCCATTCATCTTCGATGTAGTAGGCCGTGAGCTCGCTGTTGAACTTGCCGCCGAATTCGTCGTTGTTGAAAACACGCACCTGCGTGTATTCCACGGGCGCGCCCGTGTTATTGGTGTAGATCGGACCAGCATTACCCTGAACCACACCGTTCGGCGCGAGCGTCGAGTAGGTCCAGCGGCCACCGCCGATATCCGATTGTGAATTCACCGAATCGCGATCCTGCTGGTCATATCCGGCACGCAATACGTGATCACCGATAGCCCATTCGATGTCGAAACGCGTCTGCGTGTTTTCATCGAAATTGGAGCCGAAGACACCACCCGGGCCGCAACCCGTGATGGGGGTGGCCGGCGTCGGACTGCGTTCGTCGTTAACCACCGGGCAGAGCGTCGGATCGCCGGACGGATTGCCTGTGTACTGGGATTCGACCTTGCCGTACATCGCAGAGACCGTAATCGCCTCACCAAAGTTACCCGTGTAGCTTATGCTTTCGGCAGTGCTGCCGCGGAACCTCGTGAATACCTCAGTCCCAGCGCCGACCGTGCCCGTTTCGGCATCAAACTCATTGCGCCAATCGAGGCCTTCTTTCTGGCTGTCATAGCCCCAGACGCTGAGCCGATGATAGTCGGTGATATCCCAATCGATCTTGGCTCCCCAGAATACATTGTCTTTCATCTTATAATCGAAAGTGCGGAATTCATTCGGTGGGGCGTATTGGTTCCTGCCGCTGGTCTCGCTCTGAAATGCGCTCTCTTCCTGGCGCGGATTGACGATGGCATAAGCGAAGAGCCTGTCCCTGATGATGGGCCCGCCCGCGGTTACCCAGTATTCAACGAGGTCTTCCGTGTTCTGCGTCGTGTTTCTGAACACGCGGCCGGTACCTGCGCCGCCAATACCACTGCCAAGGCCGCCACCACCGCGCGAAACCTTACCTTCTTCGAACATGCTACGCGGCTCGATCGCCACGCCAACGCCGAATTCCCATTCGTTCGTGCCGCTCTTGCTGGTTGCGTTAATGACGCCGCCGGTGGTACGACCGTACTGCGCCGAATAGCCGCCGGTTTTGATCTGGAACTGGTCATAGAATTCGAACGGCAGCTCGCCGCAACCGAGACCCTGGCGGGTGTTGGTCACTTCGAGGCCATTGATGTAACACGAGTTCTCTCCGACAGAAGAGCCGCCAAACGAGGCATAGCCCGGACTGGAGCCGCTGCCGTTTGCCGTCCAGTTGGAGTCGCCCTTAATGGTGCCTGGCGCCAGCAAAGCAACCGAGGTCAGGTTTCTCGCAACCGGCATCACGTCGAGCTCTGCTTCGTTCAAAACAACGCCGGAGTCAGTCGAATAGGTGTCGTAGCTCACCATCGAGCCCGTAACCGTAATCTCTTCGATACCAGTCGTATCTACCAACTCAAATCGTGCGATGGTGTTGCTGTTCAGAGTTACGTTAAACGAGTCGCGAGCAACCACGTTGCCATCTCGGCTCACGGTCACGACGTAGATGCCAGTCGGCATTTGCGAGAAACGAAAATCGCCGTCGCTGCCGACCGTGACAGAGCGTGATCGCCCGGTCGCCTCAGCGACCGCGTCGACGGTGTAATTTGCGCCGCCAGTGTTAGTGAGCGAGCCGACGATGTTGCCGGTTCCCTCACCGATAGCGGCGTAAGCGTTCATTGAAAGGAGCAATAGTGTCGCGATCGCGACTTGCCAAAATGGCTTAGTACCCATGATTTCTTCCCCTAAAGAATTGCATAGTCCGTTAGTACGAAAATTGGTTACGGAGATTGGTTTTTGCAGTGTTGGTAGCAACCATGCCACCCGCTACAGGGGCGCAGAATAGCAGATAAAAAACTACCGGCCATTTGTGTTGCAAAAATAAAACAAATCAAACGGATGGCCTGTCGTTTGATCGAGACACTTGCAAATAGGTCAGAGTTATCACAAGGCTTTGTTTTATATATTTAAATTTGATTTATACTCATTCTAAAGGTTAGTTTCGGCCCACTCAAATTGGCCCCGTCATGGGCGAGCATCCGCTGGAAATTTAGGTCAAATTTGCGCAAAAATATGTTGCGCGGATGCAACGATGGGTAACTGCAGGGTGGCTGGATGTTGAACGATCGCTAGCACGAACGATACTGCGGCAGCACATCGGCAAGGTCAAATGCGTCGCAGGGCGGGTTGCTGACTCGGGCATGAAGACCGGAAATTATGCGGAACGACAGAACTAAATCCTCGTTACCTGCATCTAACCTAAAATGGGCTAATCAGGCGTGTTGGTGGTGATCGCCGGCGCTCCGGGTGGCACGATCCGTGGCACGCCTTAGTGTGTCAGATTCGGGGAAAACATGAAGAAAAAAACCGTAGGGTGGATCGCTGCCGCCGTTATTGCCGTCGCCGCTGCTGTAGTGCTGGTCTTGTCCAATGGTGACGAGGACTTGCTCGAGGTCCAGACGGCGACAATCGGCCACGAGACGATCGTGCAGAAAGTGAATGCGACCGGCCGGATTCAACCCAAAACGCAGGTCCGCATCAGTGCGGATGTCAGCGCGAAGATAGTGACACTGCATGTGCAAGAGGGTGACTGGGTTGAGCACGGCCAGCTACTCGTAGAACTCGATCGCGAGCGCTATGAGGCCGCCGTGGAAAGCGCCGAGGCCAATGTCCGATCGGCGCAGGCAAATGCCAAGCTTGTCCGGCAGAATATGCTCAAAGCGGAGAAGGATTTCGAGCGCGCTCGCGATATCGTCGGGCGTAAACTCGAATCGCAATCGGTACTCGATGCCAGTAGCGCGGCCTATCAGGTCGAGGTTGCTCGCTATGAGTCCGTGCTTGATCAGGTGGAACAAGCCAGAGCTTCGCTGAAACAGGCCGAAGACAGCCTCTCGAAAACGACCATTTATTCACCTATGTCCGGCACGATCAGCGATTTGGACAAAGAACAGGGCGAGATCGCCATCGGCTCGCAATTTCAGGAAGACATCATTCTAATTGTCGCCGATCTCACGGAAATGGAGGCCCAGGTCAACGTCGACGAAAACGACATCGTTAGCGTGCAACTGGGGCAAGAAGCCGAGATAGAGGTCGACGCTCTGTTCGGGGAGACGCTAACCGGAACCGTCTACGAAATCGCAAATACCGCCAACACCGATGCTCAGGGCACGACGAACCAAAAAACGGAGTTCGAGGTCAAGATCGCGATCGCTGGAGAGACGTCAAGACTGCGCCCGGGCATGACCGCCAGCGCCGATATCAGCACGCAAACCCGGCGTGACGTTATAGGCGTTCCGATTCAGAGTGTCGCGATCCGCACAATCGACCAGCTGACGCTTGATGGCGAGGACGTTGCCGACGCGGAAAAGCGCTTCACTGCCGATGATGACGGTTTTGTTGAAATCATCTTTTGCGTCGAGGACGATGGCACCGTGTCGGCTCGTCAGGTCGAGACCGGAATTCAGAGCGACGATGTGATCGAGATCCTCACGGGCGTTGATGCCGGCGAGGAAGTGGTTACAGGATCCTATCGAGCGATCTCAACGGATATCAGGAACGGCGCCCAGGTCGTGGTCAATAACGACGCCGATTCCAACGAAAGCTGATCGGGAGCCAGGCGATGACTCAATCTACCCGCAGTGACGCAATTCTGGCGCTGCGGGACGTGGTCAAGACCTATGAAATGGGCGCCGAACAAGTGCACGCGCTCAGCGGCGTGTCGCTCAACCTCCGCAAGAACGAGTATGTCGCCATCATGGGGCCATCGGGCTCCGGCAAGTCAACGCTGATGAACATCATTGGCTGCCTCGACGTGCCGACCAGTGGCAGCTATTCACTGGACGGAGAGATGGTTGCCGACAAGTCTGACGGTGATCTCGCCGAAATTCGCAACCGAATGATCGGATTCGTTTTCCAGACCTTTAACCTGATTCCTCGGGCAGACATTTTTCACAACGTAGAGTTACCGTTGGTCTACGGTGGCGTCGCAAAAGCAAAGCGGCGCGAACTAGCCGAACACGCGATCGAACAAGTCGGTCTTCTGGATCGAATGAATCATAAACCCAACGAACTGTCCGGCGGACAACGACAACGTGTTGCGATCGCTCGCGCACTGGTTTTCAATCCTTCGATTATTCTGGCCGACGAGCCCACCGGTAATCTGGACAGCAAGACCGGCGAAGAAATCATGGCGATGTTCGACGACCTGCATAAAGCCGGGCAGACAATCATCCTGGTTACCCACGAGGACCACATATCGAATCATGCTCACCGGGTCATTCGCCTGCGTGACGGCAAAATCGAAAGCGACGTTGTGTCGACGGATTCGGCAGCGGCATGAATCTGGCACTCGACATTGTCGAATCATCCAAGATCGCGTGGCAATCGATTGTTGCCAACAAAGCGCGAGGCGCACTGACAATTCTGGGCATTATCATCGGCATCGTCGCGGTAACGACAACGATGACCGCATTTAATGGCATGCAGTCGGCATTCCGTGAGGGCGCGGGCGCTATCGGCGCGGACGTTGTTTATGTTTCGCGTATGCCGTGGATAACGTTGAATGATTTCTTCCAGTTTAGGAACCGGCCTAATCTCGACGTTGCCGAAGCGGCGGCACTCGAGAAGGCACTAGAAGGGCGTGCGATCGTAAATCCGTCCATTTCCACGAGACAGGACCTCAAGTACCGCTCGAATTCGATGCAGAACGTTACTGTATTGGGCACGACAGAAAAGATGGTCGTGGTATCCGATCGCAAGCCGGAGTTCGGCCGCTTTTTAATGAGTTTTGATGTCCGCTACAAGAAACACGCGGCGATTATCGGATTCGAAGTCGCCGAGGACCTGTTTGGCCAGGCCAATCCGATCAACAAGGAAATCAATATCGGACGCTACCGCTTTCGTGTTGCCGGCGTCATGGAAAAACAAGGCGGTTCCACATTTGGCGGTCCAAATTTTGACCGCCAGGTATTCGTGCCGATCTCTACGTTCGTGAAGCTCTTTGGCGGCCGTCGCTTTATGGACGTCGATATCGCGGTCAAGTCCCCGGCTATCGCTTCGCTTGATGACCTGGAGTATGAAGTCATCGGCGAGATGCGGAAGATTCGCAAGCTAAGGCCGGTTGAGGCAGATAATTTTTCGATCAACAAGCTCGACTCGTTGCTCGGAGCGTTCAACAGTATTGTCGGGGCCGTTCTCGGCATTGGCCTTCTGGTTACCAGCATCTCGCTATTCGTAGGCGGCATCGGCGTGATGAACATCATGTTCGTGTCGGTAACGGAACGCACACGCGAGATCGGTATACGTAAAGCGATCGGCGCGAAACGACGCAGCATATTGATGCAATTCCTGTTTGAGTCAGCCGCGATCTGTCTGGCCGGTGGCGTGATCGGAATTGCCATTTCTGCCGGTGTTGCCGCGGGCATTAATGCATCCGGACTACTGCCTGCCAGTCTCTCCACCGGCATCATGATTGCCGCGATCGTTATTTCGATTGCTGTCGGTGTCTTCGCCGGGCTCGTACCGGCCATCAAAGGCGCCATGCTGGACCCGATTGAAGCCTTGCGCTACGAGTAGAAACGGAGCCGACCGATGCGAATAATGGACACAGTGCAGATGGCGATGCAGGCGATTCGCACCAACCGCCTGCGGTCGTCGCTGACGCTCGTCGGCATCGTTCTCGGCGTCGCGTCGATCATCGCAGTCATGACGGGTATATCTGTCGTGCAGGGCACGATGGAAAAGGAAATGAGCATACTCGGTGCACAGACCTTTCAGGTGCAGAAGTGGCCATCGGGATTTTCGACCGATGAAGAGCGCAGCGCGGCCATGCGTCGTCCTCCCATGACCTTGAGCGATGCCCAGGCGATACGCGACCACGTAAAATCCGTAGATATAGTCGGCGCCGAGATCTGGGAGTTCGGCTTCAAGGCCGAGTACCGTGGCGAGGAGACCAACCCTAATATAAATATCGTCGGTGGTACGCCGGAATACCCGCAAAACAACACGCATTTTGTCGGGTACGGCCGCAACATTTCGGCGATGGACGTGCGCGCCGCCAATAAAGTCGTCGTGATTGGCTACGCGCTCGCGCAACGCCTGTATCCGTTTGTCGATCCGATCGGTCGCGACATACGCCTCGATGGACGCAAGTACGAAGTAATCGGTGTGTTCGACGAAAAGAAGTCAGCGTTCAACTCGTCGTACGACAGTTATGTGTTGATGCCCGTATCGACCTTCCTGGCAACCTACGGCAATGTCGATCGCGACGGATTCGAACGCTCGGCGAACATCACCGTACACGCGAGGACACCGGAGATCATCGATGACGCGATCGAGGAGACGCGCGCCGTGCTGCGACGCGTTCGAGGCGTAAAACGCGGCGAAGAAGATAATTTCGAATACTTTAATTCGGAAAGTACAATTCGTGATTTCAACAAGATGACAGTGGGTGTAAAAATCGGTGCTGTCATCATCGGCACGATCGCTTTGCTCGTCGCCGGCATAGGAATTATGAATATCATGCTGGTGTCGGTTACCGAGCGCACCAAGGAAATCGGCATTCGCAAAGCGCTTGGAGCGAAGCCACGCGATGTCCTCCGGCAGTTTCTGCTCGAAGCGGTTCTGTTGTGCAATATGGGTGGAATTATCGGTGTGCTGCTGGGTTTCGGCATCGGCAACCTGATGGTCAGAATCGGCATGTCGACGTCCTTCGAAGCGGTGGTACCGGTCGAATGGGCGGTCATCGGGCTGCTGTTCTGCACGGCAGTTGGAGTCATCTACGGCATGCTTCCGGCCATCAAGGCCTCGCGACTGAATCCGATTGACGCTCTGCGCTACGAGTAATTTCTACGGAGTTACCGTGTTTTTTGCTATTCGACGCTAAAGCTGTCGGTCACCGGCCCACCTCGATACACTCCCCCATTGCGTCGTTTTTCGTCCATCCGAACAACTTGTGGAATCACATGATGCGCAGGAAGATGGTCACCGACAAAGGACACCTTCGATGACAAATACGAAAAAGCGATACGCGCTGGCGCTGCACGGCGGCGCCGGCGCAGTTGCCGGTAGGAACTACGCGGTCACCGAGAAGCATCTCAGGCAGCTCGCCACCGACTGCGACCGCTGGCTCGCCGAAGGCCGCAGCGCACTTGATGTTGTAGAACATGCCGTCGTCGAGTTGGAGACGTGTGGCCTGTACGTCGCCGGTCGCGGCTCAGCCCCCAACAGCGCCGGCCACGTCGAACTCGATGCATCGATCATGGACGGCAGGTCCAGGGAGGCCGGCGCTGTCGCCGCTTTGTGTGATTTCGTCAGCCCCGTTCAGGTCGCGCGCGCCGTGATGGAGAGGACACCGCACGTCATGCTGGCAGGAACCGGCGCGCTGGAATTTGCTCGGGCGCAAGGGTTCGACGAAGTGCCCGATCCGGCGAACTATTACACCCTGCCCGTCGGCGTAACCCGCGATGATATTCAGGACATTGCCCACGGCACGGTCGGCGCCGTCGCTCTCGACACGTCCGGGGGCCTGGCCGCAGCCACATCAACCGGCGGCACCTTCGGCAAACTCCACGGCCGAATTGGTGATACGCCGCTGGTCGGTCCTGGCACGTGGGCCGACGACAATATCGCCATCTCCTTCACCGGCACCGGCGAACACATTATTCGCGCGGGCGGCGCGACGGCGATAGCGTTCCGCTATCGGTCAGGCATGGCGTTGGTTGATGCGATCAACGAAACACTCAAGGAGATAAAGCGCCTCGGCGGCGATGCCGGCGTCATTGCCTTAACGAGCAAGGGAGAGATCGCGATGCCGTATAACTCGGAGGGCATGAAGCGCGCGTCCGTATCGAACGATTCGAGCCGATCGACTATTACCGTGGCAACCTTCGGCTGACGAACGGGAATCGAGCCCCAACCGCAATCCCGGGACCCTAAATTCATGAGCCGGCAGATCGCCCAACACGCCGTTGTCGCGCTCGCCCTTATCGCCGCTGTCTCCCGCCGATTCCGCACCGCTCTATCCAGAAAAGTCCTCAAGGCGACGAGACAAACCAACAGAAATACCAGCAAGACGATCGCAAATACAATCTTGCCTGCCGGGTCATCCCTGGGCATCAGCACCGGGGAGGCGCCGCTCATATTGATCTCGTTCATCGACCTTGCCTGCCCCGTCGCACAAATGCGTATGCAGGCAAATGGCCAAGAGGAGATGGTGCTTCAATCTCCTGATGTCAGTCGCCTGCGTCGTCACGGAATTGTGCTGAATGCAATTTGCTGGTATTCATTTCAGTTCGGAACGATTGTTCCAGAACCTGAACGCAATAATCCGCTCGCCCGTAAGCGAAAGTGGCCTGGTCGTTCCCGATTCTGCGACCGGCTGTTCCTATGCTCGTCGCCGGGCGGGATCGTAGGATCACTGGCAGAAACATAGCGCGCCTGATCAAATCACAGTCCTCCATGATCTCCCATCGGCCGGAATCAAATCGGCAAGTTCCCTGCATGTTCAGGCATTCAAGATTCGAGACGTTTTCTTTCGGCCGCGTCGGCACGGCTCATTTTTTTGTCGCAAATTGCAACCAAAATTCATCGTGGTGCATCCAATTAGTAACGTCCGAATAGAGACCGGACTATGTCTCCCGACGCAATGTATTTGCCTGGAGTCGATATTGGGCGGGTTTTCTGAAATAGGCTTAAAGAGGAGTAGCGAAAGATGAAGAAAGTGATACTACGACCAGGAATTGCTCTACTGGTTGCATTTGCGTTAGGCACACCCGCATTTGCAGTCGCCGCGTCGCCGACGCAAATTGAGGTTGTTTCGATCACGGTATCGTATGCAGACCTCAACATCGAAAAAGAGGCCGGTGCGAAAAAGCTGTATAGACGTTTGCAGCGTGCTGCGGAGAACGCCTGCGAGTTTAAATCGCACACTGTAGCTCGCGAGTCGCTTTCACGCGGAATCGAAAAGAAGCGTTGTTATTCCGAAGCGCTTGCCTCGGCGGTCGAAGAGATCGACAAAGAAACGTTGACCAGGATAGCCACCAGCTAATCGGTCCGAAAGCTGGCGTGAAATATTAGAGCCGTCCCCGAAATGGGACGGCTTTATTTTTGTATCTGCACGAATACTGTAGCTCCTGACAGATTTACGCAGAGGTTCAAGCGATCAATCAACGATCCTTGCTTTCTGTTCTCGATTTGTTGTCTTCTTGAAGTGTCTGATCGTCGGGCGCTTTGCCGATCAGTTGGCACCTGGTTCAAGCAGAAAATTCAAAAAAAAAGGGCGGCGAATTGCTTCGCCGCCCTTCCCATCTAGCTATGACGCTGAGGTCTTAGAACTCCATCGAAAGGTTCACGAATATCGAACGACCGCGAAGATCGTAACCGGTGTAGAACGCGGCACCGGCGATCGTTGTAAGAACGTCAGATACCAGCGGCGGCTTTTCGTCGGTCAGGTTGGTCACACCCAACTGCGCCGACCACTTGTCGCCATTGTATCGAGCAGACAACGCGTGGTAGTAAACATCATCTGCATTAAGGATGAAGATCGACGTTGCCGGATCAATTTCGTTGAACGTGTAGTCTTCCTGCTCGCCAATCCAATCGAGGCCGTAGTAGAACGTCCAGTCATTCCAGTCGCCGCGCAGATCAAACTGAGCATTCCAGTCGGGCAGACCGATTGTCCCATTGAGATCTTCGATCGTGCCACCGAACAGCGTACGCTGCCAGGTATCCAGCTTCGTGCCGCGGAAATCCGCCACCACGTCAAAACCGCCAAACGCGAAGTCGTACCGAGCGGTGAAGTCGTAACCGGAAACATCGATTTTGTTGATATTGAAGTACGAGTCGTTGATGTCATCAATGTTCTGGTCTACTGGATCGCGCTCCGAGAGGAAGTCGCAAACCGTGCCCGCCTGACGGAACTGGTCGGTTGGCAAGTTATAGCACTGGTTGACAATACTCTGTGGGCCAAACCGGTTGATTTCGTCAATGATTGCGTAATCGAAGTAATCGACGGCAAAGCTCAGGCCGCCGAGAATTTCGAACTCGAATACCGCACCGACAGTCAGCGCTTCGGACGTCTCCGGCCTCAGCCGGCCGGCGTTACCGAACGTAATGACCTGCGGCGTTGACGTGAATCCGGCGTGATCGAGCGGTACGCCTTCTGCCTGACAGTTCCGGTAAATGTTTGAGCCCGGATCTTCGAGGTTCCAGTCCGTGCAGGGATCACTGGCCGATGAGAACGAGGTCTGTCCGCCCAGGTAGCTCTCGTACAGCGCCGGTGCCCGGAAGGACGTGCCGAACGACGAGCGCAGACGGATCTGATCGATAATCTGCCAGTTGAGACCCGCCTTGTACGTCGTATCGTCACCGATCGTGTCGTAGTCGGTCCAGCGACCGGACAGCGACAGCGTCAGGTCCTGAAAGCCCGTAATTTCACGAAGCAACGGAAGCTCGACTTCACCGTAAACTTCCTGGACTTTCTCCTTGCCGGCGGTGATGCCCGACGACGTGAAGCCCCAGAGGTTGGCATTGATTGATCCCGAGCTCGGCGTATCTTCGATCTCTTCCTCACGATACTGGAAACCTATTACGCCGGCCGCTGCGCCCGCCGGCATTTCAAACAGGTTGCCAGTCAGGAAGCCATCGACCAGCTTCTGCTCGTAGGTCGAGACACCCACTTCATACGACGTCATGTAATCCAGAACGTCCTGATCGAAGTTGTTGATTGAACCAATCTGATCCCAGGGATTGAAGGGCACGCAGTCGCCCTGCGCGAAGTTGCCAGACTGGTTGAAATCGGTATTCACGCGGCAGTCATACTCGCCCGGCGCAACCTCGACGATATCGAGCATGTTGCCAACGCGGTCGACCAGCATCTGTGTCGATCCGTACGTACCGTGCGAACGACCGTAGCTGAAGTGTACGTCCCAACTCCACGTTGAGTCGGAAATTTCCCCGTTCAGGCCAGCGAGCGCACGTACCCAGTTGACTTCCTGCTTGCCGATCTGATCGTAGGGCAGCAACAGCGGAAGTTCGAAGGCAAATGCAGACGGATCGTAGAACGGCGAGAACACCTCAGTCACCAGGCTTTCCTGATCGACGCGAACAGCGAACTGACGCGGGCCGGAGTTCTGGCTCGACTTACGCGAGTTATACATGAACTCGTAGTAAGCCGTCATGGGGCTGTCGGCGACCGGAGAATCCAGCTCGATATTACCGAAGCTGAAGAAGTTAAGACGCTCGGCCGGCGAGATCATGTTGTTATTCTGCTGCCGCTCGTTGTTGAACTTGCGCTCCGCGAGCGAGCCGACGCGCCAACCGGGCGCGCAGCCAACTTCGCCGGGTGCGCAGGTTACCGCCGAATCGCGAATCCAGCGACCTGCAAACGGGCCAGACTGCACAACCACATAGTCGTTAGCTGGTGAGTTCCAGCACTTCACCTCTCCGGTCGTCGGATCGATCGTGCTCAGGTCTTCGCCCGTGTCCGGATCGCGGTAACGTTCCGGCTGACAAACGGACCAATCGCGCTCACCTTCAGTGAGTGCTTTGCGCTCGAACCACTCCATGCCGACCATGATATTGGCACGATCGGTGCTGAAGCCCCACGCGAAGTCCGCACTGGCAACTTCACCGCCGGTGTCGCTAGGCACCGAGGTCTGAAAGTGACCGACAAAGCCATCGATGTCATCGCGCGTAATGATGTTAACAACGCCAGCGACCGCATCGGAACCGTAAACTGAAGAAGCACCGTCTTTGAGTACCTCGACGCGCTTGATAATCGACGCAGGAAGCGTGTTGAGGTCGACCGATGAGATCGTACCGCGCGTGCCCGCCGGGTTAAGGCGGCGACCATTAAGCAGGGTCAGCGTCTTGCCGGGACCCAGACCACGCAGGTCGACGGTGTTTACGCCGGGACCGCCGTTGACAACGAAGCCTGTCAGCAGGTTGTTAATCTGCGTCGAACTTGCAGCAACGGTTGACCCCTGGATGATGTCGCTCACGTCTACCATGCCAGCCAATGTCGACGTTTCCATGTCGATAATTTGTACCGGCGATGCGCTCGAGAACTCGGTGCGCCTGATGCGTGAACCGGTTACCGTGATTTCCTCGATCTCGTTTGCTTCGTCGTCATCGTCCTGAGCGAAAGCCGTCGAAATGGGGAATGCAGAAAGCGACAACACAGCGATCGCCGCGGTCCCGAAAACGCGAAGCCATCGCCAGGACTCTGGTGAACGCACTTGTGATGAAAGTGCCATGGGTATCTCCTTATGCGTGTTTGCAATGGATGTCAGGCGTCAGGCTGTCTCGCCCTTTAACGATCCTGCATCTGTCTACTAAATCTATCTACTCATTCTCCAGCCCCCTGATCGGGAACCAACATCAGAGTGTAGTGCCAAAGTTACACATTGGATCAGGTCCAGCGTATAAATACATGTACCTATGAACCCCCCGGTAATTTCTCCGCCCTTGCCCCGATAAAACCTATAACATCTTATTTTCGTTAGCCTTTTAGAACCAACGCCTTGCTCGACGAGAGGACCTTTTTCTCCACGAGGAGTCCGCCCTGAATATCGAAAGACTGGCCCCGGATGGCATTTGTTGCATTTATGCAACGCCATGTATCATGCGGCGCGATGGGGCCTGTCGATCAGGCAAAACCCGCGTCGCTTACCAGGGCTGCGCTTCCGCCGCCGCACAGACATCTGGCACAATCGCACCACTGCATAAGGAGAAAATCAGGATGTCTATTGCTGTAAATTGCGGCACGGTTGCCCGTGGGCCGTTGTATCCCGGCGCTGCCGCGCACCGATCCCGCCGCATCGTCCCGCTACTCCTGGCGAGCCTCTTTTTGCTCGCTGCGTCACCTTTTGCGGTGAGCTACGCCGAACAGCTGCCGCTGAGCGAGTTCGCCAAGCTGCCACTGTTTGACAACATAAAAATCAGCCCGTCAGGCTCCTACCTGGCAGCGACGGTCAGAAATGCGGACGAGGAAGAAAGTCTCGTTTTCATGGACCTGAAAACCCAGAAAGTGGAGACCATAATAAAGGGTCGAAAACGCGACCGCATAACCAACTACATCTGGGCTAACGACGAGCGCGTTGTTATCTGGCTGGGCCGGAAGTTCGGCTCACTGGACGCGCCGGTTCCGACAGATATTGTTACCGCAGTAAACTGGAATGGCAAAAAGCGCGAATGGCTGCTTGGCAGAGCCAAAGATGGCAACGTGATTTTTGATCGTTCATTCCGGTACGCCGAATTGCTACACAAACTCCCCGGCGACGACAAGAACATACTGATCACGATCAACGACTATTCGAAGCGCGACGGGTCTTTTACCGAGGTACTGAAACTCAATATATACAATGGCACGACGCGCAAGATGGGCAAAGCGCCGATGCGGGGCGCACAGGTCATCGCCGATAACGCCGGCAAGCTGCGTATGTCGGTTGCGGTGGATCCGGACAAAGACAACGCCGTTGTGATTCACGAACTGCAGGATGGAGACTGGCGGGTTCTCGGAGAATATGACGCGCGCAAGGGAAACTTGGAACCAGTGGGTTTTACGCCGGATGACACGCGCGTGTACATGCTCGACAATCGCGATACCGACCGCAATAGCCTCTACCTCTACGATCCGAAGACGCACACGCAGGAACTGATCTATGAGCATCCTGTTGTCGACATCGATCGCCTCGACCGCGCACCGGATGGCGAAGTTGTGGGAGTCAACATAGAGCCGGACTATCCCGGCTTCGTGGCAATCAATCCACAGCATCCGGCAGCGCTGTCGCTGGAAACCGTGCACGAAGCGCTGCGCGGCTATCGAGTCCAGCCGACGTCCGTAACCAGCGATGGCAGACTCGCCGTGATAAAGGCGTCAAGCGACCGCTTGCCCGGCCGGTATTTCCTGTTCGACACGGTTGCCAATCGTCTCTCCAGCATTGTGTCAGTCATGCCCGGGCTTGAAGAAAAACAGCTTCGACCCATGGAGCCGTATGCGCTGAAAGTGCGGGACGGCACCGAGCTCTACGCCTACCTCACGCGACCGGACGATTCGCCCGGACCACACCCGCTCGTCGTTATGCCCCACGGCGGCCCCCATGGCGTCCGTGACTACTGGAGTTTCGATGCTTACGTACAGATGCTCGCTAGCCGCGGCTTCGCAGTTTTGCAAGTCAACTTCCGCGGTTCCGGTGGC
>Ga0316187_10002166_pt1 | contig 17120 bp, 13 predicted proteins | sample CroRivburrow1_MG_FD_204927 | JGI IMG/M metagenome (GOLD analysis project Ga0316187, IMG submission 204927) | Coastal sediment microbial communities from Maine, United States - Cross River worm burrow 1 | ecosystem: Environmental > Aquatic > Marine > Coastal > Sediment | place: USA: Maine... | reverse complement strand
GGAAAAATACCTGGAACACCTGACGGCTCTCAAGGACAGCCTGGAGATCCCGGTGATTGCCAGCCTCAATGGCACGACACCGGGAGGTTGGGTGAGTTATGCCACAGCATTACAGGAGGCAGGTGCCAATGCGCTGGAACTGAATGTGTACTACATTCCCGCGTCCTGTAATGAGTCCGGCAGTGAAGTAGAGGACCGCTATGTAGAAATACTGCAGTCGCTGCACAGCCAGATCAGTATTCCTGTCACCATGAAGCTGTCTTCCCAGTTCAGCTCGGTGGTACATGTTGCACAGCGTTTCCAGCAGGCCGGAGCCAGTGGGCTTGCGCTGTTCAACCGCTTTTATCAGCCGGACATCGACCTGGAGACACTGGAGGTGGTGCCGAAACTGGAATTGTCCACCTCGGAAGAATCACTGATGCGGATTCGCTGGATCGCTATCCTGCATGGGCGTATCGATTGCTCCCTGGCGATAACCGGCGGCATACACAATGCCCGGGATGTACTCAAAGCTTTGCTTGCCGGCGCAGATGTCACCCATATGTGCAGCGCATTGCTGCGCCGGGGGCCGGGACACCTGGCGATGGTGCTGCGCGCAGTACAGGAGTGGATGGAGGAGCATGAATACGAATCAGTGGAGCAGCTCAAGGGCAGTATCAGCCAGCGCAATGCCACCGACTCGGCGGCCTTCCTGCGTTCCAACTACATGCGGGTACTGGACAGTTACCAGCCTCCATCGGGCGTGCTGTGGTAGAGCCGTACCGGGCCATTCATGCTCCCCGCTGGGCGTTACACGGTGTACCCGTGATGCCCCGGGCTTACCATGCGGGTAAACCCTTGTCGATTTCTCGCATCTGCCGATAGATCTTTTTGCTGACGCGCTTGAATCCCGGCTCCGAAGGATGAATTTCGTTGAGCCAGTCGGTATTGTGGCCCGGCCGCAGGGTGCCCTGAGTATCTACTATAACAATGTGATCCCGCGTCGCGGGCGCTTTCCCCAGTTGTATCAGCTCTTTGCCAAAGTTCCCCAGCATATGTTGCATTATAGGAAGATGAAATTCCCGGGGGATATTTTTGCGCTGCAGGTAGGGGTATACCCAGGGTTTGGTTTCGATCAATCCCCAGAAGAATTTCGCGCCACTGTTTTCAGGTTTGGGAATGTCATAGGTGTGAGTGATGATCTTTGCGTCGGGCACGATATCGCTGCACAGGTCGATGAGCCGATGATAAGCGAGCATGATTGATTCAAGCTTGCGCTGAAAACGCTCCGCATTGATGCAGTCCAGCGCGGTCATGCCTTCCTCGTATTCATGCAGCAGCGGCAGCATGTCATTCTTGCCGACAATATCGTTGCCCCCTCCGGAAAACAGTACTATTTTTATATGCTCACGGTTCTTCTTCAGTATTTTGTAAAGCGCCTTCATCTGTTTGCCGCTGGTCATATTAACGGCTTCGTCACCGTTTGAAGCCAACCTGAGGAGGTTTACCTTGTCGGTATCGGCGACCTTGTCGGCAATATGATGGATGATGTTGGTGTCTGGCCCTGCTGCAATCCATTTCCTGGGATAGGCAAACCAGGAGTCACCCTCGGCTACGATGCCAATGCGGTGTGGCTTTTTTTTACACATGGATCTGAATTCCGTGGCGGTATAAGTCAGGCCACTGGATAACGAGCGGTCTTTTTTGCGTTTCAGTGAAGTTTTCTTAGCCATAATAAAGAACCTTTACTATTCAAATTTCGCGGCATTTGAGTGTAGCCCAAAACGTGTGCATGGAGCACGATCCCTGCGGGTATTGGCGATAGCCCTATCGCTTCTCCTTGCAACCATGGCACCATGCATCGCGCCCTTACCCGCTGATTCAATGCCGGGTCAGGGAGGCAGCTATCAGTAGCTATAGGAAAAAGATATGGAGCCGAATTGGTGCGGTTCGTCCTGTCCGTCGAATTCTTCGGAACGCCAGACGCGCGCTAACGAGACTTTCCAGCGGTGATAGATCAGGCCCATACCCAGGGACACATCACCCACAAAGTATTTTTTATCGACACTGTGACTGTTGCGAAAGGTATTGCCATCCAGAAAAATATCGCGCGCTACCGCGCGGCCATCAAAAGAGGCAAACAGGTGCAAACTGCTTTTCTTGTTGATCGGGCGAGGGGTACTGTCATCGCCTGATCGCGGATCGCCTCGCCCGGGTGCGGAATTGTCGCCGCCAGGACGCAGGGCCGCAGAGCCGAAGTCGTTGGGCAGGCCCAGCCCGATGCGATACTCAAAGCCCAGGTTCGCATAGGTCATGGCATTGCCCAGATTGGCGCCGGCATGGGCGATCAGGTCGTGCCGGGGATGCCAGTCCCCAGGCAGCCAGCCAGGTGTCTCCCAGTTGGGCGCCAACCGGCCCGACAGTGCGCGCTCCTTGTGTTCATAGAGCAACTGGAACACCGGCTCGTTATGCAACTGGTTGTCCCAGCCCTTGAATACCGGTATGTCGCGCAGGTGATGAATGAAATCCTGGGTCTGCTTTGCCCTGGAAGCGGGACCGACCACCCCGAAAGACACCTCGATGGTGTCCAGCTGGTTGTCGTCACGCGTATGGTAACCAAAGGTGGTGTAGAGGTAGCCGGCATATGGCCGGTCGTCCTTGATCAGCTCGGTTGCGCGGAAGTCTTCCGGGGTGAACATCAGCTGGCCTATGCTGATTACAAGGTTGCGCTGCAGGCAGCTGTCCGGCTGAGCCCCCTTATCCGAGCAATTGCGTTGGTTCAGGTCGTGAAAAAAATGCAACCTGTCGTTGATTTTTTCTATAGCGCGCGGCAAGCGTGGGTCGCGCTCATAGGATCCTACATCTGGTGATATCCACGACAGGCGCACACCGTTGGTGTAGCTCTGGTCGGTATCAGTGAACAGGTCATTCTCGAAATAGGCCACTACCGTCCAGGGGTTCTTGTCGGACGCCTGCAGGCTGCTGTGGTAACCCAGCAGGAGCACGAGTAGGTAGCGCAGTGCCCTGGGCATATTGTGCTAGTTCGGTGGTTGTAAGGTGGCGCACATAGTTATCGCCGGGATGAACTTGAGAATTGGTGATGGAAAGTGGGTCCCCGCCGACCGGGGCGGGGACCCGCATGGAATTGAGTCTAGCCTTCCATTGCCTTGGAGGCCTGATCGGCAGCGTCACTTGCAGCATCGCTGGCTTCATCAGCGGCTTCGCCCATGGCATCACTGGCATCGTCCATGGCGTCGCTGGCAGAATCTGCTGCGTCACTAGCCATGTCCCCGGCACTGTCCATGGCGTCGCTGGCGGCATCCGCGGCGTCATCAGCCATATCCCCGGCTGCGTCCATGGCATCGTCGGCTGCATCGCCTGCCTGGTCTGCCATGGCGTGCATGCCATCAGCGGCATCATCTGCCATCTCGCCCGTTTTCTTGGCGGCAGCGTCTACTGCCTCACCGGTACTTTCGGCAACATCGCTGGCAGCTTCGCTGACAGACTCCGCCGCTTCTTTCATGGATGCCTTGGTCTCATCCATATCTTCCTTGCTGCAACCGGTAACGGCGGCTGTTACCACTAAAACACTCAGTAAACTCAAAATTTTTCTGCTGATCATCGTGTTATTCCTACCCTGAAAGTTATATTAGTTGGCTCAAGCCCGCGCTTGCTGCTACGCGACACTTTTAGCGCCATCCAGTGTAGCACAGGTGTGGCTGGTGCCTAAATTTGGTTGCGCAGTTCCACGGTGTTGCCATCGGGGTCGCTCAGGTAGAGGGAGTTGCCATAACCCTGGGCACCGTAGCGGCGCTCGAATGCGCCCACCTCGATTTTGTGTGACGCCAGATACTGGCTGATTTGCTCCTCCGGCTGCGCCTTAATCTGCAGGCAAAAGTGATCCATATTGTTTTCCGTGCCCGTGGGCGCTCCACCGCCAGCGCGGCCCAGTTCGCTGTCCACGGCCACCAGGTCGATGAGTGCGGTGCCGGCGCGCAATTGCACCAGGCCGAATTCCGCAGGCAATTCCCGTTCTATCGGGCAACCCAGTACCGTACTGTAAAAGTGCAGCATCTCTGACATGCGTGATGTGCGCAGGACAATATGGTCCAGGCCGGCGATTTCAATCATGCGATACTCCCGTGATTGCCTTTTAGATAACCGGCATGCCGCTCAACCAGGGGTGAACGGCGACAGTGACGGCAATTACCAGCGCCGCTATAACCAGGGTGATGAGTTCCGCAGACCATGCCGGCGCATCCGTCTTGATCCATACGCCGTCACGTCGGTTGATGGCCAGTATTTCCACTATCGCCCATGCGCACAGGGCGCCGAAAAGTAGTACCGAGCGGTTGTCACCATTGAGTAAGAGGTGAGCAAAGCCCCATAGGGCAACGCCGGTGAGTTGCGGGTGACGCACCAGCAGGCGCAGGCGCGAATTGCGATTACTGACTACCAGCAGCACAAAGGCCAGCGCCATTATGGCCAGAGCAACCAGGTGCAGTGCGGGAGAGGGAACATATAAGGAGCTGGGCACGATGCTGCGCCAGCCGCCGATCATCAGGGCGATAGATGCCAGTAGCAACAGGGAAAAGCTGCCCTTGTAGCCGCCTTCGCCGAATTTTTCCAGCCAGCTGGTTTTCAGTGACGGCGCCAGCGACGGCACCAGGTGAACTCCCGCAAACAACAGCAGGCCCAGCAACAACAAACTCATGGCGACACCTCATTACTTACCGGATGTTGTCCAGTGTAGCAGTTTGTGTCGCCGCCGGGTGTCGGGTGTCGGGTTCAGGCCAGGGCGTTGACCTCAAAGGGCAGGGCGGCCAAAGGTGATTTGCCCATTAGCTGGATGTAGCGCTCCTCCAGTTCGCTGCAGGACTGGCGTACGCTGCGAATGGACTGTGCGGGTATCGGTGGCAACACGGTCACGCGAATAGTGGCCGGGCGAATAAGCCAGCCCCCTTTGGGCAGCGCGTCCTTCACATTGTGCAATACGATGGGCACCAGGGGTACGCCCGCCTTGCGCGCCAGGAAAAAAGCGCCGTGCTTGAACGGCTGTATATCCCCCAGGGTGCTACGTGTGCCCTCCGGCGCGATAGCCAGGGAGCGCCCGCTGGCCAGTACCTGCATGGCCCGCTGTAACACCTGGGTTTGGTCGCGTTCGTCGCGCTTTACGAAAATGGTGTCCACCTGTCGCAGCAGGGGGCCGACCACCGGGTTGTCGGCCATCTCTTCTTTGCACAGTGCGACCACATCCTCCCGCAGCAAATGGGACAGCACCATGGAATCCAGCAGGCTCTGGTGATTGAACACAAAAACCGCCGGGCGCTCCCGGTGCAGGTTTTCCGCGCCCTCGATCTCAAAATCCAGGCCGGCGAAGGCGCTGCCTACGTCACCCAGCAGGCGCGTGAGTTGATTCGCGTTGCGGTAATTATCGCGCCCCAGGCGCTTGCTGAGCATGCCAACAGCGGTGGTGGCAACCACGGTTTGTGCAGTGAGTGCGGTGCGCGCGATGGTTTCCAGGCTGGGCATGCCGCGACTGGAAAAAAACAATTGCGGCCAGTTGGCGGCGCGGGCGTGCGTACCCAGTTTGTCCGAGGGGTTGACCGCTACGGGATGACCCACCTTGCGCAATAAGGGTAGATCATCACTGGAGTCGGAATAGAACCAGCAATGCTGCAGTCTGGCACTGTGCTGCCTGGCGCTGCGCCGGGCTGCAAGGAGTTTACCCTCGCCGTAACACAGGGGTGCGATAACCTGCCCCGTGAAGCGGCCGTCCACCACCTCCAGGCGTGTGCAACAGATCTCCTCGATGCCCAGCACTCTTGCGACCGGTTCGACCTGGTAGCGACTGGCGGCGCTGACGATCACCAGCTTATGCCCCGCGGCGCGGTGAGCTTCCACCAGGGTAATGGCCTCGCGATACAGGGTCTTGGCGATATGCTTGCGGTAGGCTTGTTCGCCCAGTTGGCTTAGCGTGGTCTCCGATACTCCGGTCAGTGCCTTGGAGGTGCGCCGCACCACGCGGTGGTAGCTGCTGCCGGAGCTGTCGACCTTGTGTTTGAGAATATCGCGCATCACTTTGGCCGATTGCCGCAGTTTGCCACGGCGCGCACCCTGTTGTGCGGTTTCCCGCGCCATGGCCAGTATCGAATATCCCGCTATCAGGGTTCTGTCCAGGTCAAAGAAGGCGACCGAAGGTGCCGCGTCGCCGTGGTGGTCGATGTTTCGTAAATGGTGCTCCAGTGTTGTCATGATGGATCCTTCCGCGACATGTGCAGCCGCGGATCTGGGGTGAACTGCCGTTGCGATGGTAGAGTGCAAAAATCTTGCCAGCAGCAATAGTGGACTTTAGTCGTGTCAATAATGTTACAAACGCTTACCTTTTCGATCCTGCCACGCTGCGCCTGGGTCCCCGGGACTTCACATCCCGTACATTTTTGGTGCGTGTCTGCACTTTAGCGGTGCACTGAGTAACCCGGCTGGGGTAGTTACTGCAAGCAGTGATAGCCTAGCCTGTCGGGCTCCGTTAAGATGGCTGCATGGAGTTGCCCGCTACCAAGAACCTGCCCATACACGACGTACTGGAAGAATTGCGGCTGCGCCTGGACCAGCGCAATGAGGCGGTGTTGCAGGCCCCTCCCGGTGCGGGCAAAACCACGATGGTGCCCCTGGCACTGCTATCAGAGGACTGGCTGGGGAGTCGAAAAATCCTGGTGCTGGAGCCGCGGCGTATAGCCGCCCGGGCGTCGGCGGGGCGCATGGCCCAGCTGCTGGGTGAGTCCGTGGGACAGACTGTTGGCTATCGTATGCGCCTGGATACCAGCGTCAGTGAGCAGACCCGAATCGAGGTGATCACCGAGGGTATCCTGACCCGCCAGTTGCAACGCGACCCCGGGCTGGAAGGTGTTGGTCTGGTTATCTTTGATGAGTTTCACGAGCGCAACCTCGATTCCGACCTGTGCCTGGCACTGTCACTGCAGGGTAGAGAGCTATTTCGCGAAGGTCCGCCGCTGAAATTACTGGTGATGTCGGCTACCCTCGACGGCGAAGCGGTTGCCTCTTTGCTGGGTGATGCGCCGCTGGTGACCTCCCGGGGACGCCAGTTTCCTGTGGAAGCCTTGTACGGCCCGGCCTATCAAATGCGCGACCCCCTTACCGGCCCGGTCGTGGCCACGATTCAACGCGCCCTGCGCGAGCAGCACGGGAGTATCCTGGTGTTCCTGCCGGGGCAGCGCGAGATCAAGGCTGTCGGGCGGGAACTGGGTAATGCCTCTCCCGGTGACGGCGGAGATCCGCCACTGATCACACCGCTTTATGGCAGCTTGTCCCTGTCACAGCAGCAGCAGGCAATAGAGCCGGCCCCCGAGGGCAGGCGCAAGATTGTGCTGGCGACCAATGTGGCGGAAACCAGCCTCACCATAGAAGGGATACAGGTGGTGGTAGATTCCGGCCTGGTCCGCGAGGCCGTGTTTGACCCAGCCACGGGGATGACTCGCCTGGCGACCCGACGGGTTTCGCGTGCCTCCGCCACTCAGCGCCAGGGCCGTGCAGGACGCCTGGGTCCCGGTATTTGCTACCGCGTATGGAGCGAGGAGCAGCAGCAGCGCCTGGTAGAACACAGCACCCCGGAAATATTGCAGGCAGACCTGGCACCCATGGCCCTGCAGTTGCTGGCATGGGGCGTAGGTGATCCCGCCGAACTGGCCTGGCTTGATGCGCCACCATCGGCACCTTATGCGCAGGCGGTATCTATCCTGGAGACCTGTGGCGCCATATTTCGCAATGAATCCGGTACTTTCCAATTGACGCCCCACGGCGTGCGCCTGGCGCAAATGCCCCTGCATCCGCGCCTGGCGCATATGTTGCTGGTGGGCTGCGACATTCACGCCACCGAAACGGGGTGTCTGCTGGCCGCGGTGCTGTCGGAGCGCAATCCGCTGACGCAACAGGGGGCAGACATCAACCTGTCACTGGAAGTGTTGATGGGGGAGCGGCGCTGCACCCCGGAACTGCAGGGCTGGTTTCGGCGCACCTGGGAACAGGCGCGCCGCTTTGCCCGGCTGGCCAGCGAAATTCATAAACCGCGCAAGTTTGCCATTGGGGTGGAACCGGAGCAGGTGGTTGGGGTGCTGCTGGCCAGCGCCTACCCCGATCGCATTGCCCGTTTGCGTCCCGGTGGCGATGCCGCGCACTATCAGCTGAGCAATGGGCGCAGTGCCCGCATGCCCAAAGACGATGCCCTGGCCGGCCGCGAGTGGCTGGCAGTCGCCGAGCTGGGTGGTCACGTCGGCGAATCGGCAGATCGTATTTACAGTGCCACGGCATTGGACCCGGCGAATTTTCGCGAGGTCTTGTCGACCCTGGTCAGTGAGCAGGAGCAGGTGGAATGGGATTACCGTAAGGAGCAGTTTGTCGCCGAGCGTCGCCGCCTGGTCGGCAATATCCTGTTGGGGACGGAACCCCTGGAAAATGTGTCCGAGCAGGCGCGTTCGCGCGCATTATTGGGTGTATTGCGCAAGCGCGGCCTGGGCATCCTGCCGTGGAACAAAACACTGGAGCAGTGGCGCGCCAGGGTCAAGTTGCTGCATCGGGTAGCAGCGGGTGGGACTGAGACGCGCTGGCCCGACCTGAGTGACGAGGCCCTGCTGGCAAACCTTGAGCAGTGGTTGTTGCCCTACCTCGGGCAGGTGAAACGGCTGCAGGATTTCCAGTCGCTGGACCTGAAGGCTATCCTGCAGGCGCTGCTACCCTGGCCTTTACCCCTGGAACTGGAGCGCCTGGCACCGGAGCGTCTCGCGGTTCCCTCCGGTTCCAGTATTGCTATCGATTACAGCCAGGACCCGCCGGTGCTGGCGGTGAAGCTACAGGAAATGTTTGGCTGTGAGCACACCCCGGAGGTGGCCGATGGCAAGGTGCCATTGCTGATACACCTTCTGTCACCAGCCCAGCGCCCCTTGCAGGTGACCCAGGACCTGGCGGGTTTCTGGCGCAGCAGTTACCAGGAGGTTAAACGGGAAATGAAGGGGCGCTACCCCAAGCACCCCTGGCCGGATGATCCCCTGCAGGCTCCAGCCACGCGTCACACCAAGCGCAGGGCGGGTATCAGTTAATGGAACTGAGTTGCAGGTCCGCCGCCAGTGAAGCGCGAATTTCTTCGGTCAGAGGACCGGTTTCTGCTGCGTAAGCCGGGTGGTCGACACCGGCTGAGATAGGGGAGCCGTGATGGGCTGCAGCTATCATGCCGGGGCTTAACTCAAAGCGCAGGAAGTGCACTGAGGAAGTCTTTGATTCGTTGTCGCGTTCCAGGTCTTCATCCGCAATGGGATAGACCCGGTCGCAACCCTCCACCTGCATCCACACCTTGTCCTCGATACCTATCATCTGTGCCAGCTGCGCGGCGCGCTCTTCAGGATCGTCGTACTCGATCATGAAGGTGGCTTTCCAGTTGTGGCCGTCGGGAATCAGCGGGTTATAGGCATCCAACTCCTCATGGATGCCCTGGGCTTCGAACACCTTCTCGATACGCAGCATTTCCTGGATCTGGTACTTGATCGTCAGGTTGTCCTCGAAATACAGGCGGGCGTGGTCGCCCAGAGGCACCTGGCGGGTTTTCTTGTGCGCCATGACCTCGGCACGAAAGGTCGGGCGTCGCTCGGCATATTCCTCCAGTGACCAGAGATCGGCGCGTGACAGTTGTTTACTCATGGTGGGTGTCTCCTGTTGCATTACAAACCGTACGCCATGCGCAACAGCGTCATGGGATGTTCAGCCTTGTCGACTTTCTCCGACAGGTTGGCGATATGGGTGGCCGCCATGGGGCAGTCACTCATAAAATGATCCGGCTCCTGCTGGTCAACCTTGCGCACCACCGGGCGCGCAATCTTCACTGACTTGTCATGGGTTTCCTTTTTTACCGCGTAAGTGCCGTCGTGGCCCGAGCAGCGCTCGTGGGCGGTTACCGCTGTGTCGGGTATCAGGTTCAGTACATCGCGGGTTTTCAGGCCGATATTCTGCACCCGCTGGTGGCAGGCCACCTGGTAAGCAATATCGCCCATCGCCTTGGGGAATTCGGTTTTCAATGCACCGCCCTTATGGCGTAGCCAGAGGTACTCGAATGGATCGAAGAACGCCGCCTGCACTTTCTTCACATCCTCGTCTTCAGGGTACATCAATGGTAGTTCCTGCTTATACATCAGCACACAGGAAGGGATGGGAGCGACCAGGTCATAACCCGCGTCCACCAGCGCAGCCAGCACCGGTATGTTAGCCTCTTTGAGGCGGTTCACCGATTCCAGGTCGCCCAGCTCCAGCTTGGGCATGCCGCAACACTTTTCTTTCGGGATGATGTCCATGTGCATGTCGTTGTGCTGGAATACCTTGACGAAATCTTCTCCGATATGGGGGCTGTTGTAATTGCCGAAGCAGGTGGCATAGAGAGCCACTTTGCCAGTGGTGTTGCCCACCGCTGTGGTCGCGATCTCCCTGATCATTGGAGCAAGGCGTTTTTTCATGGTGTTGCTGTGAAATTCCGGTACCGGCGCGGCGTGGTGTATGCCCACGGTGGACTCCAGTACTTTGCGAAAGGACGGGCTTTTGTTCATTGCGTTGACAGTCACATCCACTAAAGGAATAGAGACCATACCGAAGGTCCTGTCGGTGCTGGTCAACACCCGGTCCCGGAGGCTCGCGCCCTGTTCACGGTACTTCAACGCCTTGGCCCGCAGCATCAGGTGCGGGAAGTCCACGTTCCATTCGTGGGGTGGGACATAGGGACACTTGGTCATATAGCACAGGTCGCACAGGTAACACTGGTCGACTACCTTGATGTAATCCGCCTTGTCTACGCCGTCTACCTCCATGGTGTCGGATTCGTCTACCAGGTCAAACAGCGTCGGGAAGGAATCGCACAGGCTGACGCAGCGGCGGCACCCGTGGCAAATATCGTAGACCCTCTCAAGCTCCCGGTTCAGGTCTTCGTGGTCCCAATATTGTTCGGTTTTCCACTCAATAGGGTGGCGGGTAGGCGCCTCCAGGCTTCCTTCTCTCACGACTGACTCCCTCGCAATAGTACAAGGTGGGATTGAATAGGCGGGAGAGCGAAAGCTCTACCCGCCGGTAGGGGACTTAGTCGTCCAGGTTGTCCAGGGCTTTCTGGAAACGATTGGCGTGACTGCGCTCTGCTTTTGCCAGGGTCTCCATCCAGTCGGCGATTTCGTCGAAACCTTCATCGCGGGCGGTTTTGGCCATACCCGGGTACATATCGGTGTACTCGTGGGTTTCTCCGGCGATGGCGGCTTTGAGGTTGTCGGAGGTGGCGCCGATGGGCAAGCCAGTGGCGGGGTCCCCGGTTTCTTCCAGGTACTCCAGGTGGCCGTGGGCGTGGCCGGTTTCACCTTCCGCGGTGGAGCGGAATACGGCGGCGACGTCGTTGTAACCCTCTACGTCAGCCTTGGCGGCGAAATACAGGTAGCGGCGGTTGGCCTGGGATTCGCCGGCAAAAGCGTCTTTCAGATTCTGTTCGGTCTGGCTGTCTTTCAATGACATGTTGCGTCTCCTGGATACGGGTTGTCGTGGCCACCTCTGTGGCCTGTTTAATGTAGTACAGGTCTGGTGATCTGACTAATCGATTGAGGCTAATACAACGATAGAGTGCAGCTATCGAAACTGGAACGGGACTTTTACTCTGGCTCAGTGCCGGTCAGCATTGCGTCCGCGGCGGGTTTGCCGGAGCGCCTGCCGGTGAGAATCAGCGCATCCTCCAGGGCCAGATACAGGCAGGGCACCAGGAACAGGGTGATGACGGTGCCCATCAATACCCCAAAAGCCAGGGAGATCGCCATGGGTACGAACATGGTTGTCGAGATGGTGTTGTCCATCATCATCGGTGTGAGGCCCACAAAGGTGGTGATACTGGTAAGAATAATGGGGCGAAAGCGCACACTGCCCGCGTGACCCACTACCCAGTGCAGGCTCTGCCCGGATTTGCGCTGTTTGTTGATATAGTCCACCAGCACCAGGCTGGAGTTTACCACCACACCCGAGAGAGCCACGATGCCCAGCAGGGAGAAGAACACCAGGTCCATGCCCAGCAGGTAGTGGCCCAGCACCGCGCCGACAGCGCCAAAGGGGATGACGCTCATGATTACCAGTGGCTGCAGGTAGGATTTCAAGGGGATGGCCAGCAAGGCGTAGATGATCAGCAAGGCGAGCAGGGCGGTGCTGACCAGTGAACCCATGGACTCGTCGCGCTCCTCGGCCTCGCCGGCAAGGCTGTAACTGATGCCGGGGTGGCGTGAAATGATCTCGGCCAGTTCCTTGCGTGTCACCGAGTTAATGATGGATTCCGGGGTGGCAACGGTGCGATTGACATCAGCGGTGACGCTGACGACGCGCCGGCCATCGACACGCCGGATGGTGGTATAGCCCCTTGCCAGGCTCGCTCTGGCCACACTGGTAAACGGTACTTCCGTGCCATCCGCGGTGCGAATGCGCATGGCCTCCAGGTCGCCCAGGGAGCGGCGCTCATCCTCGGGGTAGCGCACCATTACGCGGATATCATCCTTGCCGCGCTGGATGCGCTGGGCCTCGTATCCATAGAAAGCCTGGCGCACCTGTTGCCCCAGGTCATTGAGAGTGAGCCCCAGGTTGCGGGCTTCTGGCAGCAGGGTGAGTTGCACTTCCTGCTTGCCGGCACGAAAGCTGTCGCTGACATCCAGCACCCCGGGATAGGTCTGCAGCGCGGCGCGCAGTTCGGCTGCGACATTGCGCAGGTCGTCGAAATCCTTGCCGTACAGTTCAAATTCTATCGCCTTGCCGATGCCGAAGGCCTCCGAGGTGAACCCCAGTTCTATCGCATCCGGTATACCGCCGGTCAGCTCGCGCCAGCGGTTGGCATAGTCTCTGGTTGATATGCCCGAATAGTTGCGCGGCAGGTTGAGCTCCACCCCGATTTCAGCCAGGTTGCTCTGTGCCTGGGCGCTCGTGTTAATGCTGCCCTTGGGCATGAAAGAACCAATACTGCTGAAGACATGGGTAATTTTACTGGGTTGCCCCGGTGCGAGGTCCGCATCGAGTTCCCCTCGCAGTTGTTCCGCTGCGGTTTCTATCTGCGCCACGGCCCGGGCGGTCTGCTCAACCGGCGTACCCTCGGGCATAGTCAGCGTGGCGTAGAGGTGAGTGCCCTCTACGGACGGGAAAAACTGGAACTGCATACGATCGCTTGCAAACAGCGAAAGGGTAAGCGCCAGTATCACGATACCGCCGGCGATGGTGAGGTAACGCCAGCGCAGTGCCCTGGTAATGGCAGGCTGGTAATAGTGCGTGGCGGCGTACTGCAGTGAGCCGGAAATGCGTTGCTGCAGGCTCAGCCAGCGATTGAGCAGCGGGTTGCTGCCCTTGGTGGTTTCCGCTTTGCGGTGTGCCAGGTGGGCGGGCAGGATCAGCTGTGATTCGATCAGGCTGAAGCCCAGGGCAATGATCACGGTGACGCCCAGTGGGCGGAAAAAACTCCCCATGGGCCCGGGTATGTTGATAATGGGTATGAACGTGGCCATGGTGGTCAAGACACCGAAGAATACCGGCAGGCTGACCTCCTGGGCGCCGGCTACCGCCGCAACCAGGCGCGGCTTACAACCCTGTTCGTAGGCGTATACACGCTCTCCCACGACAATCGCGTCGTCCACCAGAATACCCAGTACCAGGATAAACGCCATGACGGACATGGTGCTGATGGAAATACCTGCCAGGGGGAATACCGCCACGGTACCCAGCATTGCCACGGGGATGCCTGCCGCGACCCACAGCGCCAGCCTGAAGCGCAGGAACAGCGTTAATACCAGCAGTACCAGCAGCAGCCCGGAGCGCGCGTTCTTGGCCAGGGCATCCAGGCGATCCACCAGGTCCTGGGATTCGTCCTGCCACACCGTCAGTTTGATACCCTCCGGCAGCTCCCGTGACGCCTGCTCCATATAGGCCTTGACCCGCTCCGCGATGAGCAGCACGTCTTCCTCGCCAACCCGCGAGATACGCAGTGCCACTGCGGGTTTGCCGTCGAAACGGGCCTGCAGATCGCTGTCTTCGAAACCGTCGATAACGGTGGCAACCGCGCCCAGGGTGACATTGGTGCCATCCCTGCGTGTGAGCACCACAATGTCTTCGAATTCCCGGCCGCTGTAGGCCTGTCCCCGGGTACGCAGCAGGATCTCGCCGCCTTCGGTCTTCAGTGATCCCCCGGGGATATCCAGGGAACTTTGTTCTATCGCCCGGCCAATTTCTGCCAGGGTGAGGCCGTGTCGGCGCAGCATCTGCTCGGATACTTCCGCCGAAATTTCGTAGGGCCGCGCAAACAGCAATTGCACCTGTGACACCCCGGGCAGCGCGGCCAGATCATCCCGCACCTGCTGACCGATAAATTTCAGGGTGCGCTCGTCGGCCTCGCCGGAAACAACCACCTCGAGCACAGTAGCGATCATACTGACTTCTGCGGTAATCGGTTTTTCGGTTTCCTCAGGGAAGGCGTCGATTGCATCGACCTTGCTCTTGATGTCGTTGGCCACCTTGGTTTTGTCCACGCCGGCGACCAATTCTATGGTGATGCTGCAGGAGCCCTCGGAGGCGCTGGAGCTGATCTTATCGATGCCCTCCGTACCTTCTACGGCTTCTTCTACACGCACACAGACTGCGGACTCGACCTCGGTGGGTGCTGCGCCCAGGTAGGGCACCCGGATGCTCACCGCATCCACATCCAGGGTGGGAAACTCTTCCTGGTGAATACGCGGCAGCGCGAGCAGGCCTCCAACCACCAGAATCATCATCAGCAGGTTGGCGGCAACCGTATTGTGAACGAACCAGTGAATGATTTTTTGCATAGGGGGCCGGGTTAACCGCTGACCGGGTTGACCAGCATACCTTCGACCACGGTCTGCATCGCAGAGATGCAGACGCGCTCGCCATCGACCAGCCCCTCGCTTATCAGCATGTCATCATGCTCCAGGCGTAAAATCTTTACCTGCCTGAAGTGCAGGCGATTTTCGGCGTCGACTACCAGTACCTGGTTATTATCGCGCATGGCGGAGCGGGGCAACCTGATCACGTTGTCCACTTTACGACCGCGAATTTCTGCCTGTACGAACATGCCAACCGGGAGCAGGGGAGTGTCCTCGTTTTCCTCGATATGCAGCCGTGTGACGCCGTAGATCATACGCGAGCGCTCGTCGATTTCGGCTTCCAGTCGCACCAGTTCTCCCTCCCAGAGCAGGCGTGTTGCGCCGAAGTCCGAGGCCACCGTAACCGGTGGCCGGTCGCCCTGGGCTATCTGGCCGCGAGTCGATATCGGTAGGCCCAGGTAGGCGAGCTGGTCAGCTGAGATGGGCAGGCGCACTTCCACGTAGTCAGTGGCGTAGATGGTGCCGATACTCTGTCCCCGGGTGACAAATTGTCCCAGGTCTACCTGCTCATTGCGCACCAGCCCGTCAAAAGGTGCGTGCAGTTCTGTGCGCGTCAGGTCTCGCTGGGCCTGATCTGTGCTGGCGCGGCTGTCGTTCAGATTCGCCTCCGCCACCTGCGCCGTGCGTCTGGCACTGTCCAGTTGTTGCTGGCTGGCCAACTGTTGTTTGTACAGTTTCTGCAGGCGGCGCAGTTCATCGCTGGAAAAACCGTATTCCACTTCTGAGCGTTTCAGTTGGGCTTCACTGCGCTGCAGCGCGCTGAGGTAGTCAGCGGCATCGATGCGCAACAGGGTGTCGCCCTCGCGAAAGGAACCGCCTGCAATCAGGGAAGGGGATATCCACACCACGCGCCCTGACACTTCTGGAATCAGTTCGCTCTGGCTGCGCGGCTGTACCGTGCCCTGGGAACTGATGCCCAGGTACTCACTGCCGGAGCGAACCTGTGTGACGCGCACCGTTCTGGGGGTCGGTTCATACAGTGTGGGGTTCAGGGCTGGCTTGTTGCTGCCAATGATAAAAGCGACCCCCAGGCCTAATACCAATACCAGGATGGGGTAGAGAATTTTCTTGTTCATGCACACTCCATAGGGAGCGCTATGATACGGGAATATCCATGGATTTAACGTGGATTAACAAAATTTAAGACAGGCGTCGATCTGCTCTTTTACCAGCGCTACTGAGCTATTGATTTCCTCCTCGGTCATGCCTTCACCAGTGAAATAGTGCACGGTGCCCTTCGCATCCAGTATCGCGAGGCCGGCGCCATTCTTGCCCAGTTGCCACTGCTTTACGCCGCTGCCTTCTTCATCCAGTACCATGGTCGCGTTGGGGAACTTGCGCTTGTTGTCCTGCAATTCGGAGACCACCAGGCCGGTAGTCCCCCACAGGGCCGCATCCAGATTGATAATGGTGGTGATGTGGTACTGGCCTTGTTCAAACGTCTCTTGCAGGCGGTCGGTAAAGGCTTCGAACAGCTTGCTGTCACTGCGAGTGGCACCGAAGTATTGCACTATGTGTACCTTGCCGGGATTGGCCTCAGCGCTCCAGGGCGCGTAGCTGAAACTGTCGTTTTCCAGCAACAGTTCACCGCGATCCTCGATGACCAGTGGCGGTAGTGGTGACGCCGGCGCGGGGGGCTGGGAAAAAACCAGCGCGGTCCATGTCAGTAACAGCGTGCCTAAAAGTGGTTTGTGCCAGGACATAAGAGTACTCCTTTGATCAGGCCCGGGATTTACCGGGGCGGCGTTTGGGTGTGCGTGGCAGACCATTGTGTTGCGTAGCAAAGGGTGTGCCGTCGGGGCTTACCCGCTGGTGGCGCTTGCCGGGTTGCCGCGGTGGTACCAGGTGCAACTTGCCGTTGCCGATCAGATCCGCCCGGCCAAGTTTCTTCAGCGCCGTGCGCAGGATCGGCCAGTTTTCGGGATCGTGATAACGCAGGAAGGCCTTGTGCAGGCGTCGCTGTGAAAGCCCTTTTACCGTAGGCATGGTGTCGCTGTTATGGGTAACCCGTTTCAGCGGATTCTTGCCACTGTAGTACATGGCTGTGGCGCTCGCCATGGGTGAGGGATAAAAGGTTTGCACCTGGTCGGCGCGGTATTTGTTGCGTTTCAGCCACAGCGCCAGGTTCATCATATCCCTGTCAGAGGTGCCCGGGTGCGCGGCGATGAAGTAGGGTATCAGGTACTGCTTCTT
>Ga0316187_10002164_pt1 | contig 17136 bp, 15 predicted proteins | sample CroRivburrow1_MG_FD_204927 | JGI IMG/M metagenome (GOLD analysis project Ga0316187, IMG submission 204927) | Coastal sediment microbial communities from Maine, United States - Cross River worm burrow 1 | ecosystem: Environmental > Aquatic > Marine > Coastal > Sediment | place: USA: Maine... | reverse complement strand
GTAGCATCATCGGCTTGATTATGATCGCACTGCTGAGTAGCCATCACGGCTACCCGGCAGCGATAGCCGTGATGGGGGCGTGGGTGCTTTTGGGGGCGATTTTCTATGCAGCCTACTGCGCTATGCAAAGTAGACCGGTTGAAACTCGAATTAGGGATTAACGATGAAGTATTTGAAAACACACGGCACCGTGCTGATTATGATGGTTGCGTTATATTTACCATTTGGGAATTCCAATGCGCAGACCGGCGATGCGTTTACCATCTATATGGTTCTCTGGCGTGGCTGCGAGGAAGCCTGCGAGAGTTTCAAGGACTACATTGCCAAAAAGAACATCAACGCCGAGTTGATAATCCGCGATGCCGATAGAGACAAGAGCAAGCTGCCGGGCTTCGTCGAAGAGGCAAGGGCTCGCAGGACTGATCTGGTCGTCACCTGGGGCACCAGTGTCACCCGTGGCATCGCCGGCACCCTGGCCGACCAGGGTAAACCACGCTTTGTTTCCGATATACCGCTAGTGTTCATGGCAGTTGCCGATCCAGTCGGTTCGCAGATCATCGAAAGCTACGAGAATACAGGCCGCGAAAACGTCACCGGCACCCGCAACCGGGTACCCGAGGTCGTCAATATCAATACGATTCGCTCCTACTATCCGGCTTTCAAACGGCTCGGACTTCTGTATAACTCCTACGAAAATAACTCAGTCATAAAGGCCAAGGAACTAAAGGATCTCTCGAAAAAAATGAACTTCGAGCTGGTAGCACTGGAACTTGAACCGGGTGCCGATGGCAAACCCGAACCCGAGTCTATCCTCCCGGCCATTGAGAAGCTCAAAATGGCCGCCGTGGACTTCATCTACCTGGGTTCCAGCTCGTTTCTCGACGTACACAGGGACTTGTTCACCAAATCAGCTGTCGATGCCGGCATTCCCGTGCTCTCTCCCTACGAACGCCTGGTGCGAAATTCGCATGCGCTGTTATCCGTCGCCGCGCGCTATCAGGATGTCGGCGCATTGGCAGGTCGGCAGGCCGAGTCGATATTGGTCGGTAAGAAAAAACCGGGGAATCTACCCGTCCTGTCCGTCGATCAGTATGCCTATGTGGTCAATATGACGACCGCAAGAAAACTCAATATGTTTCCGTCCGTAGAAATCCTGCAAATCGCAGAAACGGTCGAGTAAACTGGTTTAGATCCTGTGCCCGGGGACCTTGGCATCAGGCATGTAACTATGTCCGTTCCTGGCCGAAGTTCACCGCCTGCTCAACTTTCCTGGTCGGCCGCTCAGGACACTTTCCAGCCTGTCACCCCTCCAGTAACGGACCGGCAGCTTACTGAGCTCAAGCAGCCGTTCGAGGCAACCAAAATATTTCGGCCGAATAGTCTCTGATCGGCGCACAGCAGCCGCTCAAGTGTTTACGACGGGCTTCCGAGAACGACGCAAGGCCGGCGCCTGAGAGCGATGAGCCAACATTTCATGCAGGATGACAGCGCGAGCTCGATGCCCATATGAACGGCTATCCAGCACTATTGGTTTTCAGGAAAAGAGTCGCTTATTATTTTTAGTTTGATTTTGCAACAATACATCAGCCAATCAACGGCCTCCCCTAAAATAAGGCAGCCAAGACAAAAATACTAATCGAAAAGGATCTGAGCTTATCATTTCCAAGGTCATACACCTGATAGTCCAGAAAATGGAGTCTTACTCTGCCTTTACCTTGCACTAAGCCCAGGCCATAAGCCAGCCCTGTTTTTGAATGCCTGCCGAGCTTGTTTTCATATCTGGCATTGGCCATTCCTGCCTTAAATTGTATAAAAGGAATTACTCTAGGGCGCACGGTTGCGAACAAGGTGGTTGCGTTCAATTTCACCTCATCTTCGGATTCAATGTCATTAGAAAATGATTTCGAAACCTGCAATTGCCCTCCTATAAACCAGTTTTCGGTTATAGAAAAATCCTTTCCTATAATCCAGCCGGTGCCAGAACCATAAGCGCCTGTGTCTCCAAAGGCCTCGATATTTGGCTGATCGATCAAATCGATTCCCAGGCCAAATTCCCAGCTGCCATCATAAGCTTTAAATTTCGAAGTTCCGTCAGCTTGCGGTTCCTCATCGACCGCTGTTGGTAAAGCTTCCCTCGGAACTTGGTCAGCTGGAAATTTTTCATCTGCCTCCGTTTGGGGAAATTCTCCAGATGTCACTGATTGAGGGGATTCTGTAAATATCTCTGTTAGCTTCTTCGCCTGCCCAGCCAGTTCAATCGTTTTTTTGTTGTCACAGTCTGGGGGTCTTGCTGCCGCTTCGGCTTGCATAATCAAGTCGTACATGCCGGGGGTATATCCAGTCTCATTCCACAGCGACTTTGCATTTTCAATTGCCTCGATGGCTTCCTCACTGATTCTACACTCCTGTTCGGGTACCCCGAAAGACTGAGTTATTGCAGGTGCTTTTACAATTGATTCTGGTGTCAGCTCAGGCTTTTCAAACTCCACCTTCGCGATATCTGTAAGCCTTATTTCGACGGCGGAATGGTCTGACACTAGCCAGCCTTTAATCACTCGCGTACCGGCTTGGTGAGTCGCTACAACAGGGTCAAGCCTCGCGAGATTCCATTTGCCCGAAGCAAATTCGACAGGGTGTTTCCATGACCCCTCGAGCATGTCACCGTTAGCATTGACCTTCCACTCACCTCTTATAACGAAACTAGTAATGGATGGAACACCATAAAAAAGGAATTTTATGGTATCTCCCTCCCTGGTTCCTTCGATGAATCCATCGGCAAGCGAATCGACTTTACCTGCTATTATTTTATCGTCCTGTTTGAATGTAATCACAAGTTTCCTGTGATTCGCCTTTCGAAAGTATTTATTTTCATTATCCGTGATGTCCGAAATGTAGGTGCCGGTCAGACCAGTATCCGGCTCGAGTTTATCAGGGGTGGCGGTGGCTTCGACGATAAGCTCAAATACTCGCCCCGACTTGTCATAAACCGTGATTTGATCCCCGCGATGGATCTGGTCCAGCTGCAGGTTTCCAGCCTGGGTTTGTTGGTCGGCAGCCAAGGCTGGGGAGGATGCGCTAAAAATCAGAAATACCAGCAATGTTATTTTTGATGCGGAACAATTTCGCATAAAGTTAGCCGCTAATTTAAACGGCACCATAAATAATCTTAATTGATTTATGGTCATTACCCTTGCCTCGCACGAAACCAATGTTTCTAAAGTGGCTATTCCGATAGTTTATTCGAGGTAAGATAGGCCCGGAGATTTATATCTTACAACTATTCTCTAAATAGTCTCAAAATAGACATACATGAGTATTATTAAATGATGCTAAGCGTCGATTTCAAACGGAAATTAGAGAGGATTTGCATGCAAAGTCATGATGCAAATAATTTGTTGAGTTATACATTGCCAACCCAATACGAGTGTCGGTAGTTGGCAGAAGGTCGTCTCTCATTTCCAGGCTGCCTGGGTCCGCTGAGGGCACTTCGCCGCCTGTCACTACCCAAAGCCCGTCCGACAACTACCACAGTCTAAGCAGCCATTCAGGCACGAGCAAATCTTATAATGTCCGCAAGATCAGATACCGACCATCGCAGTTTATTTCAGGTGGCGGGCGTGGAACTCGAAGTGATCCTCGATGAAACTGGCGATGAAGTGATAGCTGTGATCGTATCCCGGCTGCATGCGAATCGTGACCGATTGCCCTGCCGCATCGCATGCTGATTTAAAATTGTCCGGCAGTAATTGCCCCTCGTGCAGAAACTCGTCTGCCTCTCCCTGGTCGATGAGAATCGCAGCGCTACGGGCACCGCTGGCGACCAGGCAGCTGGCATCATAGGCTTCCCAGGCAGCCGTATCGTCGCCGAGATAGGCGCCGAAGCAACCCTTGCCCCAGCCACAGTTCACCGGGTTGGCGATTGGTGCGAAAGCCGATACCGAGCGAAATGCCCCGGGCAATTTTAGCGCACAGATCAATGCCCCGTGCCCACCCATCGAATGCCCACTCACCGACTTCACTCCAGCCAGCAACGGCAGGTTGGCCTCGATCAGGGCTGGTAATTCGCAGGTGACGTAATCGAACATCTGGTAATGCGCCTGCCACGGCGGCTGCGTGGCGTTTACATAAAAGCCTGCGCCTTGCCCGAGGTCGTAGCGCTCGGGCTCGTCCGGGACCACATCTCCGCGCGGACTGGTGTCCGGGAACACGATAGCGATGCCGTGCTGGGCGGCGAAACGCTGGAAGCCACCCTTGGTACGCGCATTGTCGTCGGTGCAGGTCAGGCCCGATAGCCAGTAAAGTGCCGGCACGCTGCTATTACGCGCCTGCGGTGGCAAGTATACCGAGAAGGTCATCTCGCAGTCGCAACTACTCGACTGATGCTGATATCGATTCAGGTAACCGCCGCTTTCCTTGACGCTTTCGATCTCTTTCATCTGCGGGGCCTAGAACAATATAACTGACTTGATGCTCTTGCCTTCGTGCATCAGGTCGAAAGCCGTGTTGATCTCTTCCAGCGGCATGGTATGGGTGACCAGGCTGTCGAGTTCGATGGTGCCATCCATGTACTGATCGACCAGGCCCGGCAGCTGACTGCGCCCCTTGACCCCGCCAAAGGCAGTCCCAATCCAGCGCCGACCCACGACCAGGTTAAAGGGACGTGTCTTGATTTCTTCGCCAGCACCTGCGACGCCGATGATGGTTGAGGTTCCCCAGCCCATGTGCGTGCATTCCAGTGCATCACGCATCACGTTGACGTTGCCGATACATTCAAATGAATAATCGACGCCACCGCCGGTCATTTCCTGAATGTATTCGGGCAGCGAGCCGTCGACCTCCTTCGGGTTGACGAAATCGGTCGCTCCCAGCGCCTTCGCCATTTCCCATTTAGCGGGATTGACGTCGACGGCGATAATACGCTCGGCCTGCGCCATTACCGCGCCCTGCACCGCTGACAGACCAACGGTGCCAAGCCCGAACACCGCCACTGACGATCCCGGTTTAACCCTCGCGGTATTGAGCACGGCGCCGATACCGGTGGTCACACCACAACCCAGCAGACAGGCCTTGTCCAGCGGCGCAGCCTTGTTGATTTTGGCCAGGGCTATCTCCGGGACCACGGTGTACTCGGAAAAGGTTGAACAGCCCATGTAGTGATAGATATCCTTGCCACCTTGCGAAAACCGGCGGCTGCCATCGGGCATGAAACCGGTCCACACGGTACCGGCAATCGACTGGCACAGATTGGTTTCCGGGGAACTGCAGAAAGCGCAGCTGGGCTCGCCACACTCGGGGATGTACAACGGGATGACATGATCGCCGACCGCCAGGCTTTTAACCCCGGGCCCGCACTCCAACACTTCACAGCCACCTTCGTGCCCGAGTATCGCCGGAAACGCGCCTTCCGGATCTTCACCCGACAATGTGAATGCATCGGTATGACAGACGCCACTGGCGTGAACTTTCAGCAGCACTTCGCCCTCGCGTGGCCCTTCGACTTCAACTTCTTCAATTTGCAGTGGTTTTTTGGGTTCCCACGCGACTGCGGCTTTCGCTTTCATGAATGCTCCTTCAGGTATTCAGAATTAGTAATGAATCGCAGCCTAAATAGAATGCGCTGGCGAGTCAAGCAACCCTGCAAGCATCCCGGGCAGGCAAAAAAACTGAATCTATTACTCATTGCCGACTCAAAGTTGAAGACTTCCCTGCCAGGAGCTTTAAATGCATTTAATGCCATCCGGGAGATTCAGCATACTGGTTCTCGGCGGCTTGTTGACCGGTCTGTTCGTCAGCAATGACGCGTTTCACGCTGGCTCCGACAATGGTTTCGACCTGTCCAATTCCGTGATACCGGAGGAACAGATATTCCACGGTGGCCCGCCGCGCGACGGCATACCGGCGTTGTCGGACCCGGAATTAATCAGCGCCGCGCAGGCCGGGTACTTGCGACCTGCGGACCGAATCGTCGGTGTCGTTCTGCATGGCAAGGCGCGCGCTTACCCGATAGCGATACTGAACTGGCATGAAATCGTCAACGATGAAATCGACGGACAACGCTTTGCAGTAACCTACTGCCCACTTTGTGGCACCGCGGTGGCATTTGACGCCAGTATTGACGGCAAAGCGACCGACTTCGGGGTCTCCGGATTGCTGTACAACAGCGATGTGCTCCTCTATGACCGCGAAACTGAGTCGCTGTGGTCACAGATCCTGGGCCGGGCGGTTGCCGGTAAACGCGTCGGCACGCATTTGACACCGATACCGATCAGTCACACAACCTGGCGCGACTGGCGCACAAAACACCCAGCAACGCTGGTGTTATCGGAAGATACCGGACACTTTCGCGATTATCGCAGAAACCCCTACGCCGGTTACGAAGCATCGCGATCAACCTACTTCGAAGTCAATAACGAGGCGCCGGATAGCTACCATCCCAAGGAAGTCGTGGTCGGAGTAGGCATCGATGGCGCGTACAAGGCATACCCCTTTATCGAGCTCGACAGGCAGGGCAAGCAACGTTTCAGCGATTCGATCAACGGCACAGTCATCAATTTCGAATGGGATAGCGAGAACCGAGCTGTCAGGATTACCGATACTGTCGGCAACCCGGTCGCCAGTATCCAGGGTTTCTGGTTCGCATGGTTTGCCTTCCATCCCGATACCGAGGTGTTCAAGGCGGTAGGCGGCTGAGATTGGTGGACAATCTGCCGGCAAGTAAATTTGTTAAGCCGGGATTAACCGCAACTGGATAATGTGACAGAATGTAATTATTTTCTGGATCGCCTTGTTACCACTGCGCAAGTTACTATTTGCAGTTCTGCTAGCTGCGACACTAGCTCGACCTTCCCTGGCCATCGAGGAAGACTGGAGCCTGTGTCGTATACCGTCGTTCCTGTTTGTTCCCGTAGACGAAATCGCAGTCGACGAAACCCGCATCGACGCTCAGACCATCGCCAGTGAAAACAACGAGTCCCTGCATCTGGTCGGTGACGTAAAGCTATTGCGCAGGGACCAGCGGATCGAGGCCGACGATATTGTTATCAACAAGTCCAGCGAAGAGATAAGCGCGTCCGGCAATGTGTTTTTTGCCAATACCGACTACCAGATCAAAAGTACCAGCATTCGCGTGGACAATCGGAACAACGGCGCCGAATTCGAGCAACCGCTGTTCGAAATCCAGCAGCGCCACGCGCGCGGCGAGGCAGACAGCATTGAAAAGATCGATGAAAATCGTAGCCGTTACCGGGACCTCGTCTACACGTCCTGCGACCCCGAAGACAAGGTCTGGCATCTGCGTGCTGCGGAGCTTGAAATCGATCGCGAAAGCGGGCGAGGTTCGGCCACACATACCATAATTTACCTGCAGGATATTCCGTTCCTGTATCTGCCGTATTTCCAGTTTCCGATCGATGATCGACGTCTGTCCGGATTACTGACGCCAAGCATAGGTTACGCTGATTCGGACGGGGCCAGCCTGATCTTGCCGATTTACTGGAACCAGGCGCCGAACTACGACATGACCATCACTCCCGCCTGGTACGGCAAACTCGGCTTTCAGCTCAACACCGAGAATCGCTACCTGCTCGATTCGCATAGGGGTCAAATCGATCTCTCTTATATCGACGACCGTGAATTCGGTGACTCACGCTGGTTTCAACAATGGCGCCACGAGACCAGGTTACCCTATGGTGTATCGGCGAGACTATTGTTGGCTGAAACCTCGGACGGTGATTTTTTTGATGATTTTTCCTCGGTCGCTCCCCAGTACAACGATACCCGCCATCTGGAACGCTATCTGCGGCTGAATGGTGGCGGAGATTTCTGGCGAAGCGAGTTACTTTGGCAAGACTATCAGACCCTGGACGACGATACCGCGATAGCGAATCGACCGTATAGTCGCCTGCCTCGTTTTACCATCGATGCCGAGCCTGACGTCTTGAACGGCGGATTGTCGACACCGGTGCACTTCGAGTGGGTCAGTTTCGAGCGCGCTGACAGTGTTACCGGCGACCGCAGCCACCTCGTCCAGTCGTTGCGCCTGAAATCCGCAAACAGCTGGTATTTCTTCGAACCGGAACTGCAACTGGCCTTCACCAATTATTCGCTGGATGACAATCCGGACGGTAATTCGCTGTATCGCGCGTTGCCGACGCTCGGCGTCGATACCGGACTGATTTTTGAACGTAAGGCCGGATCCGGTGATCGGTGGCGACAGACCCTGGAACCGCGGCTTTACTTTCTGTATACACCCTACGAGGATCAAGACGACATCCCCGACTTCGATACCTCGCTCGTTGCCAGCACCTACAGCAATTTATTCCGCAACAATCGCTTTAACGGCGCCGATCGAATCGGCGATGCCAGCCAGGTAACCTTCGGCCTGGCGAGCCGAATTTTTGACAACGATAGTGGTGATCAATTGCTCAATGCGCGCGTGGGACAGATTTTCTATTTCCGGGATCGCGAGGTAAGCCTCAATGGCAGTATCGATGAGGAAACTCGATCCGACGTCATCGCCGAGATCGATCTGTGGCCGGCATCGACCCTTACCCTGTCCGCGCGCCTGGTATATGATCCTGATCAAGGCGACCCTGAGCAAAGCGAGTTTATCCATCGCGATCTATCGGTCAATTATAGCAGCCAGGGTTTAGCCGCCAATTTCGGCTACTACTTCACCGAGAATGAACTGGAGCAGGCTTTGGTATCGCTGGCCTACCCCATCAACGAACGCTGGGCGCTGATGGCCAAGCTGCACCACTCGCTGAAATTTGACGAACCGGTGGAGAATTTATTGGGGATTAGCTATGAATCCTGCTGTTGGGGCCTTAAAATACTGGCCGGCCAGACCGGCGACGCAGACAACGACTTTGCCGAAACCGATAGCAGTATCTATTTCGAGTTTACTTTCAAGGGCTTGAGTCAGGCGGGCGAGGATATAGACAGCCAGCTAATCGACGCCATACCCGGCTACCGGCCTGCTTTCTGATGATCGAAGATTAAAATGAAGATTTCCCGTTTATTTATCCTGCTGTGCTCGCTGCTGCCTACATCGGCGGTACTGGCGATTGAGACTTCGCTCGATCGCATAGTTACCATCGTCGATGAAAGCGTTATTACCGAGCGCGATCTGGAAAGTCGTATCCGACTGATCGAGCTTGATTTCAGGCGCACCAATCGCCGTCTCCCCGATGAGAGCGTGTTGCGACGCCAGGTACTCGAGGCACTCATTAGTAATTCATTATTATTTCAGGAGGCCGGACGCCGCGGCATCAAGATTACCGATAGCCAGCTCAACCAGACGATGCAGCGAATGGCGCAGCAAAGCAACATGAACCTGTCCGATTTTCGCAGTTCGTTGATCGCCGAGGGCCTGGATTACAACCAGTTTCGCGAAACCGTTCGCGGCGAGCTGATTATTTCCACCCTGCAACGCCAATACGGAGAACGAAACGCAACCATCAGTGACGCTGAGCTTGATGAATTCATCAAGCTCAGCGCCGGCGAAAATACCAATTTCGAATACCGCCTGTCACATATCCTGATCGCGCTACCCGATGCGGCGACACCAGATCAAGTCGAGAAAGCCCAGTCTACTGCCAGCGAAATTGTGTCGCGGCTCGACCAGGGCGCGCAATTCGAAGAGCTGGCCAATACCTTTTCCTCCGGGGACGCCGCGCTGCAGGGCGGTGATCTGGGCTGGCGCAAAAAAGCCGAGATTCCGAGCCTGTTTACCGCGGCGATACTGGCCATGGAGCCGGGCGATCACGCTGGCCCGTTTCGCAGCGCCAGTGGCCTGCACATCGTGAGTCTCAAGGAGCGCCGCGACCTGGAAAAATCCCTGATCAAGCAAACTCGCACCCGCCACATATTGATCAAACCGAATGAACTGATATCTGAAGACGATGCTCGCAATCGCCTGCTCGAGTTTCGCGAGAGAATCGAAGCAGGTGAGGATTTTGCGCGCCTGGCGCGCCTTTACTCGGTGGATTACACCAGCGGAGTCGACGGTGGTGATATTGGCTGGATGGACCCCGGCGCCACGGTCCGCGAGTATCAGGAAGCGGCCGACCAGCTCAAGGAAGGCGAGCTCAGCATGCCGATACGCACCCAGTTCGGGTGGCACCTGATCGAGGTGACCGGGCGGCGTACAGTCGATGAAACCCAGCAAAACCGCCGCAACAAGATCAGATCCCAGTTATTGGAGCAAAAACAGAACGAGGTTTTTGACCTGTGGAAGCGTCGTCTGCGCGACAAGGCTTATGTCGTCTTCCCGGGCCAGCCAGATGCCTGATCTCCGCATCGTGATTACGACGGGTGAACCGGCGGGCATCGGCCCGGATATCATTGCCGCTATCGACCCACAGGCTTTCGATGCGCAGCTGGTTGTGATCGGTGATCACGACATGCTACGCGCGCGCGCCGAGGCCCTCGGCATCACAACAGACTTCGTTGCTTATGGCGATAAAACTGACACTGCAGCGGCCATTGAAGTGATCGATCACCCGTTGTCACAGCCCTGCACGGTTGGCCGGCTTGATATTGCAAATGCTGACTACGTGCTCGCTATTTTAAGAACAGCCTGCATGGCCTGTCTCGCCGGGGACTTCGACGCGATGGTCACCGCACCGGTACAAAAAGAAATCATCAATCGCGCGGGCATCCCCTTTTCCGGACACACCGAATTTCTGGCCGAGCTCTGTGCGGCGCAAAGGCCTGTTATGCTACTGATTGCAGACCAGCTCAGGGTCGCGCTAATCACCACTCACCTGCCGCTAAGAGCCGTGGCCGACGCGATCACCGGGAGCGCGATACGCGAAGTCATCGAGATCCTCGATCGCGACCTGCGCAACCGCTTCGGCCTGCGAAATCCGCGCATCAAGGTTTGTGGACTAAATCCGCACGCGGGTGAAAATGGATATCTCGGCACCGAGGAAATCGACATCATCATTCCCGCGTTGCAGTCGCTCAGCAAGCGCGGGATCCGGGTAAGCGGACCCTTTCCTGCCGACACGCTGTTCACGCGCAGCATGCTCGCAGACGCCGATGCGGTGGTTGCCATGTATCACGACCAGGGATTGCCGGTACTCAAGCACGTGGGCTTTCACAATGCCGTCAACACGACACTGGGACTGCCGATTATTCGTAGCTCGGTTGATCATGGGACAGCGCTTGATCTCGCCGGCACCACGGCAGCGCGACCGGATAGTTTGTTCGCCGCCATAGATTCGGCTATTTTTCAGGCTCGCCAGGTTCGCCTTGGGGGCGCTGAACATGACACTATCACCTTGAAAGGACACTAGGTGCATCGGGCACGTAAACGCTTTGGTCAGCATTTCCTGCACGACCAGAACGTCATCGAGCGTATCCTGCGCTCGGTGAATCCGCAGCCAGGGGAAAACCTGATCGAGGTTGGCCCAGGCCAGGGAGCACTGACCTACCCGCTACTTAAAATCTGCCGCGAGCTGATTGCGATCGAACTTGACCGTGACCTGATACCGGTGTTGAACCGCGAAGCTGCCGCTTACGGCAAGCTCGAAGTGATCAATGCCGATATCCTCGAATTCGACCTGGCCAGCCTCGGTGCGCATAAAAAATTCCGCCTGGTCGGTAACCTGCCATACAATATTTCGACGCCACTGATGTTTCATATGCTCGAGTCGATGACCCAGATCGAGGACATGCATTTCATGGTACAAAAAGAAGTCGCGCTGCGCATTGTGGCGGACCCGGGAAATACCAACTACGGTCGCCTGTCGGTCATGCTGCAATGCCGCTGTGAATGCCAGTACCTGTTCGATGTCGCGCCCGGCAGCTTCACACCGCCTCCCAGGGTCGATTCAGCCGTAATTCGCATGATTCCACTGGACAGACCCGAACACGATTTCGGTGATGAAGCGATCTTCGCCGCTATCGTGCAGACCGCTTTCGGGCAGCGCCGCAAAACCATTTCAAATTCACTGAAAACCCTGGTCAGCCGGGAGCTGATAGAGGCCTGCGATATCGACCCCGGATTGCGCGCTGAGAATCTCAGCATCGGTGATTTCGCCAGATTAAGCAGGACGAGTGCTCTTGCAGGGTTATAATTGCGAGTTCGGTCAGCTTGTCGTCGTTCACGGCAAGCCGCGCCTCGTGGGCAAGACCCAAAGCATTCGCTGCGCTCATGGGCTGGGCCCCGCTCACGGGTCGGCTCTGCCCGCACCCTTGTCAACAGGTGCAACGCAGTCCGTGGGCGACGACAAGCTGACCCGAAGGGCACTGCTGTGGTGGCCCGCAGCTGCGTTGCAGCGCTCGACAAGGCAATGCGCTTCCCACTGCGCCCTGCTGCGAGCCACTACAGCATCGCTGAATCCGTAATTTTAACCCTGCAAGAGCACTAGCACATGACCAGTCTTTCCCTTATCGTCGCCATGGACGAAAACCGTCTAATCGGCAGTGCCAACCAGCTACCCTGGCATTTACCGGCCGATCTCGCATTTTTCAAACGCACCACCATGGGGAAGCCCATTATCATGGGCCGCAAAACTTTTGAATCAATTGGCAGGGCACTGCCCGGGCGGCGCAATATTGTGATCACCCGGAACCCTGATTTCAGTGCAGAGGGATGTGAAGTCGTCGATGCCATCGATGTAGCGCTGACAAGTTGTAGTGACCACGACGAACTCATGCTTATCGGTGGTGCGAGCCTGTATCAGCAAACCATGGAGCAGGTCAGTTGCATGTATATCACCCGCATTAATCACTGTTTCAACGGTGACACCTGGTTTCCCGAGTTCGATTTGACGCAGTGGACAATAGAAAATCAACAGGATTTTGCCGCCGATCAACACAATTCATTTGCCTATTCATTTGTTAAATATGTTCGAGAATCTTGATTATTTTTGAGGTAGACTTATTCGCCCGGTGGCCTCATGGAAGCCGCAAATGCACAGTGAAATGAAGGAGGGCGTTAAGCGTTTGGAAAGTCGAACTTACATTATTGGCAGAGAAGGTCATATCTATATCAATGACCCGACCGTGAGCAAGCAGCATGCGGAAATTCAGGTAATTAACGGTGAAGTTTACCTGCGTGACCTGGGCTCAACCAATGGCACCTTTCTGATCAAGAACAATCGACTGGTCCCTTTTAACGAAGGCTACGTGCAACTGCATCAACCGATCGTGCTGGGCAATCGACAATATACGATCCGCAGCCTGCTTGAAATAGCCGGGGCCTTTGCGGCACAATTTACCGATTAACCCGTTCCTGCGCTGGTTTGCGCCGGCGCCTTCAGAAGCTGGCGGGCGTTACAGGCCAATCGCCAGCAGTAATATTCCAGCAATCCACATCCAGGTGTTCGAAGATTCCTTGTCCTCCACCTTTTTCTGCTCGGGTTTTTGCGGAACGGTAACATTGAACTTGCTTGCCTCATCGCCATCCAGTAAGCCGACCGGTACCGCTTTTGTCTCCTCGAGCGCCAGTGCTGTGGAAGTTGCAGTACCGTACTCACCCAACGCCATCAAAATTTGTACATCGTCAGCGCTGGTCAGGGTGATGGCTCCCTTGAGCACCACCGCATGCAGCTTGGCATCGGCATCATTGCGGCTCACGGTGCTAGAGCAATCGTCCTGTTTGCAGAGCTTGAGAACATACTCGGTGCCGCGAATACCGATCGTGGCAAGTCCCGTGTGCATCTGGTAGTTGGCGGTGTTACTGCCGCCTATCGCACCGGTGATGGTACGCAAGCCACCGCGCAACAAATCGAGAATACTGCTGCTGTTCTTGTCGTAGCCGCTGGTAATCACGTACTCGCTGACTTTCATCACCGAATCTTCCTTCAGAAATACTTCCGCCCCATCGTCCATCGTGACGTGTAGATTCGAACCCAGCTCGGTTTCCAGACGATCACCCTGGAATATTGGCGAATTGATCTGCAATTGATTAGCGCGGTCATTGACATCAATGGCGTTCACCTTGCCGCTGAGACTGACTACGTAGCCGGTGCGAATTTTTGGCGCGAGCACCGGCTCGTCGTAGATTCGCTTGATATCCACCAGCTTGAGGCGCACTCCCGGAATCAGGCGATCCGAATATTGCACAAATGAATAGGGATTGGTCTCGATCAGCTTTTGCTTGATGCGAGGCCAAAGATCCTTATCCTTCGGGTACACCCGCTCGATAATGTCATCGACCGTCATGTCGTCTGTAACCTTGAGAATTACCCGTGACGAAGGCACCAGTTCGATCGTCGCGGCATTGGCCGACGGCTGAAAAAGTGCATAGGATGCTAATGCGAGTAAAATACTGAATAGCAGTGTTTTGATCAAAATACCGAACCTTCCATATGAAAAATCATTCGAGCTCGCCATGTTCCCGCCCGGTTGTTGCGAATTGCTTTCTCTGCTCTCGAAGCCAGTGAAGCAGGATAATCCCGGCATTGTCCCGGCAATTTCAGGGCTGCAATCCCGAGGTTAGAGTCACTGACCCGGAACCCCCATGGGCACAGGCACCAGGTACCTGCAACGGCAATGTATTGGCTACGCTGAAAGTATAGATTCAATCGGCAGGAATACAGCGAAAAAGCGCACTTTTGCAGGATAACCCGTTAATAATAGCGAATTAATTGGCGCAACGGGAACTAACTGGCGGTATTGACCGGCATGCGGGTATGGGAATCGACAAAAAACCAGTCCTCAGCCTCGTAATCGATTCGTAACGCAACCAGGTGCCCACCCCAGACACAACCACCATCGAGCGCGAAGCAACGCCCATAACAGCCCACCGGTAAGGTCGACCAGTGTCCAAAAAACACACGCTTGTCGGCGCGCAAAACTGCATCCATCTGGAACCACGGTGTCAGTCCACTGCGCAAAGTCTTGCGCGGACTGCCGGCGGTATCGAAATCGAGCTCCCCGGTGGCCGTAAAGTAGCGCATTCGAGTAAAGGAATTGGTAATCATACGCAATCGCCGACTGCCGGTCAGGTCATCAGACCAGATAGCGGGCTTGTTACCATACATCTTGTTGAGGAACTTCTTGGCATGTTTGCCGCGCAGAGCAGTTTCGACTTCCGAGGCAAGCTTGAGCGCTTTACTCAGCCCCCAACTCGGGTGTATGCCGGCATGCACCAGCAGGGCGTTATGCATCTCGTCGTAGTGTAATATCGGCAGGCCTTGCAACCAGGCCATCAACTCGTCCCGCTCCGGGCTATCGAGCACCTGCTGCAGACTGCTGGTATCGCGCACCTTCTGCACCCCGTGATGCAGCGCGAGTAAATGCAAATCATGATTGCCGAGCACACTGATCGCCCGATCGCCAAGGGATTTGACAAATTGCAGCGTTTGCAGGGATTCGGGACCGCGGTTGACCAGATCACCGCAGAACCACAGCTGGTCAATGGCGGGATCGAACGCAATCTTCTCAAGTAAGCGGTTCAGCTCAGAGTAACAACCCTGCACATCACCTATCGCGTAAATTGCCACGAAGCTTGGTTTTTAATGGAGCACTCGGGGAGTCGACAGTACAAACTCATCGACGGTCGCATCGAATTGCGACCCGTCGTCAGCCAGCATCTGGTAACTACCCTTCATGGTGCCCACCGCGGTTTCCAGCATCGTTCCCGAGGTATAGACAAATTGTTCGCCGGGCTTGAGCAGGGGCTGCTCACCGACTACTCCATCACCGCGCACTTCCTGAACCTTCTGATTGGAATCGGTGATCACCCAGTGCCGGGTTAACAATTTTGCACTTTGCTTGCCCTGGTTCTGGATAGTAATGGTATAGGCAAACACGTAATAGTTTTGCTCGGGGTTCGACTGGTCCTCGATGTATCGAGTTTCGACGTCGACCCTGATGTTATTCATATCCGTTTCATTCATCTGTTCGGATTCCGGGAAGTTGTATTGCATAGCATTATACCGCGACCGCCGCCTTGATGTGTTCATGGCATTTATAGTTTTCGAGTTCAAAATCGTCGAAGCGAAAATCAAGCAAGTCACGGACCGCAGGGTTCAATTTCATTGTAGGCAAGTCAAATGGTTCGCGTTCGAGTTGCTGGCGCGCCTGCGACAGGTGATTACTATAAAGGTGTGTATCACCCAGAGTATGCACAAAATCTCCCGGCTCCAGATCGGTCACCTGCGCTACCATCATCAGCAATAAAGCATAGGATGCGATGTTAAACGGGACGCCCAGAAACACATCCGCGCTGCGCTGATACAGCTGGCAGGACAATCTTCCGTCAGCCACATAAAACTGAAAAAACGCATGACAGGGGGGCAACGCCATGTTTTCGATCTCGCCGACATTCCAGGCACTGACAATCAGGCGTCGCGAATGCGGATTGCTCTTGATGTCGCTGACCAATTGCTGTATCTGGTCGACGACATGTCCATCGGCAGCGCGCCAGGAGCGCCATTGGGCGCCATATACCGGGCCCAGTTCGCCATTTTCGTCGGCCCATTCATCCCAGATCCGAACCTTGTTTTCACGCAGGTAACGGATATTGGTATCGCCCTGCAGGAACCACAGCAACTCGTGAATTATCGAATGCAGATGCAGTTTCTTGGTGGTGATCAGCGGGAATCCACGCGCCAGGTCGAAGCGCATCTGATGTCCAAACACCGACAGGGTGCCAGTGCCGGTGCGATCCATTTTCTCGCTTCCGCTGGCGAGCACATGTCGCATCAAATCAAGATATTGCTGCATTATCAGCACTCCTTTTTGCCAGTACCAGCAGAATTATGCCAACTATAATCATTGGCAGTGATAATACAATGCCTCGCGTTAACCAGTCGGTATTCATCAAGTAGCCGATATGCGCATCCGGCAGGCGGATCAGCTCAACCCCGCTACGAGCAATCCCGTAGAGGAGCAGAAACCACCCGGAGACCGTCATAACCGGGCGCCGCCGAGCCGAGATTAGCCACAGTGCCACAAACAACAACACGCCCTCGAACAGCATTTCGTATAGCTGCGACGGATGGCGCGCACTGAAACATAGCGGCCCGGCAAAGTCGACATAACGATCAGGCGCGAACCGCTCGCACGATAGCTTTATCGCCCAGGGCAAGGTGCTCGGTGCCCCCCAGAGTTCGGCATTGATGAAGTTGCCCAGACGCCCCGCTGCCAGTCCAAGCGGCACCAGCGGCGCAATGAAAT
>Ga0316187_10002163_pt1 | contig 17137 bp, 16 predicted proteins | sample CroRivburrow1_MG_FD_204927 | JGI IMG/M metagenome (GOLD analysis project Ga0316187, IMG submission 204927) | Coastal sediment microbial communities from Maine, United States - Cross River worm burrow 1 | ecosystem: Environmental > Aquatic > Marine > Coastal > Sediment | place: USA: Maine... | reverse complement strand
CGAGACGCAAAAAGATCTCATTGAGATCAAAAGGGACACTCTCTATCGATAATTTGCCAGCCTCAACTTTGGAAAAATCCAGAATGTCATTGATGATCCGCATTAATACTTCGGCGGATGAATGAATGGAATTAATATACTTGCGTTGTGTTTCGTCCAGATCAGATTCTGAGGCCATTTGGGCCATGCCGATTATGGAGGCCATCGGAGTTCGAATCTCATGGCTCATATTGGCGAGAAATTGTGATTTGTATTGATTGGCCTGGTTAAGGGCTTTGGCCTGTGCTTGGGAATGTCGCAGCATAGTCGTCAATTGAAACCTAGAGGACATTACCTCGATGGCCAGTGCAATCCGGTGTGTGGCCTGGTGTAGAAACTCCCATTGCAGTCCATCTAACGGGTATGCGGTTCCCAGCTCTAACACCCCCATGACTTGATCACCTGATGCAAGCGGGAAGGTATATCGGTCACTTAACTCCACTCTCCCGTGTCCAGGTGGGGTATGCAGTGGCTTTTCAGATGTTGCAGATCTCTGGATGATCGTTTTTTCTGCAGCCGCCTGACCTACAATACCCTCACCAGGCTGGAAAACATGGTTACCATCTTCGTTATTACCTTTGGGAAAGTGTGCAGCTCTTTCCAATAGACCATCATCCTGCACCAAAAACAGGTTTCCGATTAAGGCATCCAGTTGCTCTACCATAAAGTCCAGGACACCTTGTGTCAGCTCCGTCTGCCCAGGGGTGCCTTGCATCAGATCCTGTAGCGCTGAGATGCCATCTTTTAACCAATTCTCACTCCATCTCTCTTCGTCCATTTGGCGCAATGATTGTGTCATCTTGGACAGGGCAATAGCCAAAGTGTCATGATCTGAGCGAGGCTGAATCTTGACCGAATAGTCTCCCTGGGCAATGGTTTCTGCATGGCGGATAACCTCGGAGAAACTGTGTACCATATCTCTGACTGCGGCATAGATGCCGCTCCGTCGTTCTGAGCTGTCTAGTGATACTGATAGATCCCCATTGGCAACTTGGTTGGCAATGGCTACCACCTCGGCTGGCTCGCCCCCTATTTGTGCTAACAATTGCCGTATAAGCAGGAGACCAAGGGTGAGTGCGACTGCAATGGCCCCAAGTGCGATGATAAGATACTTCCAGAGAGTTTCTATCGCTTGACCCCGAGTGCTGCTGACCTGCATCTTGATATCTTGTGATAGATGATTTTCAACCTCTTTGAGCAGGTCAATTCTTTTGCTCATCGTATCGAACCACTGTTGAGGATCAATATTGAACCGCCCCAGTGATGCCCCGGCCATCAATCGCTGAATGGCTTGGTCTGCTGGGTCATCATCGATCTTCACCCCTCTCTTGATATTGTTGTCGATATCCTTGATGTGTCTGCCTTCATTTTGCAGGGCAATAATGGTATCGATACTATTCTTGTATGAGAGGATATTTACCCAAATCGTGAGTATATCTTGGCGTTGTTCAGGGCTAATCTCCTCCTGGGGTAGCGTTAGAATCTCTTGGATGATGGCTTTTACCCCTTGGAATTTATTTTCAAACTGCTGTTTGTACTTAGCCTGCTGCTCTGGCCTGGGCTCATCGTTTTTTGCGCCGTAATGAGAACCCCGTATAAGGAGATTCTTAACAGAGTGGTATGTCCCCCTTAGTGCCATGTGTTGAAAGAGTTGTCCTAACAGGATATGGAGATGGCTTTCTGATCCCCCTTTAAATGCAAGCTCTCGCATCCTCTCTACCTCTGTGATGGCTGGAGATGCCATCTTTTCTTTGAAGAATGCTATTTGTGATGCAGATGCAGTGGTAAAGAATTCGTGAAGAAAAGTCTCTTGATGAGAGACCAGGCGCCCAAATTGGAAATATTCCCCCAACCCAAATCCCCGCTTGGTAAAGACGCTAGTGAGCAGTGCCCGTTCGATGCCGGCGAGCTCCTTTGCAAAAAGAAGGTTGGTGTAACCGTGGGTAAGGATGGAGAGCCCAGGGTTGTTGGATGGCTCTGAAATACTCTCTATGCTTCCCAGCAATTGAATATTAATGTTGGAAATGAACTGGATACTCTCTTTCGGCGTAATAGAAGTGGCATCTATTTTTTTGCGTATGTGCTGAATATCTTCGTGTTGCTGCCTGAGGGTAGATGAGCTGATAGGCAAATCTGTGGTGGAACTGTTGTTTTCGGATGCTTGGAGAAAATGCAGTGCTTTTTGAAAATGCTGATCAGTTTTGTGTCTCTGGGGGGCAAGTTGCATTTGAAACCACGTTCCCTTGCTGCTCAGAAAGCCGGCTGTAAGACCTCGCTCTTTCTGGGTTTCATGGATCAGATCCCCAATCATTAAAGTCAAATTGGAAAGGCGCTCCATAACATCCATCTGTTTCACAATTTGTCGCTTTTCCAGAACCAGCTGCCCCCCAAACCAACCCATTCCTACAAAGGGGATGAGCAAGAGCATAAGAAACTGTGTGCGTATAGACATCTACATAAGCAATCGATCAATGAACCACTGGAAGAAAAACCATGCGCCACTAAATAGTATAGTGATTTAATGAGGATTAGTGGGGGTGTTGGATCAGGTGGCTAGCTGAAATAGTGATTAGAGGGTAATACCTACCAGCCAATGGTGCGTTCTAATGATTTACCCTGTGGAGATGAATTTAACTGATTTTGTTTTTTTGTTCAGATTTCATTGAAACTATATATATGTAGTACTACATATGTGTATAGGCTTTGCATTTAATTTTCTCTGGATGAGATGGGGATGCCATAATGACTTGTATCAAGCAGTGTTTCCTCGCCGTTGCTTTGGCTCTATTGATGCCTTTCTCTACCGCAGCAGAGGTTACATCGGAGCATATCTATTTTGTGGAAGAGAATGGGCGGTATGCTCTAGCCTACACAACCAGCCGCACAGATTATGATAGTTACAGTGTTTGGTTTCGGAACAAGGAAGGCTACCAGACGAAAGACTATCTGAAAGATTTCCTCTACATCTTCCCAAATAAACATAGATGGGATACCCGCTCACAAAGGGGATACAGCCTTCTTAAACTACCCCATAGTGATTTTGCAACCTTGGAACGGATCGATCTTCAATTGGGAGGTGCCCTGCAAGTCACTGAAGATGGGTTATATACGTTCAATAATTGGGTAGATCAGCAGACAACAACAGATGGCCATTATGGTGTCTGGAATAGTCCTGATAACTTTGGTCACATTGCCTATTCATGGGTGTTCCCTGATAACCTTGAACCCTATGAGTATGAGTCCAACCGTACGGGGCCATGGGTGTTACGGCACAATACGTTGACCTACTACGGAGTCAATGTAAACGATATTGCGTTTACCATTAAATACCGTCCACGCTCTCATGAGACATATAAAGAACTCAAGGACAAACTGGCTGATGAGCCTCAGGTCAAGGTTGAGCAGCAGCCCTCTGGTGTGAGGATAAAGGTTGAAGCGACGCTTCCGTACCCATCTGGTATTGCAGTGCTCTCTGAAGAGGGCAAGGCGATGCTGCGCAAAGTGGTTGAGACATTAAAGGCACGGCCTTCGTTGGATGTCATTGTTGAAGGACATGCTGATATTGTCCCGATCGGTTCTAAGATTATTGATAAATACCCAACGAATTGGGAGCTTTCATCAATCAGATCCATCAATGTTATCCACTTCCTGGTAAAAGAGGGGATTACAGAATCACGCTTTGAATCCAGGGCATTTAGCAATCAGCGCCCAGTGGCCTCAAATAAGACTGATGAAGGAAAGGCCCGCAATCGTCGTATTGAACTCATGATAGTGGATTCTATTAAGTAGAGAGAATGAGTTCTCCTGGATGTGAGAAGTGTTTTTTAGATTGCTGCACGTAACAGGATGTCCTCTGCCTGCTCTAAAGCTTCTGGTGTACCGAAGAGGATTAAGGTGTCACCGGCCAGCAGCTGCTTATCCTGAGCTGGGTTGGGTATACGCTGATCTTGTTGCTGTATGGCGGTTAGAGTTACCCCGATCTTTTCCAGCTCCAGCTCTCCAATGAGGCGGTTCGCGGCCCATGAGTCAGCTGGTAGCTCAATGGCGCGGAGTCGTTCTATACGGCCACCTGGCGCCGTGAAGAGTTCTTCTCCTGGATAGATCTGCTTCAACAGGGTGTAACGCTCTCGTCTGATCTGGCGGATGCGGGAGAGCACCAGCGCCATCGGGATCTTGAGTGCGAGCAACAGGTGGGAAGAGAGCATCAGGCTGGCCTCTAATGTCTCTGGGATTACCTCGGTTGCTCCTGCCTCCTGCAGCTCTCCCAAATGAGTCTCATCTGCTGTTCGTACTAGTATTGGTATGTCAGCATCTACCTGGCGTACGTGGTGCAGTATCTTCAGTGCAGTATCCACCTCTCTCAAACTGACTACCAGTGCTGCAGCCCGAGAGAGCCCTGCTGCTTCAAGCAGATGGGTGTTCGCGGCGTCACCGTAGTTGACAGGTTCTTTCGCCTCTATGGCGTTTTGCACCAGGATTGGGTTGAGGTCTAGAGCGACATAGCTAATGCCCTCGAATTCCAGTAACTGGGCGACATTCTGTCCCACCCGTCCATAGCCGCAAATAATGACGTGATGAGAAAGACCGTGGGCAGTATCGGCAACTCCTAACATAGTCTCCTTTCGACTTTTCTCCATTGAGCTTGGTGATAGCAGTTTGGATGTAAGTGAACCGTTGGCGCGTATGAGCAGTGGTGCAATCCCCATGCTTATCAGCAATGCTGCCAGAACCACTTGGCTGCTCTCTCCAGGCCATGTGTCTCCAGAGAGAATAGGTGCGAGAATGGCAAAACCAAATTCACCACCATGGGCCAGTACCAGGGCCGTGCGCATGGAAACAGCATTGTCCCAGCCCGCTAGCCTGCAGAGCCCCCCAATCAAAATAAGCTTGAAGCCCAATAGGAGAATGAGTAGCAAAAGAACTTGGAGCCACAGCTCTGGCAATAGTTGAATATTGAGCAGCATGCCGATGGTGATAAAAAACAGGCCAAGTAGCAGGTCCCGGAACGGTCTGATTTCGGCTTCCACCTGGTGGCGAAATTCGGTTTCACCCAGCATCATGCCGGCGACAAAAGCCCCCAGCGCCAACGATAACCCCATCTGGTGAGTGATCCATGCTGCTCCCATGGCAACCAGCAGGGCAGTGAGCATGAATAGCTCTGAAGATCTGTATCCGGCAATTGCCCGGAATAGAGGGCTCAATACCCAGCGGCCAAGGGCGAGGATAATTGCCAGTGCGATGACTCCTTCGCCTAGTGCAATTGCGACTGCCAGGACAGGCATTTTGTTCATTGCACCCAGAGGAGTAGCGGCGAGGATCAGAAAAGGGATGACCATTACATCCTGAAATAGCAGGATGCCAACGGCATTTCGCCCGTGGTGAGAGTGTAGTTCTATTTGATCTGTCAATTGCCGGACCACCAAAGCGGTTGATGACATGGCTACTACGCCGCCGAGTACCAGTGCACTTTCAATCGGGAAGCCTAAATAGAGGGCGATCACAGCAGTGATCATGGTGGTTAGCAGCACCTGAGCGGCGCCGAGCCCCAGCACAGTGCTCTTCATGCGGATCAATAGTGGCAGGGAGAATTCCAGGCCAATGGTAAACAACAGAAAGACTACGCCAAACTCAGCGAATGCCCGTGCATGCTCTGTGTCTGCTATCCAGGCCAACCCGTAAGGGCCCATCAGTACACCCACTGACAGGTAGCCGAGAATAGGAGGTAGCCGCAGGTGAAGACATGCCACCACCACAGCCACTGCGGCTGCAAATAGAATTAAAATATCATTTAGATATTCGTAGTCCATAGTCCATGGGCTCAATAGATGCGTATTGTTGATTATTTACCTTAAAGTATAAGCACCTCAAGTTACTTGTGTTGAATTGGCAGGCTATATCCACTTGAAACACAAGGTTATGGTTCTGATGAATTGGAGTAAATCCAGGGTTTCAGCCTATACTTGGGTACCTTAAATACGATTTGGATATAGTCACAAGAGCAGATTGAATGAAACCAAAGTGACTAACAAAGAGTCAGATAATATTCTCAATATTTTTCTGCAGGGTTTCGATGAGAAAAAAAAATAAAAAAGAGTTTATTGCGCCGTGGGAGAAGGCCTTTGACCGGGTATTAACACCACTGGATGAATTTATTCATCGCCAGACCACCAGTGGTGTTTTGCTCATGCTATGTGCCATTGTGGCGCTCTATCTTGCCAACAGCCAGTGGAATGAGGCTTACCATCATCTGCTAGAGACTCCACTTACTATTGGTTTGCCAGAGTTTCAGCTATCAAAATCACTGCATCATTGGGTCAATGATGGCCTGATGGCGCTGTTTTTTTTCGTGGTTGGGTTAGAGCTCAAACGCGAGATTCTGGTAGGGGAGCTTGCGGATCTAAAGCATGCAATGTTTCCAATTATCGCAGCTATAGGCGGCATGTTAGTGCCTGTTCTTATCTATATGAGCATTAATCCAGCGGGGCATACGTTTGATGGCTGGGGTGTGCCAATGGCAACTGATATTGCATTTGCCCTGGGTACCCTGGCATTGCTGGGCAGTCGAATACCAAAAAACTTGCTGACGTTCCTAGTTGCCCTGGCAATTGTAGATGACTTGGGCGCTGTTCTGGTGATTGCTCTGGTCTACACAGAGTCCCTTGATATGCTTGCGTTGTTTATTGTGGGAGTGGTGTTGCTGCTGCTGGTTGCATTGAATCTCGGTGGTATTCGTCGCCCTCTGCCTTATATCCTGCTGGGAATAGTGCTCTGGATAGCCATGTTGAAGAGCGGTGTCCATGCAACCCTTGCGGGTATCTTCCTGGCTTTTACCATCCCTATGCGCCCGAAATACGACCCAGAGCGCTTTTTATTGCAGATTAATAAAATGGTTGAACAGATTCAGCAGGCCTACCGGCCTGAAGAGAGTATCCTGAAGAATGATGCACTGCGTTCTCGGGTTCGCGCCCTGGGTGAAGGTGTCCAACTGGTACAAGCGCCTGCTCAAACCCTGGAGCATAAGATGCATCTGCCATCCGCCTATCTCGTGATTCCTATCTTTGCTCTAGCCAATGCTGGTATTCCTATCGATTGGTCCTCTATGGGCGCAATCATTACTCACCCAGTCTCAATGGGGATTGCCCTCGGCTTGGTTGTTGGAAAGCTGATTGGTATCGCTGGTTTCTCCTGGGTTGCTGTGAAATTTGGTTTGGCTGTGCTTCCGGAAGGGTTGAGCTTCAAGCATATTGTGGGTGCGGCACTGATGGGTGGCATCGGTTTTACCATGTCAATATTTATTGCAGAGCTTGGCTTTGCCCATCATGCCCAAGATCTGCTGATGGCAAAAACTGGGATTCTCTTTGCCTCGGTGTTGGCTGGGGTTTCGGGGTTTTTCTGGCTCTATTTTACCTCTGATCAAGCTGAGGAATAAGATCATAGCCCTGAATAATCTTGTAAAAACAGTGGTCTAGAGCGTGTTTATTGGCAAAAGAAATACTTGACAAAAACACTCAACAATAATAACCTAGCGCCATACTTGGTTATTATTGTTGAAGTGAGAGGAGAGTATGTTATGACGATTCAGAGCATTCTTTTATTAATTCCTGCTATACAGGTTGGTATTGTTCTGGCCGCTATTGGGTTTGTTGGCTATCACATGATTTCCTGTGCCGTCGCCCGCCTATCGGGTAACAAGTGCACATAATGGAGTAAAGCACCCATGTAGGGGGGGGTAATCCTTTGTAGATAGCCTTTTGGCGTATATAAGCAGGGCAAAAACAGCATGTTTTGCCCTGCTTTTTTGTGCGGGTAAAAAATGAGGTTGAAAGATAGAAAAAGCTAGATCTATCAGTGTGTTGGTTTTTTTGCCGTCAGATTTTTGTTGAATATGGAGTCACTTCTGGTTAGTGTTCAGTTGGCTGGTGATTCCAGGTAGCAGCAGACTTTTGCGCACTATTTCATTAGCCTTATTTATTATTCAATGGGTTATAGGTTTTATGACCACATGCTGGCCCTTGTGTAAGTGTTATTTGAGTTAGAGGTTGGAAGAAACGATATGGTCAACTGGAAAGCAATTATCTTTGGCTGGGTAACGACGGTGCTTGCCGCCCTGATGAATAATCTGATATTCGTTCTTTTTGCAGCCTATATTGCCAACTCAAAAAGTAATCCCTTCATGGCGGAATATGGTCAGATTCTGGCCTATGCCATAGGGGCAGTAGGGCTCTTTATTGCTATGGCTTTCGGTGGCTTTGTAACGGCCTTTTGTGCTCGTGAAAGAGTCATTGTTCATGGTGCAATAGTTGGTTTATTGGCTGGTGGTACTTCATTGGCACTCTCAGCTCATACAGGTGTATTGACTCTCATAAGCTTTCTGTTTCTGGTTGTTGGGGCACTCTTTACAGTCATTGGCTGCATAATTTGGACTAAGAGCCCAACCTTTACCCCGAAGACTAGGCAGGTGACCTAAGTAGTTCTTAGGTAGCTTCTAGCTTGTATAGGCTGCATACTGCTTATGTAGAGGAGTTGTGTGAGTGCAGGTTGGTAGGGCGGTGCGCTTTATCTATTTTCAACAGGCCAATTCATACAGTGAGTCAATATCCAGTACCTCGATCCTCTTTGTATGCTTACGGATAATCCCCTTATTAACCAGCCGAGCAAGCATGCGGCTCAAGGTTTCGGGGCAAATCCCCAGATAACGGGCAATATCATCCTTAGTCATCGGTAGGACCATTACAGTATCCTGATTATCTGCATATCTCTGCATGCGCTGATGATAGAGCGTAAGGAACCGGCATAATCGTGATTCAGCAGGCATGTTGTGCATCATAATAAGGGTATGATCGTGATAACCAATCCTTTGGCCCATTAGTGTAAATAGTTGGTGTTGCATGCCCTCTATCGAAGTACAGAGTTCAGATAGTTTTTGAAAAGGCACCTCACATATCATAGTGTTCTCCAGGGCAATGGCATCACATAGATAGCTCTGATCACCAATCCCATCGAACCCAAACATCTCGCCTGGAAAATAAAAGCCTGTAACTACCGGGCGTCCATCAAAGGTTGTTGCCTCTGTTTTAATGCTGCCTTGCTGGACCAGATAGACTGACCTGAATTTATCTGTAACGCGGTAAATTTTTTCATTTCGCTGGTAATGTCTCTTTGCGTGAACAATTGTTGATAACTGCTGGCGCTGCTCGTCAGTCATGCCCTCTGCCAACAAACAACCACAACAATTATGTGTAGAATCAATGATGGTCAATGACATATTTCAAATACCCGGTGCAGAGAGAAAGCCTAGCGATTATAGCAGGAGGTTATACCATCATAGCAAAGGGTATGATTTAGAAGGAAGGGGCAATAAATTTGCTTTTAGATTTGAATGTTGATGTATCAACAATTGTTACTTTTTTCTTTTGTTTAAAGCGCAAACGGGTGCTCTTGAACTACCATTATGGTTTGTTTATACATTGTTAAAATGTGAAACGAACTTAAGTCGTGCCCCTGATTTTTCTGAAGACTTTTTGGCAGACAAGCAATGAATTGTTCCTAAGCGTCAGGCTTTTTATACTCAAACAGTTCAGGGTTGAGTTTGCTCTCCAGTTCACTCATGAGGCTCTTAAAATCATCATAGAGAGGCAGCTCATAAACCAGGTTTTTCTCGCGTACCAGCACTACGCTTTGCGGATTCCCTTTTTCTCCCATCACAAGTACATGCTTTATTGATGAAAAGGGTATTGAGACACTGCTCTCTTGGTCCTCGATGAGGAAATGGTCAGACTTGATATGAAAGCGATGAGCCAATGCCCAAAAAAGGAAAGGCTGGCTTCTTCGCCAGTGAAAAAAGGCCAGCATAAATGCGACCAATCCCCCTAATGCCAGCGCCATCTCAGGTGAATCTGGGTTGCGGCCATAGTCTGCCATACCGACAAGGGGGCCTACCAATGCCCAAAGAAATGGACGACGTTTACGCTTGCTGATTTCGTTGCTTGAAATTAAATAAGTGGCCATTTGGCTTTTCAGAGAAGATGAAGATTAGACAAAAATGATAGCGTATCAGCATTCGTTGAACGACACACCTCCTGAAAGGCGGGAGGGTTCTCATGCTTTATTATTCCACTGGTAAAAAATGAGCTTATAAGTAGTGTTGGAAGCACATGAAAAATATAACTCTCCATGTTCGCTAAATGGACTGTTTATATTCGTGCCATGCTTGTATTGAGGTTTATGGGCTACTCTAAATCTATGGGTTATTTTCTAACTTACGAAGGGATAAGGTAGTTATATGCAGCTGGAAGGCGATCTTTTTTCAGGTATTACACTCTGGTTTATTGGTGCTGTATATCTGCTTGTCATGCTTCAGGCCTTCCGCATGGCCCCATGGCGCCGCTTATTCGACAATGAGCAGGCCCATGTCTTTTTTGGTGCTTGTGTTTGCTTGGTTCTACTGTGGAGCATGAAGATACCGGTACAAGCGGGTCTGTCCTTCCACATGCTAGGCGTAACCACCTTTACCTTGATGTTTGGCTGGTCCCTGGGCGTAATAGGCACCAGCCTGGCATTGATCGGAATGACTCTGAGCCAGGGAGGTGAGTGGGAACTGTTTGCGCTCAATATGTTTATTGTTGGTGTGCTGCCGGTGACGCTTACTCAGGTGGTTCTTGTGCTGGTTCGCTCACTCTTGCCCAAGAATTTTTTCATCTATGTGCTTGGGAATGCCTTCATTACGGGTGGTTTGGTAGCGCAAATCAGTAATTATGCTGCGGTTTTATTATTGGTAGCCAGTGGCACGATCAGCTTAGAGAGCCTGGAACAGACGGTACTGCCATTTTTTCCAATGATGGTCCTGCCTGAGGCGCTGCTCAATGGCTGGATTGCAACGATAATGGTGGCTTTCCGACCGGCCTGGGTAAGTTCGTTCAGTGATGACCTTTATATAAAAGGAAAGTAGGGCCAGCGCTGTTTCAAGGAGGGCAGGGCTTATATTGCAGGACAAAAAAATACGACAACCCTGATCAGGACTGCCGCATCTTCTATTCTGTGCAATTATTGGTCAGGCCTACTATTCGAGGCCCAATCAATATATTAGTTGCTATACCGGCGTTGGATTTTGGTATAGATGCCAGAAACCATCATATAACCAGCGATTGCCATTGCTATAGCAGCAATACCAACCTGAATAGCGGGGACCATCATCATAATAGTTTCGATCTGCATAGCGGTGACTCCAGTAAGTTAATATCCAAGTATGGCGCTAGGTTACTCTCAATTAAGTATTTATAACAATCAATGATAACAATTGATATGATATATAATCATATATATATTGTTGGGTTGTGCCTTTAAAGGGATGAGGCATTGACTTGGTAATCAATATCTAATGGTGGAGATTGAACCCTCCCTCTTTTCTGAGGGAGGGTTCTGTCATATTTCATGAGTGCATGCATTTAGAATATGCGTGTTACACACATTACAACAGCGATTGCGATAGCCGCATACATCATAGGATGGCTTGAAACAGTTAGGGTATTCATATTAATTCACCTTGTAAAAATTAAAGTTAGTGTCAATAAAAGTATGATCAGTAGTGACTCTTACTCTTCATGCTTAACTTCAAGTCTACGTACAAGAGATGAATTAAAACTGAATACAAAACAGTAAAAATTTAAAAATAAAATAGTATATTTTTTGGTAGGAAAAATTGGGCTGGACGGAAAAAGTAAATGGAATGAGTGCATAGAATCCTGTCGCCTAAACATGACCACTATGCAATATCACTGCATCGCTGTTACACTCGCCATGCAACTAAAAATAATGACCAAGGAAGCAATATAATGAATAAGAAATATCAAAACCGCCTTATTTTATGGGTATTATTGATTGGCCTTGTAAGCTCTTTGAGCGTTAATAGTGCTGAGTTTGAGCCACAGGGGCCATCGACAGTTGACCAGTGCCGAGGCTGTCATGATGACTATAGAAATATACCTTCGTTAAAAGCATCCAATGCTGATCTTCACCACTATAAAAATGGTGATCCGCTTGACGGAAACTGGGTTCCTTACCCCAATCCCAGTGTGGATGTCTTTAACTGTCTAAGTTGTCACGCAATCAATGCAAGTAATAATCGTGATATAAAAATTATTACCGCAAGAGAGTGTATAGATTGTCATGGTAGTCGCTCTAGTCTTCGTGATCCTGGCATCTATGGTGTAATTTTCACCAACGCCATGTATCTTCCAAATCGACACCACCAGCATGTAGGTACAGTGATAGCACCAGAGGTTAGTACAGAAAAATACTCATGCCCTAATTGTCACTCGGTTGGGGTTTTTAGCAGATGGCTAAGTCCTGTGCCTCAATAAATATTTGATAAATGGTGGGCATAAATTATATGCCCACCATTAGGCTTTTGGTTTGCTTATCAAAAACCCACCGGCTTGCTCTGCAAGCTATCATGTGCCCTGTGACTAATGGATGAACCGCGCTATAGATTAAATGCTTGGCGTGTTATGTTATTGAGTGCAGCTGCTTCCTGAGGTGGGTATACCACTGTTATTCGCTTCCCCTGACGAGATAACAATAGGGCGCTGGGTGCAGCAACAGCGTTTGTATTTGTAAACTCACGTCCTCCAGGTGCATTTACGTCAACAAGGATGAATTCAACCTGGCTCTCAAATTCACCTCGCACTTGGGTGACGCTTTCCATTATGTGATCGCTTCCTGCGTTATTGGCGTCATAGATAATGACAATCGCAGGCTTTCCCTTTCCGATTATTGTGGTGTCAGTGCTGTAGCCTTGTGGAAGCATGGCCCAGGCAAATGCCAGGATGGCGATAGCCGAAAAAAGAATTATCAGTAGTTTATTTATTATGGGGTTTTTCTGCTGCGTGTTTTGTGGGGTTGTCATTGTTCTTTGTCCGGGTGATGGAATATTGGGCCTAATGCTAGACTATTTTCTCTCTTTATAGTTCCTGTTTGTAGGTTGGGGTGAAGGATGAACCTCAAAGTTTCTGATTTATAATGTGTGCCTTCGGCAGAGTTTTATTTAATCGGGGGGTGTCGCCCCCCTACGACGAGTCTATTTTCTTTGCTTGTCCAAAGAAAACAGACGAAAAGAAAAGTCAGCCCCAACTTGCCCTACGGGTTCCCTGCGCTTCTCACCACAGCCGGCGCTTGGGACAAACTTTGCGGGAACAAAGTTTGAACAGCTTTAGCTGGCCCGAAGGGTGAATGCCATGGATGGCATGAATAACTCGCGGTTACCACCGCTCAAACACCCCCTCGCTTAACCCGTCTGCGGCTGCGATGCTCGGCTGCGTTGAGGGCAAATACGCAACGTGCTGAGCCTTATGGTCTTTCTGGTTTGCAGGTTGGGGTTCGTACCTCACCCCAATCTATGAGCTTTTACCAACTAATCAAAAAGAGTTACGTCTCCTTCTTTTCTGAGTTGTTTTACATATTCATTAGCTTTTTCTTTTTCAGCAATAATTTTTTTCAAATCAGCAGAATCTTTTTTAAGTTTGTTTATATCCACTGTACTAACGCCTGTATTTTCGAAATGCGACAATCTGCTATCAAGATTCTTTAGCAATGCATAGAGGTTTACAGGAGCCTCTCCATCAGGCGGGGTGAAATATGACTCTAGCATTTTCACTCTTTTATCATGTAATTCAAATTCTTCTCTTGCTATTTCTTTTGTTGCTGCACCACCATCTATAATTAATCCTGTAAATATTGCAATCGCTGCAAAAGAGATGAAACTTGATAAATTATCACGCTGACGCTTTGCTTTAACTTCTTTTGTTAAAGCGCTACCGCTTTTCTCTTTGGAACAATGTGCAAATATTGCACTGGATGCCCAGATATCCCATATTGTCTTAACAGCAGACACAAGAAAGATAAGAGCGATATACCATTCACTATCACTTAAATGCACATGTTTTCCTTTTTTGCATTACTTTCAAAATCACCAGCTTGCGGATAAGTAACAATGAATTTACTTATTATGCTTGTTGCAGAATAATGCGGCTAACCCAAAAGCAAGTGCTGAAGTAGCAAGTCTGCGTGAATTTTGCTTGTTATATTTTCATTTGCTTATTGGTAAATGAAAGCAGAATCTGAGGCATCAAGATTAGCTACAACATAAAAGCCAATATTTTGGAATTTTTCATTTAACTCACCTTTTTCTGACACCTCAACTACAACATGCCTGAAATGGTCAGATGGCTTTCCCGCATTAAATTGTGGTGGTTCTTCGGTGATAAATTGGCAGGTATAATTTGTCAGCTTTGATGTTAAGGATTCAACTGAAATTTCTTTGCCTTCATCAGTTCTATCACCTCTTGGACCATCTTTTACCTTATATACTGTTGCCATTGAATTCTCCATTTGCATTGAAATATAAAGTTACACTACTCATGCGGGGTATTAGAACCGAGTTTTGTGCTTTATTATATTTTTATTTCTCTTCTGTAATTTCGCGTTCAATAGCTTTTTTGATTTCTCCTTCCTCAAATACTATTTCACGTTCTTTGATTGTAATCTTTGTTTGCTCAGGCCTCTTTACCTTGTCATATAGCCACGCACTGAACAGCCCAACATCCACATTCACCGCAGTATCTACCACAAACTCCAGAACACCTGGAACATCAAATGCACGATGCTCAGACATTCCTTTCATAGTGATATGCACTCCACCTGGAGCATCCGTTATAACACCAGGGCTAATTGAATTTGTTCCTTCAAAAATATTCATGGCCAACATAGGGCCTTCGGTTGTTTCTATTCTGATAGGGACTTCCATACTTTCTCCTTAAAATATAACTAGTAATATTCAGCAGGACAATTCTGCTAAATGTATCTGCATATATAAACTTTTTTCTATATATAGATACATGATTTTGATTAGCAACCAGGTGGTTTTCTAATTTTGTACCAATACTCAGTCATCTTCTCATTAATCCTTAATGCCCACAAACAAAGGGAATAGCCAGAATCCCTTCATCTTATAAACAGTGCATATTTTTATTTCCATTATTATCTGTAAAAAGAGCTAATTTTCATAAAGCGCTTATCCTTAATGCAACTTCCTCCACTTTTAAGGATAATCACCCTCCAGCTTTTAAATTATAGGTAATGAGTTATGCGCATCGGTCAGGGTTATGATGCACACCGTTTTGCTGCCGATCGGTGGTTGGTGTTGGGTGGGGTTGAGATTGAGCATGATCTAGGGCTTGCGGCCCATTCGGATGGTGATGTGCTGATTCATGCGCTGTGTGATGCGCTGTTGGGGGCTGCGGGTCAGGGTGATATTGGTCGTCACTTTCCCGATAATAGTGCTGATTTCAAGGATATCGACAGCCGCATCCTGCTGCGTCGGGTGGTGGAGTTGCTGCATGGGATGGGATTGCGGGTGCATAATGTGGATACCACCATTGTGGCGCAGGCTCCTAAGCTGGCCCCGCACATTCCGACTATGCGGGAACGTCTTGCTGCTGATCTGCAGATTGGTGAATCTCATGTCAATATCAAGGCGACAACGACGGAGAAAATGGGCTTTGCCGGGCGTGGGGAAGGGATTGCTAGTTATGCTGTGGTGCTTTTGGAAGAGTAAGCAACACGCTTTTGTTTGACAAATATCTGGTTAGCTATACTCTACGCCATATTATGGCGCTTACGATGGAGTGAGGTAACTGTTGAATATTGGACATCATCTAATTATTGAATGTCAGGGCCAGCATGCTCATCTTGATGAGCAGGAGCTGGAGGTATTGCTTGTGTCAGCTGCTGAGGCAGGTGGCGCCTCTGTTCTGCAGGCTCATTTTCATCCCTTTGGTGCAGGGAAGGGGGTAACTGGGGTTGTGTTGTTGGCGGAGTCTCATATCACGGTGCATACCTGGCCTGAGCATGATTATGCGGCCTTTGATGTTTTTATGTGCGGTGACTGTCGGCCTTTGGTAGCGGCTAATGTCATTACTTTAGCCTATCCGGATGCTGTGACCTCAGTGCGCAGCATTGAACGTGGTCTGCCTATCACCCATGCAGGGAATCTTTCTGCAAACCTCTCAGCTGCTCCTTCTCAGTCTGATTCCTTAAGGATTGAGTGAGGTGGGGGCGCAAATTTCATAATGATCTACGGGAGAGCTATGAGAATTATCTCGATGATGTGCATCCTCTTGCTTGTCCAACTGGGGCTAAGCGGATGTACTTCGGATGAAGAGCTGTGGCAAAAGTCGCTTCAGGCGAGTTCGTCTGAAACAGCGACTGAGCTTAAGCGGCTTGTTACCAAAATCAATCAGCAATCTATTCGAAATACTAAATTGCTGAGCTCTTATGCAGATGTTGTAAAGCAGCAGTCTCCAGAGTTGCAGGAGATTGTTGATACATTGGCGACAGATGCGACAGTGAATGGCCCCATTGTAAAAGGCTTGCAGGAGCGGTTGGCAAGTGCCAATAAAGCTGTTCCCCAAGCTGTTAAGGGTGGCGAACAGGCGGTGGTTGCACTGCAAAAGGAGTTGAATGCCATTCAGGTGGCGGCTGATCCTGCGCTGTTTGGCATGATGCTGACTGACCCCATCAATGTGTTGGCGGATATGTCGAATGGTAAGTTGGCTCGTGTTGAGGCAATGAGTAAAGAGGCTACTCAGCAAGCTAATCAAGCGGGTGATTATGGGCCGGGTAGCCAGTTGGTGGGCAATCCCAATTATGGCAATTGGAAACAGGATAACCAGGGTCGCTCCTTTTGGGAGTGGTATGGCATGTATGCCATGTTTAGTCATCTGTTTAGTCCACCTATCTACTATGGTGGTTGGGCAGGTAACCGGGGTTACAGCTACTACAGCGACTACGGGCGTAACTACTACACCTCGCCATCGCAGCGTAAGAGTCAACAGGCTCAAGCGGCCAAGACAAAACAGAAATTCCAAAAAAGCGGTAAGTCTTTTAAAAGCCCTTATGCCAAAACCAGGGCAGGTGCTTCGGCTACGGCCAAACGGAGTTCTGTTAAATCTGCAAACAAATTTTCAAGCAAGAGCAAGCGGGGCAGCTTTAAAAGGCCGAGCAAGTTTGCCAGAGGCAGTTCATCTGCTCGCAATTCATATTC
>Ga0316187_10002162_pt1 | contig 17141 bp, 17 predicted proteins | sample CroRivburrow1_MG_FD_204927 | JGI IMG/M metagenome (GOLD analysis project Ga0316187, IMG submission 204927) | Coastal sediment microbial communities from Maine, United States - Cross River worm burrow 1 | ecosystem: Environmental > Aquatic > Marine > Coastal > Sediment | place: USA: Maine... | reverse complement strand
AGATTGCGAACTACTTGGAATTGCCGATCGGTCGTGCGCGGGTCTCGCGTTTCTCCGATGGTGAAGTCTTCGCGGAGATTAAGGAGAATGTCCGTGGGGTCGATGTCTATGTGATTCAGCCGACTTGCAGCCCGGTCAACGATAGCTTGATGGAGTTGCTGGTGATGATCGACGCGCTAAAGCGCGCCTCGGCCGGTTCGATCACCGCCGTCATCCCCTACTACGGATACGCTCGACAGGACCGCAAGGCTGCACCTCGTACCCCGATCACCGCCAAGCTCGTCGCCGACCTGCTCACCGCCTCCGGCGTGAGCCGTATCGTGTCGATGGATTTGCATGCCGCGCAGATTCAGGGCTTCTTCAACCTGCCCTTCGACCACCTCTATGCGCTTCCGGTCTTTCTCGACCATATTCGGCCACGGTTTGCGGAGCCCCCGGTCTTCGTCTCGCCCGATGCGGGGGGCGTGGAGCGCACACGTGCCTACGCGAAGCGCCTCGGCGCGGACCTCGCCATCATCGACAAGCGGCGAGAGGCCAAGAATGTCAGCGAGGTCATGAACATCATTGGCGATGTCGAGGGTCGGCAATGTGTGATTTTGGACGACATGATCGACACCGCCGGCACCATGACGAACGCCGCCCGCGCCCTGAAGGAAAAGGGCGCAAAACGGGTTCTGGCGGCGGCCACCCACCCGGTTTTGTCGGGTCCGGCCATCGATCGCATCGTCGATTCCCCGCTGGAGGAGGTCATCGTGACCGACTCCATCCCCCTTACGGCTGAAGCCGAGGCCACCGGCCGCTTCCGCGTGCTTTCCGTGGCGGGTTTGCTAGGAGAGGCCATCAAACGCATTCACCACAGCGACTCGGTGAGCTCGCTGTTCGTATAGATGGAGTAGTTCGACAATGGAAACGACGACGTTGCAGGCTGAGGTCCGCGCTAGCCGCGGAAAGGGGCCGGCGCGTCGGCTGCGTGCTCAAGGAAAAGTGCCCGGTGTCTTTTATGGCCCTGGCGTCGAGCCCACGCCGCTGACCCTATCCCCTAAAGAACTGGAAAAGGCGCTTCGAGGCGAGAGAGGTCGAAACGTCGTGTTCAAGCTGTCGGTCGACGGCAAGGACGAGCTCGCCATGGTGAAGGATGTCACCACCGACCCGGTGTCGCAGGAGTTGATTCACGTCGATCTGTACCGGGTTTTCGAGGATCAAGAGCTCGAGGTCGATGTCCCCTTCTACGCGCACGGAAGGGCCCAGGGCGTGGTCATGGGAGGCGTCCTCAACGTTACTCGCCGCTCGCTCCCGATCCGCACCACCGCCGCGAACATTCCCGTCTCGCTCAGCGTGGACGTCACTCCGCTCGCTCTGAAGGGCAGCATTTCGGTCGAGGAAGTAGAGCTCCCAGAGGGAGTGGTCTGCACGCTTGCGCCTAAGCTCACCTTGGCGATCATCCTCGAGCCTCGCATAGCCACCGCCGATTCTGAGGACGGAGAGGCCGTTGAGGCCGATTCGGCTGCGGGTGACGCGGCCAAGTCCGACGCCTGAGCACATCGCGGGCCATGAGCACGCATCTCATCGCCGGCCTCGGGAATCCGGGGCCGAAGTACGAGCTCAACCGTCACAACGTTGGCTTCATGGCCCTCGACGAGATGGCCAGGCGCTGGGGTGCGCCCGCCTTCCGGGAGAAGTTCAAGGGAGAGTTCACCAAGGTGACGGTCGCCGGGGACGAGGTAGTGCTCTTGAAGCCGATGACGTACATGAACCTGAGCGGGGAATCGGTTCAGGCGGCGATGCGCTTCTTCAAGGTGCCGCTCGAACAAGTGCTCTGTGTCCATGACGAGCTGGATCTCGAGTTCGGAGTCGCGCGTCTCAAGGTCGGTGGCGGGACGGCGGGGCACAATGGTTTGCGCTCCATGGTGCAGCACTGTGGGGGGCCGGATTTTCTCCGCTGCCGACTTGGGATTGGCCGGCCCCCGAGGGGGCGCCCCGAGCACTGGGTCCTCAGTGATTTCGGGAGCTTGGAGCAAGCCGAGCTTCCTGCGGTGCTTGAACTCGCCGCGGACATGGCGGAGTCCACCGTGCGAGATGGGGTGCGCAAGGCGATGAACCAGCACAACGGCCGCTCCTAAGCACTGGCGCGTCCCCGAAGATCAGCTACACCCCGCCCTTCCTCGCCCCCGCTTCGAGCTGGGGCCGACCAGACCAGGAGGACACATGGTTACTGCAGCAGCGGCGCCGCCCAAGAAATGGGCCCGCGAATACGAAACTATCTACATTCTTCGTTCCAACGTCGACACCGACGTCGCGGAGAAGGTGATCGAGCGAGCGAAGGACGTCATCGCGCGTCTCGATGGTACGCTGACGAAGCTCGATAACTGGGGCAAGCGCAAGCTCGCGTACCCCATTCAGAAGAGCAATCGCGGGATCTTCGTCTACTTGAAGTACGTGGGCTTCAATGACCTCGTCCCGGAGCTCGAGCGTAACCTTCGTCTCATCGACGAGGTCGTCCGATTCCAGACGGTGCTCCTCACGGAAGACATTGACCCGGCTACGGTCGCGGTCGACCCTGAAGAGGTCCAGTACCTTCACGTCGAAGAGGAGGACGAGGCCGAAGACGCCGAGCTCGAGCGCGCGCGCAGCCTCGGCATGGCGCCGCGAGCGCCGCGGGTCGAGGCCGTAGCCCCCGAAGCGGCCCCGGCCGAGGCAGGCGCAGCCCCCGAGGCAGGCGCAGCCCCCGAGGCGAGTGCAGCCCCCGAGGCGAGTGCAGCCCCCGAGGCGAGTGCAGCCCCCGAGGCGAGTGCAGCCCCCGAGGCGAGTGCAGCCCCCGAAGCGAGTGCAGCCCCCGAGGCGAGTGCAGCCCCCGAGGCGAGTGCAGCCCCCGAGGCGAGTGCAGATACCAAAGCCGGCGAGGACGCCGAAGCGGGCGAGGCCGAAGAGCCCGTGAAAGAGGAGGGCTAAGCCATGTCCGACGACATTCGACAGGATTTCGATGTAGATGGTGGCGGACGACGCCGAGGCGGCCGCAAGCGTGCACCTGGGCTCTCGCTCCCGCCTGATCACAAGTTCGACTACAAGGACCCGCAGCAACTCCGGAACTTCATCACGGATCGCGGCAAGATCGTGCCGCGTCGCATCAGCGGTCTGAACGCCAAGCAGCAGCGCGACCTGACCCGTGCGATCAAGCGAGCCCGCAACATCGCGCTCCTCCCCTACACGGCGACGAAGTGAGGAAGTCATGGCATCCACAGTCGAAATCGTACTGAAAGAGAATCTCGAGCACCTCGGCTCGATTGGAGACGTGGTGAAGGTTCGGCGTGGCTTCGCGCGGAACTACCTCTTGCCGCGCGGTCTGGCCGTCGTCGCCAGCCGGGGCAATGTCCGGCAGCTCGAGCACGAGAAGTCCGTCCAGAACCAGCGCATCGCGAAGCTACGCGCTGTGCAGGAAAAGGTCGTGGCTCAGCTCGCCAAGGTCACCGTGATGGTGGCGAAGGAAGCCGGCGAAGACGGAAAGCTCTTCGGCTCGGTCACCTCGAACGACGTACTCGAAGGCCTCAAGAACCGGGGTGTCGAGTTCGAGATCGACAAGAAGAAGCTGATCATGCCGGAGCAGACGATCAAAGAGGTCGGCAGCTACGAGGTTGGCGTGAAGCTGCCGTACGGTTTGACCGCAACGGTGAAGCTCGAAGTCAAAACGCGCGCCTAAGCCATCACGCCGACTCTTCCCCTAGCCGTGCGCAAAGGCTATTACCCAAGTGTGATGGAGGCGCGCCATTAGCTCATCGGAACGAACCGGTCAGGTTCCGCCCAATGCTCTCGAAGCAGAGCGGGCCGTACTTGGTGGCATCCTCCTCGAGAACAACGCGATGAACGTCGTTCTCGAGGAGGTTTCCGCCGAGGACTTCTATAGCGAGGCCAACTCCAAGATCTTCGAGGCGATGATCGAGCTCTTCCGCCGAAGTCAGCCGGTCGATCACGTGACCCTGCGTGAGTCCCTGGTGCACGGCGCCAAACTCGGCTCGATCGGCGGTGACGACTACTTGCTCTCGTTGAGCAACACGATTCCGAGTGTCGCCAACATTCAGGCGCATGCGCGCATCATTCGCGAGAAGGCAGTCGTTCGGTCCTTGATCCGTTCGTGCCACGAGGTGATCTCCCGCGGCTATGGCGACTACGGTCCGTTCGAGGAGTTCCTCGACGAGTCGGAATCCTCGATCTTCGCGGTAGCGAAGGAGCGGGCGCGAAGTCCCTACGAGCACGTCAAAGACGTGGTCATGCGCACGTTCCAGGAGATCCACGAGACCGCGAACCGCGGTGAGGCGATCACTGGGCTGCCCACTGGATTCAAGCAGCTCGACAAGATGACCGCTGGTATGCATTCGGGCGATCTCATCATCGTTGCCGGTCGCCCAGGCATGGGAAAGACCTCGTTTGCTCTGAATATCGCCCACAACGCATGCGAACGGAGCAAGATGCCGGTGGCGGTGTTCTCGCTCGAGATGCCGAAGGGCCAGCTCGTGCGCAGACTCCTAGGCAGCGAAGCGCGCGTCGATGGCAATCGCATCCGAACCGGGCAGCTTCAAAAGGACGACTGGCCGAAGCTCGCCGATGCCGCCGGGACGCTTAGCGAGATGCCCATCTGGATCGACGACACGCCCGCGATCAGCATGCTGGAGCTTCGGGCGAAAGCGCGTCGACTCAAATCCGAGGTCGGCCTCAGCATGGTCGTGGTCGACTACCTGCAGCTCATGCGTTCGGGTTCCCGCAACGACTCTCGAGAGCAAGAGATCAGCGAAATCAGCCGAAACCTAAAGGCGCTCGCCAAGGAGCTCGAGATTCCAGTCATGGCGCTCTCGCAGCTCAACCGCGGCGTAGAATCACGCGGGGTGAAGGATAAGCGCCCGCAGCTCTCCGACCTTCGCGAGTCGGGCGCCATCGAGCAGGACGCCGATACGATTTGGTTCATCTACCGCGACGAGGTCTACAATCGCGAGAGCGACGACCGCGGCATCGCGGAGGTGATCATCGGCAAGCAGCGTTCTGGGCCGACCGGAACCTGCCGCGTTCGCTTCTTCAACGAGTACACACGCTTCGACGACTTGGCCGATGCTGGATATCAGGGCGGAGGCGGCGGGGGAGTCGCCGACTTCATGGATTCATAGGTCTTTGACTTCGCTGATGAGGCCCTGAAGCACCTTCTTGGCGTCACCAAAGATCATCATCGCGTTGTCGTACTCGAAGAGCTCGTTCTTGATGCCCGCGTAGCCTGGGCTCAGGCTTCGCTTCACGACGAACACCGAGCGGGCTTCGTGAGCGTTGAGGATGGGCATGCCCGCGATCGGGCTGGTCGGGTCCTTGCTGGCGATGGGGTTCACCACATCGTTGGCACCGAGGACGATCACCACGTCGGTGTTCTTGAACTCGGGGTTGACGGCGTCCATTTCGAGGAGCTCTTCGTAGGGGACGTCCGCCTCGGCAAGGAGCACGTTCATGTGCCCGGGCATGCGACCGGCGACCGGGTGGATCGCGTAGGTGACCTTGGTCCCCCGCGCCTTGAGCAGGTCGGCCAGCTCGCGAACCGCGTGCTGCGCTTGTGCGACGGCGAGGCCGTAGCCGGGCACGATGATGACCGATTCGGCATTCTCGAGGATCATCGCAGCTTCTTCTGGGCCACAGGAGGTGACCTTCGTGTACTCGTCGCTGCCGCCGCCTCCGCCCCCGTCGGTGACACCGAAGCCGCCCACCAAGACGTTGAGCAGCGACCGGTTCATCGCGACGCACATGATCTGCGTGAGGATGAGGCCCGCAGCGCCCACCATCGCGCCCGCGATGATCAAGAGCGGGTTTCCGATTACGAAGCCGGCCATCGCTGCTGCCACCCCCGAGTAGGAGTTGAGCAACGAAACGACCACCGGCATGTCGGCACCGCCGATGGGGATCGTGAGGAGGATGCCGAGGGTGAGCGCGCTGCCCGCAAGCAGCAGGACCCAGAGGACCGAATCCTGTCCGGACCCGATGACGGCGAGGGCTCCGAAGGCGATCGAGGCGAACAAGAGCCCGAAAGTGATGAAGTGGCGCGCAGGAAGCAGGATGGGTTGCCCGTTCTTGAGGCTGCCCTTCAGCTTCAGCAGCGCGATGATGCTGCCGGTGAACGTGATGCCGCCGATCAAGATCGAGAGCATGACGGTGATCGCTTCATCGGTGCCGACCGCTTCGTAGACCGTCCCGGTCGCCTTCTGTTGGACGACGAGCTCCCAGTACACGGACGCGGCCACCAAGGCCGAGGCGATGCCCCCAAAGCCATTGAAGAGGGCAACCATCTCCGGCATCGAGGTCATCTGGACGCGGATCGCGAAGGCGGCTCCGATGATGGTGCCTAGGGCCATGCCCCCTGCGATCCAGCGGTAATCCACCGTGCCGAGCTCGAGCAGCGCCCCAACGATGGCGAACAACATGCCCACCGCTGCGAGCGTGTTGCCCTGGCGGGCGGTCTTGACCTTGGAAAGCCGCTTGATCCCGAAAATGAACAGGATCGTCGACAGCAGGTAGATGATCGGAACGATCGTCGACTTGATGACTTCTTGGCTCATTTCTTCTTCTTCTTCTTCCCGAACATGCGCAGCATTCGGTCGGTCACGAGGAAGCCTCCGACGACGTTGATCGTCGCGGTCACGATGGCGAGCGCGCCGAGGATGTTCGCCACAGTCGGCGGCGCCGTCGTTGCGGCGGCGACTGCGCCGACGATGGTGATGCCGCTGATCGCGTTCGCGCCGCTCATGAGCGGCGTGTGCAAGGTCGGCGGCACCTTCGTGATCATCTCGAATCCGACGAAGCTAGCCAGCACGAAGACGTAGATGCCGATGAGTAGAGGTCCCAAAGTCACGGTCGCTCTCCTTTCCTACAGGGCCTCGGCGGTCGGGCCGTGCCGGACTTCGCCATTGTGGGTGAGTAGGGCGCCGTCGAGAATCTCGTCCTCGAGATTCAAGACGATCTCCCCTTCGCTCAGCAAGCTGAGAAGGACAGCCTGGATGTTTCGGGCGTAGAGAAGGCTCGCATCGGCCGGCGTCGCGGCCGGCATGTTCGGGAGCCCGATGATGGTCACCCCCTCCGCGACGACCATTTCGCCGCTCTTGCTGAGCTCGCAATTGCCGCCCTGCTCAACCGCGAGGTCGACGATGACCGCGCCCTCGCGCATGTCGGCGACCATATCCTTGGTGATGAGCTTCGGCGCTGGCCGTCCCGGAACGAGCGCCGTCGTGATGACGGCATCGGCCGCGACGATCTTCTCTCGCACGACCTTCTGCTGGGCGGCGAGCTGCTCTGCAGAGAGCTCCCGGGCATAGCCGCCTTCGCCCTCGCCGCTCTCGTCCAACGGAAAGTCGATGAAACGGCCGCCGAGCGATTCCACCTGCTCCTTGACCGCCGGGCGGATGTCGGAGACCTCGACGACAGCGCCGAGTCGCTTCGCCGTCGCAATCGCTTGAAGACCCGCGACGCCGGCGCCCATGATGACGATCTTCGCAGGCTGGATCGTTCCTGCGGCGGTCATCAAGAGCGGGAAGTACTTGTCGAGGTAGGTCGCAGCCATCAGCACGGCCTGGTAGCCGGCGATCGAGGCCTGCGAGCTGAGGGCGTCCATCGATTGCGCGCGGCTGATCCGAGGAATCAGCTCCATCGCGATCGTGCTCACCTTGTGGTCGCGAAGGATTCGGACCGAATCGAGATTCTTGTGCTGCGACATGAATCCGATGAGGATGGCGCCCTCTTTGAGCTTCTGCGCCTCTTCCGGGGTGATGGGGTAGACGCGAAAGACGATGTCAGCGCTTCCCCAGGCGGCATCGACGGCATCGCCGGAGGCGATCTTCGCTCCAGCTGCCGTGTAATGCGCGTCGGTGAAGTGGGCATGACGCCCAGCTCCGCTTTCGACGATGACCTCGAAGCCCTCCTTAATGTAGCGCTTCGTGGTTTCTGGTGTGCAAGCGACCCGAGTTTCGCCTTCGGCGATTTCCTTGGGCACGAAAACCTGAGGCATGCCTTCCTCCTGCGCGAACTCAGCCGAGAGGCAAACCTGATTGAAACACTCAACAACCAGCTGCCCGCGCCGGCTGTAGTTAGTGGCGATCGGGGGCCCTGTCCAGCCCCGGCGAAAAAAGCCCACGACGCACCTTTTGCGTTTCCTCCGGGGCTGCTAGATCCGGCGCGCCGACGCAGGAGGACTGGACCATGGGGAACCCCGCGCAGCTCGACGAGCTCGCCATCAAGACGATTCGAGGCCTGAGCATGGATGCCGTCCAGGCCGCCAACTCCGGTCATCCAGGCACACCGATGGCTCTCGCGCCCCTTGGCTGGGCCGTGTTCTCCAAGCTGCGTCGCCATGATCCGGCTCACCCCGAGTGGGCGGATCGGGATCGCTTCGTGCTCTCCTGCGGTCATGCCTCGATGTTGCAGTACTCGCTACTGCATCTGAGCGGCTATGCGCTCTCGCTCGACGACATTCGGAAATTCCGTCAGTGGGGTAGCCTCACGCCCGGGCATCCCGAGAATCACGTGACGCCCGGAGTCGAAACGACGACCGGGCCCCTCGGCCAGGGCATCGGTAATGGTGTCGGAATGGCGATGGCGGAACGTCACCTTGGCGCTCGCTTCAACGAGCCGGGCCACACGCTGTTCGACCATCGAACCTGGGTCATCGCGTCGGATGGCGACATCATGGAAGGCGTTGCTTCCGAGGCCGCGTCGATTGCCGGTCACCTCCAGCTCGGCAAACTCACCGTCTTCTGGGACGACAACGAGATCACGATCGATGGGCGAACCGAGCTCTCCTTCAGTGAGGACGTCCTCGCGCGCTTTCGCTCGTATGGCTGGCATACGGAAAGCGTCGATGATGGAGAAGACATGGCTGCCCTCATCACGGCTGCAGAGGCCGCGAAGGCTGACCCCCGCCCGAGCTTCATTCGTGTTCGCACGATCATCGGACGTCCTTCGCCGAACAAGCAGGATACTTCAGGCGCACACGGCGCTCCGCTCGGCGAAGACGAGATCATCGCGACCAAGCAGATCATGGAGTGGCCGACCGATCCGTTCTTCGTCCCCGACGAGCTTGCTAGTGCAGCCGAGGCAGTGCGCGCGAAGGGCGCAGCCGAGTATGACCAGTGGCAGGCGCGACTCGCCGAGTATCGCGGCGCTTTCCCCGAGAAGGCCGCGCAGCTCGATGTGGCGTTGGCGGGCAAGCTCCCCTCCGGCTGGGACGCCGACCTCCCGATCTTCGAGCCGGATCCCAAGGGCTTGGCGACCCGTAAAGCGAGTGGCGCCGTGCTCAACGCCTTGGCCGCGAAACTCGGTGGGCTCGTTGGCGGTTCCGCGGACCTCGCTGGCTCGAACAATAGCAAGATGAAGGGGCTTTCGAGCTTTTTGCCAGGTCAGGAGGGCGTCCCCCGGAACATGGACTGGGGCATTCGCGAGCACGGAATGGGTTCCGCCATGAACGGGATGGCACTCCACGGCGGGGTGATTCCGTTCGGTGCGACCTTCCTTGTCTTCAGTGACTACATGCGCCCGTCGATCCGCCTCGCGGCGCTGATGAAGCTCCACACGCGCTACATCTTCACGCACGACAGCATCGGTCTCGGCGAGGACGGCCCGACCCACCAGCCGGTCGAGCACCTAGCGGTGCTTCGCGCCATTCCCGACCTCGCGGTGTTCAGACCCGCGGACGCGAACGAGGTCCGCGAGTGTTGGAAAGCCGCGATGGAGTGGGACGGCCCCGCGGCCCTGGCTTTGACTCGCCAGAACGTTCCGACGCTCGATCGCAACGAGTACGCCAGCGCCGAGAAGTCGAGGCGAGGCGCCTACACCCTGCGTGAAGCAGGAGGTGGTGGGCCCGAGGTCGTGCTCGTCGCCACTGGCAGCGAGGTGTCGCTCGCGATCGCCGCGGCCGATGTGCTCGAGCAGGAAGGCACCTCCGTGCGCATCGTGAGCATGCCGTGTTGGGAGCTCTTCGAGCAGCAGGACGAGGACTATCGCAACGGGGTCTTAGCGCCCGGCGTTCCGAAAGTCATCGTGGAGGCTGGCATCCGCCAGGGTTGGGACCGCTGGGCCGGTTCCGACGCAGCGTTCATCACGATTGACCGCTTCGGGGCATCGGCCCCCTACGAGGTGCTCTACGAGAAGTACGGGATCACCGCAGAGCACATCGTCGCCGAAGCGCAGCGCTTGCTCTCGTAGCTCAGCCGGCGGCCGATAGCGCTGCGTCGTAATCGGGCTCTTGCGCAATCTCCGGAACGAGCTCGGTATGCACCACCTTGTCGTTCTCGTCGACCACGACGATGGCGCGCGCGGACACGCCCTTGAGCGGCCCGTCGATCAGCTCGACCCCGTAGTCCTTCAGGAAGCTGCCTCGAAACGTCGACACCGGCACGACCCCTTCGATGCCCTCGGCAGCGCAGAAGCGCTTCTGTGCGAAGGGAAGGTCGGCGCTCACCATCAGCACGACCACGCCGTCGAGTCCGGCGGCACGCTCGTTGAAGGTGCGCGTCGCGACCTGGCAGACGGGGGTGTCGTAGCTCGGGTTGATCGACAGAATCTTTTTCTTGCCGGCAAAGCTAGAGAGGCTCTTCTCACTCATGTCGGTTGCAACGAGGAGAAAGTCGGGGGCATCGCTGCCGACGGCCGGCAGTTCGCCATTGGTTTGAATGGGGGTTCCTTTGAGTGCCGTGGTAGCCATGATTCTCCTTCTGTAGCTCGGGTACGGCCGAGTTATAGGGATCCTCTGCCCAATTCCAAGCGCTTGCAGACGAAAAAGAAATTCATTATCAGAAACCCGTGCCGGCCTCTCTCACAGAACTGAAACCGGGCCAAGTGGGCGAAATCGTGTCGATCGACTGCGGTCGCAGCATGTCGAGGCGGCTCATGGAGATGGGGCTCTTGCCAGGAACCCGGGTTCGGGTCGTCCGCGCGGCACCCCTCGGCGATCCGCTCGAGCTTCGGCTGCGGGATTATTCGCTCTCGGTCCGACGCAGTGAGGCGGACCGGATCGCGGTCCGCCCCGAGGGGCGGGCGTGACGGGAGACACCTCTCCTCCGCAGGTGCTGATCGCCGGGAACCCGAACTGCGGAAAGAGCACCCTGTTCAACGCGATCTCGGGAGGGAGCGCGCACGTCGGAAACTATCCGGGCGTCACCGTCGATCGAACGACCGCGCCGCTCGATCTCGCGTCCGGCCGGATCGAGCTGGTCGACGTCCCCGGCATGTACAGCCTGACCGCGAGCTCGCCGGAAGAGCAGCTCGCGGTGAGCGCTCTGCTCGAGCGAGGGACACGCGCGGTCGTTTGCGTGGTGGACGCTACGACACTTCAGCGCGGCCTCTACCTCACATTGCAACTCATCGAGTCCGGCGTGCCGGTCGTGGTTGCGCTGAACATGATGGATGCAGCGGATCGGCTTGGCCTCCGCATCGACGCCGAGTGTCTGTCCGCCCGTCTCGGCGCCCCGGTCGTTCCCGTCGTTGCTACCAAACGGCTCGGTTTGGATGCGCTGCGCTCTGCGCTCGACGCGGTACTCGCCAAGTCGCCGCCGGCCCCTCCCAAGATCGAGTACCCTCGAGCGCTCGAAGATGACATCGCCGCTTTGTCTCCTGTGGTCGCCGAATGGCGACCGAGTGCGAGCACGACTGAGCTTCGCGCCTTCGCACTCTGGTGCATGCTCTCACTCGGTGACGATAGCCTGATCGGGGTACCGAGCTCGGTTCGTGAGGCTGCTTCGCGGATTCGTGCCCGCGCCGTCGAGGCGGGCCGCGATCCCGACCTCGAGATCGTCTCCTCTCGCTATCGATGGCTGGACGCGGCGGTAGCAGCGGCCTCCTCGGACCTACAGAACGAGGCGCCGCTGAGTGAACGCATCGACCGGGTCCTCACACATCCGGTGGCTGGACTCCTGATCTTCGCCGTCGTGATGTTCGGCATTTTCGAGGCACTTTTCGCCGGCGCCGAACCATTCATGGGAGCGATTGAGAGTCTCACGGCCTTCTTGCAGGGCCAGGCGACGGCTCTCCTACCCGCGGGAATCCTTCGAGACCTGATCGTTCAGGGCGTCATCGCTGGAGTCGGCAACGTCATCGTCTTCGCTCCCCAGATTCTGATGCTCTTCTTGTTCGTGGGCTTTCTCGAAGATTCCGGCTACCTCGCACGCGTCGCCTTCGTCATCGACCGTCCAATGAAAGCAGTTGGGCTGCATGGCAAAGCGTTCGTCCCACTGCTCTCCGGCTTCGCCTGCGCGGTGCCGGCCGTGATGGGCACGCGCACGATCGAACGCCGCCGCGATCGCTTGGTCACGATGCTGGCCTTGCCTTTGATGTCCTGCAGCGCGCGGCTTCCCATCTTCATCTTGGTCGTGGGTACCGTGTTTGCGGGAGAGAGCGTCGGTTGGTTCAGCGCTGGTGCGGTGGCCTTGTTCTCGATGTACACGCTCTCCGTTCTCGTCACGCTCGGGGCTGCGGCGGCGATTCGGCGCACAGTGCTCCCCGGACCGACGCCGACCTTCGTGCTGGAGATGCCGCCGTACCGATGGCCTTCGGCGCGTATCCTTTGGATCAATGCGTGGCGCCGTCTTCGCATCTTCCTGGTCGACGCCGGCACCATCATCTTGGCGATGACCATCGTCCTCTGGGCGTTCCTGTCTTTCCCGAAGTCCGAAGAGATCACTGCGCACTACGAGGTAGAGCGAGACCGCATCGAGCGTCTGGCACTCCCCGACGGCCAGGAGGACGAGGCGCTTCGGCTCCTGAGCGGGCAGGAGGCTCGCGCGCAGCTCGAGCAGAGCCTCGGCGGCCGCTTTGGTCATGCCATTGAGCCCGTGCTGCGGCCCATCGGCTTCGACTGGCAGATCGGGGTCGGGATCATTGGCGCGTTCGCGGCTCGTGAAGTATTCGTCTCGACCCTGGGTGTCGTGTTCGGCATCGGTGAAGCCGACGAGGAGAACAAGCCGCTTCGACAGGCGCTCCAGGACGCCAAGCACAGCGACGGCACGCCTGTGATGACGCCCCTCAGCGGGCTGTCGTTGATGGTGTTCTTCCTCTTGGCGTGCCAATGCATGAGCACCATCGCGGTCGTGAAAAGGGAGTCTGGCTCCTGGAAGTGGCCGGCGTTTCTCTTCACCTACATGACCGTCCTCGCATACGTAGCCTCGCTAATCGTCTATCAGGGTGGTCAGTTGCTCGGGTTCGTGTGAGGGTTCGGGATGCCCTGGCAGGAAATCATGGCAGCGTTGATCGTCGTCGCGGCAGGCGCCTATGTTTTCAGGCGCCTCCGCGGCCGCAGAGACAAGCCCTCGGGGCCCGACGTGCCGGTTTCGAGGCTGACCCGCAAGAGTTCCAAGCGGGGATCGTGCGGTCACTGAGGCTAGTGGTTAGAGTAGTGTGAATGGGGCGAAACGCGACCATCGAAGGACTCCGCAAGTTTCGAAAGAAGCTCTTGCGGGAACGCGATCCATGGCATGACGCCTCGCGCCGCTTTCGGATTCGCCGCTTCGCCGGGCCGGAGTGTTTCCAAGAGCACCTCGAGGGCCTGCGTGTCGCGCACCTCACCGACCTCCACGTCGGCCGCGTGACGCCTATGGCGGTTCAATACGATGCCGTCTCGATGACCAATGCCGGCAAACCTGATGTAGTCGTCATCAGTGGTGACTTCGTGTGCCACAGCCAGGTCTACCTCGATGACCTGACCGACGTGATCAGCAAGATCGACGCCCCGGTGTTCGCGACCCTCGGCAACCACGATCACTGGGCCGGCGCAGAGGCGGTCCGCAAGGCGTTGAAACGCGGCGGTGCTGAGGTGCTCGACAACACGCATACCGTCGTGGAGATCGGACATCAGCGGCTTCAGATTCTCGGCCTCGATGACGCCTATACCGGGCACGCGGAGCGTCGAGACGCGGTCAAAGGTCTTCGTAGGGATCTCCCCGTGATCGGTCTTTCGCATATCGGTGAAGAAGCCGACGGCCTCTGGGATGCGGGGGTTCCGCTCGTCTTTTCCGGTCACACGCATGCCGGTCAGATCACGGTGGCGCGGCTTCACGAGCTGTCCGTGGGAAAGCTAGCCGGCCACAAGTATGTGCATGGGCTCTACGGATCACGCGGCACGGACGACCCCCGAGGCGCGGTCTACGTGGGCGCGGGTGTTGGTGCCGCGATAGTGCCTCTGCGCGTCGGTGAGCGGGCCAAGCGGGAGGTCGCCTTCTTCGAGCTCGGTGAACAACCGGGCGCGTTCGACGAGCATCACCGGGAGCAGCCCGCGCACCCAGGCCGGAGGCCTTCCCTCAAGACGACGGAGAGGCGAGCGGAGGCCGTGCGCAAGAAGCACGAGCGACGCGCTCGCCGCAACGGAAACGGTGCTGGGAGTGACACCGGGGTCGATTCCTGAGGAACCGCTCCAAGGCCCTAGCTTTCGAGGAAGTGCTCGGCCTCGAGGGCGGCCATGCAGCCCGTGCCCGCGGCCGTGATTGCCTGCCGCCACTTCTTGTCTTGCACGTCGCCGGCGGCGAACACGCCCGGAACGTTGGTCTGGGTCGAGTCGGGCTTCGTGATGAGATAGCCCTGCTCGTCGGTCTCGAGCTGGCCGCCTAGGAAGCTCGTATTCGGGTCGTGACCGATCGCGAAGAACAGCCCGGCTACCGGGATGTCGCGCACCTGGTCGGTCTTCAGATCTTTCACGCTGATCGACTCTAGGAAATCCTTGCCTTTGGCTTCCGTCACCACTTGGGACCAGAGGATCTCGAGCTTGGGGTTGTCGAGGGCGCGCTGCTGCATGATCTTCGAAGCTCGAAGCTCGTCGCGGCGATGAATCAAGTAGACAGTGGAGCCGTACTTCGTCAGGAACGACGCTTCCTCGACGGCCGAGTCGCCGCCACCGATCACTGCGAGCGGCTGATCTCGGAAAGCGGGAAGGGCGCCATCACAGACGGCACACGCAGAGATGCCACGCTGCCAAAGCTGCCCGTCGTTCGCGCCCGGGATGTCGAGGCGCTTGGCGGTCGCGCCGGTCGCGATGATCACCGCGTCGGCAGTGCCTTCTTGTGCGTCGGCCTTGAACTTGAACGGGCGGCTCGAGAGATCGATCTCGTTGACCGTCTCCGTGTAGATCGTCGTGCCGAAGCGTTCGGATTGGGCACGCATCCGATCCATGAGGTCGGGCCCCATGACGCCCTCGGGGAAACCAGGGAAATTCTCCACGTCGGTGGTCGTGGTGAGTTGGCCGCCAGCCGCGACTCCACCGGCCAAGAAGCCCTCGAAGAGAACGGGCTTCAGCTCGGCGCGCGCTGCGTAAACGGCCGCGGTGTGGGCGGCGGGGCCGCTCCCGATGATCAAAAGTCGGTGGCTCATGACGCTCCTTTAGCCGATCATTTCGGACACGCGAGCCCCGATCGCAAGGGACGCCGTAAGCCCTGGAGATTCGATACCAATCAGGTGAACGAGTCCGGGCTGCGACGCAGGATTCGACAGCACGAAATCTGCGAAACCTCCTTCGGGACCCACGAGCTTGGGTCGAATCCCACTATAGTCCGGCGTCAAGTGCTCGGGGCGAATCGCAGGCATGTAGCGCGCGACGGCACGCGCGAAGCGCTCGGCTCCGGCCTCGTCGACTGCGTAGTCGATCGTGTCGATGAACTCTGCGTCCGGCCCAGCACGGCGAGCTCCGGTGATGTCGGCCGTGATGTGCACTCCGAGACCCCCGCCTTCTGGCAGAGGATAGATCAGGCTGTTGCGGGTGGGCGGTGCTCCGGCGCCGAGCGCGAAGTACGAGCCCTTGCAGGGATAGAGACGCCACGGCGTGCTCGACTCCGGCAAGCCGGAACGCCGAGCGACCTCGAGGGCACCTAGACCGGCAGCGTTGATCACGCGGGGCGTTTCGAGCTCGGCTTGTCGGCCCATCGTATCGCTAGCCCGAACGATCCAGCGTCCCGCCCTTTGCTCGATGCTGTCGACCTCGGTGTTGTAGACGATCGCGCCGTCCGCCACCTTGATTTCACGAACGAGGCTCGCGATGTACTCGTGCACGTCTACGACCCCGGAGGTCGGTGAATGTAGCGCGAGCTCGCAACGGAGCTCGGGCTCCTCGCGTTTCGCTTCTGCCGTGTCCATTAGGCGAAGTTCGCCGGCGCCAACCTCTGCTGCGTGACGTGCGATCTTGCGGAGGCGTTCTTCGTCGCTCGCGCTGGTTGCCACGATCAGCTTGCCGGTGCGCTCGTACGGGACGTCGTGGGCATCGCACCAGGCGTAGAGCCGATTCTTGCCTTCGATACAGAATTTCGTCTTGAGCGAATCGCCCGGGTAGTAGATCCCAGCGTGGATCACGCCGCTATTACGGCTCGAGATTTCACGGCCTGGACCGACCTCACGCTCGATAACTACCACGGTATCCAGTCGGCGCGAGAGTTCGTGCGCGCATGCTAGCCCCACCACTCCGGCACCGATCACCACCGCGTCGACTTGGTCGCTCATCGGTCCTCAGAAAGCCAGCAGGTCCACACGCGGTTCCGGCAGGACCACGGAAAGCTGTGGCATCGAGAGTTCGCGCTGTGCGCGGTAGGCCTGGTAGTGGACCAGCACCTTGCGCACGTATCGATGGGTTTGGGTGAACGGAATCCGTTCGAGAAGCACGTCGAGAGGCGTTCCAAGGGCGCTCTCCTGAATCCAACGGCGAACGTTGTGCGGGCCGCCATTGTATGCCGCGATGGCCAATGGAAGATGGCCGTCGAACCTCCGAATCAGGGACGCGAGGTACCAAGCCGCAAAGTCGAGGTTCAGCGCGGGGTCGAGCAAGTTAGCCGGCGAGAAATCGTCGTGGCCCAGCGCGTGCGCAATGAGTTGTCCCGTGCGTGGCATGATCTGCATCAGTCCGACCGCGCCCGCATAGGACACGATGTGCTTCTGATATGCACTTTCCACTCGCATCACTGCGAGGAGTAGATTGGGATCCACGCCATGCTTTCGAGCGGCCGGTACGACGAGCCACTCGTAGGCGCGTGGAAGCGTCCCGATGAAACCGGGGCCTGCGAAACCACCGGCTGTGCCGACGTCGCCGAGTGTCGCAGCGACCGTCGAAAGGGTATCCCGTTCTTCTTCCGAGAGTTCGAGGCGCAGGGAGCGAAGCTCCGTCTCGA
>Ga0316187_10002161_pt1 | contig 17151 bp, 12 predicted proteins | sample CroRivburrow1_MG_FD_204927 | JGI IMG/M metagenome (GOLD analysis project Ga0316187, IMG submission 204927) | Coastal sediment microbial communities from Maine, United States - Cross River worm burrow 1 | ecosystem: Environmental > Aquatic > Marine > Coastal > Sediment | place: USA: Maine... | reverse complement strand
TCAAACTCGTACTGCCGGTGCAGCCGCGACGGCCGATTGCGTGGTGGATCGTGATCAGAAGGCGCAGCCTGCGGCCTGGCGTTTTACTCCTGGGGATGCACGCATCAAATCGAAGCAGATTTATTGAAAATTTTCAGATTGAAGGGCTCCCAGTTCCTGCAAAAGGTGATCTGAGTAACAATTTCCCAATCGCCAGCTGCATGGCAGAAAATCAGAAATATCCCTAAGACGAATGGTACTTACTTAAGCTAATGTCATCTAAATATCCACGGAAAACGCGGAAGGCACGGAAAAGTTTTATCGTTTTTTCGGTGATTTCCGTGTATTCCGTGGCTAAATTCTACGCGGTTCGATCGGGGCAGGGCAGATGGGAGCTTAAGTATGTGCCATTCTCCCTAAGACCGTTCCTGAACTCGTTAGCGTTACTAAGCAGTACAGAAGTTGGTCGACATAAGCTTGAGGGACCGTCGGCCGCATGGACGCGGCCGTCGAGCGTACAGGGATGTATTCACAAGGTGAATTGCGCAGCAAGAGAGGGTGCTCTGGGGCACAGCGTGTCCAGAAAGCTTATGTCGACCAACTTCTGTACTGCTTAGTATGTCAGTGCCGTATCGCTGTTCCCTCACTGCACGACCGTATTTCGGTCCTTTCTTAAGCATCTGTTTCCAGAGCCGCTAAGGATCTTTAGATAAATAGTTGACACTAAGCACGGAACCACTGGAACTCAGTGTGGATCGGGACCTATGCGCACGGTGAAAGTATCTGCAATATGGAGAAATGAGCGGCTTGGGCTCAGCATGATCGCTGCGTCTCTGCTCGTGATTGTGTTGATTGTCGGCCTGCTTTTCACCTACCAGCAGAAATCCGAAACCGACCATATCCGGCAGCAGGGTGTCAGCCTGGTGCGGGTGTTATCCAGTATTCCTTACCAGCAGATGCTGCCAGGTGCCAGCCGCTCGGACGTGTTATCCCTGCTGCAGCACAGCCAGGCCAATCGTTTGTTTGCCTATCTTGCGGTGGTGGACCCACAGGGGGATCCGGTCAACGAGGTCACAGCACCCGGGGTTATTGCACCGTCTGCTGCAGTACCCTCGGCACCCTCGTCCTGGCTGGGCGAGCGTACGCTGGTCGCCGACGGTGACGGTCAGTCGTTCCTCGAATTTCATGCCCCCCTGCTGGCTGCCGGCAGCCTGGCCGGTTACGTGCGGCTGGGGTATTTCCGGCCGGGCATCGGGCTGCATTCTGAGCAGTTACCGTTTCTTGCCACGCTGGCGCTACCCATTTTTCTGCTTACCCCGTTGTTTTATTTTCTGATCAAACATGAAATCCGGCCACTGCGGTGTGCCAATGAGAAACTCGACACCCTGATAGAACAGGGGGATTTCGCCAGGTGCGAGATCAGTGCGAACGGTGGGTTTGCCGATTTCGTGCACCGCTTTAACCAGTTTATCGACTTTACCCGCAATCGCATCGCACAGCTGGAATCAGAGCAGGCCAGCCTGTTCACATCCGCGAAACTCCTGTCGTATCGGCGGGATCGCGTCGAGACGGTGTTGCTGTCTCTTCCGGACGCAGTGGTTGTGCTCGACGAATCGGGCGCTGCATGTATGGCAAACGGCCGTGTCAGCACTCTGCTTGGGATCGATCAGGATGCGATCCTGGGCAAGAAACCCGGTGAATGGTGCGATATTCCGGATGTAATCGAGTTTTTGGGAAATTACGAAGGCAAGAGTGTGCGCGGCTGTCAGTCAGAGTCAGTCGATTTTGTGCCCCCGGATGCGCCGGAGAAAACACTCAATGTTTCCGCCTATCCCTTGTTTGCGCCCAGGGATGGGGCCCAGATTCTGGGCACCCTGGTCGCTTTTCGTGACACCACGGCGGAGCATCTCGCCAGGCGCAGCAGCGAGAATTTTGTCGCCCACGTCGCGCATGAACTGAAGACGCCGCTGAACGTGCTTGCCATGTACAGTGAGGCGCTGCATGGCGAAGACGGGCAGACTGAGGCTTTTCGTGTTGAAGCGACGAACGTGATCCACGACGAGGTTGAACGCATGTCAATGCTGATCAACAACATTCTCAGTATTACGAAGATCGAGATGGGCAGTCTGAATGTACAGCGCCAGCGGGTGAAGTTGCACGACCTGCTGAAGGATGCCTTCGAGACGGTAGCGCGAAGTGGACGTAGCGAGGATCTGGACTTCCAGCTGGATCTACCCAGGGATATCAGCGCTGTGTCTGTCGACAAGGACCTGCTGCGTATTGCCATCAATAACCTGCTGACCAACGCCATTAAATACAACCGTCCCGGCGGTAGCGTCGAACTTGTCGCCGAGGAATACGATGACACAGTGAGAATCATTGTGCGGGACACGGGGATCGGTATTGCGCCAGAAGACAGAGACAAGATTTTCAAAAAGTTCTACCGCTCTGATAAAGAGGCTGTCCGCAACAAGTCAGGTCACGGCCTCGGTCTTGCACTGGCCCGGGAGATTATTCAGCTACACCACGGTACTTTATCGGCAAACAGTGTGCCTGATCAGGGCACCGAGTTTGTCATCGAGTTGAGCAAGAACGCAGACTTACTGAAACAGGCTGTCTGATAATGAAACGAATTCTTATGGTTGAGGACGAGGCCCACATTGTGCGGCTTATGACAATGGCTCTTGAGCGTGCCGGCTACGCTGTGGACAGTGCCGGTAATGGGGTGGAGGCGCTTGAGTACCTTCAGGGTCAACACCCGGATGTCATGATTACCGACATCGATATGCCGCGTATGACAGGTCAGGAGCTTTGCATGCAGCTGAATGCCGAACTGCCTGAGCGGGACTTTTTGATTGTTGTTGTCACTGCACGAACCGAAGTCGAACACCGGGAGTGGTCGCGAATGATACCGAACCTGGAGTTTCTGGAAAAACCGGTCAGCATGCGAAAACTGGTTTCGCGACTTGATGAACACTTTGCAGACACGGCAGTCAGCGGGGACTGATTCAGTGGCCGATAACGTCTTCAGCCTGATTGACTTTGAAAAATACTTTCATCTCCTGGCGGATGTGCTCCCGGGGATAAAGGCAGCCGGTGTTTGCGATCTCACGGGCCTGATGCTCGCCAGTAGCCAGGGGTGGACAGATTCTCTGCCCGGGAAATATCTGGACCTTGCCCGGTTCCCTGAAGGTGGAGAAACGAACAATGGAAAACCACTCTCGATCGACTGCGTAAACGAAGCAGTCATTCTTCTGAGGGTGGGACTCAACGGCAGAATTGGCGAAACCATAGGATCACTGGTCATCGCCATTGAGAAAGACCCGGATTGTTCCCTGGAGCACATTGACGGTGTCATTGAAGATGCGCTGCAGGCGGTTTCGGCATGCGTAGAACGCGAGTATCAGTTGACATCGGAGCTTGACGCAATGGCAAAGGAGCTTGTCGGCCGTTATGAGGAGCTCAACCTGGTATACGACACCCGCGATGACGTCACGCAGTATGAAAACGAATGGGAGGCATTGAGCCAGCTTGTAAAGAATTGCGTGGAGTATCTTGACGTCGGCATGGCAGCCCTTCTGTTTGAAGGCCAGAATAAAACATTATGTTCGGCGAACAAGCGAGAGCCAATTCATGAAATCAGTATTGTGGCGCAGAAACTCTATGGTGAGTTGTATTCATGGATACATTCAACCGGGGAAAGTATCGTCATAAACGATTTCGCTGATAGACAGAGAGCCAGATTGTGTCCAGATGTGCCTTACAAGGTGTTGGCATGTCCGGTGCTGGACGGTGCAGGTAATCCGGTTGCCGTTCTAGTTTGCGCAAATCACAATAATCGAACCGATTTCTTTAACAGCGATCGAAATCTTCTCGAGGCCATGGCAAAAAAGGCTGCCAAGATTATTCAGGCCAACTACGACTCCATGACAGGTTTGGTGAAAGCGCACGGTTTTGAAAAGACTGTTCGGGATCTAATGGTGTCCGCGCGTGAAAACGGCATTTCACATTGCATGTTGCACCTTGATATTGATCAACTTCAGGTAATCAATGATACGCTCGGCCGTGAAGCAGGGGATGCTGTGATTAAACAGACTGCGACCTTGCTCCAGCGAAAGATCCGGACGACGGATATCGTTGGGTATCTCGGGCAGGGAAAGTATGCCGTACTTCTGGAACGTTGCCCAATAGATCGGGGAATGCAGGTTGCAGAAAACCTGCGCGACCTGATTGCGACGAAAGAGTTCCTCTGGGAAGGTCGATCCACACAGGTCACGGTAAGTGTGGGTATGGCCGCAATTGAATCTGACACCACAGGCGTCGAGGCCGTTCTTGAGGCGGCGGAGATCGCATGCGATTCGGCAAAGGAATCCGGGCGTAACCGCACACAGATCTACCGGCAGGATGACGGAGAACTCGTAGCCCGCAAGCAGCAGATGCAACTGGTCAACGGTATACAGACTGCGCTGCGCGAGGACCGCTTCCATATTTATTGCCAGACAATCCAACCTACCCAGCCTGGCTTGGAACGCTATCATTTTGAAATCCTGGTACGCATGTTCGATGAACAAGGAGAAATCGTAAGCCCGGGGATATTCATTCCGGCGGCCGAGCGTTACCACCTGATGCCGCTGATTGATCGATGGGTGATCAAAAAGACATGTGAAACCCTGTCGCAACATGCTATGGCAACATTAGCCTCTGAGGGTACTGTGTCAATTAATCTCTCCGGGCAGTCGTTCGCAGACGAATCGATCATTTCCTATATATCCGAGCAGATGGTCAAAAACGGCCTTCACTCCACCTGCCTGTGTTTCGAAATTACGGAAACTGCAGCAATGAGTAATACCGAGGCTGCACAGCGGATAATTGCCGAGCTGAAAGAGAAAGGCTGTCGTTTCTCACTCGATGATTTTGGTACCGGGATGAGTTCGTTTGCCTATTTGAAGAAACTGCCGGTTGATTACCTCAAGATAGACGGATCGTTTGTTCGGCAGATTGTTGAAGACCAGGTTTCAAGGGCGATGGTTTCCTCGATCAACGAAATCGGCCACGTCATGAAATTGAAGACAGTCGCGGAGTTCGTCGAGACCGAAGAGATCGGGCGGATGTTGAAAACCATGCGTGTCGATTATCTACAGGGATATAGCATCGCGAAGCCGGTGCCGATTGAAGAATATATCGATTCTTTGAGTGATGTACGGTCGGTTGGTGTTGGCTGATCAACAGGATATACAGAGAGCTTCCTTCGTACGCTGGATTACCACATGAGCACATCCGAAGAATCCCTCACCAGCGAGATCCTGCAGACACGGGTTGGTGTCATTACGCACCTCGCACCCCGATCGTCACTCGCCAGTCAGCGAGTGCTGGAAGATTTTAATGCCGCCGTCGAAGAATGTGTGCAACGACGCGAAACCCAGCTCGTACTTGATCTGTCAACCGCCCAACTACTGAACAGCGCTGCGCTCAACGGCATGGTCGATATGCAGGATCGGCTGGTTCGGCTGGGCGGCTGGCTTAAGGTCGTGAACGTCAACCCTGTTGTTCAGGATATTTTTCGGATCACCGGTTTTACCGAGTACGTTAGTGTCATGGGCGGGGATGCGGTGGATCTGCTGCCGGGCAAGCCGGCCAAGGCGAAGCTTGGGGACTTGCTCGTTGAAAAGGGTCTGATCACCCCCGAGCGGGTCGATGAAGCAATCAGCCTGCAGAAGAAGATGTCTAAACGGATGGGGCAGATCATTGTCGAAAAGGGCTGGGTGAGCGAGCAGGATGTGTTTGTCGCGTTGGGTCAGCAACTCGGTGTGCCGTTCGTTCGTTTGCGGATCGGTATCTTTGATCCGGATGTTGTCAAACTGCTGGAAAAAGAAGTTGCGCTGCGTCTCCGGGTGCTGCCGCTGCAGAAAGTGCGCGGGGTGCTCGCGCTGGCAACGTCAGACCCGCAGGCGATCCCTGCGTTCGACGAAATCGAGGAACGTATTGGCTGTCGTGTCCAGCCAGTGCTTTCCAGGCGCGAAGACATCCTCAATACCATCAATGACGCCTACGCAGGCAACGTGGATACGGCCGAGTTATTTGGTGATGTCGACGAGGATTTCGAGGTTGTCGAGAATATTCAGCCGGAAGACTATTCTACCATTGACGAGATGGCTGAGGGCAGTCCGACTATCAATCTCGTCAACTCGGTTGTACAGCGGGCGGTGCGTGATGGCGCAAGCGATATCCACATTGAGCCCGGACGCAAGATATCCCGCGTGCGCTTCCGTATCGACGGAGTGCTCTACGAAGTAACCACCCTGCGCATGGAGCTCCACCCCGCCATTATATCCCGGCTCAAGGTGATGGCCAATCTGGATATTGCGGAACGCCGGTTACCTCAGGACGGGCGTATCCAGGTGCAGACCCAGGGCCGGGCCGTCGACCTTCGTTTCAGTTCGCTGCCGGGGCTCTTCGGTGAGAAAGTCGTCCTGCGTGTGCTCGACAAGAACCAGTCTCTGCTCGACGTCAACAAACTGGGCATGGGCAAAAAGAATCTCGAATCTTTCAAGACATTGCTTGATCGTAGTTACGGACTGATTCTGGTAACAGGTCCGACCGGTAGCGGCAAGACCACATCGCTCTATGCGGCATTAAACCATCTCAACAGTATTGAGCGAAACATCGTTACCATTGAGGACCCGGTTGAGTATCAGCTCGAGATCGTCAACCAGAACGAGGTGCGCGAAAATATTGGGCTCAGCTTCTCAACGATCCTGAAACACACGCTGCGTCAGGATCCGGATATCGTCATGGTTGGTGAGATCCGGGAGAGTGAGACGGCCGAGATCGCGGTGCAAGCCGCACTCACGGGACACCTTGTGCTATCGACGTTGCACACCAACCATGCCATCGGTGCGATCACGCGCATGATCGATATGGGGGTTGAGCCATATCTGCTGTCATCGGCGTTGATCGGTGTGGTCGCCCAGCGTCTGGTTCGCGCAATCTGCCCCGCCTGCAAGACGAAGTTTGCCGCGCCACCGGAACTGGTACAGCGTTATGGTTGGGAGGGGCAGGGGCGGATCCAGTTAGCGCGAGGGCGCGGTTGTCCGGAATGCTACGACTCGGGCTACAAGGGCCGGTTTGGCATTCATGAGGTGCTGGAGGCCGACGAAGAGCTGCAGAGACTTGTGACTGCGAATCCGGGCCGAGAAGAACTGGCCAGATATGTCAGCGAACATGATTTGAAGACAATGTTCGATGACGGCCTTGGTCACGTCCGCGAGGGAGAGACGACGGTTGAAGAGATCTCCCGCGTGATAAACACGTAGCCTTTATGCAGGGTGCGTTTTATGCACGGAAACAGTGTGTGACTGGTGCACACCGGATACAGGATACTAAGGAGTGCAGAAGTTGGTCGACATAAGTTTTCTGGACACGCTGTGCCCCAGGGCACCCTCTCTTGCTGCGCAATTCACCTTGTGAATACATCCCTGTACGCTCGACGGCCGCGTCCATGCGGCAGACGGACCCTGAAGCTTATGTCGACCAACTTCTGCACTCCTTACTAAAAACAGATTCCGAAAACAGGTTTTATTATGCCCATTGAAGTCTCTAGTACCCTTGCAAAGAAAACTGAAGCTCCAAAAATGTCCCTGGAGCTGTTTAGATCGCTGAACACCAGGAAGCCCTGTGTCCGGGATCGGATGTTTTTCACCGAGCAGCTGTCTCTGCTGCTGGAGACCGGCACTGCACTGCATGCGGCACTAAAGGCGCTGAAGAAGCAGGCGGAGAATCCTGCAATGGTACGTGTCATCGAGGGTCTCGAGGATAAAATATCCGCGGGTGAGACGTTTTCGGTGGCATTGCAACAGTATCCGGACTTGTTCCCGGGGACCTACTCCAATCTGGTGGCAGCCGCCGAAACTGGTGGATTTCTTGACAAGGTACTTGCCGAGTTGCTGAAAATGGACGAGCGGCGTGAAGAGTTGCATCGCACCGTCGTCTCGGCGTTGTCCTATCCTGTGTTTCTCGTCCTGTTTTCCTTCGCCACGGTGTTGTTTGTGCTTGTCGTCGTGTTCCCGAAGTTCGCCGAGCTGTTTGCCTCGATCAAGGATCAACTGCCGGTTACAACGCTGTTCCTTATGGCTGCCAGCGATGTGATGATCAGGCATTGGTTTGCCTTGTCGGTCGGGGTGGTTGCAGGGCTTGCGTGTCTAGTATGGTGGTCAAGGACGCCGGCTGGCCGCAGTACAATGGACCGCTTCAAAATGCGCGCCTGGTATGCGCGGGATATATTCGTGCAGATTTACCTGACACAGTCATTACGCGTCATTGGTCTGTCACTCGCCAACGGCGTAAGCGTCATGGATGCTCTGGCGTCATGCCGGGAAGTGGTCTCGAATCATGTCTTCCAGCGGTTTATTTCGAGTATTGAGAGCAGGGTTGAAGAGGGTGGGGGCTTCGCTGCAGCCTTTCAGCAGGAAGACTTTATTCCGGAAACGGTACGTCAGATGGTCACCACCGGCGAAGAGACCGGTAATCTGCCGCGCGTGCTTGGGCGAGTGGCAGATTTTTACGAACGTGAACTTACAAAACGTCTCACCGCGTTCGCCCGTGTTATCGAACCCTTGATGTTGCTGGTGATGGGTGCTGTGGTAGGTTTGATCGTCAGTTCCCTGATTCTGCCCATCTTCAAGCTTTCACGAGCAGTAACCTAAAGAATCCCTCTTAATTTGCCGTTAACTGCTTCACAGTCCACAAAGAATCGGCAACCAGATTAGAAAAGGTGTAGTTATGAACAAGCGCCCTCTTTATATTGTGCAGAAAGGTTTTACTCTCGTTGAATTGCTGATCGTCGCGATTATTCTGGCGATACTCGCGGCTATCATTGTGCCACAGTTCGCCTCGACCACGACGGATGCACAGAACTCCGCTTTGCGTTCCGACCTGGCAGCCTTGCGTGCGGCGACCAGTCTGTACCGCCAACAGCATGGCGTGTATCCGGGTGTGAATGCCAGTAACGGCGCCACCTGTATCGGTGGAACAAAGGGTACCGGAACCGCCGGTACAGCACTCGCGCTGAGGGATCAGTTGGTCCGCTACACCAACGCGACTGGTGACTCCTGCAGCTTGCAGAGCGCGGGTGCCGAGACCTTCCAGTTTGGTCCCTATTTGAAAGAGGATCAGATTCCGGCTAACCCGATCACCGGTAGTGCCGTCATCGAGATCGTAACAGCGGGTGATCTGGAGATGGTGGGTACCGGTGCCGGACTTGGCTGGAAGTACGACAGTACGAATGGCAAGTTCATCGCTAACGACACCAATACCGATTCCGCGAATGTTGCCTACGATACCTACTGAGCACGGTCAGATGTGTTGGATCTGGAACTACTGCCGTTATGAGAGAACCGCGTAGCCAGGGCATCACGCTTCTCGAAACACTGATGGTTGTTAGCATACTGGGTGTCGTCGCGGTGGTGGCGGTACCCGGTTTTCGTTCTGCCGAGCCTCGACAGCTTGAACTCGCTGCGAAGGAATTCGCCGAGGCAATCCGCTTTGCGCGTAGTGAGGCGGTTCGGCTGGGAGAACCGCGAGGGTTTCGGCTGCAGTCCAGCACGAAGCGAATTCAGATCTTCCGTGCGGATACGTCCACCGCCCCCTGGACACCGGTATACGACATTTACCATCCGGTCAGTAGAAAACCCTTCGACATTGAACTGGACAAGCATCCCTTCGCAGCCGCAGAAAACTTGAACCGGAACACGACGTTTCGGGGAACCTGCAACAAGACCGGCGACATCTATTTCGACAGGAGCGGTACCCCCTGGTGTGCTGATCCTGAAACTGTACTTCTTGAACAGTTCGACATAACGTTCACGCAGGGGGTGTATACGCGCGTGGTCACGTTGCACGGTCTCACCGGGCGGGTGACAGTGCAATGAGCGTGGCAGGCCCGGTGCCTCAAACGCACCTCGCCGCAGGGGGTAAGCTCCGCACCGATCCACCCGGCAGGATGGCCGGCCTCACATACGTGGAGGTGCTGGTCGCCACCCTGCTGATTGTGACTACCCTGGTTCCTGCGCTCGAAGCACTTCAACCCGGTATCGCCGGCACCGGCATCCACGAAACCCTCTCCGAAGATCACTACCAGCTGATCGCCAGGCTCGAGGAGGTTCTGGCCGAACCGTTCGTCGATCTGGATGACGCTGGAACGGCAGCAGGCAACGCGACAACACCGACATCCTATTCGGATGTTTTTACCTATCCGGATGGACGGCAGGTCGCCCGCAACGTGTTTCTTGCACGGTATGACGGCGACAACGCCGATACCGACAATGACCCCTTTACCGGGACCGATGACGGTTTGCTCTGGTTGCGTGTGGAAATGGCGGGACCCGCGCTCAGCATGGAGACCCTGACCAGTGCATATTAAGCAGGTTTGGTGGATACGGCGCATAAAATGCGATCTACAACCAGGCTTTACACTCGTTGAACTCCTTGTGGCCCTTGCCATTGCCAGTGCGCTCATTGCCGGCCTTGGCGGGGTGATGGGACAGGTCGTGGCCACGCACGATGCGGTGCGTGACAAAAATGATCTGACCCAACAGGCCAGCTTCGCCATGCAGCGCATGGTGCAGGCAGTGGGGAATACCCGTCTGCTTTTATTGCCCCTGAATGACATACCGGCCAGCAACTGGCCCGAAAACATCCGCGAACAGACCGTCGACCCACCGACGCCCCCCATCGGCGACAGTACGCTGGCCACCGCAGTGCTGGCGGTCACCTTGTCCGCCTACCAGGACCTGGACGGCGACGGCTTCCCGGACGCCGATGATGACAGGGACGGCCGCATCGACGAAGACCTGCCCGATGACCGGAATTACGATGCTGCACCCGGTATTTACCTCATCGATGACGATGGTGATGGCAGTGTCGACGAAGGCTCTTCCGGCTATGATGACGATGAAGTCTCCTCCGTCGAAAACGAAGATCCTATCGACGGCATCGATAACGACGGCGATAACAACGTCGATGAAGACCCCGCCAGTGACAACAACGGCGATGGCTGCCCCGGGATCTGCGGTGTGGATGACGACGGTGACGGGGTCGTTGATGAAGGTGCCGCCGATGATGATGACGAGGATGGCGGCGGATATGATGACTGGTATAACCCGCTGATCTTCTACCTGGTGGACAATGGCACCCTGATGGAACGCACGCCGGTGCCGTGGGATGAGAATGCCAGCGGTGGCGTGACCGGCCAGGATTTCATCGTGAAGCCGATTGCCGAGAATGTCACCCGCTTCCGCGTTGAGCGTTTGCCACTTGGTGCCGGGCGCCATGTCATCGTGGACCTGACACTGGAACTGACCAGCCCGATCACCAGTGAGACCGTGAGCCTGAATACCCGCGTGCGTGTCGGGGGGGCATTGTGAAGCAATGTGGCTTCGTGCTGCTGCCGGTGGTATTGCTCATCACCCTGGTCGCGGTCGCCGCCTTTAGCCTGAACCACCTGGGACCGATGGAGGTCGAATCGGTAGCGAGTCGCGCAGAGGCCAGGCTCGCTGAACAGGTCGCCCGAGCCGGTCTCGAACACGCCGGGTGGCTGACGCAAAACAGTGGCTGCGGCGGCGACTTGACGCTGACCAACAAAGCCATCGGTGCCAACAGTTACAGTGCTACAGTGACCACTGGCAGTACCAGCAGCGCTTACACGCTGGCTGCGGACCAGGATGCCTGGCTTCGGGAATCCGTCCCTGCGGAGAATCACGGCTCGGATACCGAACTCTCGGCCAAGAACAAGACCGGGGATGGCATGCGTACCCTGTACCGCTTCAACCTCGCCGCGATCCCACCCGGGTCGCAGATCAGCTCGGCGCTCGCCTGGCTTTTCGTCACCGGTAACGACAACAAGGGCCCCGTCAACGTGCACCGCATTACGGCCGACTGGACAGAGGGTGGCGCCACTTGGGCGACCGCTGGCAATCAGTTCGATGCCCAGGTGCTCGCTGTCATTCCTGCACAGTCCGGCTCCGGTGTCTGGGTCCAGATCAACCTCACTGCGCAGGTCCAGGCCTGGGTCAATGGCGCCTGGCCCAACTACGGGGTTATGCTGATCGCGACCTCCGACGGCACTGAATCCAAGTACGCCAGCCGGGAATGGAGTGCTGCAACCGAACGCCCGCGGCTCGAAGTGGTCACCGCCAGCAGCGCCGCGTCGCCCGCCAGCATCACCGCCACGGGGACACTGGCCAGCGGCATTTCGCGCAGCCTGAGCCGAGAAGACGTCACAGTCTACCAACCACCATCCACTGTTGTCTGGCAGCCTGGTGCTGAGCTGGAAGATGCCTTCATCTGGGACGGCGGCGCTAATAGGAGTAAAAATTTCGGCACCTCACCCGTCCTCAATATCAGCAACGACCGCAATGTGCTGGTCCGGTTCTCCCTGGAGGCCTTGCCACCCGGCGCCCGTGTCACCGGAGCCAAACTGGAGTTATACCTGGAAGGGGGGAGCGGTGTAATCAATGGCGTGCTGGACCTGCACGCGATCAATCGCTCCTGGGTGGAGGGTATCTACAACGCTGTAAATCCGGCCACTGGCGAAGGTGTGACCTATAGTGAATATGATGGCGGCAATCTCTGGACCACACCGGGAGGTGATTACGATGCGGCCATCATCGACAGCCTTTCCCTGCCCGCCATGACACCCGGCTGGTATGAATGGAACGTGAGCAGCCAGATCCAGGCCTGGCTGGACGGTGCGCCCAACTATGGTTTCCTGCTGCGGGAGGGCGGCGGTGATGCCGGTGATATCAATTTTGTCAGTAGCGATAACACCAGCACGCCGGAGTTTCACCCCCGGCTTACCATCACCTTGCGCTGCGAATGTGGTATGTCCTGTTTAATTCCCCAAGGCAGCGGTAACGTCCTGTTAATCGTTGCCGACGCTGCCAGCATGACCCCGGTCGAGCAGGCCCTGCAGTCGACGTTTGAATCGTGGGGCTACGCGGTTACACCCTTATCAGATGACGCCAGTCAAGCCAATTTCGACACTAACGTCTCGATCCATGACGTGGTCTACGTCTCCGAGACCGCTTCGAGCGCCACTGTGGGCACTAAGCTGACCAATACTCCGATTGGTGTCGTCAACGAACACGGCGACCTCAACGATGAACTCGGAGTCGCGGACGCCAAGGCGACGGTGGTCGGTGCTTCGGTCAATGTCATCGATAACAGCCACTACATCACCGCGCCATTCACGAGCGGTGCGCTACCGGTTTATTCAGCACCCATGGAAGGTATCACGGTGTCCGGTGTCGAGGCACCAGGGTTGCAGACCCTGGCCGACTGGAGCGGCGCAGGTAGTCTGGTCGTGCTCGATCAGGGTATGCAGACTAACGGCGGGGGTAACGCGGCAGGGCGCCGCGTGACCCTGCCGCTCGGGAGGAGTACAGCTGCCAATTTTAACTGGGCTTATCTCAACGCCAACGGACGACTGATGGTGCAGCGCGCGCTGCAGTGGGGGACAGGCAATACTGATGGCGGTGTTGAACCTTTTGTATGCAATGGTACCTATCTCGATACCTTCGCTAGTCGTGACTGGGGTGGTGATGACGGCACCATAACACCCTGGATTGATCCCTGGGTGGAAGTTGGTGAGAGCGATGGGGTGAACAAAGGCGATGTGCAGGTCGCAGCCGATCAGAGCAACTACCAGCTGCAGATCCGTGACAATGACAACGGCGGCGAAGGTGTCGAACGCCAGCTCGATCTCAGTGGCGCAGGCACTGCAACCCTGAGCTTCGACTACCGGCGCATGAACCTTGATGACAGCAATGATTATGTTGCCGTTTTTGTGTCCGCCACCGGCACCGGGGGACCGTGGACCGAGATTGTGCGCATCGAAGGCGGCAACAATGATGCCGCCTACCAGGTCTCCACCCATGATATCAGCGGTCATATTTCTGCGCAGACCGCGATACGGCTGCGCAGTTCGTCCAGCATGGGCGTTACCGACACCGTCTGGTTCGACAATATTCAGATCGAGTGCACACCCTGAGCGGGTAGCGGTGCGAGCGACGCCTGAAGATTTTACCTCTCCGGCCGACTACAGAGGCACGTCAAGTGTATTCCATGCTGTAAGAAATGGACAGTTAGATATCTGATGTATAAACAATTGCTTGGTGGGATTAGAGACGCCTGGTCTGTCACGGGTTTTACGGCGGACGAGGTTGCATTGTATGCCCATAAATTGACCGTGCAGAATGCCCGCCAGGGACTGATGATACTGAGCATTCTATTGCTCGGGTTGTTCGGGATTGAGATCGCGTTCTACGCCCACATTGGGCTGGAAAGGATACACATCTACACCCTGGGGCTGCTGGCGCTATTGTGCATGCATGTGGCTGTCTCGTCACGTGCGCTGCGTGATACGAAGTCAATCTATCTCCTCGGAGCCACCCTGTTGATAGTCAGTGGCACGGCCTTCGTATTGCTGGCCCATCACACAGCGACACTGAGTATGGCCCTGTTCGCCAGTGTCACCTTGCTCTTCATGGTCATTCCGCTCGTCCCGTGGGGCCTTCGTGAGGGGCTGATTGTTGCAACGCTGATTTATGGCACCTTTACAATCTCGACCTGGTCAGCCCCGACCGGATTTGATCGCGCAGCCCTGTGGACGCTTCAATTCATTATGTTGAGCGCGGGTCTGGTCAGTCTTGCGCTGGTCATGCGCAATGCGTCTGTGAGGAAGGCGGATATTCGCACCCGGTTTGACCTGGAAAAGGCGCACCACCAGATGATGCACCTGTCCCACAAGGATCCACTCACCGGTGCCTGGAACCGGCGCTATCTGAAGATTGCATTCGGTAACAAGGTTGCCGCGTGGCAAGCAGGTAACAAAATGTGTCACTTTGCGCTTCTCGATATCGATAACTTCAAACCGATTAACGACAGCTGTGGGCATGATTACGGGGATGCGGTGTTGCGTTGCGTAGCAGATGGATTCAAGAAAATTGCCGCACAGGAGGGATTTTTGGTCAGAATGGGGGGCGATGAGTTTGCGTTGTTGTTTGCCGCAGAGGATCCTGTGGAGTTGATGGAATCCGGACTCACGGCAGCCCGAAAATGTTCACAGTCGCCACAGGAATTCAGTGGCCTTACACTCGAGATGAGCGTCGGGATGGTCTCTATTCCGCCAGGCGCTGAAGTAACCCAGAGTAATACCTACCGCGAGGCAGATCTGGCCCTGTATGAGGCCAAGAATCGTAAAACCAATTATCCGGGTGCGGTCAATCTGGTCACTCGAACGCTGCCCGATAAGCCACCATCTGAAGATTAAGTGCCTACCGGTCGATACAGGCTATGTAGGGAGCGGTATTTTGTATAAACAGCGAGAGGGCGGGCACCCCGTAGAATACTCATGTTTGCTCTGAATCAGGTGATCCAGCGAATTTCGCCTGCCACCCGGGTTAACCGTGTCGGGCCTATTGGTCTCGAATGTGCAGCCAACGCATTGCATCTCGTGCAGTTGGAGACAGTGTCAATAGGTGGCATCCGGGTCCGCGCCAAGGCGTCTGTAAGCTATCAGGAAGACCGTGCTGACTTACTGCAGTCACCGCGAGAGCTGCGCGCATTGATCCGAAAGGCGCTGGGCAAAGGCCGTTTTAAAGGTCGTAAGGTGGTGACTGCCATGCCCAGCGGAGAAACGCGCATTATGCCTGTGAATTACCACGTCAACCCGGGACAGGGGGATGCAAGCATCATTCTTAAGTTAATGGAAGAACGGCTTGACGGTAATCTCACCGAATACGTGATCGACTATTTGCCGATCCGTGCTGGGAACCAGGCTGATGATCACTCTGCTCTTGTAGCGATTGCGAGGCGCGAAGCTGTTGTCGAATACCTCGAAGTACTCAGGAAGTCAGGACTTGAGGTGGATTGTCTTGAAATAGGTCCGGTGGCCATACGCCGGCTGGTCGCTTCCATGGCACCTGAAGGAAAGCGGGAAAACGTACTGGTTATCAACTGCGGAAGGGGGGCGAGTTTTCTCACAATCATCTCTGGAAACCGGTTGTTGTTAGATCAGGCAATCCAGTTTGGTGAGGATATGCTTCTGGCGCAAATCGCGGGCGCATTGGATATGCCGGAACCTTCCGTGCGCAAGCTGGTGGACCTGCATAGCCTTGATCCCCTGGACGGTAGCAAAGAAAACGCTCTGGTGGCAGTCGGTATTGATGTTGCGACGACCCTTCAGGAGATTCTCAAGCCATCGTTCCTGGAACTCGTCGACGAAATTAATCGGGCACTGATTTATATGGCGTCGCAAACCCACGGTGAATCCGTGGACCGAATATACCTGCTTGGCAGCGTAGCCCGCTGGCAGGGGGCTGACAAATTACTCAATGAGCTTCTTGTACTCCCGGTGGAGACGATTCCCAATCCCTTGAAGACGTTTCGTCGGTCCGGAGTGCCGGAAGCGGTCAACGAAATTGACGCTGCACCGGAGATCGCAGTTGCAACCGGCCTGGCACTACGGGGTCTCAGAGCAAGCGATGACTGACATTGATCTCATTCCATCCGACTATCGCGCGCGGCGCTGGTTTGAGCGTAGCGCAAAACGGCTTGTCATTGCGATTACGGCTGTTGTCATTGTTACCGGTGCTACTTATGCAGGCGTTCAGCACGCTACAAAGCGGGTAAACGCTGAAATAGAGATACTCCAGGGGCAGCAGGAGATCAGTGCCCGGCAGCGTGCCGAGTTGAGCCAATTCAGTGAAAAGAAGACCCGCTATGAAGGTCAGCTTAAGCTGTTAAAGGGGTTGCGCAGCGGTGCTGCTGCCCAGTCTATGTTTGTCACCATTGACCGGTCGCTGACGGGTAACGATGTGTGGTTCGTGAATTGGGAGTTCCGGCGCGCAGGTACCGTGGTAGAGCATGAGCCGGAAACTAAGAATACCGGCTATTTCATTGTGCTTCCTTCTGGCGAAGGCGGGAAAAACGACGAGGCCTGGAAGATCGAAACTCACATGTCCATCAAGGGTCAGGCGCGCGACTATTCGGCGCTCTCCAGGTTTGTGAGCCGCTTGCTCTCGCAGCCGGAGATTCAGGATGTTCACGTGCTAAGTAGCTCACAGCGGAGGTACAAGGACAATCGTGTCATCGAGTTTGATTTGGCGGTAATTGTAA
>Ga0316187_10002158_pt1 | contig 17161 bp, 17 predicted proteins | sample CroRivburrow1_MG_FD_204927 | JGI IMG/M metagenome (GOLD analysis project Ga0316187, IMG submission 204927) | Coastal sediment microbial communities from Maine, United States - Cross River worm burrow 1 | ecosystem: Environmental > Aquatic > Marine > Coastal > Sediment | place: USA: Maine... | reverse complement strand
ATAAGAAATTTTCTTTTTCATTTTTTTACCTTACCCTACCGTCGCCCCTGAGAACACTCGCTTGGCGGGTTTTGCGTCGGATGCCAATCTTCCACTAGAATCGCAACCCATGTCGGAAATCAAAGAGAAAACGAGCGTTTGTTTGTATGCACAGGCAGTATTGGCCTAAGGTAGTCGAAAAACGAGACCAGTCAACCTAGATTTTCGCGAGGATCAATTTCCAATGACCAAGCTGGCCGCATTCAACTTTCAAAACTGGATAGAGGAGCACCGACACCTGTTGAAACCACCTGTCGGAAACCAGAAGATATGGGAGGACACGGACATGGTAGTCATGGTGGTCGGCGGTCCAAACAAGCGCACCGATTATCACGATGATCCTGTAGAAGAGTTTTTCTATCAGCTTGAGGGCGACATGGTTCTGAAGGTATTCGACGACGGCGAATTTTCCGATATCGTCATTCGCGAAGGCGAAATCTTCTTCCTCCCGCCTCATGTGAGACATTCGCCGCAGCGGCCGATGGAGGGCAGCGTTGGGTTGGTGGTTGAGCCCAAACGACCTGACGGCGAGAAAGACGCGTTCGAGTGGTACTGCTTCGAGTGTGGCGCACGGGTTCACAGGGTGGAAGTGCAATTGGTGTCAATCGTAAGGGACCTTCCGCCACTTTACGAATCGTTTTATGCGGATATAGAAGCGCGTACTTGCCCTGACTGCGGCGCCGTTCACCCAGGGAAGGAGCCACCTGAAGGATGGATAAGCATTCCACCGGTGGCGGAAGTCTAGAATGGAATACCAGCCAACGCTCGAATATGCCAAGGCTCAGGATGAGGCTGATCCTATTAAGGGTTATCGGGACAAGTTTCACTTTCCGAGTCTCGGAACGCCGGAAATGGCATATTTCTCCGGTCATTCGCTCGGACTGCAGCCGAAAACGGTAAAAGCTGCCGTCGAACTGGAGCTGGAGGATTGGGCGCGCTACGGCGTTGAAGGCCATTTTCACTCGACGCATCCGTGGTACAGCTACCACGAAATGTTGACCCCGCCAATGGCGACAATCGTTGGTGCGAAGGAGTCCGAAGTCGTCTGCATGAACTCATTGACGACCAACATTCATCTGTTATTTGTATCGTTCTACCGCCCGACAAAACAGCGTTACAAAATTATCAGCGAAGCCAGGATGTTTCCGTCAGATCGATACCTGCTCGAGACGCAGGTTCAGTTTCACGGTTTTGATCCCGATGACGCAATCATCGAGATTGGACCGCGCGAAGGCGAGTGGACCATCCGCGAAGACGATATTCTGAGCGCAATCAAAGCTAACGCGGATCAGCTTGCAATGGTTTTTCTGGGCGGCGTGAACTATTTTTCAGGCCAGCTGTTCAATATGCCGAACCTGACCAGGGCGGCTCACGCCGTTGGGGCAATCGCGGGATTCGACCTCGCGCATGCCGCTGGCAATGTGCCGCTTAACTTGCATGAATGGGGTGTCGATTTCGCGGCATGGTGTTCGTACAAATACCTGAACGCCGGTCCCGGTAATGTCGGTGCGATATTCGTTCATGAAAGGCATGGCGCGGATTTCGAGCTGCCACGATTTGGAGGCTGGTGGGGGCACGACAAAACAACCCGGTTCCAGATGAAGAACGGCTTCCAGCCCATGCAGGGTGCGGAAGGGTGGCAGTTGAGTAATGTTCCAATCCTGGGCATGTCAGCAATGAAGGCGTCTATCGATATCTTCGATGAGGTCGGAATGAAGGCACTGCGAGAAAAGAGCGAAAAACTGACCGGCTACCTGGAATACACAGTTGACTCCCTGGCGAGCGAGTTTCCTGACGCTCTGATTAGCGTGATCACACCTCGAGAACCCGAACAACGCGGGAGCCAGATATCCATCAACATAGCGGGACGCGAAAGAAAATTGTTTGACGACATGATTGCCGAGGGTGTGATAGCAGACTTCCGCGAACCGTGCGTCATCCGGATTGCGCCGATGCCGCTATACAACTCATTCCAGGACGTGTTTACGTTCGGCAGTGTCATGCGGAAGTTGCTGGGCCAGGGAGCACGGTAGGTGCAGGGAAAAACGTTTACTGTTGTTGGTGGCGGTCCGGTTGGAACATTGCTCGCAATCTTGTTGGCGAGACATGGCTACAAAGTTGGGCTTTACGAAAGCAGGCCGGACTCGCGCAAGACCAGTATTTATCAGGGTAAGTCGATCAATATAGCCTTGTCTGACAGAGGATGGACGTCGCTCGAAAAAATCGGGATCAGCGCTGAGGCCAAGAATCTGGCTATTCCCATGTATCGCAGAACAATTCATAGCGTCAATGGCGAACTCAGCGCGCTTCCATACGGAAAAGATGATGATGCCATTTGGTCGGTATCGAGGGGCGGAATCAATGAGCAGCTGCTCGACATCGCCGATGAAGAGTCAAATATTACGACGTACTTTGAACATCGGCTTGTCGATGTTGATTTCGAATCGGCGACTACGACATTTAAAGTTGAAAATACCAGGGATCTGGTTGTTGAGTCCGATTTCGTATTCGGTGCTGATGGCGCGCATTCAAAGGTGCGCCGCCTCGCTCATAACTTTCCACGCTTTAGCTACAGTCAGACATACATGCCGCAATGCTACATCGAGCTAAATATAGCGGCGAATTCGGATGGTACACATCAGATTGAAAAGAACGCCCTGCACATTTGGCCGCGACAGGACTTCATGCTCATCGCGCTGCCTAATGACGATGGGACGTTTACTTGTACGCTGTTTATGAACTATTCGGGTCAGCCCTCATTCGAGTCATTGCAGAACCGATCGGCGGTTGAGGTCTTTTTCGAATCGAATTTCGCAGATGCGATGGAGTATCTGGAAAACCCGGTTGACGTATTCATGGAGAAGACAGCTGCACCACTTTTTCTCGTCCATGTGTTCCCATGGTCCTTTAACCGCAAAGTTGGCCTGATTGGAGACGCAGCTCATGCAATTGTCCCCTTCTATGGTCAGGGTATGAACTGCGGATTCGAAGACTGCGCCGAACTCGACGCTCTGATCACCCAATACGATCACGACTGGGAGCAGATATTTCCCGCCTACGAGAACGCGCGCAAACCGAACGGGGATGCCATAGCCGAGCTGTCGAAGCGGAACTTCGTTGAGATGAGCGATCTGTCCGGTGACCGGAGATTCCAGCTCCGCAAGAAAATAGAAGCCAAATTCAGCAGTCTGTTTCCGGAGTTGTGGACGCCACTCTACTCGATGGTGACATTTTCACCCGATGTCCCTTATTCAGAAGCGCTGCGAATAGGCGATGAGCAGAACAAGATTATGGAGAGAATTATGGGGCTGCCCAATATTGAAGACGATTGGGATAATCAATACGTTATGGATCAGCTGTTCGATTTTGCGTCGGAAACTTTTGGGAACGGATGATGACCAGAACACCAAAAAACTACAGAGAAATTGAAAAGAGTATCCATACTGATCTGAAGGACCGGATGAACTATGGGAAGTACTTGCGGCTATCAGATGTTCTAAACGCTCAGCATCGGCTCTCGGACCAGCATGATGAAATGCTCTTTATTGTGATTCACCAGGCGAGCGAATTGTGGTTGAAGCTTGCGGGGCACGAGGTGGAGGCGGCAATTCAAAACGTCATAAACGATGATTTCAGACATGCATTCAAAGTGATTGCACGCGTCAAACTAATCTTGATGCAGCTGACGCAATCGTGGTCGATTTTATCGACGATGACGCCTGCTGATTACTTGAAATTCCGTGACGCCCTGGGCCCAGCGTCGGGATTTCAATCCCATGGTTATCGGAAACTGGAGTTCCTCCTGGGCAACAAGAACAGCAAACTGATTGAAGTTCATCGCCACGATCCTGAGGTGTACGATGATCTCAAGCGGGTGCTTGTCGAGCCCAGTTTGTACGATGTTGTGCTACGCAAATTGAGCTACGCGGGATTCGAGATCGATGAGCAAAAGCTCAATCGTGATTTCAGCATGCCTTATGAAGCAGATGCCTCAGTTCAGGCCGCCTGGCTCACGATTTACAGAAGTCCGGAGACGCATTTTGACCTGTACGAACTCGCCGAGAAGCTCGTAGATATCGAGGACGCTTTCCAGCAATGGCGCTTCAAGCATATGTATACAGTTCAGAGAATTATCGGCCAACGCCAGGGAACGGGTGGATCGTCGGGCGTACCGTTCCTGAAGAAAGCGATTGATATGAGTTTCTTTCCGGAACTGTTTGCGATCAGAACAGAGCTCTAAATAGCTACAGGCGATTTCTTGTGGCGTTGATGTGTTCGGTCAGCCGGCTAATGGTCGCAAGATCGCTCGGACCGGACTGGCATCGGCCTTCTCGAAGCGTAGCGGCAAGGCAATCAATTCGTACTCTCCGGCCACTACGTGATCGAGTACCAGGCCTTCAAGGATCGCCATGTCATATCGATGAACGGCATGATGCGCCTCAAGTTCCTTGGAAGTCTCCGGGTCAATTGACGGGGCGTCTGTACCGATCAGGCGACAGCCTCGCTTTCCCAATTCATCAATGAGTAGCGCGCTTATAGGTCTGAAGGGGTCGGGCCAGGCGTCATGTGGGAATTGGGGAAAAGTGCGAATCAGCACACGCTCAGGAGAATCACCGTACTCATCGATTGTTGCCAGAACGTCATCGCACCCGACTGCATTGGTGCCGGCGATCGCGTCAACAACTACGCAACGACCAACATAGGGCGCCAACTCTCTCGACGCTGTATCGACACCGTCTTTGTCGTAGTGAGAATGCGCATCGGCATGCGTGCCAGTGTGCGTAGACATTGTGATGCGAGAGACGAGGACCGGGCATTCGTCACTGATGGTCCAGTTTTCTTCGATAGAGAAGGGCGTGTCTCCCGGCCAGACGGGAATGCCCGGCTTGATCGCTTGGCTGATGTCGATAATCTTGGATGTCATCGTTAATTCCTGATCCACAAGCAAACTCACACTAGTCAATTGTCAGACTGTGAGACACATTCTTCGTGACCATGTAGTTGTGCAGCCCTTCCGTGCCACCTTCGCGGCCATAGCCGCTGGATTTGACGCCGCCGAACGGCGTCTCCGGCAATGATGCTTCCAACGTGTTGATCGAAACGTTGCCAGCCTCTATGCCCTCGACCATTCGGTCCACATAATCTGCCCGGTTGGTGAAGCCGTAAGCGGCCAGGCCATAGGGTACAGAATTGGACCTCTCAATTGCTTCCTCGAGATTGGCGACGGGATTGATGATCGCCAATGGCCCGAAAGGCTCTTCCTGCATAACGCGCGCGGAGTCGGGTACATTGGCCAGCACGGTCGGCTCAAAGAAGTAGCCCTTGTCGCCTGTTTTGCTGCCACCGGTCTTGATCTCCGCGCCAACGTCTCGCGCGTTTTCCACGAGTGCAGTGAGTGCGGTTACCCTGCGTTCATTGGCGAGCGGCCCCATCTCAACGCCCGAGCTCATACCGTTACCCACGACCGTTTCCGCGGCACGGCGGACGAACGTTTCTGTGTATTCTTCGAATATACTCTCGTGCACAAAGAAGCGAGTGGGCGATGTGCAGACCTGACCGGCGTTTCGCATTTTTCGTACAGCACCGCTGACGGCAGCCGCCTTGGCATCAGTGTCTTCGCATACAATGACCGGTGCGTGGCCGCCCAATTCCATCAAGACCTGGGTCATGTGTTGCGCTGCCAATATGGTGAGATGTCTTCCTACCGAGGTTGAGCCGGTAAATGCCACCAAACGCACTTGTTCATGCTTGATCAGGTGTTCCGAAATATCGGAGGGGGTACCAAACACCAGGTTCAGCACACCGGGCGGGAGACCGGCGTCATGCAGCGCCCTCGCAATGTGCAGCGCGCCGGCAGGCGTTTCTTCGGACGCCTTGAGAATAATCGAACACCCGGCCGCAATGGCTCCAGCTACCTTGCGGCAAGGTTGGCTCATCGGAAAATTCCAGGGAGAAAATCCAGCCACAGTGCCTATCGGTTGAAGATGCACGATGTATTTGACGCCCGGTGCGCTGGGAATGACACGTCCATACGTGCGCGTGGCTTCACCCGCGTCCCATTCGAAAAACTCACAGCCTCGGATGACCTCCAGCCGAGCCTGGGTAAGCGGCTTGCCGTGTTCCGCTGTAATGTCGAGAGCAATTTCTTCCTGGCGCTCGCGCATGAGCGCCGCAGCTTTATACAGGATACTGGCCCGTGCGGATGGAGCCACTTGACGCCAAATCTTGAATCCTTTATCAGCCGCCTCAAGTGCATCGTCCAAATCGCGCCTCTCGGCGTGGGGCAGACGCCCGATCTCTTCTTCCGTCGCCGGATTCAGGACCGGCAGATCGTCGGTGGTCTTGCGCCATTCTCCATTGATGTAGAGATGTAAATCTGGATACGTGCTCATCTATTGCCTCATTTATCGACTGTTCGGGTATGGCGGGAAATCAAAGCGGACACCTAGAAGCAAATTCGCTGCGTTTCCTGTTCAAGCTTACTAACTACGCTCATTGCGGCAAGGGCAGAGCTTCGTGGGTTGTCGGGTAGGGATTGTCCCCTGATCTCGAACGTGAAGCGACCGAAATCTCCGATCGCTTGAACCTCATGAATATTCTCGTCGATGTTCGGGTCGGCGATCAGTTTGACCCTCGTATCATCGAATCCAAGTCCGGCGAGCGCGACCGCGGCGGCGACATTGGCATTCTTTGGATACTGTATGGCCGCGTCCCGAGCAGTACCGTCGAAATGGGTTGCTGCACCGGAGTCAAGATTATCAAGATCCAATCGACTTTCCGCCGGCGATCCCTTCCAGCCCTGGGGCGGTTTTCTGCCAGTATATGAGACGCTCTTCAAGCTACCGACGCGGGCCGCCAGCAGGCAATCGAGAGCACCGATTGCGCCACTGGCAAGGAGAAGCCTCGCATGGCCTTCTGTCGCAGCCTGTTCCAAACTCTGATGTAGATCGGGGTCAGCCAACGCACCAATGGATGCGGTCGTCAGGTTGGTGCCGCGCCGCAGGATATCAGGTCCGTAGGACTTCAATGCTGAGTGGCCTGCGCAGTCGATCATATGCTCGACATCGTCCGGCAAGTCTTCGACAGATGCGACGTAAAGCGTGCCGTTTTGTTCCGCTGCATGATTTTGCAGGCGCTCCGGGCGCAATATAATCGCCCTTACCACGTGCCCCTGCTCCAGGATTTTGCCACGGACGTATGTACCAATGGCTCCCTCGCCAATTATCCCGATTTTCATGCTGCCCTCCGTTTTGGTCCTTCTATTATCGCAAGAGCAAGACTATTGGGTATCGTTTTTTGGTATACGTGGTTGCTGCTATTTGGGATGATATTCAAGTATGGCTCGCCTGCGCGGGTCATCATTAACGAAATCTGCAAACGGGATAAATCGTCATTAAATACTCGAAGCTTGATGCAAAAGACTATGCCCGTGAAAATATGCGCGGAATCTGGGCGGCGGCGCTGAACCCGTTTAACGACGACCTTTCACCAAACGATGCCGGACTTCGCTCCAACATTCGTCATTGGATAGACGATCTCGATATTCAGGGGCTATTCATCGCCGGAAAGCAAGGTGAGTTTTTCTCGATGAGCCTCGATGAACGCAAGAGCAATTTCGAGATTGCCGTCGATGAGTGTGATGGCAAAGCCGGCGTCATCGTTTCGGTTTCGGATCAGAATTTCGACACAGTACTGGATCTCTCCCTCCACGCTCAGAACTGCGGTGCGGACTATATTGTGGTCCATGCGCCGGTTTTAAGTTTCGTGCACGACCGCGGTGAGGTCCTGTATCAGTACTACAAGGCACTCTGTGACCGACTCGATATTGGCATTGCCATGTGGAGTCACCCGGATTCCGGCTATCTGATGCAGCCGGAGGAATGCGCGCGTATTGCGGAGCTGCCCAACGTCGTCGCCATCAAGTATTCAGTACCCCGTGAAATGTATGTGAAGTTGAGCCATATGGTCGGGAGCAAGATTCAGGTTTCAACATCGGCAGAACACGAGTGGCTGGACAATATTGAAGAACTGGGTTGGCGACTCTATCTTTGTTCCTCGCCGCCGTACCAATTACAGACAAGAAATGACAAACGCATGGATGAGTACACGCGGCTGGCCTTTGATGGTCAGTTTGAGGAGGCGCGGCGCGTTTGCGACAGTCTCAGTCCTGTGCGCGAAGCGATGGAGCGGACAAAGCCAGCGGACAAGCCGCAGGCGTTCGGCAAGTACTGGCAGGAGTTGCTGGGACAGGTTGGCGGACGTGTGCGACCGCCAATGCTCGAACTGACAGAGACTGAGAAGACAGCGGTCCGTGAAGCTTTTGAGACCTGCGGTTTGAAATTGTGAGCTCGAGAAATGAAACTCAATCAACAACAACTCACGGACATTCCACTGACGGTCGAGCGAGCGCTTAGTGAGGACATAGGCGGTGGCGATCTGACCGCCGGACTGGTACCCGAATCGACCGTAATCAATGCGACGATTGTCACCCGAGAAAGGGCGATATTGGCGGGTCGCCCCTGGGTCGATGAAGTATTTCGTCAACTTGACTCCCGGATAGCGGTTAAATGGCACATGGACGACGGTGAATTCGTCGAGGCTGATACAGTTATTTGCAGCCTGCAAGGTCCTGCCAGACCGATGCTCAGCGGCGAACGGGTGGCCTTGAATTTTCTACAGACCATTTCGGCGACTGCGACAACGACGGCAGCGTATGTCCAGGCGACTGACGGAACAGGTTGCCGTATTCTGGATACCAGGAAAACTATCCCGGGTCTCAGGCTGGCACAAAAGTATGCGGTGACTTGCGGCGGCGGTTCGAATCACCGTGTCGGGTTGTACGACGCGATCCTGATCAAAGAAAATCACATCATGAGTGCTGGCAGCATCGAAGCCGCAATAGTGTCTGCACGGAAACTGAATCCTGATCTGCCTGTCGAGATTGAAGTAGAGTCGATAGCGGAAGTTCATGAAGCCCTGGCGGCAAATGCGGAACGGTTGTTGCTGGATAATTTTTCTCTGCCGATGCTCGAGGAATCTGTTGCGATCAATAAAGCGACGGGCGATCGTTCTGCTGAACTCGAAGCCTCCGGCGGGCTTACCATTGAAGAGATTCCTGCAGTTGCCAAAACCGGGGTAGACTACATATCGGTAGGCGATCTCACCAAAAATATTCGCGCCATAGATTTATCGATGCGCTTCGATCCCTGATCGGGATGGAAAATCAAAGAGTGTTATTTGGAATATTATGCTAATAGAATCAATATATTATGACTGACCAGTCGACTACCAGCGTATTATTTGTGTGCATGGGCAACATCTGTCGTTCACCCACAGCAGAAGGCGTATTTCGAAAAATCGTTGAAGCTGCAGGAATGGCGGATGAGATCTATATCGATTCGGCTGGCACGCATGCCTATCACATCGGTGAGCCACCCGACAGACGAGCTCGGGCCGCTGCATTGAGTCGCGGATATGCGCTAGACGCTATTCGCGCGCGACGGGTCGCTGATGAAGACTTTACCAAGTTTGATCTTATCGTCGCGATGGACCATCACAATCTAATGAATCTCAAAGACCGCGCGTCGGAAGAGGCCAGCAGTGAAGTCGTGTTGTTTCTGGAATATTCAAAAAACCATGAAACCGAAGTGCCCGATCCTTATTACGGTGGCGTATCCGGGTTTGAACGGGTGCTGGACCTCGTTGAAGAAGCGTCGCGCGGATTGCTTGAGCATATCCGCAGCCGTTAGATACTGATTTTATTCGCCCATGAGATGGGCTCCCACTGGTTGCTACAAAGATCGATAGCAACTGCAGGAGCTCACCTTGTGAGCGAACAAAGTTAGGCCTCAGGCGATTTGTCGTCCGACTTCGGCACTGGCTGAGGTGCCGGCGCATCCGCTTCCCACGGCAGCAGTCGTCCCTTTGGCGCCTCCGGCTTCGATTCTTCCTTCGCTTTCGTTTCGACAGGTTTTGCAGGAGCCGGAGCAGATTCTTCTTTATGCTCTTTCGCTTCCGGCTTCGATTCTTCCTTCGCTTTCGTTTCGACAGGTTTTGCAGGAGCCGGAGCAGATTCTTCTTTATGCTCTTTCGCTTCCGGTTTTGATTCTGCCTTCGCTTTCTTCTCAACTGGCTTGGAGGTTCTCGGCCTGGCTCGTCTTGGCGCTTTCTTTTCGGCCGGTTTTGATTCTGTTTTTGCGGCCTCGGCTTCTTTCTCTTCCGCCGGTTTTGATTCCGTCTTTTTCGGTTTCTCGGCAGATTTGCTTTCAGCCACAGGCTTCTCAGCACTCGCTTGGCTCGGCTTGTTCGGTTTCTCGTCCGCCTTCAGTGTTCGCAAAGCAGGCTGAGTATCATCGTGTTTCGAACTAGTGTCCGTGCTCTCACTTGCCTTCTTTGAAGCGGCAGGTCGGGGCTCTTTTTTCTGCTCCGGTGCGCTTTCTGGCTTCTGAGTCGTCTGCTCAGCAGCAGCATTCTGCTCTGCAGGCTTCGCCGCTTCCGGATTCTCATTGGGTCGACGACGTCGACGACCACCGCGGCTGCGCCGCTTGCTGCTTGTCTTGCGAGATTCGTCGCCCGTCTGTTGCTTGCGCTCCTGACCGCCTTGCGCATCGGTAGCCTTGTTCTCGGAAGTTTTCGCTGCAGGCTTTTTGGTCCGTTTTTTCGGAGACTGCTTTTTCCGGTTCGTACTTCTCTCATCGCCGGAACGTTGTGTAGTCTTGCGCTGTCCACCGCGGCGGCGACTGTCATTCCTGCTACCGCTGCGCTGCTGGCCGCCACGTTTCTTGCTGGCTCTCTTTGGTTCGGGTTCGCCAGCGAATAAACGTTTGATTTTTTCCCACAAGGTCGGACCGGTTTTGACCACCGCAGGTTTTTTTCTGGCCGGTGCCGGTGTTGGCGGTACCACGGTTGCAATGGCGGCAACTTCTGCTGCTTTCTTGCTCGAAATCACCTCTGGAATGATTTGCTCTTCCTCGGCGTCCATCAGTGCAAAACTCGTTCCTGTATTTTCGGGCAAGTCGACCTGGTCATCACGAACCCGGCGAATCTGGTAGTGCGGGGTCTCAAGCAAGGAATTCGCGACCAGTATTACCTGGGTGTCATGTCTCGATTCGAGGTTTTGTACCCAGTCACGTTTTTCATTCAGGAGATACGTTGCCACTTCGACCGGCAGTTGCGCTATGACCATCGCAGTCCGTTCTTTTCGTGCTTCCTCACCAATGATCCGGAGTATCGCTAGTGCAAGAGATTCGACGCTTCGAATATTTCCGATGCCAGAACAACGCGGGCAGGTCAGGTAGCTGGATTCGCCCAGTGAAGGTCGAAGTCGCTGGCGGGACATTTCCAGCAAGCCAAATCGTGAAATCTTGCCAATTTGCACACGAGCCCTGTCCTGGCGTACTGATTCACGCAGTCGGTTTTCAACTTCGCGCTGATTCTTCTGCGGGCCCATGTCGATAAAATCGATAACGACCAGGCCGCCCAGATCGCGAAGGCGAAGCTGGCGACCGATCTCATCTGCGGCTTCAACGTTGGTATTCAGTGCAGTCGCTTCAATATCGCCGCCTTTGGTCGCACGGGCAGAGTTGATATCGATGGACACCAGCGCCTCCGTGTGATCAATGACCAAGGTGCCGCCCGAGGGCAGCTGCACAGAGTGAGCAAACGCGGACTCGATTTGCGTCTCGATCTGATAGCGCGTGAACAGCGGCACCGGATCTGTGTAATGTTTCAGTTTCCGCAGGTTGTGCGGCATGACCTGTTCGACGAATTCGGAAGCTTCTTTGTAAGTGGCCTCATCGTCAATGAGGATTTCACCCACATCGTTGCTCAGGTAATCACGTAACGCCCTGACTACGGAATTGCTTTCGCGGTAGATAAGAAACGGCGAGGGCCGGTCAACCACCACTTTAAGGATGGCTCTCCAGACGGCGAGCAGGTTATCCAGATCCCATTCCAGTTCTTCCGCGCCGCGATCGATGCCGGCGGTGCGCAAAATGACGGACATTCCGTCGGGAATCGCTACGTCGCGCAAAGACTTGCGGGCGAGATCACGGTCTTCGCCGACAATTCGTCGCGAGACGCCGCCTGAGCGGGACTTGTTGGGTTTCAGAACGATGAACCGGCCGGCCAGGCTGACAAACGTGGTCAGTGCCGCACCTTTGTTGCCGCGTTCTTCCTTGTCGATCTGGACAACGATGTCCTGACCTTCTTTCAGTACATCCTTGATATTGACTTTTTTGCCAGACTCAATTTCCTTGAGGAAATATTCGCTGGAGATTTCCTTGAGAGGCAGGAAGCCGTGGCGATCGGCGCCATAATTGACAAAGGCAGCTTCGAGGCTTGGCTCGACGCGGGTTATTTTTCCTTTGTATATGTTGGCTTTTTTTCGTTCGCTGGCCGGTAACTCAATGTTGAGATCGTAAAGACGCTGGCCATCGACCATCGCCATGCGCAACTCTTCTTCCTGAGTCGCATTGATTAGCATTCTTTTCATAGTGCCCTACTTGATAAATGTTGCCAGGCAACTGGCTAGGCTGGCGCTGATTGGCCAAAAGGGCGACGCAGGGGAACAGGCATCGGGGTGCGTGGCGAAGAGCGCCGTCACCCGGGATTGATGCATTTGGACGGACCAGCCCGGACAAATGTGTCCAGAGCGGGACCAACAGAAAACTGATCATTTATACCCTGCGGCGTTGCCGCTTTGGCGCTCGCCGGAATTCCATGCTTGCTGCCGTGGATCCGGTCTCTTTCATGAGACCGGAAATGAATTAAATATTTGCCGGAAAACTGGAAGGAATTATTTCGAATTGCTTCACCGGATCCGGCGAGTGTCGTCTGTGAGGTGGGAAAATATCGTCCCAAGTACCTCACGGGGAGGTAATATAGCACAGCTTCGCCGTTCAGCAACAAGAACTGCGTTGACATAAGCGCATACACTCCACCCCCAAGTCATTGTCCTGCCAAAAGTTTCCCTTTATGAATGAGAATCCCGCCCAGTCAGACACCCTGAACCGTCGTCCGGTACGTAAGGTCCGTATCGACGAGGAACAGGCTGGCCAGCGAATCGACAACTTCCTGAGAAAGGAATTACCCGGCGTGCCCAAGAGCCGTGTATACCGGATCCTGAGGAAAGGCGAGGTCCGGGTTAATGGCGGTCGTGTCCGGGCTGAATACAAGTTGCAGCAGGGGGATGAAGTGCGAGTCCCGCCAGCACGCGTACGGCCCGAGGGTGCTCCTCCGGCGCCTGGTGCCGCTCGCAACCTGGCAGACAGGGTCCTGTACGAAGACAAGGCACTTCTGGTCATCGACAAGCCGAGTGGCACGGCCGTGCACGGTGGCAGCGGCATCAGTCACGGTGTGATCGAAATGATACGAGCAGCGCGCCCGGAACTCAGGGATTTGTCGCTGGTTCACCGGCTGGATAAGGAGACGTCGGGCTGCCTGGTACTGGCAAAACGGCGCAGTATGCTGCGGACATTGCATGAAAAATTTCGTGCAGGAATTGTAGAAAAGAACTATCTGGCGCTGGGGGTCGGCGACTGGCAATTCGGCGATTACACCGTGGACGCGCCATTACTGGTCACGCACCGAAAAGGCGGTGAACGTCATGTCGTGATCCGGAAAGACGGTAAACCGGCACAGACGCGCATTAAGCTGTCGCGGACCTACGGGAAGTTCAGCTTGCTGCAATGCCGGCCGTTAACCGGGCGTACGCACCAGATTCGTGTGCACCTGCAAAGCATCGAGCATCCGATCGCGGGTGATGACCGCTATGGCGATCGGGACATCAATGCGCGCGTCGCGAAACATGGTCTCAAACGAATGTTCCTGCACGCCCAGTCCATCGCGTTTCCGGACGAGCATGGCAATGAGCTGCATTTCACATCACCGCTAGCGGATGATCTGCAGCGTTTCCTTGATAAGGGGATTGGTCGGTTCCGGCGGGATTGAGTGGCGGGGACCATTCGCTCATGAGATGAGCTCCCACAGGTCACTCCCAATATTGCAGTGACCTGTAGGAGCTCATCTCATGAGCGAATAAACCTGCTGCCCGACCTAAGCCTGCAGGCAACCGAGCTCCATCAGCGTCGCTGCAAGCCAGATCATCGGCAAACCAATTAACGCGGTCGGGTCGTCGGTGCTGACAGACTCGAACAGGACAAAACCGGCGCCCTCGATCTTGAAACTTCCCGCACAGTCATAAGGCTCATCATGTCTCAAATAAGTCTCGGCAAGCCGTCGGTCGAAATTTCGAAACCGAACTTCAGTCCGATCAACATGTTCGTAGCGATGGAGGCCAATCGGGTCGAGTACACAAACCGCTGTCAGGAATGTGACCAATTTTCCGGACGCGGCCAGCAACTGATCAATCGCTTTTTGATGATTGCCCGGCTTGCCGAGTACGACGCCATCCAGCACGGCGAGTTGATCAGCACCGATGATGATTGAATCGTGATACGCACTCGCTACTTTTTCCGCTTTTTTGCGCGCGAGGATACTGACCAACTTCTCAGGATCAGCGGATTCCTCCGCGGATTCATCCAGTCCGGGCGTTACAGCCTGATACTCTGTCAGAAAGCGATCCAGCAGACCCCGTCGGTATTGCGACGAGGAGGCCAGGATAATGGGCGGTGACGATGGATTTTGCATATGGAATCAATATGTTGGAGCTATCGAGTCAGTTTAATGACTTTGCGGCTGGAAGGAAGCTATTTGTACGGTAGATGGTCCATGCCGGGGCGATTTCGCGGCGTAACGATAAGTCTTTGACAGGGCAGGTTTTCCTCCTTATCATGCGCGCGCCATGGTGAATCTGATGCTAGAACTTGAGCCGCCGGAAGAATTGGCAAGCCGTGGTCAAGCTATTGAAACAACTAATAAAATTAGTGATTTCAATCGATTGAGCGAAATTATCGCTGCGGACTTGTCCGGACTTCCGGATACCAGGAATCCGCAACAATGGCGGCAGAATCCGGTAAATATTACACTGCGTTTCGGCTGGATCGAGGCGCGGCCGGGCATTCCCTCTGTTGAGGGCAGCGTGTCGACGGTGGTCAATTTGCTCTGCCAGCGGTGTCTGGACCCGCTTGAACTGCAACTGGACGTGGAATTGCATTTGCTTTTGCCGCAGACGGGTGTGTCGCCAGCCGGGTATGAAGGATACGAGATCTGGGAGTTTGACGAGAACGACGTCCGACCTGCAGATCTTGTTGAAGAAGCGTTGATCATGGCATTGCCGTTTTCCGCGTTGCATAAATCGTCAGATAGCTGCAAGCAATTGTCTGAAGACAGGCAGCCGGACGAGAGCAGGAAAACAAGGCCGTTTGAGGATCTGAAGTCCCTGATGACCGAGGCAGATGAGCAAGATTAACAACGAATTTGATGATGATCGGATTGATCATCGTTTGTGGAGATAAGTATGGCTGTTCAAAAAAGTCGCAAAACACCCTCGCGACGCGGTATGCGCCGATCGCACGACAAACTTAAAGGTCCGTCTCTGTCAGTGGATCCAACCACGGGTGAATCACACCTTCGTCATCGCGTAACGCCGGACGGCTTTTATCGCGGTACACAGGTGATCGCCCAGCCCGAAGAGATAGAAGAAGATTAAGCGTTCTCGTTGACTGCCGGGCCTGTAGCTTAATTGCTGCCCGACAGAGTCAATCGTGGCAACACATTCTGTCATTTCAATCGATGCAATGAGCGGCGACCTCGGTGCCGAGGTTGTTGTGCGCGCGGCAAAAGCTTCGCTCGATGTACATCCGAATCTTGAACTCATTCTCGTCGGCGATGAAACCGAGTTAAGTGGTCTCACCACAAAGATTGTTGGCACAGATCGCCGGCTGACCATCCAGGCAACCACCGAGATTGTCGGTATGTCAGAAAGCGCGGCCGACGCGCTGCGCAAGAAAAAAGACTCGTCGATGCGCGTAGCAATCAACCTCGTAAAAGAAGGTAAAGCACAAGCGTGCGTCAGTGCGGGCAACACCGGTGCACTGATGGCTACCGCTAAATTTGTGCTCAAGATGCTGCCCGGAATCGATAGGCCAGCCATCATTGCCGAGCTTCCATCGATCGGTACATCTGTTCACATGCTCGACCTTGGTGCAAATACACTGGTTGGTGCCGAGCAGTTATTCCAGTTCGCGGTAATGGGTTCCATCGTCACCAGCGATATTCGTAGTATCGAAAAGCCGCGGGTAGCGTTACTCAATGTGGGCGTCGAGGCGACGAAGGGTCACGATACCATCCGCGAGGCGGCAGAAGTCATCAAGCAAAGCAGTCTTAATTACGTCGGCTTTATAGAGGGTAATGAAATATTCTCGGGCAAAGCGGATGTCGTGGTGGCCGACGGATTCACAGGAAACGTTGCGCTCAAAGCCATGGAAGGGGCGGTTGGACTTGCCTCTCACTACTTGCGCCAGGCGTTTACCCGAAATGTCTTTGCTAAATTGCAGGCCATTTTGGCCGGTTCTGTTCTCAGAAATCTCGCTTTGCAAATGGACTCACGCAACTATAATGGAGCGTCGTTGGTCGGGCTTAATGGTATTGTTATCAAAAGCCACGGCGGTGCCGATGCTTACGCATTTAAGCACGCCATTGAAACGGCGCTTGTAGAAGTGAAGAATCAGGTACCGACGCAAATCCGCAGGTTGTTACAACAGGAAACCGCATGATCTATTCGAGAATCGAAGGTACGGGTCGTTATCTTCCGGAACGTATTCTGACGAATGCTGACTTGGAGAAAATGGTTGATACCACCGATGAATGGATTAAAACCCGAACCGGGGTAGAAAAACGCCATGTCGCCAGCGAAGAAGAGAATACGTCTGACATGTGTGTTGCGGCAGCCAAAAACGCAATGGACGCTGCAGGTATTACGGCAGATGAAATAGACCTGATTGTTGTCGGAACGACAACTCCTGATTTGATTTTCCCAAACGTCGCGACGATCGTACAGGAGCGTCTCGGAATTCATGGGTGCCCGGCATTCAGCATCGAAGCTGCCTGTACCGGGTTCATCTATGCATTAGCCACCACAGACAAATTTATTCGTACTGGCTCGTCAAAGTGCGCCTTGGTTATCGGCGCAGAAATCATCACCCGGTTGGTTGACTGGTCA
>Ga0316187_10002157_pt1 | contig 17172 bp, 12 predicted proteins | sample CroRivburrow1_MG_FD_204927 | JGI IMG/M metagenome (GOLD analysis project Ga0316187, IMG submission 204927) | Coastal sediment microbial communities from Maine, United States - Cross River worm burrow 1 | ecosystem: Environmental > Aquatic > Marine > Coastal > Sediment | place: USA: Maine... | reverse complement strand
AACACCTGTCTCACTAACAACGTGAGACAGAAAATAATCAGGGCGGTTGTTACCTTTCAAGAGTGGATGCCGATAGTTGAAGTTGATCTGATTGCGATAGGCAGGGTTGAAGCTGGATAATTGGGCTGACAGCGGTGATTGTGGATAATCCTGGCTGGTACCACTGTAGTTGAAATTAGCCCCTAACTTACCGCCACTCTCCAAGGGCTTTGCAATGCCGCCCGATATCTGACCAAGCCGAGTCTCTGATGGCTGAAAGCTGCTTGAGGTGGGGGTGGTATCTTCGCTGGTGCCAATACGTGCGGTAACCACCGGATCAAGCATACCTTCCACACGCCGACTTTCTGTTTGTGCAATTCGTCTATCAATGCGGCTAATCTCCAGATCTGGGTGGCTTGCAATTACTGTTTCAATCGCTGCTTTAAGATCCATTTCTTTTGCCATTGCAGGCATGGCTACGACAGCAAACAGCAGGTTGAGGATGGTCATGCTGAAAATTAACGGATTAACTGATAATTCAACCCTCATTTATTCTTTCCTTATGAAACATTACGCACAGAGCCGTGACCACAACAGCAATAAATACCACTACCAGCATATTATGTCTCTTGAGCCTAAACTGTACGAAAAACATCAATAAATACATCACCTAGACAAAAACAAGCGTGAACAATGTGGCAAAACCAAGTCCGAAAATGATGGCAACTGCCATGGTTTCAAACATAGGGTCATACCATAACCATTTTATGCATTGAGGGCTATTTTTCGTCTGGAGCTTATACCGATCAGGTCAGTTCAAGATAAGCCTAACCCGGCTCGATTATGCTTTGTTAATTTGATAGTAGCCTATTCGATCAGCGACAGCTCGAACAGTGTGTGATTCTGCACCAGTTCGCTGGGCAGTTTTTCACCCATCTTGTCGAACCATTCCTTGTGCAACGCCAGCTCTTGCTTCCATGCGTCCGCATCGACCTGGTTCAGTTTATCAAATTCGTCTTTACTGATTTCAACTCCAGACCAGTCGATGTCCTCGAAGCGCGGCATCCAGCCTAGTGAGGTTTTGTCTGCGGGAACGTGGTTTTTGACGCGATCTACTATCCATTTAAGTACGCGCATGTTGTCGCCGAAACCGGGCCACATGAATTCACCCTTCTCGTTCATGCGGAACCAGTTTACGCAAAATATTTTCGGCGTCTGCTCTACCACGTGACCCATCTTCAGCCAATGGTTAAAGTAGTCTCCCATGTGGTAGCCACAGAAAGGTAGCATGGCAAATGGATCGCGGCGCACCACGCCCTGCTCTCCAAAAGCGGCTGCTGTGGTCTCGGAACCGAGTGTGGATGCCATGTAAACACCAAAATTCCAGTTAAGTGCCTCATAGACCAGCGGTACGGTGGTGGCGCGGCGCCCACCAAAGATAAAGGCGGAAATTGGTACACCCTCTGGATTTTCCCAGTTTGCATCTATGGATGGGCACTGATTAGCTGGTGCGGTGAATCGTGCATTGGGGTGAGCCGCCTTACGACCTGACTGTCCGTCAGCAGGTGTCCAGTCCTTGCCATGCCAATCAATCAAATGGGCAGGATTGTCGTCTGTCAGGCCTTCCCACCAGACATCGCCATCATCGGTCAGGGCGACATTGGTGAAGATGACATTTTCCTTGAGTGCCTCCAAGGCATTAAAATTGGTTTTTTCTGAGGTGCCCGGAGCAACACCGAAGAAACCGGCTTCAGGATTGATTGCATAAAACTTCCCATCCTTGCCAGGTTTGATCCAGGCAATGTCATCGCCCACAGTGGTAATTTTCCAGCCATCGAAAGTTTTCGGTGGAACCAGCATGGCGAGGTTTGTTTTTCCACAAGCAGAAGGAAAGGCGGCTGCAACATAGCATTTTTCGCCAGCAGGCGACTCGATACCCAGGATCAGCATGTGTTCAGCCAGCCAACCTTCGTCACGCGCCATAGTCGAAGCGATGCGCAGCGCGAAACATTTTTTTCCAAGCAGTGCGTTACCACCATAGCCGGAGCCATAAGACCATATCTCGCGCGTATCAGGGAAATGCACGATGTACTTGACCATTGGATTGCAAGGCCATTTGACATCCTGCTGTCCCGATTGCAGCGGGGCACCGACACTATGCAGGCAGGGCACGAATACGCCGTCGGTATCCAGCACGTCATACACCGCCCTGCCCATGCGGGTCATGATGCGCATGTTGACCACCACGTAAGGCGAGTCGGTAATCTCGATGCCGATATGCGAGATGGACGAGCCGAGCGGTCCCATACTGAAGGGAATCACATACAGCGTGCGTCCACGCATTGAGCCCTTGAACAAGTCGGTAAGCTTCTTTCGCATGACCCCGGGTTCTTCCCAGTTATTGGTAGGACCAGCATCATCCTGATGCGCGGAACAAATATAAGTGTGATCTTCCACTCGTGCCACATCGGAAGGATCAGAACGAGCCAGGTAAGAATTGGGGCGCTTGTCTTGATTAAGCTTGATGAAGGTGCCGGCAGCTACCATCTCGGCGCACAAACGATCGTATTCCTTCTGCGATCCATCACACCAGACGACATGTTTGGGTTCGGTCAGGGCGACAACTTCCGCAACCCATGCCTTAAGTTTTTCATGCTTGACGTAATCGGGCACTGCGATATCGATACTCATCAATCGAATCTCCACGGCTTGTTATAACACTTATACATAGTTGACGTAATACGATGCAGCAAATGTATAGACGGTAATCTGACATACAAACAAAGCATATAAACTATGGTTATTTTTATTGCCAAGAATTGGGAATTTATAGCCTGTATGACAAAGTCAAATCCACTTTTAATTTATTTGAGTGCCGCATGAGCTGCAGCAAGTCGGGCGATGGGTACGCGCGGTGCAGAACATGAGACATAGCTTAGCCCGATGTTGTGGCAAAATTCGATAGAAGCTGGATGACCGCCATGCTCGCCGCATATACCAATTTTCATTTCCGGTTTGACTTGGCGACCCCAGTTGATGGCCAGTTGCATCAGCTTGCCGATGCCTTCTGTATCCAATACTTCAAATGGGTTGTCCCGCAATATCTTCACTTCGTTGTACATGGGCAGGAACTTGTTCTCGGCATCTTCGCGAGAGAATGAGAAAGCGGCCTGAGTCAGGTCGTTGGTTCCGAAACTGAAGAAATCTGCTTCTTCTGCAAGTTTGTCAGCCCTAAGGCAGGCACGAACGACTTCCAACATGCTACCGAACTTGAAATTCAGCTTCGATCCAACATCAGCCTCGACCTGTAGCTTGATATTTTTTACAAACTTGCTGACCGATTTCAACTCTTCAGCGGTACAGACCTGCGGCACCATGATCTCAGGATAGTTCTTGACACCGCGCTTGGTACATTCAGCCGAAGCCTCCAGAATGGCTCTAATCTGCATGGCGTATATCTCTGGAAAGGTGATACCAAGACGTACACCGCGATGTCCCAACATGGGATTGACCTCATGTAGCGCGCGAACTTTTTTCAGGATGGCTTCTTTTTTCTCAATCGCTGCCTCAATCACAGCGGCATCGGCCAGTTCATGAATCTTGTGTAACTCCGACGAATCGGTGGGAGATAACAATCTTAACGTGTCCAGCAAAATATCTACACCTCGTGCCGTGCTGCGTAGATTTCGCAAATGTTCCAATTCAGATACCAGTTGCGGTTCGGAAGGCAGAAACTCATGGATGGGCGGATCAAGCAGGCGGATGGTCACCGGATAGGGCGACATCACTTCGAACAAAGCCTGAAAATCGCTACGCTGGATCGGCAGCAGTTTATCCAGTGCTTCCTGACGTTGCTCCAAAGTGTCAGCAACTATCATTTCAAGTACGATAGGCAACCGGTCAGTAGCGTTGAACATTCGTTCGGTGCGACATAGGCCGATGCCTTTCGCGCCGTAGCTCAAAGCACGTTTCGCATCTTGAGAGCTATCCGCATTGGCCATAACTTTTAGTGTGGCTGACTTGTCTGCCCAGGAAAGCAAGGTCTTCAGGTCATCTGAGAATTCGGCTTCCACAGTAGGCACTACACCCAGATATATATTGCCGGTAGTGCCGTCTATAGTAATCAAGTCACCTTCCTTGATTACGGCATCACCAATGGTCGCCTTGCGTGCATTGGTATCAACATGAATACCCTCGGCACCGGCGACGCATGGCTTGCCCATGCCTCGCGCTACCACTGCGGCGTGTGAAGTTTTACCACCACGACTGGTCAGAATGCCCTGTGCTGCGAAGAAGCCATGGATGTCTTCCGGCTTGGTTTCCTCGCGTACCAGTATGACGAGTTGCCCATTACGCCCCATCTGCTCGGCGCGATCCGCATCGAACACGGCGCGCCCACAGGCTGCACCGGGCGAAGCGGACAATCCCTGCGCCAAGGCTGAAGCCTTATGTTTCGGATCGAGTCGTGGGAATAACATCTGTTGCAATATCTCAGGATCGATGCGCAGCAGCGCCTGTTCCTTGCCAATCAGTCCTCTCTCGGACATTTCCACAGAGGTTCGTACCATGGCATGAGCGTTCATCTTGCCATTACGTGTCTGCAAGCAATAGAGTGTTCCTCGCTCAATGGTAAATTCAAAGTCCTGTACTTCGCAATAATGTTTTTCCAGCTTGTCGCGTAGCTCAAGCAGTTGTCTGTATAAGTCGGGCATCTCTTCTTTCATACGCGCGATCGGCTTTGGTGTACGTATGCCTGCCACCACGTCTTCGCCCTGAGCATTAACCAGATATTCGCCGAACATCTGGTTCTCGCCCGTTGCCGGATTTCTCGTAAAGCCCACTCCGGTCGCAGAATCAAAGCCGCGGTTGCCGAACACCATGGTGCATACGTTGACCGCCGTGCCATTGGCCATTTTGGGTGTGATGCGAAATTCGCGCCGGTAGTCCACCGCGCGCTTGCCCATCCAGGAATTGAACACCGCATCAATAGCAATCTCGAGCTGCTCGAACGGGTCTTGAGGAAACGGTTTTCCAGTATGTCCTTGAACAGCGTCAAGGAAAATGCCAGTGATCTCGCGCAGGTTTTCGGCCGACAGCGCTATGTCCTCCTTGGCACCTTCGCGATGTTTGACTATCTCAAAGGGGTCATCGAATAACTCATCCGGCATGTCCAGAGCAACTTTGCCGAAGAGTTGCACAAAACGACGGTAGGCATCATAGGCAAAGCGCTCATCGCCAGTCTGCTTGATAATGCCTTGCAGCGTGTCACTATTAAGTCCCAGATTGAGAATGGTGTCCATCATGCCGGGCATCGAAATGGCCGAACCGGAGCGCACCGACACCAGTAGAGGATTGTTCAAATCGCCAAAGCCCTTGCCAGTTGCCTGCTCCAGTTGTGCCATATGCTGCTTTACTTCCTGCATCAAGTTGGCAGGAAATCGATGTTCGGCACCCAAATAGTCCAGGCATGCTTCGGTCGTTATAGTGAAGCCAGGCGGTACGTTCAATCCTATCTGCGTCATCTCGCAGAGATTGGCTCCTTTTCCACCCAGAAGGGTTTTGTTCTTTCCATCGCCTTCTGTAAAGGCGTAAACGAATTTACTTTTGTCCATGATGCACTCTCCGAATCAGTCATAGAAGCAACGCTTTTTAATTCCCATCATCTCTCTATTGAAATCATGCTGCAGATTTTTTATTTCCTAAGTCGGAATCACGATTTATTAGAAATACTAAATATCTTTTTTATGAGGGGGAGGAAGATACATAAACCTTCATATTATATGTCTGCACTTCCTCCAATACGATACTGACTGGTGATGTGGTCGATATCAAAATAACAGCACAGAAAACAATACTCGCAAGTATGCTATTTCACGAGATCAAGCTTCAGGTGTACTATCCCAGTGTCTAACCAAATTGGGGTACCGGCACTTGTTACAGCGTTGTCCTGCCGCCCTGCCAAATTGTCCCCGAACTGACTTGCATCAAGCCGAGGTAGCTGATGAGTTTCATGATGTTCTCCCAAACAACTTATTGCTTTTATATAAAAACAAATATAACTTCTTACGTGGACATGGTACGCCCTATAATTTGTATGGACAATACATGGATGTTGCTAGCCCGATCCTGTCACAAAGCTGCATTTGAATATTTTGCTCAAGATTGTGTCATGGCTAGATCTGAAATGCGGTTATTCAGATTGTTTTGTATTGATTCTGAAGTTTGCAAGCATTACATAATGACTATTATTAATGACTCTGGCAGCTGCCAGCTCGCCCTGTTAATCCGCAGGCTCCAGGCTCAAGCAATATCCTTAAACAAAAAACCCATATGTATTCAGGGGAGCGTCTGGAGTTTATATCGATCGTGAGATAGTCGATATCAAACGCTCGACCTCACATCCTAGTTGTCGATGATTTATTTAAGCTTTGCTCATCCAGACTGAAAACCGTTTGCCCTAATAGGAAAAATGAGTTTGATTGTTAACCTAAGGGCAAACTTTCATCGGTCGATCTTGGGTAAGCTATCTATAACTACAATCGATACTTATTATTCGATTCTGGATAGAATAAACATTCGGTCAGTTTTGAGATTGCCCTTATGTATAATGAACATATATAAAAAGACAATGTCGTCTCGAGGCTTTAAGTACCAATGAAATTTCACCTGCCGGAAGAAGAGCTGGTAGTAGAATGGAAGCGTCGGCTCGTGTTTTGGAGCGGTGCGGTCTGCGTAGGTCTGGTCGCAATCATTTTTGCAATTGCTGCTGAGCAGGCGAACACTCAGTTCCACAAACTGCTCACCATTTCTCACTTCCTTCCATTGTTGGTCACCCCTTTGGGGTTTGCCATGATCGTCTTTATCACCCAGAAGTACTTCCCAGGTTCTCAGGGTAGCGGCATCCCACAAACTATTGCATCGCTTGACCCAAAAGAAAGTAAGGGCATCCGCGAACAGGTACTTTCATTGCGCGTGGCATCAGGAAAATTAGTGCTCACTATCATAGGATTTTTCTTTGGAGCCTCAGTAGGCAGAGAAGGCCCTACTGTGCAGATTGGTGCAGCCATCATGCACAAACTGGGAGGTATTGCTCGCTTCCCAAAACATGATTTGGAAAAGGGCCTGATTCTTGCTGGTGCTGCTGCCGGAGTTGCTGCCGCTTTCAATACACCGCTAGCCGGTATCGTGTTCGCTATTGAGGAGTTGAGCAGGTCGTTTGAAGAGCACAATAGTACGACCATCCTCATGACAGTGATAATCGCCGGAATTGTGTCGCTTGCTTTGCTCGGTAATTATTCTTATTTTGGCCATACTTCGATATCACTCCATTTTGGCAATGTATGGGAAGTGGTTGTGGTTTGCGGCATTCTGGGCGGCCTGTTAGGCGGTGTATTCAGTAGGATTCTAATTGAGATTAACAAAGGTCTTTGGGGGCACATAGGTGTTTGGATTAGGACAAAACCAATAGCATTTGCTGCTTTATGTGGCTTTGTGTTGGCGCTAATAGGTTTGGCTTCGGGAGACAGCATTTATGGAAGTGGCTATAGCCAAGCCAAATCGTTGATTGATGGCAATACGTATTTACCGGAAAGTTATGGTTTTTTTAAAATGCTAGCCACCATCGTTTCCTATATAAGCGGGATACCCGGGGGAGTCATGGCACCCACACTTTCTGCAGGAGCGGGATTTGGAGCCAATATTGCCCACTTCTTTTCTTCCGTTCCGGTAGGAGCAACAATCATTCTTGGGATGGTTGCCTACTTTTCAGGCGTCACTCAGGCTCCGATAACAGCCTTTGTCATTGTAATGGAGATGATAGATAGCCACGAAATGTTACTGCCACTGATGGCGACTGCATTTATTGCCAAAATCTGCTCTCGCCTGATTTGCCCTACCTCTCTGTTCCACACGATGGCAATAAACTTCATCAATAAGACGGAACCTCACGAAAAGAGCAAGCCCTCTCAACCTGAAACCTGATATGACTCTTGGCTAATTAGGATGAATAATTTTCTTTAGTGGCGATATTTTTTGGCACACCGATACATCCAGGATGGTTTCTCTGCAAGAATCGTATGACGAGACCTTTCTCACCACACACTTCTGCCACTCCCAACATTTGAATTTTTTCTGGAATTGATGATATGTTCTTATGTAGTTTTTTCACTGTTGTTTTGTTCTACCTGGTAGATGAACGAAGTATCTTGGTGCAGAAACACTACAGATTAATGGTTTCATCTTAACAAAAATTGCAATTCAACTTATTTTCAAATATCGACAAGTAAACCCCTCAATTCAGCCGAAAAATTTATCTGTATTGCTACCACCTTACCAAGGGTAACTTTTTTGCATTTTTTAGGTAACTATAATAAAGTCCATTGTTCCATATAAATCGATCAGGGAATGTGTCCACAGCAATACGTGAAGTTATCTCGACTCAGTATTGGTTTATATCTTAAACATTGTCCGAAAAAGGATCAAAAAATGATGTTATTCCAATCCCGCATTCTGATTGTCAGCGCTGTATCTTTGATAACGCTGTCTGCGTGCAGCCCCACCGACAGCCTAAAAGCTGCTGACATTGCAGCCACCGTTAACGGTATCGCCATCAGCGAAAGCCGTGTGGATATGTTGGTCAAGCAAGGCGTTGCAGAAGGGCAACCCGATACGTCTGATTTGCGCAAAGAAATTATCGATCAATTGTCGATGCAATTACTCATCTCCCAGGAAGCTATCAAAAAAGGCATCAACAAGAATCCTGAAATATCGGAACAGCTGGATTTGGCTAGACAAACCATATTAGCCAATGCATTCGTTCAGGATTATCTAAAGAATAATCCCATCAGTGATGATATGGTGAAAGATGAGTATGAAAAAATCAAAGGCCAGATGAGTGGTAAAGAATACAAGGCCCGCCATATTCTGGTAGAAAATGAGGCTGAAGCCAAAGAGATCATTGCCAAGTTGAGGAAAGATCCGAATGGTTTTGAATCCTTGGCAAAGGAAAGGTCAAAAGACTTCGGATCCAAAGTGAACGGCGGCGATCTGGGCTGGTTCGATCCTCGTGCTATGGTGCCAGAATTCGGTTCGGCGGTAGAAAGTTTGGCCAAAGGAGATTTCAGCGAGGAGCCCGTTAGAACGAATTTTGGTTTCCATGTCATCTTGCTGGAAGACTCCCGTGCAAAAGTCATTCCACCATTGGATCAAGTCAAGTCTAGCCTGCAGCAACAGCTACAACAGCAAAATATGAAAAAGCTGCTTGCAGACCTAAAAACAAAAGCGAAGATTGAGATCACCCAGGAAGCCACCCCTGAAATTTTACCGGTCAAAGAAAGCTCGCCCGAAGAAAACCAATCCGACGAACAGAGCAAATAAATATTTTCCGGTAACTCTTCGCCCAATATTAAATCGGAGTCACAATAAACTGAACCTCAGATTTGAGCCACATCTCTGGAAACCAAGTTTCCAGTCGGCAATACTGGCTTCAATTTTTGAGTCGATATCCGGTTTTAAATATCCACCACACGAGTGCGATACAGAGAGTCAGGAAAGTGATCATCATGGTCAGACTCAAGTTGACACCCACATCTCCCTCTCCATAGAAGCTCCAACGGAAACCACTGATCATGTAAACCACGGGGTTGAACAGGCTAAATGTACGCCAGCCCGGTGGCAGCATATCAATTGAATAAAAGGCACCTCCCAAAAAGGTGAGCGGTGTAACGATCAGCATCGGGATGAACTGTAATTGCTCAAATCCTTTGGCCCACACACCGATGATAAATCCGAACAGGCTGAAGGTGGTCGCAGTCAACATCAGAAAGGTGAGCATCCATATTGGATGTAGGATTTGTATGGGTACAAAGAAACCTGCTGTCGCCAAAATGATGAATCCAAGGATAATGGATTTACTGGCTGCTGCACCCACATAGGCAAGTACGATTTCAAAAGCTGATAGTGGCGCAGAGAGTATCTCGTATATGGTGCCGGTGAACTTGGGGAAGTAGATGCCGAACGATGCATTGGTCAGGCTCGTTGTAAACAAGGAGAGCATAATCAAACCGGGGACGATAAATGCACCGTAAGGCACACCGTCCACTTCGCTCATACGTGAACCGATGGCCGCACCAAACACGATGAAATACAGCGAGGTGGTGATTACCGGTGTAGCTATGCTTTGCCAGAAAGTGCGTCGGGCACGTGCCATCTCGAATTTGTACAGAGCCCAAACGCCATGCCGATTAAACCCCATGGGTTTTCTATTTTCAATAGTGCTCATTTACGCTCCGTAACCAGACTGACAAAAATTTCTTCCAGCGAGCTTTGATGAGTGTGCAAGTCCTTATAGCTAATTCCCAGTTCGTCCAAGCGTCTTAATAATTGTGGAATGCCAGTTTCTTCTTCATTGGTATCAAAGTTGTATTCCAACTCATGCCCCTCTGCATTAAGACTCAGGTTCCAGTCGTTTAGCTTAGTTGGTAACCTGTCTAGCTGTTCCTGCAGATTCAAGGTCAAACGTTTCTTACCGAGTTTTTTCATCAACGCCGGTTTTTCTTCTACCAGAATTAATTCCCCTTGTTGAATCACTCCGATTCGATCAGCCATTTCCTCTGCTTCGTCGATGTAATGTGTCGTTAAAATAATGGTTACACCGCTTTCACGCAGACCATTGACGAGAGCCCACATATCGCGCCGAAGTTCTACGTCGACGCCGGCTGTGGGTTCGTCCAGAAACAGTATTTGTGGTTCATGTGAAAGTGCCTTGGCGATCATCACTCGCCGTTTCATGCCGCCTGACAAAGTCATAATCTGGTTCTTGCGTTTGTCCCACAGGCTTAGATCACGCAGAACTTTTTCGATATAAGCAGGGTTCGGTGCTAGACCAAACAGTCCACGGCTAAGGCTCACCGTACTCCATACAGTTTCAAAGGCATCGGTGGTTAACTCCTGTGGCACCAGACCGATAATGGCACGCGTAGCACGGTAATCAGTCTCAATATTATGCCCATCTGCAATCACTTTTCCTTCAGATGCATTGACGATGCCACAGATAATACTGATTAGCGTCGTTTTACCGGCACCATTTGGCCCAAGCAATGCAAATATTTCACCTTTCTTGATCTCAAGGCTGAGATTCTTGAGTGCCTGAAAGCCGCCTGAGTAAGTCTTCGAGAGATTGGATATGGATATGACCGGTGACATGAATAGTTTATCTATACATTCGTTAGAGAATTTTTATATCATACGTCAGTACCCCATCACTCTTTAGCATATATATAGCAATGGTATTTTCCATACTGACATGGGTACAGGAATCAAAGCTTCACAGTGTCCTACTTATGAAAGCCTGAATAATTAATCAGGCAAGTTGCATTGCTAGCTCACTTTTCTTTTTCAACGGCAACTCCATCTGAATCGTGGCTGCCAACTTCTGTCTTAACGCCAAAATCATTCATTTTGGCATTTCTGACTTGGCTCCGCAAAAACAATATTGCAAACAACACAACTATCAGAAAAGTAATAGCGATTAGCAGCGTAACCATAATTATGGTGCTCATTTTATAACCTGTTAGTTAACTGCTGTCAGTTTAGCACCACTTGCTAAGGGAGCTTTACGATATATGTAAAGAATATCGCGTGCAAATTCCAGATGTATTCAAGATTTGTATCCAAATCGGAATACCCAAAGATTCAGGAGACAAGAAAATACTGCTACAGACCCAAAAACCGCTATGCTATCTCTGTGCCAGCGGTGTAGATACTGTTGATTCCTCTTCCTGATGGGACTTTATTGAAGACTGAATTTGATTCGACTTTATAGCATATACATTACATCACCCCAACATCTTGAGTAATCAAAGTAAATCAGATAAAGAAGATAAATACAGATCAAACTAATGCACAATTCAAACTGTGCGACATTGTGTATTTACAGATAATTTCACCAACTTTTTCCTGGACATTACTCATTTACTTGCAATACCCACCCACATCCACGCTTGACCTGTGACACCTCTGATTCTGGAGGCTTAAAATCATATAAACAAGTGTCAAGAACCACTTTTAGTGACTTGCTATCAACCTTGATATGTTGAATCAAAAGCTCATTCAAAGAATCGATGTAAACTTTTCTCTCAAGCTTGGAGAATTTTCCGTTTTGACTAATTATCTTATCTGTTATCACCCGGAAATTATTCAATAATGCCTGATGCGCCAGTCTATGCTTGGTAAAATCAAAATTTACTGCTTGAGCAAAATTTTCCTCTACCCAAAAGTATTCTTGCAAACAATCAGCTAGCATTTTGACTGCTACAGATAGAGCTACAATGTGGTTTACTAAAATTAACTGGCTAATATCGTTAACTATGGCACTTATTTTTTGATGTTCGGAATCTATGGTTCTGTTTCCAACGCTAAGTGATTTAAAATTTCCTGAAAACTGCATACCGCTCCCCTGAAAAGAAATTTTGGCATATTTGTTAAGCTGACTCTATACTTCAATATAGGTGAATGGCAATCGGCCATTAGTATTAATACGTTATGCATCTAGTATTAATACTTTTGTTAGCCTTCAAAGCTATAGCGCACCTCGCACCAGATGTGCTAGATTTCAGTGACAATATAAACGGGGCTAGTGTAATGAAGATTATTGTTGCTGACGACCATGCCTTGTTTCGAGAAGGCATCAGGCATTTACTGCTGAGGCTGGATGATGATGTTTCCGTATTAGAAGCAGATTGCCACTCTGCAGCATTGCAATTATTGAAAGATAATCCTGACGCAAATCTCGCCCTCATTGATTATCACATGCCGGGCAGGGATGATATATATGGTCTAACTGAAGTGCTCGACCACGCCCAGACGATTCCAGTGGTTGTTCTTTCTGGATCTGAGAATATTGATGAAATACATAATGTTATAAATGCAGGAGTAATGGGATTTATTCCCAAGCATGAACATGCCGAAGTAATACTCTGCGCGTTGCGTCTTGTGTTGAGTGGCGGTGTCTACGTACCTCCACTATATCTGTCGTCCACAAAAACTGATCGCCCAATCCAGAATAGGCTGACACCACGGCAGATTGAAGTACTTCAGCAACTGTATAATGGGTACTCCAATAAAGAGATTGGCAAGCTAATGAATTTGTCAGAGGCAACCATCAAATGTCATGCCTCTGCAATATTTCGTGAGCTCAATGTGGAAAATCGCCTTCAGGCCGCATCCACGGCAAAGATGCTAGGCCTGGTAGACCTAACTTCACGCCATCCTGACTAGCTTATGCGTCGGCTAACTGAGCGAAGGAAAGCCCTCAACTTGGCCGAATTAACCGGTTTATGCATAAATGCATATCCGCTGGATTGGGCCTCCCGCAATCGTTCTGGTGCAGTATCTCCGGTAACAATCAAGGATGGTATTTCCCTACCCCATAGTTGCTGAATACCCTTTATAGCCTCAATACCGGTTTGTTCATTTGCCAGTCGGTAATCCGCAATGATTACATCTGGTGGGCGATTGGTCGCCTGCAATGCTTCCGATAGTGAGTCAACTACGATCACCTCGTGCCCCCATGTATTAAGTAGCCCAGTCATAGCTGTCCGCACGGAGGGCTCATCGTCAATGACCAATACCAGCATGGCTGGCTCATTTTCCATAAATTGCATAACTAACGAATCGTTATCGGCAATCATCGATGCATCCCCCAAGGGAATATCCAACCGAAAGACGGAACCTAATCCAATCGTTGATTGCACGGATATGGTGCTTTTCAACAATCCGCTTAATCGTCTGACTATAGCCAATCCCAGACCCAATCCTTTGGTACGATCCCTTTCAGGATTATTAAGTTGCAAGAATTCCTGAAAGATATGCACCTTATCATCGTCAGAAATACCCACGCCGGTATCACGCACTTCAATACAAACCTTCGATCCATCAATCAACCATGCCACCTTTACTTCACCACTCTGTGTATAACGTATCGCATTGCCAATTAAATTACGCAACATGGTCTCAAGCAAAATCTGGTCTGAATAGATCACAACATCCGCTCCGTCAAGCTGCATATTTAGTCCCTTACGCCGAGCTTGTGCTTTGAATTCTGTAAATAGCTTATCCATCAAGCCCATTATCCAGAAGTGTTGGAATTTCGGTTGGATAATTCCGGCATCCAGCCTAGAAATATCCAGTAGCGCATTAAAAAGCTCTTCCAAAGAACTCACACTTTGATTAATATTTTCAATCAGCAAACGCTCTTCTGGAGACTTAATGCGTTCATTCAGTGCTGATGCAAATAGCCCTAGCGCATGCAATGGTTGCCGTAAATCGTGACTTGCTGCAGCAAGGAATTTTGACTTGGCAAGATTAGCACGCTCTGCCTTTTCCTTGCTGTTACGGATATCCAGAGTCGCTTCATCTATACGTTGTTGAAGTATCACATGCTCATGTTGCAACTGTTCGGCCATGTAATTTATCCCATTCGACAAGACGTCAAGCTCACTTATATGGGAAGAGGAAACATTACGCGCTTCTAGGTTTCCCTTGGCGATCTTCTGTATCACATTGCTCAATATAGCAACCGGGTTGGTAATACTTTTGCTAACCAGATAAACAATGTAACTAATTATCGTCAAAAATATTGTTGTTGTGATTAATGTGTACCAGAGTATCTCCGATTTCAAATTTTCAGTATTCACAAGGCTCATTTCAATAATAACTGCACCTATTACCTTGACTGCAGGCTCAACTTCAAACTCATCCAGCAATACAGTTTCAGGAATAATAGCCTGAGATATCAGAATACTTCTATTGCCGTGGCGATTAACCTCAGGCAGCTTGCCAACCATTGTATATTGCTTATCGGCAAGCTCCTTCTTAAGCGAATTTAATGAATTTCCTGCTTCTGCCAATATTTTCGAGGTTGAATTAAAAACTAAAACTCCACTAACATCCGACTCCTGAGAAATATTCTTAGCAATATTTTCCAGAAATAACAGGTTGTTGGACATTACGCCGTATTCGCTGCTTTCTTCGAACTGATGAGCGATAAGTTTCCCGCGCTCAACAATGTGAAGATCAAGCTGTGCAAAGTAATTATGTATAAAAAATATCTCCAGAAAAGCCGTAATAACAATCAAGGGAATGAGTGTGATACAGGTGATATATTGACGAACTCCGATACGCTTCATGGGATACTCCGATCTACACTACTCATGATGCTACGAACAATTTCTGGCGAAGGTAATTGAATATCCAGCGACCTGGCAACTTCAGGATTAAGGGAAATAGTAAAATCATGAGAATATTCAGGCTTGGGTAAATTCCCATTTTGCATAAAGAGATGTATTGCCTCTGCAGCCTGTTCGGATAATTGCTGCTGGGAAGAAAATATCGCCCCTATCGCACCTGCATTGACATACGCTTGCGACAATCCTATGAAAGGAATAGCAGATCGATAGCAGCTCAATAAGATATTACGGATGCTGGTACTGTTGTATATCCTGATGTCAGGCAAGGAAAGTAAAATGTCACTGTTATTCAACACTTCATCCAGAGTGGAAAATAACATGTCCTCTGATGTAACCAGTTTCGCAGTCAGCCTGATGCCACGTTTAGTAACTTGCTTTCTCAAAATAGTCAAATCAGTAAGAGTTTGGGCTGAGTACAATAATCCTATCCTGCTGTATTCAGGAAGAATTGCCCAAATAAAATTTAGCTGCCGCTCCCAAGGCTGATCCAGATATATTGCAGAAATTAACGGTTTTTGATATCGCTTCGTGCTTTGTGCAAGCAGTTTCTCATAACTTTCTTTGGGTATCACCACCATCAGTACTGGCACTTTGGTTTGGCTCACTGCCGACAAGGATGCCTTCATACCCACAGAAATAATCAGGTCTGCCGGTGGTTGATCTGACAGCCTTTCGGGGTGTTCCAGTACAGTGACTTGAACTGATTCAGGCAGGTTTGTTTTTAGGGTATTTGTGAACGATTGGTATGCCGGCAGGTTATAACTCTGTACAACCAACAATCGCAAATTATCAGACCAACACGGAATCGGGTTGAATGTAAATATGCAGCCCAGTATAAGAACAACCGATCTAAATCTGTTGAGGCACATTATTATCAGAGATTAATGGATGCCGTCAGGTACGCGCGTCGATTAAATTCGTTTCTTCTGCGGTAGTCTATGTGTTTATCGGTGATGGGATTTTGGACTACCAGTGCGATTTCGCCCTCTGCGCCATGAGTATTTGCTTTGAATTTTTTCGCCAGCCTCAAATCTATTCTGCGGGTAAATTGCTGGCGGTCATATGCTGGACGATCCATGGGTAAAACTGTCGCTTGCTGGTAATAGCCAATACTTACCGCCGCATTATTGGCGAAACTGGTGGAGTACAGTGCACTAATCATGTATGCCGGCGAGATATTCTCGTAATCCTCACGGTTGCTGTTGATATCCTGATGACTGTAATTAAAGATCAACTGGTTATGTGTCCCCAATTGATGCTTGGTCGTAATTTCCAACCCTTTATGAGTTCCACTAATCATATTTCCAAAATATATTGGCGGAGTCAGAGGAATATCCGTAGTCTCGTAAATACCGTCGTTTAATTTATCATGATGCAGGCGTACATCAATCGAAAATCCCCTGTCTGAAAATATACCAAGATAACCAATTTCACTTGATGTAACCCTTTCCGCACGCAAACCGCCCTTGGATTGGTAAAACACAGCTAGGCCAACGCCCGGAATATCAAAATGATAATAACCACGTTCTTCAAAAACAGAAGGGTTGCGATAAGCACGAGATACGCCAACTCTTAGCGTATTTTGTTTATCGAGGTGATGATTTATCGCCAAACGAGGTGAAACACTTTCTTGACCTAAGCCATTATTTTCCAACATGGCGCCAGCATTTAATATCCATTGAGGACTTATGCGCCACTCATCATGGGCAAATAATGAAGACACATGAAAGTCTAGTTCTGACCAGAATTGGTTTGGCGCATTAACCCAATCTTGTTGAAATTGAGCACCCCAAACCATTCTATTCGTGTGAGAAGTATGTACAGTATGTTGTATCTCCACTTCGTGACGTGTGACGGTAATGTTGTCACTGAGGACTCCGAGGAGATTCAGCTCGTCACGATAAGTGTGGGAATATTGCATTTTGAATTCGTTCCCGCTACCTAGACT
>Ga0316187_10002155_pt1 | contig 17178 bp, 15 predicted proteins | sample CroRivburrow1_MG_FD_204927 | JGI IMG/M metagenome (GOLD analysis project Ga0316187, IMG submission 204927) | Coastal sediment microbial communities from Maine, United States - Cross River worm burrow 1 | ecosystem: Environmental > Aquatic > Marine > Coastal > Sediment | place: USA: Maine... | reverse complement strand
GACTTCGACCTGGCCGGCTTTTGTGTCGGCATTGTCGAAAAGGATCGCGTTATCGACGGTAGCCGGGTCAAGGCAGGAAATCGGCTGATCGCACTGGCGTCATCAGGCGTGCATTCCAACGGCTTTTCGCTGGTACGTAAAATTATCGAAGTATCGGGTAGCCAGCTATCGCTCGATTGCGGTGGCGAGTCCCTAGCCGAAGCACTGATCAGGCCAACCCGTATCTACGTAAAAAACCTGCTGGCGCTCAACGCCGAGTTTCAGATAAACGCCATCGCCCATATCACCGGTGGCGGCCTGGTGGAGAATGTGCCGCGCGTATTACCGGAAGCGCTCAGCGCCCGAATCGATTTGAATAGCTGGCAACTTCCCCCGGTTTTCGACTGGCTGCAACAAACCGGCAATATTGCACAGAGAGAGATGCTGCGTACCTTTAACTGCGGCGTCGGCATGATACTCGCGATCGATGCCGGGCTGGCCGATCCGGTAGTCGAGAAATTACAGGCCCTCGGTGAAAGCGCCTGGTTAATCGGCGACGTCGTCGAGCGAGGCGATCAGGAACCGGTTATTTTTACATGAGTCAACTCGTCCTGGCGGTGCTGATTTCCGGCAGTGGCAGCAACCTGCAGGCCATCATCGATGCCATCGAGGCTGGCACACTCAACGCCCGAATTGCCTGTGTCCTCAGTAACAACCCAGACGCCTACGGCTTGCAGCGTGCCACCCGGCACCGCCTGCCTGTCGAGATCATCGATCACCGGAGCTATCCGAGCCGCGAACAATACGATGCCGAACTGCGCCGGCGGCTGGAGGCGATCGCGCCCGACTACATCGTGCTCGCCGGCTACATGCGCATCCTCAGTGCAGAGTTCGTGCGTGCCTTTGAGCACCGTATCCTGAACATCCACCCGGCATTACTACCCGCGTATAAAGGTCTCGACACGCATCAACGGGCGCTGGACAACGGCGAAACCGAACACGGCGTCAGTATCCACCTGGTGACCGCCGAACTCGACGATGGCCCGGTTCTCCTGCAGGCAAGCTACCCCATCGAAAACGGCGACAGCGTCGCTGACCTGCGCACCAGGGGTCAGCGCCTCGAACACCAGATGTATCCGACGGTACTGCGCTGGATTAGCGAAAATAAACTAATCATCGATGACCATGGTCAAATACACCATGATCAGACCTTGCTCGACAATCCACTGCAGTTTAGTGCCTAAGCTGGACCCGGTTCAGCGGCTGGCTCAGCGTTTGTGGCTGAGCCTGGTACTCAGCCTGGTACTCAGCCTGAGCGTGACTGTCAAGGCTGGTGAAGTTCCGTTACGCGCCTTCACCGCCAGCTATGATCTGACCACGAAAGGGATGAACCTCGGCATTGCCAAACTGACCCTCGAGCCAGTCAAGGATTTGTGGCGCTGGCGACTGACCACGCGGGCACGCGGTATTTACTCGATGTTTATCAACAAGAAACCCTACTCCGAGACGACCTTCAGCCACAACCCGGATCAGGTGCGCTTACAGCAGATCCTGATCTCGGACGAAAACAACAAGGATAAGTACGAGTCCGCCAGTTTCGACTGGAACAACGGCTATATGGAGGTCATGCGCAAGGGAAAACCCTCCAGGGTACCATTGGCCGGGGGTGTATACGACTATCAGAGCATTCATTTGCTCGCCGCTGCGATGCAGTTACAACAACTTGAAAATACGACGTTGCGCTTGTATCAAAAGGGTAAACTGGTCGAATCCAGGCTGATCTATCGCGGCAAGGGTTCGGTAAAAATCGACGGCAAGGATACCGATGCGCGTATATTCGAGCAGACCATCACCGGATCAAAAACGCGTATCAAGTATTATTACGACGTACAAAACCCGCTGTTACCGTTGCTCATCGAAACACGCGATGCAGACGATTCATCGAGTACATTGAAGCTGCGCGAAGTCGAGTGGCGATCATAACCGGGTAAACCCCTCCTCCCGTTGCAGGCGTTCAATTTCAGCCGGCGCGAACGGGACCTGTTCGATGAAGCTGGGGAGTTCGCTTTGCCCGATCTCGAGGGTGCGCATCATCGTCTGGCAAGCCTTTATATCGATGATATTATCCTGGTCTAGCAATCGCGCGCGCTCTACCACGGACTGGTTTGTCGAATAGTTCCGGCGTTGAAATAAATGCAATTCGTCGCCATGCAGCACGATAGCGATACGGCTGTGCTCGGCCGGGTCGAACAATTCGCGCAAATCTTCGGCGCGGTCCAGTACCACATCGAGTTCCCTGGCCGAGGTTACGGTAACACTGAACACGTAACCATTCGCCCGCGATTCGGCATGCAACAAGGTGGCGCCAGAGAACATTCCCGGCAATAGCAACCCACACAGCAATAGTAAGCTGATCCCAGCCGGGAGCCGCGACATATCAATCGGTCCCGGCTATCGTCATGTTGTCGATCAGGATAGAACCACAATGGATACCACCACGGTAATCCACGTCATTACCGATATCGACAATCCCCTTGAACATGTCGCGCAGGTTGGCGGCAATGGTCACCTCTTCAACGGCATAGTCAAGCTTGCCGTTTTCAACCCAGAACCCGGCGGCGCCGCGCGAATAGTCACCGGTTACCGTATTAACGCCGTGACCCATCAATTCGGTGACCAGAAATCCACGGTGCATACCCTGCAGGCATTCATCGAAGGATTTACCGGTACTGGCGACACTGAGATTGTGGATTCCGCTGGCGTGGCCGGTCGAGCGCAAACCCAGTTTTCGGGCCGAGTAACTGTCGAGCAGATAGCTCTGGATCACTCCATCGCTAACCAGGCTGGCATCGCTGGTCGCCACGCCCTCGGCATCGAAGTTGGCCGAGGCCAACGCCTGCGGCAGAAAGGGTTGCTCACGCAGTTGTACAAAATCCGGGAATACCTGTTCACCGAGGGCGTTGAGTAAAAAGCTCGCCTTGCGATATTGCGCCGCGCCACCAATGGCGGAGGTAAAACTGGAAATAATGCCGCGCGCAAGCTCGGCGGCAAACAGCACTGGCGCCTGTTGTGTTTTAAGTTTACGCGCATCCAGGCGGCGCAGGGTACGCTCCGCCGCCTTTTCACCGATGCTGCGGGCAGTTGCAAGGCGCTCGGGATGGCGGCTTACGTCATACCAGTAGTCACGCTGCATATTGCCATTGGACTCGGCCACGACCGCACAGCTGATACCGTGGCGCGTCTTACGTTCTGCCTGCAGGAAGCCATGCGAATTGCCGTACACCGACAAGCCGGCATTCAGATCCACCGACGCACCCTCGGAATTGACGATACGCGCATCGTAATCCAGCGCCGAATTTTCGCATTCCAGCGCCAGGTCGATGACTTCCTGCGGCTGAATACCCCAGGGATGATATAAATCCAGGTCACGAAAATCGGTAGCCATCAAATCGGCGTCGGCAAGACCTGTGAAGGGATCTTCCGAGGTGTAGCGCGCGATGTTACAGGCGGCCTCCACCGTTTTGCGTATCGCCTCGAGATCCAGGTTGGAGGTGCTGGCGCTGCCTTTATGGCCATCAAAATAGACGCTGATACCGAGTCCATTGTCCTGCTGATGCTCGATCGTCTCCACCGAGCCCATGCGGGTTGCGACCGAAAGCCCCTGCGACACCGACAGGCCGGCTTCGGCCTGCGTGGCGCCACCCGCCCTGGCTAGTTCGAGAGTATCAGCAACGATGTTTTTAAATGAATCGACGTTGCCAGGTGATAAGATACTGTTTTTTTCAAGGTTCATCGGTACATTTTATCCCAGACAGTTATGCAAAACGAAGCAGAGTTTGATGAAATCGAAGTCGTTAGCAAGAGTCAGCTTAAACGCGACAGCCATGCGATCCAGGATCTCGGCAAGCGATTGGCAGCATTACCTGCCGATCACCTGGCGCGAATCCCACTGGACGAACCGGTACTGGAAGCTATTGCTCTTGCCCACCGCATTCAAAACAAACGCAGCGCGCTTAAACGGCATTACCAGTTTCTTGGCAAGCTGCTGCGCGCACGCGACACCGACGCTATAGTCGCCGCATTGAACGAAATTGACAACGAAAGTCAGCACTCGATTCAAAAACATCATCGCGCCGAACGCTGGCGTGATCGCATCATCGAACAGGGCATCGATGCAATAGAAGCATTGATAGCCGAAATCGAACGCGCCGATCGCCAGAAACTGCGCCAACTGTGGCGCAACTACCAGCATGCCAAAAGTGACGCCAAACGAATCCAGCACTCACGTTTGCTTTATAAAGAAATCAAACAGTCGCTCGATTAAACCAGCGTCATTCCGGTGTCATTCCCGCGTCCTATTTTAAAGTCATTCCCGCGCAAGCGGGAATCTCGCGAAGGCCCCGACAGGAAAAAGAAAATCGGATCCAGAATCCCGCTTGCGCGGGATTGACGCTAAACAGGGGCACAGATGCAAGAGGTAAGGGCACGGGCAGGTGAGTTCAACCCGGGCTTGCAGGTATGATCGGCGTATTGCGCACCACATCGGCGTTTTGCGCACGGTTACGCAGAAAATGATCCATCAGTACGATTGCGAGCATGGCCTCGGCAATCGGTGTGGCGCGTATGCCGACACAGGGGTCGTGCCGACCCTTGGTGCGAATCTCCACTGCCTTGCCGTTGATATCAACGCTGCGACCGGGCAGGTGAATGCTCGAGGTCGGCTTGAGCGCAATGCTGACCAGTACATCCTGGCCCGAGGTAATCCCACCCAGGGTGCCGCCCGCGTGGTTCGACAGAAATCCATCGGGGGTAATTTCGTCGCGATTCTGCGTACCCTTGAGTTCGATACTGCCAAAACCCGCACCAATCTCAACACCTTTGACCGCGTTGATGCTCATCATCGCATGCGCGATGTCGGCGTCGATACGGTCGAAAATCGGCTCCCCAAGCCCGGGCGGCACACCGCTCGCTACCAACGAAATTCGCGCGCCAATCGATTCCCCCTCCTTACGCAACCTGTCCATGTATTTCTCCATTTCCGGCACCATCGCGGCATCGGGACAAAAGAAGGGATTGTTATTGACCTCGTCCCAGTCAAAATTGAGCGGTTTCAGCGGACCCAGTTGCGACAGGTAACCACGCACCTGAATCCCGCAATGATTCGCCAGGTATTTCTTGGCGATACCGCCTGCGGCGACCCGCATCGCGGTTTCGCGCGCCGATGAACGACCGCCACCGCGGTAGTCGCGGAATCCGTATTTCTGGTGATAACTGTAATCGGCATGACCCGGGCGAAACAGGTCCTTGATGTCGCTGTAATCTTTTGAGCGCTGATCTTTATTATGGATCAGCAGGCATATCGGCGTGCCGGTGGTTTTACCTTCGAACGTGCCCGACATGATTTGCACAGCGTCGTCTTCACGCCGTTGCGTGGTGTGGCGCGAAGTGCCCGGCTTGCGACGATCCAGGTCTTGTTGCAAATCGTCCTCATCGAGCTCAAGCCCTGGCGGGCAGCCATCGACGATACAGCCGATCGCACTACCGTGGCTTTCGCCGAATGAAGTCACTACGAATGATTTGCCGAAACTGTTTCCCGACATGAGCCCGCCCTGCATTGAAATGAATCGAATTTGCACCCAATTAGGTTGCAATGACCCATTCTACTAAAAAACTCGGCATGATGTTCACTGCAGCGGGCTGGATATTGGGCTTTTTATTGCTGGTGTTGGTATTCGGCAACATCCTCGATCAGCAATACAACCCCAATCAGTCGATCGCCACCGTGCAGGGGGCAGGCACCCAGGAAATCGTATTGCAGCGAAGCCGCAATGGCCACTACGTGTTTGACGGTGAAATCAACCACCAAAAGGTTACTTTCCTGGTCGATACCGGCGCTACCATGACTTCGATTCCAGCCCATCTGCAGCAAAGCCTGGGGTTACAGGCAGGTCCGGCTACCTCGGTATCGACTGCCAATGGCGTTACCACCGCGTACCTCACGCGTCTCGAGCATCTCGCACTGGGTGACATCGAGCTCCACGACGTCAAAGCCAGTATCGTCCAGGGCATGGCTGTCGACGAGGTTCTGCTCGGCATGAACGTACTCAAGCATTTCGAACTGGTACAACGCGGCAATAATTTGCTCATTCGACATTATCAATAGTGCTCCACAGCAAAAACCCGCAAATCTAACATTTTTATAAATTCTTCGATTTGGCCCGTTTTTGGTGAACTTTCTGCAAAAACGCGACCTCTAAGCTGGCGTAACGGAAAAAATCCGTGCCAGCCAACCACTTAATTAACTTGAGGAATTACCAATGATTACAGCCAAGAAGACTACCGGGATCGCCCTCGCTGCCGCCGCAGCTGCCATGTTCGCCGTTGCACCGATGAGTGCCAACGCGGCTGAAAAAGCCGGCAAATGCTTCAACGTGAATTCCTGCAAAGGCACCAGCGCCTGCGCCACCGCTACCACCAGCTGCGCCGGTCAGAATTCCTGTGCCGGTCAAGGTTGGGTCAAGCGCACCAAGAGTGAGTGTGAAGGCGCCGGTGGTAAATTCGAAGCCTGAGTTGTAACCATTAAGTTAGAAAAATGCACCGACCGGGTCGGTGCATTTTTTTTGCCCGATCGTTACAATCCACCCTGATATACAGCTGACGAGCCCCGATGACGCAAGCTAAACCATTTCTCGGATTTGGCCTGGGATTGCGTGCAGAACACTACCAGGACATCCTCGAGCGCAAACCGCAGAATATCGACTGGTTCGAAATTCTCAGCGAAAATTACCTGATCGAGGGCGGCAAGCCGCTGTACTTCCTGGACGCCATCCGCCAGGACTACCCGATGGTAATGCACGGCGTCTCCATGTCACTGGGCAGCACCGACGAGCTCGATTTCAACTACCTCGGCCAACTCAAGGCTCTAATCCAGCGGATAGAACCCCGCTGGTTTTCCGATCACCTGTGCTGGACCGGGGTGGACCACAAGAACATGCACGATCTTCTCCCCCTGCCCTATACCGATGAGGCGATCGTGCACGTCGCTGATCGAATTTCTCGGGTGCAGGATTTTATCGGCCGGCAAATGCTGATCGAGAATCTCTCGAGCTATATCACCTACTGCGAAGATGCGATGCCCGAATGGGAATTTCTCAGCGCCATTGCCGAGCGCGCCGATTGTTACCTGCTCCTCGACGTCAACAATATTTATGTCAGCAGCTTCAATCATCATTACGATCCCCTCGACTATCTCGATGGCGTTCCCGCAGAGCGGGTGTGGCAGCATCACCTCGCCGGACATACCAATGACGGCAACCTGATCATCGACACTCACGATCACGACGTGATCGATCCGGTCTGGCAGCTTTACGCAGAAACCGCCAAACGTTTCGGTCCGGTGTCGACGATGATCGAGCGCGACGGCAATATCCCCGAACTCGACCAGGTGCTGGCTGAGCTCGAGCAGGCGCGACGTATCGCCGCACCCTACTACCAGTCCTGATCATGTCGCATTTACGTGATCTGCAACTACGCTTCCAGGACTACCTTATCGATGGCTCGCGAGCGATCGAGGAAGACATTGTCAGCACCGAAAATGCACTCGCGGAGCACCGCCTCGGCACTTATTACAACGCCTATCGAATTCGCCTGATCGATTCTCTTGCGGTGGATTTTTCCGCACTGGAGCACTACCTGGGGCGTGAATCCTTCGAAAACCTGACGCTCGATTACCTGCTGCATCACCCTTCCACGCGGCCCTCGGTGCGCTGGTTCGGTCAGCATCTACCAGAATACCTGGCACGATTCAACCATGCCGGGGATGCCGAATTCGTGCACGAACTGGCGCAATATGAATGGCTTCAGACCATCGTCTTCGATGCAGCCGACAGCCCGACGCTGGTGCAACTCGAAGACATGGCACAGATCGGTGCGGAAACATGGCCAGCCTTGACTTTCGCGTTCAAACCGGCGATGCAATGGCTCGATCTCTACTGGAATGTGCCGCAGATCGAGCACGCACTGGATAGCGGCGAGTCCGTGCCTGACAAGCATCGCAGCGAGTTCCCGTTACGCTGGTTGTTGTGGCGCCGTGACTTCAAGACTTACTGGCGTTCGCTCGAGGTGCATGAAGCCTGGGCGTTGCAGCAAGCGGTTAACGGCGCGAATTTCGCCGACATCTGCCAAGGCCTGCTCGAATGGATTGATGCCGAACAGGTGGCGCTGACGGCGGCCGGCTTACTCAAGCAATGGATCAGCGACCAACTGGTAACTCGCCTGGGCGATTTCTGACCCGGGCCTGGCGCTTATTCACCCCTGATGGCAATAACCGCTATAGCCAGGACTTCTGTGCCAGGGCATATATTGTCGCAGGATTAATAGTGGTAACATATCCCGCAAAACAGGCACGCGACACAGCTGGAGAATCCTGCTGGGCCAGCGGGCTAACCATCATCCCCGACCCAGGACATTGCCATGCCAAATCTTGACCTCAAGCTGCAGGATCTCGATATCTTCCACGGATTCATTCGTCGCCACATCGGTCCCGGTGACGAAGATGAAGCGGCGATGCTCGCTGAACTGGGCATGCAGAGCATCGACGAACTGCTCGACAAGGTCGTGCCGGAATCGATTCGGCGGCGCAAGGAACTCGAGGTCAAAGCCAGTCTGTCGGAACGCCAGGTATTGAACCGCCTCTACCAGATTTCGACTCGCAATCAATTGTTCAAATCATTTATCGGCCTGGGTTACCACAATACCCATACGCCAACGGTAATCGAGCGCAACCTGCTGCGCAATCCGGCCTGGTATACGGCCTATACACCCTACCAGCCGGAAATTTCACAGGGCCGCCTCGAGGCATTGCTCAATTTCCAGACCATGATCAGCGACCTGACCGGCATGGATATGGCCAACGCCTCGATGCTCGACGAGGCAACCGCCGCAGCCGAGGCCATGGCCATGTGTCATCGCCTCGCGAAGAGCAAGTCCGATGTCTTCTACATCGCTGAAAATTGTCATCCGCAAACCATAGAGGTAATTACTAATCGTGCCCGGCACCTGGGAATCAAATGCGTCATCGGCGATCCCTTCGACGCCCCCGGAAATCCGGAACTGTGTGGCGTACTGTTACAGTACCCCTGTTCTACCGGCGAGATTCAGGACTATGCCGAGCTGGTTGCAAAGATCCACGAAAAGCAGGCCCTGGTGGCCGTCGCTACCGATCTGCTCAGCCTGACACTGCTCAAGCCACCGGGTGAATTCGATGCCGACATCGTCGTTGGCACCTCGCAGCGTTTTGGCGTACCGCTCGGTTACGGTGGGCCGCATGCGGCCTTCATGGCCACGCGCGAGGCCTACAAACGCTCCTTGCCAGGCCGTTTGATCGGTGTATCGCAAGATTCCCGCAAACAACCGGCATTGCGCCTGGCCCTGCAGACTCGCGAGCAACACATTCGCCGCGAGAAGGCGACCAGCAATATCTGCACCGCGCAGGCACTGCTTGCCATCATGGCCGGCATGTATGCGGTTTATCATGGGCCCGGCGAACTGCGCCGCATTGCACAGCGCATCAATCGGCTAACCGTGGTACTCGCCGAAGGTCTGCGCGATCTCGGTCTTGATGTGCAAACGCGGCACTTCTTCGACACCATCACCGTGAAGACCGGCAACGCCACCGAGTTCATTCTCGCCGCGGCGCGCGCCGAAAAAATCAACCTGCGCCAGGTAGATGACGATACCGTCGGTATCTCGCTCGACGAAATCGCTACCCAGGCCAATGTCAAAACACTGTTCAACGTCTTTACCCACGACCACGGCGACGAAGTATCCATCACCGAGCTGGACGCAAAGGCCACCAGCAGCCTGCCACCGACGCTGGTGCGTGAAAGCGAATTCCTGACTCACCCGGTATTCAACAGCCACCATTCAGAAACCGACTTGATGCGCTACATGCGTAAACTGGCTGACAAGGACCTGGCACTCGACCGCACCATGATCCCGCTCGGTTCCTGCACCATGAAACTGAACTCCGCGACCCAGTTGATTCCGGTCACCTGGCCGGGCTTCGGGCGCATACATCCCTTCGTGCCACTGGATCAGGCCCAGGGCTATCAGCAACTGATCACCGAGCTCGAACAAATGCTGTGCGCCTGCACCGGCTACGACGCCATTTCGTTGCAGCCCAATTCAGGCGCCCAGGGCGAGTACGCGGGTTTGCTCGCCATCAAGTCCTACCATCAAAGCCGCGATGAGGGACACCGCAACATCTGTGTCATCCCGGCTTCGGCGCATGGCACCAACCCGGCCTCGGCACAGATGGCAGGTATGAAAGTGGTGGTTGTCGGTACCGCCAGGACCGGCAATATCGATATGGTAGACCTGAAGGCCAAGTGTGAGCTGCACAGCGATAATCTCGCCGCCATCATGATTACCTACCCCTCCACGCACGGCGTATTCGAAGACGATGTCACCGAAGTCTGCGAACTGGTTCACCAGCATGGCGGCCAGGTCTACATCGATGGCGCCAATATGAACGCAATGGTTGGTGTTTGTGCTCCGGGCAAGTTCGGTGGCGATGTCTCGCATCTGAACCTGCACAAGACCTTCGCCATTCCCCACGGCGGTGGTGGTCCAGGCGTTGGCCCGATCGGCGTCAAGGCGCATCTCAAGCCTTTTCTGCCGTCGACTCGCCAGAATCGCAACGGCGGCATCAACAAGGTCGCTGCGGCACCCTTCGGCAGCGCCGGCGTACTGCCAATCAGCTGGGCCTATATTTCACTGCTCGGACGTCACGGGCTCCCCAAGGCAACCGCGACGGCGATTTTGAACGCGAACTATATTGCCAAGCGACTCAACGAACATTTCCCGATCCTGTATACCGGGCCCAACGGTCTCGTGGCGCACGAGTGCATCATCGATACGCGCGTGGTCAAGGACAGCAGCGGCGTCACCGTTGACGATATCGCCAAGCGCCTGATCGATTACGGCTTTCACGCACCGACCATGTCCTTCCCGGTTCCCGGTACGCTGATGATCGAACCGACCGAGTCGGAATCCAGGGAAGAACTCGACCGCTTTTGCGAGGCGATGATTGCGATTCGCGGGGAAATTCGCGAAATCGAGGAAGGCCGCATGGACAAGGCTGACAATCCGCTGAAACATGCGCCCCACACCGTCGACATGGTGTGTGCTGATGAATGGAGCCACGGTTATAGTCGCGAACAGGCCGCTTATCCAATCGCATCGTTGCGCAATTACAAGTACTGGTCGCCAGTGGGTCGGGTCGACAATGTGTACGGCGATACGCACCTGATCTGCTCCTGCCCACCGCTTGCGTCCTATGCCGAAGAAGATGCGTAAGCAGGCACAAACAGGGCGCATTGACGCTGCATGGTGGCAGTCTAAATATACTATGCTGCGCCACTTCTCACCGCTTGGATAAGCAACGCGATGGCTATCAGCGTATTTGACCTGTTTTCGATTGGCATCGGCCCATCGAGCTCGCATACCGTCGGGCCGATGCGCGCTGCGCAGCAATTCGCTGATAACTTGCAGCAGGAAGGCCTGTTATCGCGGGTCACCCGGGTTAAAACCGATTTGTACGGTTCGCTCGGCGCCACCGGCAAGGGCCACGGTAGCGACAAGGCGGTCATGCTCGGGCTTGAAGGCGAGCTGCCGGAATCGGTTGACACCGAAACCGTCGACGCCCGCCTCGAGAAGATTCGTGGTGCACGTCAGCTGCAACTGCTTGGCGAACATGCGATCGCCTTCAACGAAAAGAAAGACCTGATCATGCATCGGCGCGAGAGCCTGCCGTTTCACTCCAACGGTATGACTTTTCGTGCCTTCGATAGCAGCGAGAGCGAAATTCGCAAGGCAACCTTCTACTCGGTCGGTGGCGGTTTTATCGTCAACGAAGGCGCCCAGGGAAGCGACCGAATTGTCGTGGACGACACGCCTCAGGCGTATCCGTTTCGAAGCGCGGTCGACCTGCTGATTCACTGCACAAAACACAATATATCAATCAGTGACGTGATGCTGGCCAATGAAAAAGCCTGGCGCAGTGAAGCGGAGATTCGCAGTGGTTTGCTGGGGATCTGGAAGGCGATGCGCAACTGCGTCAAGAATGGCTGCCAAAAGGAGGGTATATTGCCGGGTGGCATGAAAGTGAAGCGCCGTGCGGCAGAATTATCGCGCAAGATGCGCAGTCAGCCCGGTCTCACCTACAAGGACCCGTTAATGTGCCTCGACTGGGTCAACCTGTGGGCACTCGCGGTGAACGAGGAAAACGCCGCCGGTGGGCGCGTGGTAACCGCACCCACCAATGGTGCTGCCGGCATCATTCCAGCGGTCATGCATTACTATCATCACTTCTACCCGGCGGCCGACGAAGACGGTATCGTGCGTTTCCTGCTGACCGCCGGCGCCATCGGTATCCTGTACAAGGAAAACGCCTCGATCTCGGGCGCCGAGGTCGGTTGCCAGGGCGAAGTAGGTAGCGCCTGCTCGATGGCCGCCGGCGCTCTCGCCGAAGTACTCGGCGGTACGCCCGAGCAGGTCGAAAACGCCGCTGAAATTGGCATGGAGCATAATCTCGGGTTGACCTGCGATCCGGTCGGCGGCCTGGTGCAGGTACCCTGTATCGAACGCAACGCGATGGCTGCAGTAAAAGCCATCAACGCGGCGCGAATCTCGATGCGCGGCGACGGCCAGCACTACGTGTCACTCGACAAGGTCATCAAGACCATGCGTGAAACCGGTGCCGACATGAAAACCAAGTACAAGGAAACCGCGCGCGGAGGGCTCGCGGTGAACATTATCGAATGCTAGGTCTGCAATGTTAGGCGATCTGCAGACCTGGCTTGGCCCCTATCTCGGGTTTTTCGGCAATAACCCGTGGCTGCAGGCGCTGGTTGCCGTGATCGGCTCGCTGGTCGTTGCGCTGATATTCGATCGCGTCATTTGTGGTGTACTCAGCAAGCTGGCTGCTCGTACCCGCTTCAGCCTCGACGATTACCTGATCGAGCACCTGCACCGACCGATATACCTTACGCTACTGCTGGTCGGGCTGGCGTTAGCGGTCAACCTGCTGCAACTCGGCGAGCCCTTCGATGGCATCGTCTTTTCGATTCTGCTGACGATCGGCTATATCATCTGGTCGTTGTTTCTGATTCGTACCACGCGCGCGCTGCTCGGTGCCATTGCGGCCAGTAACCGCGGCCCTTCGGCAATCAACCCCCAGACACTGCCGCTGTTCCAGAATATCGCCCTGATCCTCATTGTAGTGATATCGGTATACGTCATTTTCACCGCCTGGAATATCGACATGACCGCGTGGCTGGCGTCGGCCGGCATCATCGGTATCGCCGTCGGCTTCGCCGCCAAGGATACGCTGGCGAACCTGTTTTCCGGCGTTTTCATCATGGCCGATTCGCCTTACAAGATTGGCGATTTCGTGGTGCTGGACAGCGGCGAAAGAGGCGAAGTCACCCACATCGGCATTCGCAGTACGCGCATGAAAACGCGCGACGACGTCGAAGTGACTGTGCCCAACTCGGTGATGGGCAACACCAAGATCATCAATGAATCGGGTGGCCCGTATCAAAAGTTTCGCATTCGCGTAGCGGTCGGGGTGGCCTACGGCTCGGACATCGATAAAGTCCGGGAGATTCTGATGGACATCGCACTCAATGACGAAGAGGTTTGCGCAGATCCCGAACCACGCGTTCGCTTTCGCCAGTTCGGTGCGTCCAGCCTCGATTTCGAACTGCTGTGCTGGATCGACCAGCCGGTATTACGCGGACGCGTGCTCGACAGCCTCAATTGCAAGGTGTACAAGCGTTTCATCGAAGACAAGATCGAAATCCCCTATTCCAAGCACGATCTCTACATCAAGCAAATGCCCGAATAGGCGTCAGCCTGCAATTATTATCGCCCTGCCCGATGGCCTGGAACCTGCTGGCCTCAATTCCCGGGGCACAGTACTCAATTCGATAAACAGTTTTGACACCACCCGGTCCGGGATGAATTTAGTATTCATACCGCCGAAGTTTAAGGTTATTGAATAAATGTCGTCACTATCGACATACCATGGATCACAGCCGCTTCCTGTTCGCCAACGGGTGCCACGTAGCGGATTGCCGATGCGGCCGAATTTCGATCGACCAGCCTGGCAACAATCCATGCCACCGAGCACTGGGATGCTAAACAGCCGCAATACTGCCAGTCGCAATGTTCCAGAGCACCGTGCACCCGGTAACTGGTTTGCAGGATCCAGTCCCAACCGATCTATCCTATTCTTATCCCTGGCTATCTTACGGGCCCATACATCGCAGCCGAACAGGAGGTGAATTTCTCCTGATCCTTATTGCCAGCGAGCACACGGATCGAAGATCCCGGCGCAGGATCCGATTTGTATCATGCGGTTACAAATTTTCCCCTCCCAGTTGATGCGCGTCATGTTAATTGGGACGCCAGTGGATATGGTTATCGCTATATGCGAAAAAAATTCGGGTTGGCGGCTCGAACTCTCATCAGGGGTGACCAATTGGAAGTATTCAAAGCCGATGTGGCGATCGTGGGTGCCGGAGGTGCCGGGTTGCGGGCAGCGATCGCGGCGGTTGAGGCCGATCCGTCGCTCTCCGTGGCGTTGATCTCGAAAGTCTACCCGATGCGCAGCCATACGGTGGCTGCCGAGGGGGGGGCTGCGGGTGTCGTGCGCGACGACGACAGCCTGGATTACCATTTCCACGACACGGTCGCCGGGGGTGACTGGTTGTGCGACCAGGACGTGGTTGAGTATTTCGTCGCCCACTGCGCTGCCAGCCTGACCCAGCTCGAGCACTGGGGCTGCCCCTGGAGCCGTAAACCGGACGGCCATGTCAATGTGCGGGCTTTCGGCGGCATGAAGGTGGAACGTACCTGGTTCGCCGCCGATCGCAGCGGTTTCCACATGCTGCATACCCTGTTTCAAACCTCGATCAAGTACCCTTCGATCCGCCGTTTCGACGAATACTTCTGTACCGATCTGGTGGTAGAGGACGGCCGCTGCCAGGGCGTGGTCGCTATCGAGGTCGCGACGGGCAGGTTCACGTTTATCCAGGCAAAGGCGGTCATTCTCGCCACCGGCGGCGCCGGCCGGGTCTACCGCGAGAATACCAATGGTGGCATTGTCACCGGCGACGGCATGTCATTGGCCTACCGCCAGGGCGCCCCGTTGCGTGACATGGAATTCATGCAGTTTCACCCAACCTGTATGCCTGGCACCGGGTTGCTGTTTACCGAAGCCTGCCGCGGTGAAGGTGGATTCCTGCTCAACAAGGATGGTTATCGATTCTTGCAGGATTACGGGCTTGGTCCGGCCGAGGAGCAGCCGCGCAACAAGTTCATGGAGTTGGGCCCCCGCGATCGCCTGAGCCAGGCGATCTGGCACGAGGAAAGAAAAGGCAGGACCATCGACACGCCCTACGGCGCGGCGGTGAACCTCGACCTGCGTCATCTCGGGCGAAAAAAACTGCAGGAGCGATTGCCCTTGATCTGCGAGCTGGCGGAAGAATACATGGGCATCGATCCGGCGCAGGAATGCATACCGGTACGCCCCGGCATCCACTACACGATGGGCGGTATCTACGCTAACCTCGAGACCGAAACGCCGTTGCCAGGGCTGTATGCAGCGGGTGAATGCGCCAGCAATGGTATCCATGGTGCCAACCGTCTCGGCTCCAATTCGCTGGTCGACATCATCGTGTTCGGCAAGCTTGCGGGAGAACGGGCGGCAGAGTATGCCCGCGAGGTGCAACACAGCGAACCAACGACGCTGGCTAAACTGGCCGCTGACGCCGAGCAACGGGCGCTGGACGTCGTCAATCGGACTGACGGCAGCGAGAAGCACTCGATACTGCGCCGGGAAATGGGCCAGAGCATGGAGAGCGGCTGCGGTATTTACCGCACCGCCGACGAAATGCAATCCACCTGTGACAAGCTGGCCGAGCTACGCGAGCGCTACGGCAACGTCAATGTAGAGGATAAATCCACTGTCTGGAACAGCGACTGGCTCGGCGCCCTCGAAGTCGGCTACCTGCTGGAAGTGGCCGAAGCAGTCGCCCACTCGGCGCTGAATCGCAAGGAATCGCGCGGCGCCCACCAGCGCCTCGACGGCTTCGAGCAACGTGACGACGCCAATTACCTGAAGCACACGCTGGCTTTCCATACAGCAGACGGTCCACCGCGCATCGAATACCAGGACGTGGTCATCACCCGTTCTCAGCCCGGTACGCGCGCCTATGGCGCGGCCGGTGTGGCCGAGGATGCACAGGCCGCGCAGGAGCCGGCTCATGACTGACGGCAACAAGATAATCGAAATGGAAGTGCTGCGCTATCGGCCCGAGCAGGACCAGGAACCCTTCTACCAGAGTTATGAGGTTCCCTTTCTGGACGACTGGTCGGTGTTACAGGGATTGCAGTACATCAAGGATGACCTCGACGGCACGCTCAGCTTCAGGTGGTCGTGTCGCATGGCGATCTGCGGCAGTTGCGGCATGATGATCAACGGTGTCCCCGGACTGGGCTGCCGAAGCTTCCTACGCAATTACTATCCGGGAAAACTGCGCGTGGCTGCGCTCGAGCACTTCCCGATCGAGCGCGACCTGGTGGTCGTGGTCGACGACTTCATGAACAAGCTGGCGCAGATCAAGCCTTACCTGATCCCAAAGCAGGTGCGGGCGCTTGACCAGGGGGAATACCTGCAGACACCGCGGCAGCTCGAACAATACCGGCAGTTCAGCACTTGCATCAATTGCATGCTGTGTTACGCGGCGTGTCCGCAATACGGCATGAATACAGACTTCACCGGGCCCGGAATCCTGGCGCTGATGCACCGCTACAATGCCGATTCCCGCGACGACGGCCGCGCGCAGCGGATGGAACTCGGTCATGCCGATGCCGGTGTGTGGGGATGCACCGCGGTGGGCTACTGCTCCGAGGTCTGCCCCAAGGACGTCGACCCGGCCCATGCGATCAACCAGAACAAGATGGGTAGCGCGATCGATTATTTTCTCAGATTCGTCAAGCCCCGGGGAGCAAGCCAATGAGTGCGCAAACCGACAAGCGCCATCCTTACCGGCGGCCAATGCGCGGGTGGTGGAAGCGGGACCGGTACTATATCCGCTACCTGGCAATGGAGGCGACCTCGATCCTGATCGC
>Ga0316187_10002154_pt1 | contig 17183 bp, 14 predicted proteins | sample CroRivburrow1_MG_FD_204927 | JGI IMG/M metagenome (GOLD analysis project Ga0316187, IMG submission 204927) | Coastal sediment microbial communities from Maine, United States - Cross River worm burrow 1 | ecosystem: Environmental > Aquatic > Marine > Coastal > Sediment | place: USA: Maine... | reverse complement strand
CACCCGTGCTGGGATCTACGTGCTGAGGCCTACCGCAACAACCTGAACGGAAGTGGTGCAACATCCGATTTTGGCTTCCGTTTCTTGCTAGGGTTTAAGGGGCTGGGTAGTGTCGGATCATAACCTGCAAAAATCATTCCTGTTGAAGAGTTAGTTGGAGTTTACATGCGTTCTTTTTTTACTATGACAAGTTTGCTGTCGTTGATACTTTCATCAATGGCCGTCACTGCTCATGCAGAAAAGATTGATTCCATCGCTGCCATCGTTAACGGCACCGCCATCACCTGCTATGAGGTGGATCGCGACAAGGAGATCCTTGCCCAGCAGATCAAACAGTCCGGGCAGAGTGCGCTTCCATCCGACAACTTCCTCTCCGAGCGCGCACTTGATAACCGTATCGCCCTTCTGCTTCAAAAGCAGGAAGCTGCCAAACTCGGCATCACTGTCGGCGATGAAGAGATTGATAATGCGATGGCCGATGTAGAATCAAAAAACAACATCCCGGCCGGACAGCTCTCTGAGATTCTTGAAGCACAGGGCATTGATGTTAAAGAGTATCGGGAGACACTTGGCGAACGCCTGTTAAACGGCAAAGTGGTCAATGCAGCCGTGCGCTCCAGAATAAGCATCAGCGAAGAGTCGATGCGGGAGTACTATCGCAAATTCCTGAAAGACCCGAAACCCATCAGAGAAATACAACTTGCCCAGATCTTCATCGCTCTGCCATCAGCACCAACCCCTGAACAGTTCTCCAAAGTCAGCAGCAAGGCTGATGCTGTTTACAGAAAACTGATCAATGGTGCCAGTTTCAAACAGCTGGTCACAATGGAATCCGATGCTCCGGATGCTAAGCAGGGTGGCGAAATGGGCTGGTTCTTCCCCGGCGGCATCGCTCAACAGTTTAACGAGGTGTTTACACTCCCGGTCAGCGGCATTGCAAAGCCAGCCCGATCTCCAGGTGGTTTTCATATCCTGAAAGTGATCGGTGAGCGCATGCATGAAGCCAAAACCGGTGAGAGTTATGATGAGGTACATGCCCGCCACATCCTGATCTCCCTGCCTGAATCGGCTGATGAGGCGACCGAAGCAAAAATCCGCCACCGTGCAGCAACTATCGCCCGAGAGATGGAGAAGAGTTCCGATGAAGCGTTTGCCACACGTGCAAAAGAGATCTCTCAGGGCCCAAGTGCCGAGCGTGGTGGCGATCTAGGCTGGTTCCGCCAGGGGCAGATGGTTCCTGAGTTCGAAAAGGTAGCGTTTTCTCTTGCTCCCGGGAAAACAAGTGGTGTAGTGGAAAGCTCTTTTGGTCTTCATATTATTCACATCATTGCCAAACGGAATATTGACCCAAACGCGTTTGAAGCACATCGCGACCGGATTCATCAGCTGCTGATCAACTCTGAGATGCAGAGTCAGGTTCCCCGCTGGATTGGGAGCCTACAAACCAAGGCTGTAATCAAACGCAACGGCTGTAACTGATCGGTGACCTCCCACCCACCACTACCGCTGCTGCTCACACTCGGTGAACCGGCAGGTATCGGCCCTGACTGTCTCCTGCTTGCGTTCAATGCGCACCCCGACCTCTTTGATAACATCACTGTTGTAGCACCCCGCCTCTGGCTTTCTGAGCGGGCGAAAGAGCTCGGTATCGATATCGATATCATTGAGAGTCATTCACTAAAGAGCACCCGACCCGGCGGAAAACTACTATGTTGGAATCCCCTGGCTTCCGAAGTCTCATCTGGAAGTGTAACAACGGGTAAACCTTCCAGCTCTACGGCAGCAGCTGTCATTGCCTGCATAGAGTTGGCAACCCGGGCGTGCCTAAATGGAGAGGCTGCGGCTCTGATCACAGCCCCGATTGAGAAGGCGATTCTGCGCGACTCCGGTTTTGACTTTCCCGGCCACACTGAGTTTCTGGCCGACCTGGCCAGCAGAGAGCGAGTAGTGATGATGCTCGCTTCCGAACAGTTGCGTGTGGCACTGCTAACAACCCACATGCCACTAAAAGATGTTTCCGGTCAGCTCAATATTGATGATGTCGCTGCCACGCTGCGTATCACCCACCACGATCTGAAACAACGCTTCGGAATCCCGTCGCCAAGACTTGCGCTCTGCGGACTTAATCCCCATGCCGGAGAACAGCAGCATTTCGGTGATGAAGAGGTCACCATTCTCACGCCTGCCATCAGGATGGTAGAAAATGAAGAAATCAATGTTGACGGACCGTTGCCTGCTGACACTCTCTTCTCACCACAGATACGAAAAAATTATGATGCCATCATCTGCTGCTATCACGATCAGGCCTTGATACCTATTAAAACACTCAGTTTTGGTGAGTCGGTAAATATTACACTTGGCCTTCCCTTTATCCGCACCAGCGTTGACCATGGGACTGCGCTGGAGCGTGCAGGCAGTGGAAAAGTGTCCTACAGTAGCATTATGGAAGCGATTAAAATGGCCCTGCTTATGATCGACAATAGCAGTTCAGCAGAGATGAACCGTGCAGATTAACGATCTTTCCGGTCAGGTTCTTCTGGCTATGCCTTCGTTACAGGATCGTCATTTCCGTGACAGTGTTGTACTTCTCTGCCACCACGATGAAGAGGGATCCATGGGGCTGATCATCAACCGGTCGCAGGAGGTTTCGATCATCGATGTGCTTGAGGATCTAAAGCTAACGCCGGATCGTAATCATATTGAAGAGCTCCCGGATAATCGCTCGCTCAGTTTTGAAGGCGGTCCAGTCGACCCATTCCGGGGCTTTGTGCTACATGATGGCTGGCACATCTACGAATCGACCATGCAGATCACACCTGAACTTCATCTGACCACCTCCCGAGATGTGCTGGAGGAGATTGCAGCTGGAGCCGGGCCTGAACACTTTATGCTGATTCTCGGCTATGCCGGATGGGATGCCGGCCAACTGGAGCAGGAGCTTGCCAACAACGACTGGTTGATTGCTTCGGCCAATCACCATCTGGTATTTCAGGCCGAGCCTGAAGTTCGCTGGGCGCTGGCGGCACAGAGCATGGGCATCAACAGGGCGAACCTCACCGATCAGATAGGGCACGCCTGATTGATACGTATCCGTGCATCCATGCACAGATACTTTAACGCAAAGACAAAAATGATGTTCGGTATCCATACCTCACACTGCATTGCAGCATCTATTCGGCGCCCAGTTCTACAATCCTGTACATTGTGTCAGTTTTGCCTTTGCTCACAAAATCCATCACTATCGTTCTGAATTTTGACGGCCATCCATGGCCGCTTGAAAATTGATGCCGCCTATATATTAATAACCATGGAGTTTTAAATGTCGCTAAATGTATTGATCAGTTATCACTCTGACTACAGTAACACCGAGAAGATGGCACAGGCCATTGCTGCGGGTGCGAAAGCGTCAACTGATACGAATATTGTCATTAAACAGGCTGTTGATACCGAACTTGATGACCTGACCCGCGCTGATCTTATTATATTCGGAACACCGGTTCATATGGGTTCCATGGCGTGGCAGCTGAAACAGCTGATCGACAAGGCCGGAAAACTCTGGATGGAGAACCTTCTGGAAGGAAAGGCAGGAGGTGTATTTGCCACCGGAGGCGGCTTCGGTGGTGGCGGTGGCGGCGTTGAAGCCACCATGATCTCTCTTCACTCAAACTTTCTTGAACACGGCATGACGGTCATTGGTTTTCCAAAAAGCCTTCCCGGTTATGCTGATGCCGGCCTGCAGTGGGGCCCTTATGCCCGTTGTGGTAACCATGAAGGGATGCCGCAAAGCATTACCGATGCCCAGCTTGTGGCAGGTCGTGCTTATGGCGGTCACGCTGCTGAAACGGCACTTCGACTGCTTGAATCTTCTTAAACTGAAAGGGTGGCCAAATGGCCACCCCCTGTATTTTAGATCCGGTTTCGGTTACTTGTCCGGTTCCAGATAGAGATACGTTATACCGGCGGAAATACCCGCTCCTTTACTGCCGGATAGTGCAGGCTGAAGAGAGAAGCTCTTATCACCACCACCGATCAGAGCCTGAGCACCAACACCAACTTTCAGCGTGGCTGAACCACCACCGCCATAGTATTTGCCAGACAACTGATAGCTGCCCGCCTTATAGTTTGCTGCAACAACCGTATAAACAATTTTGGTCTTTCTATCCCAGTGAAGATCTATACCCAGGCCAACGCCTGTCTCACCTCGATAATTCTCCACAACGCCACCAGTTGCTTCAAAGCGACAGGTTACATTTGCCGTAGAGTGAATCAGAAGCGAATAACCGCTCTCCTGAACTGTATGGCACTCTAACATACCAATCTGTGCGCCCTCCGACACCTCTTTTGCCTCCACCTGACCTGCAGGTATAATGAATAGCGCGGCAAAGAGAAATGCCACCCCGTATATCAGTAAATTTTTAACCTTCATAATTTAACCTCCTGAACATTTTTCCCGTTCATTATCACCGACAATTAGCGACAGAAAAAATGATCTGCTATCTGATTATAGCAGGAAATACAGCAAACAAGGAAAAGGCTCAGATGTGAGCAGGTTCAACAGTGTTGATTATGAAAAACGAGTTCGCTTCTACCGTCTCGAATAGCTGCCCTGCTCCAGCAGCTGTACGGCATCTGCATCATTCTGGTGGTTACAATGGGCGCTGAAAGAATATGGGCCAGCAACATACGCATACTTCCCGAATGGGCTACAATCAGAAGATGCTTGCCATCATACTGTTTGCTGATATCTGACCAGAAGTTAGAAATCCGCGCCTGCAACTGTTCGGCTGTTTCGCCGCCCGGCGCACTCATCCCGGCCGGATTCCTGCGCCACTGCTCAAGTATGCCGGGATATTGAGCCATGATCTCATCTGAGCTCAGCCCCTCCCATTCACCATAGCGCACCTCAGCTATACGAGGCTCGATTTCACAGGGAATCCCGGCCTCTTGGCTCCACTCACTGGCTGGCCCCGCGCATCGGCTTAACGGCGAAGTAATAAGCAGATCAACATCACGCCTAAGTCTGCTCCATACGGCATCCATGGATGCTCTACCGGCCTGGGTAAGGGGGTCATCCACCCATCCACGATATTTCACACCGCCTTTTAGCTCGCCGTGGCGAAGGATATCTACTGTTATCAATTAACTCTCCCGCCGACCAACCCCAAAACATTTAGGGTGTTGCTACACAATTTAATACGCTAATGTGGGGCAAGCTTGCATGATGAGGGACTCCTTTGACAGACGATTTTAACACCACAGATCCGAAAAATATTGAGGCGATGGCGCACGTTCGCGCCCTGCTCCAACACATTGGTGATGATCCGGAACGTGAAGGGCTTGAAGAGACCCCCAAACGTGTGCTGGCTGCTATGGGTGAATATTTTTCAGGCTACAATGATGATCCGAAAGAGCATCTGCTAAAAACCTTTGAAGAGGTTGAAGGCTACGATGAGGTAGTTCTGGTATCCGATATCGAGATTCACAGCCACTGCGAACATCACCTTGCCCCCTTCATCGGCAAAGCCCATGTCGCTTACATTCCCAATGGTAAAGTTGTTGGTCTTTCCAAGCTGGCGCGTGTGGTAGATGCCTTCTCCAAACGGCTACAGGTACAGGAAAAACTAACCATGCAGATTGCTAACGTAATCGAAGAGGTGCTGGAACCTGCCGGTGTTGCCGTGATCATTCAGTGCCAGCACTTCTGCATGTGCCATCGTGGCGTGAAAAAACCGAGCTCATGGACCACCACATCGAAACTGACCGGTGCATTTCTGAATAACCCATCATCACGTCTGGAACTGTTCCAACTGATCGACATGAGTAAATCCAGCTAACAGCTCTAAGTTTCCTCTAAATTATTAACTGCTTTCGACCAAATACGGACGTCAAAAAAATCAGATTAGCTCTTCGATGATGTAACCCTCAAGGTTATCCATATCGACATCAGCCTCTTTGATCACACTGTCTCGCATTGAGACTCCGGCTTTGTGTACACTCTCCGGATCACCTGAAACCAGCGGATGCCACGGTTTAAGTCTCTTACCCTCAAACAGCAGTCGATAGGCGCAGCGCTCGGGAAGCCACTGAAATTCCCGTTTGGTAAACTTGCGAATATCCGCACACTCCGGCACTGAGTCGAACCGTTTCTGATAATCGCTGCATCGACATCTACCAGCATCAAACAGTCCACAAGCAACATTGGTGAAAAACATCTCATCAGAATCTTCATCCTGAAACTTATAGAGGCAGCAGCGCCCACAACCATCGCAGAGTGATTCCCACTCCTCATCTGACATTTCGGACAACGGTTTAGATTCCCAGAAAGGTTTGCTCATACCGCCAACTCCGCCTGTTTTCTCTCCAGCTCATCCCAACGTTCATAACAATCGGATAGTTCACTTTCCAGCTCAGACAGGCGACCCTGATCCTTAAGAAAAGCCTCACCATCACGGGTGAAGTAGTCCGGATCGCAGAAGCGCTCTTCAATTTCAGATTTCTCACTCTCCAACTGCTCAATCTGTGCTGGCAGACCATCCAGTTCACGCTGCTCTTTATAAGCAAGCTTCATCTGTTTTCGCTCCGGTTTCGGTGTAGCCGATTCCTTCTTTACCCGCTCCTCTTTCACCGACTTCTGCTTCGATTTCCAAAGCGCGTAATCACTATACCCACCTTCGATGGGGACCACTTTCCCCTCCCCCTCAAAGGCAATCACACGGGAGATCACCCGATCCATAAATGCACGATCATGGCTGACCAGAAGTACGGTGCCATCATACTTGGCCAAGGCTTGTTCAAGCACGGTAAGAGTTCCGATATCAAGATCATTGGTCGGCTCATCCAGCACTAGAAGATTGGCTGGTTCCAGCAGCAGTTTAGCCAGCATGAGACGGCCGCGCTCGCCACCGGAAAGGGCCGACACACGTGAGTGCAACCGCTCAGTATCAAAGAGAAAATCCTGCAGGTAACTGACAATATGGCGTGGCTCTACTCCGGCAATGTGAACGTAATTACCACCCTGCGGTAACAGCACATCCTTGATCTTCATCTCCGGATCAAGTTCACGCATCTGGGTCAGGAATGCAGGGGCCAAACGAACCCCGTGACGAACCCGCCCCTGCTGTGGTTTCAATTCACCAAGCAACATTTTCAATAGTGTGGTTTTACCAACACCGTTGGGGCCGATCAGGCCAATTCTATCGCCAGCCATAATCTTCAGACTCAGGTCTCTGGCGATCACGGTCTCATCAAAATTGTGAGACAGCTCCACCGCCTCGATCAACATCTTACCCGGCTTGATACCACTGGCGACCCGCAGCTCAACATCACCACCACGCAGTCGCCTTGCCTCTCGCTGTTTGCGTAGTTCTTCAAGATTACGTACTCGCCCCTCATTACGGGTTCTTCGAGCCGGAATGCCCTGCCTGATCCAACGTTCCTCATCAGCCAGCAGCTTATCGAACTTTCTAAAGTGACGCTCCTCCTGCTCAAGAAGCTCTGCTTTCTTCTCAAGATACTCAGCATAAGAGCATGGGAAGTAGATAAGTTTGCCGCGATCAAGCTCCACCACCTCTTCAGCCACGGCGTCGAGAAAGTAGCGATCATGGGTGATAAACATAACTGCACCGACAAAGTCGGCAACAAACTCCTCCAGCCACTCAATCGAACCAATATCGAGATGGTTGGTCGGCTCATCCAGCAATAGCAGATCCGGCTCTGCCACCACAGAACGTGCCAGCGCTACACGTCTAAGCCAGCCACCGGAGAGCTCTCCCACATCACGATGTGCATCAAGTTTGAGTCGGGAGATAGCTGATTCGATACGGGATTTGTACTGCCAGCCACCGGTTCGCTCAAGCTCACCCTGCATATCTGCCAGCCGTTTCATGGCACTCTCCGAAGTATCACACTCCAGTGCTATCAGCGCCTCATCATAGGCATTGAGTGAATCGGCCACATCACCCAAACCTTCTGCAACAACAGAGAAAACGGTATGGCCAGCCTCAAAATGAGGTGCTTGTGGCAGGTAGGCAACCCGAACACCATTGCGAAGATTAACTGCACCATCATCAGGCTCGATTGACCCGGCAATAATCTTCAAAAGAGTCGACTTACCTTCGCCATTCCGACCGATCAGACCGATACGGGAGTTACGGGAAATACGCAGTGAGACACTATCTAACAGCACCTGCGGACCATAGGCTTTGGAGAGTTCATGGAGTGTGACAATTGGCATCTCCGCACTATAGCGATCTTAGCCAACCATTTCAGGCATAATCGAATATCTCGCTATAATTCACGATCAGGGCTGGAATCATTGAACATCCAAGCTAAACTCGGGGGAATGTCACTGGCTTTTCGAGTTTTTCCTAAGTTTGTAGCAGCTTTAGCTGTTCTCCTTGGCATGTTTTTCCAGACCAACACCGCCATTTCGGCACCACTACTGTCTCCTATGGAGATCTCATACGATGAAAAAGTTCTCTATTGCAGCGTAGGCCCTGTTGAAGTTTCCGACCAGGTTATTCTCGCTCTGAATCAAGGTACTCCGATCACCTTCAGCTGGGAGATCATCATTGAAAAGATAAATGACTACTGGGTCAATGACACCATTGGTGAAATTCTGGTAGTTCGACAAGCGGTTCCCGATCTGATCTCCAAAAACCTGGCAATCACAGACACAAAGAGTGCGATCTCTCGAAGAGTCCACACGATTGATGAAGCCACCGCATTCCTTTCAAAGCTGAATAACTTTCCGATACTGGATCGAAGTCTTCTCAGTTCAGGCGTGGCCTACAACATCCGGGCAAAACTCCATGTTCATGAGGGGAAACTGAGTGATTCCTGGTGGGCAGAGTCACTTCGTTTAGGCAAAACGGTCGCGCTGGAAGACATCACCCTGCCATGATCGGATTCATGCGCATGCTGCCACTTCTGATGGCGTTCACGCTATGGGTTGTCATCTTTATCATTTGGCCGGACCAGGGGCCCTCCGAGACATCATTCGTCGCCTGGATTAATATCTCCCTGCTGGTCATCCTCTCCGGCGCACTTCTCAACTACGGCATTCGACTCATACGTGAACAAAAAGAGCGCCGTGCCGGCTCCCGACTTCGTGCCAAACTAGTGATTGCACTGGTTAGTATGCTACTGATTCCAACATCTATCCTTCAGGTCGCGGCCAACCAGATGGTTGAGAAGGGTATGGACGTCTGGTTCGACGTGCGGGTAGACACTCTGCTTGATCGGGCGCTTAACCTTGCTCAAGGCTTCTACGCTCGTGTCGACAGTGATCTGAAGCAGGGGCTGGTCACGATCATGAATGACGATGAGCTGCTCGGCCATGTAGCAACACTGCCTGTCAGCTACAGCCTGCTGAGTGCTCGCTTGACCGATCTGATGCAGAAAGAGGGGTGGCAGAGCATCCAAATTTTTGACCTCAATGAACGTCTGATTGCCCATGTTCAGTCTGAAGGCCTTTCCGGCCTTGCCTCTGAAGCGCTTGAGGAGGAGGCAAAACCAACGCTGACGCTGGGACTTATATCAACCAAACTGATTACCCGTGATAACGAAGAGATTGCCGTCGGTTATGCCCCACTTCGAGCTCACCAGAATATTGTCGGCGTTCTTCGTGCTCAGGTTATACTACCGGAAGGTGTTGTGAAAAACGCAAGGGCTGTTGAAGCAGACTACCGTACCTACCGGGAGCTGGAACGTAATCGGCAATCTATCCGCAGCACCTTCACTCACGCCATGCTCATTGCCACCCTTGTTATCATTCTTGCAGCAGGCATTGTTGCTGTCGGATTTGCTCGTCGCCTCACATCACCGATTGGTGATCTTGCAAAGGCTCTGGAGCGGGTAACTGAAGGTGACCTGACAGTGTCGATCACATCTGCACCTGAAGATGAGCTGGGTTCACTGGTCGACTCGTTCAACCGCATGACGCTGCGTATGAAACAAAATGTTGAGGCGCTTGAGCAGACCCAGAAAGAGCTGACCGGGGCACTGGACAGCAGCAGGCAGCGTCAATACGTACTTGAAACGCTGCTTGCCAATCTTCAAACCGGGGTTCTGTTGATTGATGCCTCCGGCAACATCCGGCTATTGAATCAATCCATGCGTGAACTGCTCAACCTCTCATCCGACTGGGTACCGGGCCGTTCCATCTCATCGCTATGTAGTGGCCGACTGCAACTTGTCTGTCAGTTTTATGATGAACTCTCCAGTCAGGATGGCGATGAACTACAGCGCGAACTTGAGTTACAGGTTGACCACCGCAATCTCCATATTCTTGCTCGTGGCGTAAAACTGAGTGGTGCTGGCTCTGCTGGCTTCTCCGGTTATCTGATGGTACTCGATGATGTCAGTAGCCTTGCCGAAGCTCAGCGTCATCGTGCCTGGTCCGAGGTGGCTCAGAGGCTTGCCCACGAAATCAAAAACCCGCTAACACCGATTAAACTGGCAGCCGAACGACTGCAACGCCGCTTTCGTAAGCAGGCAGATAACACTGAGGTGTTTGATAGTTGCACTCACGCCATCATCACCCAGGTAGAGCGGTTGCAACGTCTGATCGGCGATTTCTCAGACCTTGCCCGGCTTCCTAAACCTAAACCTGACACCGTGCATGCCAGAGAGTTGATCACTGATATGGCCGAGCTCTATGGCGCATACTCACGAGTGAATGTAGATCAGTTTGCAGAAGACACATTGTGCTACTGCGATGCTGATCAGATCAGACAGATACTGATCAACCTGATGGACAATGCCCTGGCGGCAACCGAGGAGTCTCTCGCTCCGGTTCATCTCTCAGGTGGCATCAATATGAATGAAGTTGAATTCCATATTCAGGATGGTGGCTCGGGCATTCCAGAGGCCACAGCTGAGCATATTTTTGATGCCTACTACTCCACCAAGGAGTCGGGATCAGGGCTGGGCCTTGCGATAGCTAAGCGAATAGCGGATGAACATGACGGAGAGCTCACACTGCTCTCCATCGCAAATCCGACACACTTCTGCTTGCGCCTGCCGATGGAAGAACTCAACATGGAGCAATCATGAGCGCACAAATAATGGTCGTTGATGACGAGCAGGCCATCCGGGAATCTCTACAGGGGCTTTTTGAGGATGAGGGGTATCTCGTCTCTTCTGCAGCCTCCGGTGAAGAAGCTGTTGCCAGGTTCCGTAAACAGCCCGTCGACTGCATTCTTCTGGATATATGGATGCCAGGCATTGATGGCCTTGAGACCATGAACCGAATTCTTCAACTTGATGCCAATGTTCCGATTATCATCATGTCAGGTCACGCGACCATTGATACGGCCGTTCGCGCCACCAGACAGGGTGCATTCGACTTTGTTGAAAAGCCACTCTCTTCCGACCGTCTTCTGATTCTGCTGCGTAATGCGTTGGAAAAGCGGAAGCTGGAGAAGGAAAACGTTGATCTAAAGCAAAACATCCAACAACAAACGCGGCATGAACTGATTGGGCAGAGCCGCCCCATTGTAGATATCAGAAAGCTGATCCAGCGAGTTGCCATCACCGATGCAGCCGTACTGATACTCGGCGAACACGGCACTGGAAAAGCGGTTGCAGCCCACCAGATTCATCTCCAGTCAAATCGTTCTGAAGGGGCTTTTGTTGAGTTGAACACAGCTAGCATTCCCGATTCACAGATGGACTCTGAACTTTTCGGCCATGAAAAGGGGGCATTTCCCGGTGCACTTCATGCACAGCGAGGCCGTTTTGAGTCTGCCCATGATGGTTCTGTTTTTTTCGATGAGATCAGTGAACTGAGCCTGAGTACACAGGCCAAAGTTCTGCGTGCCATGCAGGAGCGTAAAATTCAGCGCCTGGGCAATCCGACTCCGGTTCCCGCAAACACCAGAATCATCAGTGCCAGCTCCCATGATCCGGAACAACTTCTGCATGAAGGAAAGCTGCGTGATGACTTCTACTACCGTCTTAATGTCGTCACCATCCACCTGCCCGCACTGCGTGAACGTATCGATGATCTCCCTCTACTGGTTGAGACACTGGCATCCGAGCAGGCGCAACTGCTAGGTGGTGATCCGGTTCATTTCTCCAAGAGTGCTATCACCCTGATGCAGGGTTACCCCTGGGCAGGGAATATTCGGGAGTTGAGAAACTATATTGAACGGTGTCACATCCTTCAGCCCGGCGTTGAAATCACACCGGAGAATATGTTGCCACTGGATGCATCAACTGCATCAGTACAATCCACAACTCAGAGCCATGACAGCAATTCGTTCTCGCATAGCTTTCATAATGCCCGCGAGTCATTTGAGAGAAGTTATCTGCTACACTATCTCGACCAGAATGAATGGAATATCAGCCGTACAGCTTCCGCTATCGGTATGGAGCGCAGTCAGCTGCACCGAAAAATAAAAAGTTTTGGTCTGACTACACCGGAGAAGAAGGAATGAATATACTGATTCTTGGTGCCGGAGAAGTGGGCTTTTACATTGCTCAACGGCTGGCAACAGAGGGCAACGATGTCGTTGTTGTAGATAATGATGCTGAACGGCTACAGCGCGTTGCCGACACGATGGATGTGAAGACCGTGCTCGGGCAGGCCTCCCACCCAAGCATTCTGAGGCAGGCAGGCGCTGAAAATGCCGAGCTTCTGATCGCTGCCACAACCAATGACGAAACCAACATGCTGGCGTGTCAGGTGGCCCATTCACTGTTTAAGGTTACCACCAAGATGGCCCGGGTACGTGAGCCTGACTATGTAAACAGCACAGGCCTGTTTGGCCGTGATGAGCTGCCGATTGATCTGATCATCTCTCCGGAACGGGAAGCAGCCATCTCTATCGTGAAACGTTTCCAGGTATCTTCCGCAGTTGATGCACAGGATTTTGCCGATGGCCGGGTACAGCTACTGGGCCTGAGAGTTCCTCCTAAAGGCATTCTGGCCGGTCTTGCTCTAAATGAACTCGATGAGGTGATGGGAAATATCCGCACCTATATCGTGGCCCATGAGCATAATCAGAAGTGGCGTGTTCCAAAATCAGACACCGTGCTTCTGGCCGGTGACAGCGTCTATATTGCCATGGCTAAAGAGCATGTAGACAGCTTTCTCGAGCATGTAGGCTATGAAACATCGGAACAGAATGATCGCAATGTCATGATGGTCGGTGGTGGTAACGTTGGATTTATTGTTGCCCAGCAGTTGGAACAGCTGGGTGTGTCGGTTAAACTGATTGAACACAACTCGGCACGCGCCCAATGGCTGGCTCAACAGCTCGATAGTTGTGTGGTTATCCAGGGTGATGCTCTGGATCGTGACCTCCTTGAGGAAGAAGCGATTGATAAAATGGATGATTTTCTGGCCCTGACCAATGATGATGAAACCAACATTCTGTGCAGTCTGATTGCCAAGAAATACAGTGTTCCTCATGTGGTCACACTAGTAAATCGCGCCATCTATACCGACCTCGTTCGTCAGATTGGACTCGATATTACCGTATCCCCCCGTTTCACTACTGCCTCCTCCATTCTGAGACACGTGCGAAAAGGGCGTATTCTCGGTATGTCGCCACTGGGTGATGGAACTCTGGAAGTTCTGGAAGCTGTTGCACTGGAGACCTCCAACATCCTGCATAAGCCATTGCTTGATCTTGAACTGCCAGCCAATACCGTGATCGGAGCTATTGTACGTCATGAAACTGTTATTATTCCTGACGGAGCAACAACCATTGAACCGGATGACCATGTGCTTCTGGTAACTCAGAGTAAATCACTGCGCGCAGTAGAAAAACTCTTTGAAGTTCATCTGGAATTCTTCTGATGCAACTTATTAACATGCCGGATTGCTCTGCCTTCCCCGCACACGGATGCCCTCCAGGGTACGCTCTCATGCAAATAGAAAGCAATGCATCCTAGAGGCGTCATCTGGACACTCGGCATTCTCGTATCCCTCTTTGGTTGCGGCATGATGGCCCCTGCCCTGATATCCCTCTACTACCAGTCAGGTCATGCCGATCACTTTATCCTTGCCGGTTGCCTGGTAGCAGCGCTTGGACTGACCATGATGCGTATTGCAGGTTCGGCCCCGCCCCGCCTGAGTCATAAAGATGGATTCCTGATTGTTGCCATGGCCTGGGTGATTCTCTCTCTGCTCGGTGCCATCCCCTTCTGGACCACCGGCGTATGCGACACCATTATTGATGGGCTATTTGAATCGACATCCGGCCTGACCACTACCGGTGCAACCGTCCTATCAGGTCTGGATAGTCTCCCCCCTTCGATCCTATTCTGGCGCTCCATGCAGGAGTGGCTCGGTGGCATGGGTATCATCGTACTGGCCGTAGCCGTGATGCCGCTGCTCGGCGTAGGTGGCATGCAGCTCTTTCGTGCTGAAACACCGGGGCCGGTAAAAGATAAACTGACCGCACGTGTAACCGAAACCGCCAAAGTGCTCTGGTACATCTATCTGGCCATGACAGCTATCACCGCGCTCGCCCTCTGGCTGGCTGGCATGACCCTCTTTGACGCGGTAAATCACGCCATGTGCACCATCGCAATTGGTGGCTTCTCCACCCACGATGCCAGCATCGGTTATTATGAATCCCAGACTATCCGATCTCTGATCATTATGTTCATGTTGATGGCCGGTGTGAATTTCACCCTCCACTTTGCCGCCATGAGACGAGGATTCTCTCTGAAAGCCTATTTTCAGGATGATGAATTCCGCACCTATATCAAATGGGTCACTTTTTTGATCGTTCTGGTAGGCGCCATCACGCTATCAGCCGGATCAGGCACCATTGGTGAAGTGATCTTTAATACGGTCGCTGTTGCCACCACCACAGGGTTCGCCGTCAGTGACTACGCCGTCTGGCCGCCAGGCACTGGCCTGCTACTGCTAGCCGCCATGTTTGTTGGTGCCTGCGCCGGTTCGACCGGCGGTGGTATGAAAGTGGTCAGGGTACTGTTGCTGTTCAGGCAGGGTATGCGTGAGATTCGCAGACTTATTCACCCGCACGCCGTGATCCATGTAAAAATCGGAGAAAACAGTGTGACCGGTCCTGTGGTACAGGCGTTGTGGGGGTTCTTTGTACTCTACATGGTCTGCTACAGCGTGATTGCCATTCTGCTTGCCATCACCGGCGTAGATATGATGACTGCCCTCTCAGCAACGGCCGCTTGCCTCACCAACACAGGTCCCGGCTTCGGCGATGTCGGCCCCGCCTCCAACTACGCATCACTTCCCGATACCGCTAAAGGCATCCTGATGTTTGGCATGGTGCTTGGCCGCCTTGAAATTTTCACCTTCTTCGTGCTGCTGGTTCCGGAGTTCTGGAGAAAATAATCTTCTTCCCAATGACCGCTTTCGGCCATAAGCAGACATTGATAACTCCGTCTATAGTAACACCCAGGGGATGATGAAATAGTGAATACATCAATAGTTCTGGCAATTATCTTGGGTTTAATAGCAGCCATTTGTGGTGCTCTTTTAAAAAATCTTCCACGTAAGCAGATTGTAAGAGAGGAAGGGGTTAGTATTTATAATGAATGCAAAGGAGGGTGGATTCCAGCTTGGGCATGGTTAAATCCACTCGGTAAAAAAATAGCGGTTACTTGGTACGTTACTGGGGTAAGTGCGATTTTTCTTTTGTTATATGGTACGCGGTAATAGGTGTCTGCTTATGGCCGAAAGCGGACGTTCAGAATAAGCACAAAAAAGAAGAGGAGCCAATCGACTCCTCTTCTCTATCGAACACATTAGCTAAAATGTGATGTTCTCATCATAGCACAGATTTACCGAGTGACCGGCAACGGCCTCTTCAAACGGTCTGTTTTATTCAGCCTCTGAACCCTCTGGAGTTACCAGCGAGATACTAATCACTCCTCTCACCGGATCAGTGGATGTGATCTCTACATCCAGTTCATCACCAAGATTGATCATGAAGCCACCACGTTTGGCAACTAGGCGATGATTCTTCTCATCCAGAACAAACAATCTTCCCAGATCATCCACAGCGATGGAGGCTTCAGCCAGTGAGGATTCGATCTCCACAAATATACGGCGCTTGGTGATGCCGGAGACAATCGCTTTGAACTGTTTTCCTACATCATCCGCGTGATAGAGCGCACCGAGCATCGCCTCTACATCCCATTCTGAACGCACCTGTTTGCGCTCCTGAATGGAGACATGTGCGCCGACTTCTGCAAGGCCATTTTCAGGCTGCACTTTATTTGGATCCTGTTTTCTGATCAGCGCTTTAAGCCTGCGATGAACCGTCAGATCGGCATACCGGCGAATCGGACTGGTAAAGTGGCAGTAGCTCTCATAAGCCAGGCCAAAGTGGCCCTCGTTATTCGGCGAGTATTTCGCCTGCTGCATAGAACGAAGAATCAGACGATGCAGCACATGGCCATACGGCTTGCCTTCAGAGTTTTCCAATACCTGCTGGATATCAAGTGGTCGAACACCACTTTTGGCGCGTTGATTAATGGTTGAACCGAATGGCGCAAGAAAATCATTCACCTTATCAATCGATTCGCGTTCCGGCTGCGGATGCACCCGGTATAGAACCGCTGAATCATGTGCCTCGAAATAGTGGGCAACAGCCACGTTGGCCGAGAGCATCAGCTCTTCGATCAATCGGTGAGCCACATTCCGCTCGCGCACTTCCAGTGCTATGATCTTATCATCTTTCACCACAGGGCCTACTTCAGGCAGATCAAGGCCAAGCGCGCCGCGCTTCTCCCTGTTCTTCTCCTGCAGGCGCATCAGACGGAGTGCATCAGAGAGCATCTCCTGAATTTCAGGCTTCTGGATACCACACTTATCATCTCCAGCATCACCCTCTTCAAGCCATGCGGCTACCTGCGTGTAGGTGAGGCGGGCTTTTGAATGAATCACTGCATCATAAACCTGTGCAGCCCGACCCTGGCCGTAGCAGTCAAAACGCATACGCACCGCCATAGTCAGGCGATCAACCTCAGGCCGCAAAGAACAGAGGCCATTGGATAGTGCTTCGGGCAACATCGGAATCACCCGGTCAGGGAAATAGAAGGAGGTGGAGCGTTCAAATGCTTCAACATCCAGTGCTGTGTTGGGGCGAACGTAGTGAGCCACATCGGCAATCGCTACCCACACCTCAAAACCATCACCACGTGGAAGCACGCAGACGGCATCATCAAAATCTTTGGCATCC
>Ga0316187_10002151_pt1 | contig 17191 bp, 10 predicted proteins | sample CroRivburrow1_MG_FD_204927 | JGI IMG/M metagenome (GOLD analysis project Ga0316187, IMG submission 204927) | Coastal sediment microbial communities from Maine, United States - Cross River worm burrow 1 | ecosystem: Environmental > Aquatic > Marine > Coastal > Sediment | place: USA: Maine... | reverse complement strand
GTGGCCGCGAGAGCGGCGGGAGTTCCGGGATCGGGTCTGACCAGTCCCTACGTGCTCGGGCTGGCCGTCTCAGGCCTGGCGTTCAGCGCCGCATTCCTTCTGCTCAGACGATCGCACACTCGTTCCGGCCCGCCTCCAGGACATCCGCCTCCGCCGGACTGGCCACAATGAGTCCGACGTTGATCGCCTTGATCTTCGGGTAGGTCTCCGGCGCCGGGGCTTCGTGCTCGATGACAAAGCTGACGAAGCGTTCGTGATCCGCCGCCAGCTTCAGCGCCTCGTTCGACTCGCGCAGCTCACCCAGTTCGGCGGCGACCGTGCGATCCGGGTTCTGTTCCTTTTCCAGGGCATAGTGTGCCGGCAGTACGGTCCAGCTTGCGGGCCACTGTGTGAGCGCGCGGTGGGCGCTTGCCCACAGCTGTTCGCTCCACTCTTCCGTCCGGCCGGCCAGGTCCGGGCGACCGACCGACTCCACGAACAGGAAATCTCCCGTCATCGCAGCCCGATCGCCAGCGAGCAACGTCACGCTTCCCTCGGTATGACCGGGGGTGTGGAGGACTTCCAGCCTGCCCTCCCCGACCCGGATCTCGTCTCCCTCTCCGATCGAGGTGAACGGAATGACGCCCGGGGTTCCGTCATACGGGTAGACCATGTCCGCCGGATGCAGATACCACGGCACACCCAGCGACCTCGCGAGGTTCGGTCCGCCGCTGATGTAATCGGCGTGAACGTGTGTATCCGCCACCGCCGTGATCATCGCGCCGACCCGTGCCGCTTCATCCAGCCAGGGCTGGTAGTACCGCGACACGTCCACGGCTATCGCCTGGTCACCGCTGACCAGCAGGTAGCCGAGAGCGGCCTTGCCGATGCGATCGAACTGGATGAAATGGTCGAAACCCGGTGGGGCCAGCAGCGGGCGAGGCACAGAGAGACGCATCCAGCCGGTAATACCTCCGCGCAACGACTTCGCATCGTAGCCGGCGACGGTCAGCCAGGCGGCCACCCGGAGGCTGTCGTTGCCGTTCCCGCACACCACGACGACATCCGTGTCCCGGTCGAGTCCTGCCGCGGCAGGATCCCCGAGCCCCACGAGTTCCGATCCCCGGATGTTGATGTACCGGTCGGGCGGCACGGGGCTCACGGTTCCGTTCGCGAGCCTCGCCGGAGCTCGAACATCGAGCACCTGGACCGGCTCACCCGCCTCCAACCGGCTTGCAAGCTCCTCGGGTCCGACTTCGAGCTGGTCCCTGGTCACACGCATCGAATCGCTTCGCCTGTTTCTTTCAGCTCGGGCTGGCCGCTTACTCCGACAGCAGGGCCTCGACCTCTTCAATCAACTTGGGAATCGGCTCACCGAGTACGCGGCTTCCCTCGGCGGTGACCACGACATCGTCTTCGACCCGCACGCCGCCCAGGTCCGTCCACGAGTCGAGGACATCGTAATCGATGAACGACGTGTGCATTCGATCAGCGCGGGAATGAAATACAGACCGGGCTCGACCGTGAGTACGAATCCCGGCTGCAGGGACCGACCGAGCCGCAGCGATGCGAGGCCGAACTGGCTGCTTCGCTCGAGTTCCGTCCCGTAGCCCACGTAGTTTTCGTCCAGACCTTCTCCGTCGTGTACGTCGAGACCCATCATGTGGCCGAGCCCGTGCGGCATGAACAGGGCGTGCGCACCCGCGGCGACGGCCTCGGCGGGATCGCCTTTCATGATCCCGAGGTCGGTCAGACCGTCTGCCAGAATCCGGCAGGCCGCGAGGTGAATGTCCAGGTAGCGGACCCCCGGTCGCACGGCTTCGATCGAGCGGACTTCGGCTTCCAGGACCAGTTCGTAGATCACACTCTGTCTCTCGTCGAACCGACCACCGATCGGGAGCGTCCGGGTGATGTCGCCTGCGTAGCCGGAGGGGGAGACACCGCCCGTGTCCAGCACGACGATATCGCCGGCCGACAGCGTGTTCGGGTAGTGATGATTGTGCAGCGTCTCGCCATGCTTCGAGCAGATGATCGGAAACGACAGCCGGCCGCCGAGTCGCAATGCCATTCCCTCGACGGCGCCGGCGACTTCCCATTCGGCTACGCCAGGACGGGCCACCCGCATGCCTTCCAGGTGCATCGCGCGGGTGATTGCCATCGCCTTCTCGGTCTCCACGATCTCTTCAGCGGTCTTGATGATCCGCTGATCCGCGACAGCCTCGACGAACGGTCTGGAGATCGTGTTGTCGATCTCGCCGACCGGGATTCCGAGCCAGTCCGCTACCGCGATGCGGCTCGCCGCCCGATACAGCGGGAGCAGGTGGATCTGCCGACCGGCTGCATTCAGCGCCCCGATCCGCTCTGGCAACTCCTCGATCTGCGTGGCGCCAGTTGCGCCGATCCGCTCGGCTTTCGAGGCAATCGACGGCTGGGGCCCGGTCCACACGACTTCGTCGATCGTCGGATCGTGGCCGAACAGGATCGCTTCGCCGGAATCGGCATCGAGCAAGCCGACGAGGCCGGGTTCGTCCAATCCCCAGTAGTACAGGAAGCTCCTGTCCTGCCAGAACGGGTAGGGATTGTCGGTATAGTTCATCGGCGTGAGGTCGTTGCCGACGAACATCATGACTCCTGAACCGATGCGCTCACGAAGCTGGCGGCGGCGCTCGACGTATGTGCTGGCCTCGAACATTCTGTTTCCTCTCCGGTCGCGGAAATCGCGGCCTTCAGTTTTCGGACATGTGGTTTCGTGAAGGTACCTTCATGAAACCGCAAAGGCCTCCCCTGACAGGACGGCGTCGAGCTCGCCCACCACACGGTCGGCGTCTTCAGCCGTGATCACCAGCGGCGGCTTGATCTTGATGACGTTGTCGAATGGGCCATCGGTACTGAGCAGGATGCCCCGCTCCCGCATCGCGTTGACGACCGCCGACGCCTCCGCGGTGGCTGGCTCCAGGGTCTCGCGGTCCCGCACGAGTTCGGCCCCGATGAACAGGCCCAGCCCGCGGACATCCCCGATGATCGAATGGGACGCCGCGAGCTCGCTCAGACCTGCCCGGAACCGCTCTCCGACCACCCGGGCGTTCTCGCGCAGCCCCTCGTCCTCGATCACGTCCAGTACCGCCAGGCCGATAGCACAGGAAACCGGGTTCCCACCGAACGTATTGAAGTATTCCATGCCGTTGTCGAATGCGTCGGCTATCGCCCGCGTCGTAACGACCGCTCCCAGCGGGTGTCCGTTTCCGATCGGCTTTCCGAGGGTCACGATATCGGGGATCGCATCCTGCGCCTCGAATCCCCACCAGTGCGTTCCGACTCGGCCGAAGCCCACTTGCACCTCGTCGGCCACGCACACCGCGCCGGCAGCCCGTGTGTGTTCGAACGCGGATCGCAGATAGCCGTCGGGGGGAACAATCTGCCCTGCGCAGCCAGGTACCGATTCGGCGAGGAACGCGGCCGCCGGACGACCCGCCGCGGCGGCCGCCGCCAGCTGTTCTGCCACCCCGTCCGCATATCGCTCACCGGCCTCCGGATCTCCATAGCGAAACGGACCGCGGAACGGATCGGGAGCCGGCGCCACGTGCACGTGATCGGGTTTTCCGGCGCCGCCGCGACCGTTGAACTTGTACGGGCTCAATTCCACCAGGGCGCCCGTGTTCCCGTGGTAGGCGCTGTCGATCACCACGACGTCCCGGCGGTCCGTAGACGTCCGGGCCAGCCGCAGGGCCAGCTCGTTGGCCTCACTCCCGGAGCACACGAAAAAGCAAACCTCGAGCGGCCCGGGCAGGGTCGCCGACAGTCGCTGCGCATATGTGACGATGTTCTCGTGCAGGTACCGGGTGTTCGTGTTCAGGAGAGCCATCTGCCTCCCCGCCGCTTCGACGACCCGCGGATGGCAGTGCCCGACGTGGCACACGTTGTTGACGCAATCCAGGTAGGCCTGACCCTCTGCATCGAACAGGAACTGTCGCTCGCCGCGAATGATGTGCAGCGGCCGGCGGTACGAGACGCTCAGCGACCCGCCGATGAAATGGTCGCGAAGTGCGAGAATCTCGTCGGAGTTCATGGTTCTGGCGTCATCCTTCCACGCAGAGCTCCGGGGTCGCCGGCGAGCCAGTCCAGGATGCGCCAGGCCGGGGCCTCGGAAACCATCACGAAGGCATTGTTCGGGTCACACATCCGCTCGTAGGCCGAGATCGTCACACTGACGCAGAGACGCGCCTCGATCAAGTCGGGTAGCACCTCGATCTCAGCGGCACTGAGCGGCAGGGACTCCTGGTATCCGGACAGCACGGCCCGAGCTGATTCAACTGGTGCCCCGGTCCCGAGCATCGCGTATGCCATGGCGATCGCCGGCTCACAGACGCGTGGAGTCCACATCATGTCCCCGAAATCGAGCAGGCCGCACGGCTGGAAGCGCGATCCGCCCGCGGGGCACACGAGGACGTTATGGTCGTTCGCATCATTGTGCACGACCTGGAACGGCAGCCGTGCGAGTCTCGGAATCACCTCGGTTTCGAATCTCCGCAACCTGCGACGGACCAGGTCGCGCCCCGCGGAGTCCTCGATATTCCCGGTCAGGGCCAGGATCGCCGGAGCCTGCATCAAGTCCCAGCGGAACTCCCGGTGGACGGCCGGATCGTCGAAGCCGGTCAGCCGCCTGTCCAGCTCGCCGAGCACCCGCCCGACGGCTCGCAGGAGCTCCGGGGGACGGGCCGCCAGGCGAGCGATCGGCATGCCATCGACCCAGGTCACCAGCCAGACAGGGTGCTCCTCTGCCTGCACCACCGAGCGACCATCAGAGCAATGCACGACTTCCGGCACACGCAGAACGGCCCCGGGAGTGCGCGCCAGGTGCTCGAGGGCCCGGATCTGCGCAGCGAGATACTCCGGCAGTTCTGTGGAATTGGAGATCTTCAGGACGAAGCTGCCCCCCGCCGTGTCCAGCCTGAAGTTCTGGTCGATGGAGCTGGGCAGTTCGTGCGCTACCGAGATGAGCCCCCAGTGACGGCTCGCCAGCTCCTGCGCCTGGTCCACGGAAAGTCGGGGAACGATCGTGCTAGTCCATTGATCGTGAGGAACCTACCTTCATCGCCGCCGTCGGGCGGATCCGGCAAGATTTCGCCGGCGCCGCGGCCGAGTCAACCTGGGGGCACCACGGATTCAACACCGGAGGCTGTCTTGATCCGCACGGCCCAGCTACGCTCGTACCGCACCCCCTGCTTGATCCTCCTGCTATCTATCGCCGCAGCCTGTGTGAGCGAGGAATCCGACTCCGTTACGACGAGCACGCACGAAGAGCACTCGGCAGGCATCCCGGACTGGGAGAATCCGTCAGTGTTCGACATCGGCAAGGAACGTCCTCACGCCACCTTCATCCCGTTCCCCGATGTCGCAACGGCCCTGTCCTCCCCGCGGCAGGCATCGCCGTGGTACCAGTCCCTGAACGGCCGATGGAGGTTCGACTGGGTACGGCAGCCGGCCGACCGACCACTCGACTTCATGCAGGAGGGATTCGACGCCGAGGAGTGGCGAGAGATCGATGTGCCGGGAAGCTGGGAGATCCAGGGTCACGGCATCCCGCACTATTTCGACGTCGCATACCCGTTTCCGCCGGACCCGCCGTTCATCCCGCACGACTACAATCCGGTCGGATCGTATCTGCACACGTTCGAGGTCCCGGAGGAATGGGACGGCCGTGAGATCTTCCTGGTATTCGACGGCATTCGTTCCGCCGGATACGTGTGGGTAAATGGCGAATCCGTCGGATACAGCCAGGACAGCCGTACGCCGGCCGAATTCCGGATCACTGACCAGCTGCGGCCGGGAGAGAATTCGCTCGCGGTCCAGGTCTTCCGCTGGAGCGACGGCAGCTACCTCGAGGACCAGGACATGTGGAGGATCAGCGGGATCTTCCGGGACGTGTTCCTGTACTCGCCGCCGCCGGTGCGAGTGAGGGATTTCGGGGTGCAGGCAGGGCTGGACGAGGAGTTCACGGATGGCCGGCTTGCAGTGCGGGTAGAGGTCCAGGGTGCGTCCGGCCCGGAGTCGGGCTCGATCGATATGGAATTGCTCGACCCCGGGGATCGGCCGGTGCCGGGAGTCTCGCTGTCAGGGGCCTACGAGGTCGGTAGCGGCGCGCACGACACTCTGTCGTTCGTGTCCGAGGTAGTCGCACCGCTCAAGTGGACGGCCGAGACGCCGAACCTGTACCGCCTCCTGCTGACCCACCGGGATGCCGACGGCGAGGTACAGGAGGTCGTCACCGCCCGCATCGGATTCCGCCGCGTCGAGATCGCGGGCGGCCAGCTCCTGGTGAACGGCGTCCCCGTAACGTTGCGCGGCGTGAATCGTCACGAGCACGACCCGGAGACCGGCCAGACCGTCTCCGAGGCCGGAATGCTGCGCGACATCGAGTTGATGAAGCAGCACAACATCAACGCGGTACGGGCATCGCACTATCCGAACGTTCCGCGCTGGTACGAACTGACGGACGAGCACGGACTGTACGTGGTGGACGAGGCGAATATCGAGTCGCACGGGATCGACTGCGATCCGGATCTCACCCTGGCCGAGAAACCGGAGTGGCTGGCGGCGCACCTGGACCGGACGGTGCGCATGGTGGAGCGGGACAAGAACCATCCATCGATCATCTCGTGGTCGCTCGGGAACGAGGCCTGCGACGGCCAGAACTTCGTGGCCACCTCCGCCTGGATCCGCGAACGAGATCCGTCCCGTCCGGTGATGTACGAGCCGGCCGGACGGGCCGATCACGTGGACCTCGTCACCCCGATGTACGCCCGCGACTACATGCTCGAAGCGTACGCCCGTGAGGACCCCGACAGGCCCTACATCATGTGCGAGTACGCGCACGCGATGGGGAACAGCGTCGGGAATCTCGCGGAATACTGGGACATCATTTACGAGCATGACATGCTGCAGGGCGGCTTCATCTGGGACTGGGTGGACCAGGGCCTGTGGCGGACGGCGGAAGACGGCACCCGCTACTTCGTGTATGGCGGCGACTTCGGCACGGACACCCCGAGCGACCGCAACTTCCTGCTCAACGGACTCGTCACGGCCGACCGCAGGCCGCAGCCGCATCTCCACGAGGTGAAGAAGGTCTATCAGCCCGTGGCGATCCGCGCGGCCAACCTCGCGGCCGGTGGGATCGAGGTCGAGAACCGGTACGGATTCAAGTCGCTCACTTCTCTGGCCGGCAGCTGGGAAATCACGGCCGATGGACGGGTCGTGGCTGAAGGCGCGATTCCCCCCCTCGACATCGCACCCTCCGAGGTCGGACGAGTGACCCTCGACCTGCCCGATCTGCGTCCAACACCCGGCGCGGAGCACCTTCTCACCGTGCGGTTCCGCACCCGGGAGGCCGAGCCCATGGTGCCGGCCGGGCACGAGGTGGCGTGGGAGCAGTTTTCGATTCTGGGCCCGCCGTGGCCACAGGTGGCAGACACCGCGCAACGAGCCGCTGCGCGATGGACGGACCGGGATGATGAGATCGTGGTCTCCGGGCCCGAATTCTCACTCTCCTTCGACCGGACGCGCGGCGAGATCGGATCGTTCCGCTACCGCGACCGGGAGCTGCTCCGCAGCGGTCCCGTGCCCGAGTTCTGGCGCGCTCCCACCGATAACGACTACGGCTCAGAGCAACAGATCCGGAGCCGGATGTGGCGAGGGGCCGGCGAGTCCAGGACCGTCGATTCGGTCCGGGTGTCGGAGGCCGACGCGGAAGGCCCGGCGGCCGTGCTCATCGAAGCGTTCAGCACCCTCGACGACGCCGGCGGCTCACGCGTGGCAACGCGATATTCGGTGTTCGGCAGTGGAGACGTCCTGGTCGAGAACCGCTTCGAGCCGGGTACCGACGATCTACCGGAGATTCCGCGCTTCGGCATGAGCCTGACGCTGCCGGCGACGCTCGATCGGGTGGAATGGTTCGGCCGCGGCCCGCACGAGAACTACTGGGATCGGCGCACCGGGGCTCCCGTGGGCCGCTGGTCGATGCCGGTGGATTCTCTGTACTACCCGTACGCCCGTCCGCAGGAGAACGGCAACCGCAGCGACACGCGCTGGGTCGCGTTCACGGATGAAGTCGGTGCAGGGCTCCTCGCCGTCGGGCTTCCGACGCTGGACTTCAGCGCCCACTTCTACACGCTGGACGACTTCGACGAGGGCGCGGAGAAGCGGAATCGGCACACGATCGATCTGGTGCGGCGTGACTTCGTCACCGTCCACCTCGACCTCCGCCAGACCGGGGTCGGAGGCGACAACAGCTGGGGCGCCGTGACCCACCGGGAGTACACCCTGCTGCCGCAGGTACTCGAACACACGTTCCTGCTCAGACCGATCGAAGGAGGAGTTTCCGAACTCGCGCTTGACGAATTGGCGCGGTCCGGCCTGTGGACGACGGAGATGGCCTCCGCAGTCGGGCGACGTTCCCTGAAGTTGGAGACGTTCGCTGAACGAAACCTGGTCGACCACCTGGCGCGCGGCGCATCGTTGACCGTCGTGACCCCGGCCAGTTCACCATATTCCCGCGGCGGTGATCCAGCCCTCGTGGACGGGGTCAGGGGATCGATCGACCGCCGGGGCGGCGACTGGCAGGGCTACGAGGAGCAGGACCTGGAGGTCGTGATCGATCTCGGGACATCGGTGCCGGTCAAGCGGGTGAAGATCGGGTTTCTGCAGGTCCTGTGGGCCCGGATCTTCCTCCCGAGCGCCGTCGAAGTCTCGCTGTCGGAGGATGGAGAGACTTTCACCACACTCGGCACGTCCATTCATGACATTGCGCCAGACGACCAGACGGACAGGAGACATTACTTCGAGGCGATCGGGGAACCGGGCGAGGAGGGGCGGAGCGTCGCCCGCTTCGTCCGGGTGCGAGCCGTGAACATCGGACGGGCTCCACCCGACCACGAACGGTCGGGCGAGCCCGCGTGGCTTTACGCCGACGAAGTCATCGTGGAATGAGGTTCAGACCGTCGCCTTGTGAAGTTTCCGTTTGAGGCGATGGATCTTCCGGCGGATCCGCTTGAGCTCGACGGAGTCCTTCGCGGCCTCGGCTGCATCCCGTTCGACTTTGAGCGCTCGGATCTCAGCCTTCACCGCGCTCTTGTCGATCCCCACGACCTCGTGGTGAGCGTGATCCTCGATCCCCAGCACGTGGCACAGGGCCGGAACCAGGCTCTCCTTGTGCATGGTCAAGAAGCCGTGAAGTTCAGCGTTGTCGCCCTGCTCCTCGGCGATCTCCCGGAGCTTTTTGACCGGCATCTTGTGGAGTTCTTCCCACGTGTAGGCCATTCGCTTCCTCCATGGAACGGGTTCGGCAGGGGCAGCCATCGGCCGCCTGGTATGAATATATGCTGGCCGGCCCGCGTTCACACCGCACGGCGACCACGTCCGGGGCTCTGCATCATCAGTCGCAGCCGAGGGAATCCGGAAATATCTTGCTGCCTCCGCCGGATCACGCTGAGGCAAAGTGCTCCGCTCACCTCCCAGGAGGACGCTCGAACTCATGTCTGAGGCACGTGAATCGCGACCGATCGGGGCGGATTCCCGGATCGTCGTTATCGGTGGGGGCGTGATCGGAATCTGCACCGCGTATTTCCTGGCGCGCCGAGGTGAGAGCGTCACGGTGCTCCAGCGGGGCGCGGTGGCAGACGGCGCTTCCCGGGGTAATGCGGGCATGATCTCGCCGGGCCATCCGCCGATAAACGGTCCCGGCCGGATGGGGCCAGCGATCCGGTCGCTGAAGGACCCGTTGAGCCCACTTTACGTGGCCCCGCGCTGGGACCCGGAGCTGTTCCGCTGGCTGTGGTCGTTCGCGCGCTGGTGTTCCGAACCGCACCTGGAATACAGCATGGCCGCATTGGCGCCCCTCGGCCTCGCCACCCCGGACCTGTTCGACGATCTGGTGGAAGGAGAGGGGCTCGAGTGCGACTACCGGCGATCCGGTTACCTGGAGGTCTGCCGCACGCCGGAGGGGCTCGAGGCGGTGCGGAAAGAGGCGGAGCTGATCGAGCGGCACGGCTTCGAGGCCCGGGAACTGACGGGGGCCGAACTACGGGAGCGCGAGCCGACAATCCGATCGGACGTGGCGGGTGGATTCGTGCACACCGAGGGATCGACAGTGAACCCGGGCCGGTTCGTCGTCGAACTGGGTGCTGCGGCCGCCCGCAGAGGCGCGGTGATCCGCGAGAACACTTCGGTCGAACGGATCGAAGTCGAGCACGATCGAGTGACCGCCGTCCGGATCGAGGGAGGCGAGCGGGTGGAGGCGGACATCGTGGTGGTGGCCACGGGATCGTACAGCGGCGGATTGCTGAAGGACCTGGGCTGTGGCCTGCCGATTCAGCCGGCGAAGGGCTACCACGAAGACCGCGATCCCGGGAGCGCCGGGACCCCGCGCCTCGGCCTGCCCTGCCTGCTCGTCGAATCCTCCGTGTTCTGCACTCCGATGGACGACTTCGTGCGCTTCGCGGGAACGCTCGAGTTCTCCGGGTTGAATCACGAGATCCGGCAGGATCGCCTGGATCAGCTGATGCGCTCGGCCTCGTTGTTCTTCGACGGGGTCACGCAGACCGAGGCGCTAGACGTCTGGGTTGGACTGCGCCCCTGCACCACCGATGGCCTTCCGGTGATCGGGCCGCTGCCGGACATCCAGGGACTATACGCAGCAACAGGTCACGGAATGCTGGGGCTGACGCTGGGCCCGGTCACCGGGAAACTGCTGTCCGAGCAGATCCTCGACGGCTCCACCTCGCTGCCACTGGAGCCGTTCGATCCGGGGCGATTCATGAGCTGAAGCCGGGCCACCCCGTAGGGCGGCCCGGCAAGAGAGTTCAGTGAGAGTTCAGTGGCTGTTACCCAGGCCTGGAATCGGCCGCACATTCACGAACACGCCGGCGTGATCGCTGGGCCACAGATTCGAGACCGTCTTCTCGGCTGGATCCGCTCCCAGTCGTTCCGCCTGCACTCCATCCGCCAGTCCAATACCGTCCAGCGGCGCCGGATCACGGTAAAACACGAGGTCGAAACGACGGTCCAGGATCGACGTCGTATTCAGCAGGTCACTGTCCTGGCAGCAGGTCGGACCGGGGTCTCCGGGGGCGCCGATGGTCCAGAGGTCGGTGAACCCGGCGGTTGTGAACTTGCCGTAGGAATCCGTCCATGTATTCCCGGGTGCCGTGTTCAGGTCTCCCATGACGAATACGGGTTCGATCGCTCCATCGAGCAGGGCGACCAGCTCGTCCGCCTGCGACAGCTGTTCCGTCTCACCTTCCTCTTTCGGCGTCAGGTGCGTGGATACGATCCGGTACGCCTTTCCCTTCACCTCGATGACCACGGATGCGAATCCCCGGGTGATCTCGAGCGGCTGTCCACCGATGACGATCGAGGGGTTGTCCGAGTAATTCGCGGATGTGGGCGAATGCCAGACGACGTCGTCCCGGACGAGAACGATGTCAGCATCCTGCAACCGGATGTCGACGAGATCCGTGGCTGGATTCGGACCGAGCAGTGCCGGAACCTCGAACGCGAAGTTGTTGACCGTGGAAGCATCCGTGTAACGCAAATCACGCTCGCGGAGCTCCTCGAGCAGAATTTCCAGGAAATCGGTGTGCTCGACCCAGTCGCCGGGATACCCCGTGTAAATGCTCGGCTGCCGGAGCGTGAATGTCGACACTTCCTGCAGGGTAACTGCGTGCGGCTGGTGATCCGCGATGTAGTCGGCGATCGCGTCGGCACGCTCCCTGAAGTCCGTGGCCTGGACGGCGGCCCATACCTGGCCCGCCAGTACTACGAGCTCTTCGAGTGAGCCCGCGGCCGCGATCGCTTCGATCTTTGCGCCGACGTAGAGGTTCCAGTTCATCACCCGGATATCGGGCTGTCCGGCACGCTCGACACCGAGCAGCGCGTCCTGTTGCCCGGGGGCGAGCACATCATCCCCGCACGCGCCCAGCGTGACCGTGAGACACAGACTCAACGTGAGAATCGTCATCAGCTTACTCATCGAGGCCTCCCGCATACGTGATACGACTGACTGCCACCGCCCTCAGCCTCACGTTTACGAGTCAAGCCCCGGTCAAGCCGCGCAGATCAGGTCTGTGCGGCCTCCTGGATACGCAGTCTCTGGCCGGGAGTAAGCATGTCCCGGGCGATCACGTCTCGCACGATCCGCGCGACGAACGAGTACCCGAACGCGTCCGCCGAAACCCATCGATTCCACTCCAGCTCATCGAGGGCGGCCATTACCGCTGCGGCGTCAAGGCCGGTCGCCGCACTGAGATTTCCGCTCTCGACTCGGTCGCCCAGTGCCGCGGCTGTAGAAAGAACTCTCTGCGCCGGTTCGCTCAACCGGCGGAACCCGATCCGGATCGCTGCGGTGACCGTGTCGGGCAGATCACCCGGGTACGTCTGGTCCATCGTCTGGAACGGCTGTGGCCACGTGGGCTGCTGATCGATTTCGAGCCCCAGCCGGACTCCGTTCAGCAAGTCCACCGCAAATAGCGGCAGGCCGGCAGAGTCCACCGAGATCCGTCGGGCCAGCCGCTCGACCCCGGACGGGTCGAGATCGGGCATCATCGCACGAGTCAGCTCCTCGAGTTCCTCCGATCCGAGCGGGTCGAGTCTGAGCGACGCACCAGCGATGTCCCGGCCGATCCGGCTTCGCAGCTCGTCGAGTGGGGGCTGCGGGGGGTAGTCCTGCTGCGTGAGCAGCAGCGTGCAGGGTTCGCTGGACAGGTCGCGCAACATTCCCGGCAGCGCCCTGGCCGTCGCCGGGTCCAGGTGCTCGGCGCTGTCGATCCACAACACCAGGGGCCTGAGTTCCGCTGCTGCGAGGGCGAGCTCGGTAAACGCCTTCGGCATCGATCGTGGTGTCGCGCCCGCCGCGTGATCCCGGAGCGCGGGATCCTGCCATCCTGTCTGTTTGAGCAGCATGGCAAGCGCCTCCGGGGTGGCCACCGCGGCGCCCTCGGTGGCGAGCAACCCGCCGGCGGAGAGACCGAACAGCGCCGACCAGTCGGAGGACCCGTCAGACTCCACGGCCCTGAAACTGGCCACCGCCGCTCCCTCGAGCCGCGCCCGCCCCAGGACCTCTTCCGCCAGGCGCGTCTTACCGGAGCCCGACTCACCGCGGCAGACGATTACGGCCGGCTGGCGCTTCGTCATGCTCGACCGCACCGCCGAGACCATCGTCTCCAGCTCGCGTTCCCGGCCGACGAGCGGAGGCCGTCGCGCCCAGATGTCTTCCGGTAGAATCTCCTCGGGCAGCTTCCAGGTGCGCTCCTGCTGCACACGTTCGGCCAGCGCCGCCGTGTCCGGTTCCGGTTCGATGCCGAGTTCCTCTTCCAGCCTCCGTGTGAACTCCTCGTAAATGCTGAGCGCCGACGCCCGTTCGCCTCGCAAGGCCGCGGCCTCCATCAGCAGTCGGATCGCGCCGTCCGAAAACGGGTCGAGAGCCAGCGCCCGGCGAGCCACGTCCTGCGTACCAGCCTCATCACCACGTGCCAGCAATGTCGATCCGAGCGACTGCATGGCCGAGGTCGACACGCTCGTCCAGTGCAGGCGCTCAGCCGACAGCCAGTCTTCGAACGAACTGCAGTCCGGCACCGCGAAACCTTCCATCCACGAGCCCCGGACGAGTTCAACAGCGTCAGTCCAGCGCTGCTCCGCGACCAGTCGCTCCAGGTCGTCGACGTCGAGGCTCACGGCAGCACTGTCGAGCACGACCTGGTCGCCGACGGAGTCGAACAGACTCTCGTGTCCTTTCCTACGGAGCACACGCAGTGCCTCGTTCAACGAACCGCGGGCCGTCGAATCCGGCTTGTCGCCCCACAGAAGACCGACGAGATGCTCGCGGGAACGGCGATGGCCGGGCGAGCGCGCGAGATACAGGAGCAGGGCGAGATTCTTCCGCCACAGCAGTTCACGAGCTGGCTCACTGCCGTCCACGAGGATCTCGACCGGGCCGAGGGTTCTGAGCGTAATCACGTCCCACACTCCGATTCAATCTGTTCCAGCACCGCTTCGACCCGGTCACGTACCGGGAGAATGTCAGGATCCGGATCGCTCCACAGGCGTCTGACATCCGCGGAACGGGTCCGCACGAGATCGCAGCGTGGCAGCCCCGCCACCGGCCCGACTCCAGCCAGGCGCCCGGCAAGCTCGACCGCCATGGCGCGGGCATGCACGCCGAACGCAGCGTCCACTTCCGCCGCCTGCGCGAGCCCGTGTGCCGTTCCTTCCTCGAGATCTGTGTTCTCGTGCCAGTAGAGCGTCCGCAGCGCCGCAATCGTATCGCCCACCTCCGCCTGCCACCCGGCCCGAAGCCAATAGGTCGTGGCCCGACCGAACGGGTCAGCGCCAAGGGCTACCGAATCGTATGTGACCAGAGAGCCCGTCGACTCGAGGGCGAGGTCGAGCTCTCCGGCCGAGGCGAGAGAGAGTCCTTCCAGCAACCGCAATTTCCGGCTCACGGCACCGGGCTCGAGCGATGACTCCAGCGCGCGCAGCGAGTCGGACCAGGCGGCAGCCAGCCCGGCTCGCTCCGTCCATGCTGCGAGAATCGCCAGCCCGAACGCGGCCCTCGCACGAAGGACCGGCTGCGCTCCCGTCAGTTCTGTCCACAAACCCGCGAGCGCCTCTGAGCCGGCTTCCGCCTCCGCGAGACCAAACCCTTCGAGGCCGAGGGCGTACGGGATCACTCGCCACTCTGCCGCCTGCATCCGGGCCTGAAGTCGTACTTCGGGAGATCGAGTCTCAGCGACGATCGAGTCGAAAGAGGCCAGGGCTGGCGCAATCCTTCCCTGTCCGAGACCACCGAGCGCAATCGCGAGGAGCCCGTCCGCGGCATCATTGGGACTGCCGATGCGACGAGCGACGCCGAGAAGATTACGGCCGAGCATCTCCTGCCCGGACGGAAGCTCCACGTAACGAACCCAGCGGCAGCCGAGGCGCAGCAGTTCCAGCGCACCATCGGGACCGAGGCCCCGGACCAGCTGGTCGAACCCCTGCGCGGCCTCGTCTTCCCCGGCGAACCGCTGCAGCCAGGCCTGGTGCCAGATGGCCGGATAGTAGACTTCGTGCTGTTCCGGCGGTCCGAAGTTCGCGTCCAGGTACTCCAGGGTTCGGCGGGCCTCCAACTCACGGCCGAGTCGGATCTGCGCCTGCGTCAGGTGCTCGACCGCCGGAATGAGGGAAGAGTCCTTGTCGACCGCGGACTCGAGCAGCGCTACGGCGGAGTCCAGAGGCTCTCCCCACAGCCCCCCCCGATGGTACAGCTCGTCGGCATACAGAAGAGTTGGATACGCCTCGTCCGGGTATTTCTCGGCGACCGCCCGAAGTAGAACGGGCTTCGCGTCGTAGCGCGCCACGCGAGCGGCCAGGAGCATCGAGTCACGAACGGGAAGCGCCGATGATCGGTTAAGGTAGAGATCCTGCAGGTTCACCTCCACGGAGGCGTGCGCCAGCCAGCGCTGTGCCTCCGCCAGGTGCCATTCGGCGAGGGCGAATTCGGGCTCCAGCTCGAGAGCCTGCGTGAAGCGGTGCACGGCGTCTTGGAGCGCGTCCTGGCGGAAGGACTCCTTCCCCTCGATCCACAGCAGAACGGCTTCCGACGAGTACGAGCTCAGGACGCCGGCCTCGTCCGCCGACACCTCCGTGAGATCCGCGGCTCCGAGCCCCTCCAGGAGAGCATGAAACACGGCCTGACCGGTTCCGATGGGGTCTCCGCGCTCGGAAGTCCTGAGATACGGTCCCTCGGAACGAATGCCGTCGTGCAGCTCGACCGCGACTCGCCAGGAGTCTCCAGCCGAGGAGATTCCACAGCTGCTGACCCACCGCGCCCGAAGAGCTTCGGTCCAGCCCTGCCAATCGTCGGACGACAGGCTCTCGACGTGCCGGTCCCACGTGTTGAGGGTCTGGCGTTCGCTGAGAACGTGAATGTCTCGAATACCGTCCAATTGCGATGCGGCCCACGATCGAGCCACCCGGGCCGCCTCGGAGTCCACTCCGGGATCGGCGCTGCAGGGCAGGACCGCCAGGTCGGCGGTGATGGCCGGCGGCGCTTTCGGCCACGACCACCAGACGAGGAACAGCGCCAGCACCCCGAGCCCGACCACACCAACCCGGCGTGCAGTCGGGCGGCGGCGGTGGGCCTGGCGAAGCGCGCCGTGAAACGTGGTCGCGTCGGGCCACCGCCGCGCCGGATCCAGCTCGAGGGCGCGAGACAGGACGGGCCTGGCCCGACGTGGGATTCCCGACCAGTCGGCGCGACCCGGATCCTGAAATCTGGCCCACCGGCGGCCGGAGAACGCTTCGTACAGGACCATCGCGGCGGAGTAGATGTCGGAGCGTTCGGTCGATACGTCGCCGGCCGCCTGTTCCGGCGCCATGTATGCTGGTGTACCCGGCGAGCCTTCCTGTGTCAGCGGAGGCTCCGACTCCGATGCGTCGCTGGCGATTCCGAAGTCCGCCAGTACCGCCCGGTCCGGGCGCAAAAAGATATTCCCGGGCTTCACGTCCCGGTGAATCACCCCGCTCGCGTGTGTCGCCTCGAGCGCGGCGCTCAGATCCAGACCCAGTCTCCAGGCCTCCGCCTCAGGGCATGGGCCCTCGTCGAGGCATTGCCGCAGAGACCGCGCCTGTTCGAAGTCCATCACATAGAACAGAAGGCCGTCCACCTGGCCGCACTCGTGGATCGTCATCACGTTCGGGTGGGCGACTGCAGCCAGCGCCCGTGCCTCGCGCAGGAACCTCTCGGAGGCGACGGCGGTGGCCAGTTCCGGGCGCAGAACCTTAACCGCGACCGGCCGCGCGAGCATCGAGTCCTCCGCCCGAAACACGCGGGCCATCCCACCTGCACCGACTTCTTCTCCAAGTCGGTAGCGGGGCGCGAGGGCCGTGCCGAGTCGCTGGGCGAGAGTGGACATGGATGTCCTTTCCTGTAACTGGCCGCACGGGACGACCGGCGCGTCAAAGGGGGGCGTACGCGCATCCGGAGACTAGGGAGTCCGTGCGTCCGGAGTCAAGTGACTGGCCTGCAACAACAACGGGAGACGAGAACGCTCGCCGGCACTGTTTCGCTATCGGACCCGGCGACGGCTGTGTACTTTCGCAGCCGCATGACACGGCGAGTTCCATGTACCCGCACCGGATGGCCCGATGTCCCTCAAGTCCACCCTTCGCGCTCTGCGGACTA
>Ga0316187_10002150_pt1 | contig 17195 bp, 13 predicted proteins | sample CroRivburrow1_MG_FD_204927 | JGI IMG/M metagenome (GOLD analysis project Ga0316187, IMG submission 204927) | Coastal sediment microbial communities from Maine, United States - Cross River worm burrow 1 | ecosystem: Environmental > Aquatic > Marine > Coastal > Sediment | place: USA: Maine... | reverse complement strand
AACATAGGCTCGCCCAGTCAATGCCGTGTCGATTGTTAATGTGAGCTGCGCCGAAGACGCGACGGAAAATCCGTTATCGATGGCGATGCTATCGCCCGCCCGGAGTGTGACGTCACCTGAAGACAAAACATCGACATTCGCGGCCGTCAAAGTGAGACATCCTTCGAAGGATGTTGTGCCGCCCACGGTCTGATCAGGCACAACTGCGTCGGCATCACCGGCACATGTCGAACCGACCGTGACCTCGAGCCCGAAGCTTCCAGCCTTTTCCGCCCCCGCTTTGACCACGAGATCGCTCGCCCACGATCCAGCGGTGACGACCGTCATCGCCATTATGAAGGCAAACGTTTTCTTGCTGATGAGTGCCCTTGTCTTTGCCATAGATCGGCCTCCCGGTCGCATCTATTACACAACTGTTCTTAATATAGAGCCTTTTTTATACAGCGGCAAGCATGGTCTGTCCACCACCATGGCTCTCTGTGACCCTGAGCACAGCACTGGACAAGGTTGCTTAGCGGACCAACCCGACGATTGGAAAGTTGGTTGGAACGCTACGGTGAGCCAACGATCTCAGCCGTGAACACACCGCCCGATGCGACAGAAAACCCGTTTTCGAGGGTGATTCTGCTCCCTGCGCGGAAATACGCGTTGCCGGTGCTCTCGACCACAAAGGTGTCCGCTGTGAGGGTGTCGCAGGCGACAAAGGTCTCTGTGCCTGTCACGGTCACCCCGGAAAGATCAATCGTCGATTGAGAGTCGGAGCAGTTGGTGAAAATGCAGGTCACCGTCTCGTCGGCAGCCACGTTGAAAGTCGCGGTCGCTGTGCCGATGTTGCCGGTACTGTCGCTATCATCACATTGGATCTCGAATAGCGACCAGCCCGCGGAAACCGTTTCGGTCGAATTGAACGTCCCCGACCCGGTCGCCGAGACGATCTGTTGCCCGTCGCCGATCGTGCCGGCCGCATCGCCAGTGAACGTGAAGCTCGCGCCATCGCCGTCAGGGATGGTCTGCTTTTCGACGATAATGCTGCCACCACCCGGCGTGGCGGTGGCAACCGCCGCCGAGGCGTCGACCGCGCCGTAGCCGTACTCCTGGTTCCACCCACCAACATAGGCAGCACTGCCGATCTTGCGGCCGCTGTTCCTCATGATCTGGCGAACCTCGGCGGCGGTCAACGTGGGATCTGCCGAGATCGCGAGCGCGGCAATGCCGCTGCACAATGGAGCGGCGGAAGAAGTCCCGCCAAAGGTGGAGGTGTAGTCCGTGGCGGTGTAGCCGTTCGTTCCCGTGACGTCGGTGGTCGTGATGCCGAGGCTGCCGCCGTTGCTGTGGCAGAGGAAATCGATCTCCGGTCCCCACTGGGAGTATGCGCTGCGCGTGTCGAAGTTGGTGGCGGCGCCGACCGCGATCGATTCCGTCAGGTTGGCCGGATAAGCGATCACCCCATCCTGGAGAGGATTTCCCTGGTTGCTGTAGGTGCCACACGCCGGCAGGAATGGCCCATAGGTGGTCGTACCATCGAAAACCGTGATGTCGATGAAGTCGTAACACTGGTTCGTTATCGGCCCCTCGCCACCGAAGTTCGTCGTTTCGCTCGACGGCCAAACTCTGTAGACGAGATCGCCGTCGGTGGTTAGGGTCTTTGTGACAGAAACGCTGGAGATCTCGTTATCAACAATCGTTCCGGCCCTGATAGAGCAGTGCCCACCCCGCGATGAACTCGCCCGTGTTCCGTCGTCGACGGCCACCCAATCGGCATCTCCCGACGACGTCCAGCCCGCGGGAAGGGCGGTGCACGTCTCGAAATCCTCTCTTGTGCCATCCGGGAAGATCATATCGTCCAGCCAGGCAGTGTCGAAGCCGGTACCCACGGATACATCCTTGTGGTAGGTCCAGGTAAACGTCCAGGTCCCGGCGGTGAAACCCGTCAGAGTGAAACCCTGGTATCCGCTCGCCGAGTTGGCGGTCGAGACCAGCGTCGGCGAACCGAGACCGCCGCGGCCGTTCGCCACTGCTCCCTGGATGGCGGTGGTGATTTCGGTCGAAGGCGATCCTCCTCCCCAGCTGTTGTTGAGTACATCGGCGAGTTCCCCCGCATAGACGATGGCGTTTCCAAAAGCGGCGTTGTCGGCGGCGCTGGTGGCGTTGAAAACGCGGACCGGCAGGATTTTGCAGTTCTGGCAGGCTCCGCTCACACCGACCGCGTTGTTGCCCATGGCCGCCGCGACGCCCGAAACCGCGGTACCGTGGCTGCCCGGTCCGGTGAGATCCGGGTTGGCGTCGTTGTCGTTGTAGAAGAAATCCCAGCCGTTGACGTCGTCGATATAGCCGTTGGCGTCGTCATCGACACCGTTCGAAGGAATCTCCCCAGGATTGGTGAAGATCGACAGATCGGGATGCGTCGTCTGCGCGCCGTCGTCGATGACCGCAACAACCACCGATGAATCTCCGGTCTCCAGATCCCACGCGCCCGGCAGGCGCGCGTCGGCGCCCGCCACGCCGCCTCCCTGGCCGGTGTTCTGGAGGTGCCATTGGTTGGGAAACAGCGGATCGTTGGGCGTGACGGCGCGGCGCCAGTCCTGGATGAAGTTGGGCTCCGCCCACTGAACCCACCAGTTGTCTTCTTGCAGCCGAGCCGCCGCCTCGAGTGGATCGCCCGACCTGGGATCGATGAGTTCGACGAGATAGTGATGAGATTGCGCTTGCGGGCGCACGAATCGAAGTTCTGGAGGTAACAGCTCCTCGATCGAGTTCTCATCAACCGTCGGAACCACGCCCACGATCACCCGCGGGGTCAGCCACAACAGTGTTCCCGTCTCCGAATTTCGATACGCGGGGTAGGCCCATTCCACCGATTCATCGTTGACCAGCGTTTCGATGACCAGCCGCTGCCGCTCAATTCTCTGAGTATTCTGGATTTCCTTGGCCGCCTCATCCTGGGTGGCCCGTGGTTGAGTCACGATTCCGGACTGGAGTCGAGCAGAAAACTTCGGAGGCGCCTGGGGTTCGAGCCGAAGTCTCCACATGTTGGCGCCGAGCGGGGATGCCTGCACCTCGACACTGACAGCGTCAATCTGAACTGTAGTCCGATTGAACAACTCCTCGCCGGCGGGTTTTCCGACACTGAGCTCGTCGGCGACGACTGCGATTTCGATCCGCTGGTTTCCGTAGTAGTAGAAGGCGCCAGAGTGTTCCCGCTCCGCGGCGCCCGAGATTGCGCCCGAAACCAAAACGGTTACTGTAACAAGTGTCCTGATCTTGAACATCATCACTCCTCTTGCCGCCGATTGGCGATGTGAGCTGTCGGGATTTCCGCGGTACCTACGGTTTCTCTCTCGCCCACCGCCCACCCGAGATCCGCGCCTTTCGAGTTGTGAGTTGGCATCCCCTGGATCATAGCAGGAAGGCAGTCCGCCGCGCACCCCCTTTTTTTTTGAGAACGGAGGGAAGGGCCTTCATGCGAGGGATTGCCATTCCTATTATCATGTGGTCAATTGAGAAATACCTGATGCCCGAAATTTGGTGTTGAAACACGACGACTCGAGCACTAGATTGACAGGTAGAACAGACGAAGAAGACGAACGAGACGGTTGGATGTGGATTCATTGTGCGTCCCGGTTTCTGGTTGTGGTTTTCTCGGACTTTTTTCTCAAGAAGGGGCGCAGACCACGATCACCAGGAACACCGCGGTTCCTCACAGTAACGGTCTACGGATTCAATTGTGTCCCTGGCATAGATTTTGCCGAAACTCATGGCTGCTCGCGCTGATCTTCCGCAAGAAATCTGAACGGCTCGTAGGGTTTGCCCGAAAGGATGTCGGCTATCCGTTCGGCGGCCTTGCCGTCGCCATACGGGTTGGCGCCGGAGACCATCGAGTGGTAGGCCGACTCATCGGTGAGGAGCCTGGTAGTCTCGGCGACGATCGCGGTACGATCCGTACCGACCAGGCGCGCAACCCCTGCTTCCACGCCTTCCGGCCGCTCGGTGGTGCGGCGAAGCACGAGGACCGGTTTGCCGAAGGTGGGCGCCTCCTCCTGGATGCCGCCACTGTCGGTGAGGATTAGCCGCGCGCTGCGAATGCGCCGAACCATCTCCAGGTAGTCAAACGGCTCGTGCAGCTCCAGGTTCCGGTGTCCCTTCAAGACCTCGTCGGCTGCCTGCCGAACGTTTGGGTTGCGGTGCACCGGGTAGACCCAGCGAAAGCCGGGGAAACGCTCCGCCAGCTCGCGGATGGCGTGGAAGATCTCACGGATCGGTTCGCCAAAGCTCTCCCTGCGGTGCACGGTGATCAGAATCTCGCCCTCCGCTTTCCGGTCGGGCTCGAGGCCGGCCACCTGTAGCAGAGCGTCGATTCCCGTGTTCCCCGTGATGTGTATCCGTTCCGTTGAAGCGTCCTCGGACCGCAGGGCGTACGCGGAGGCCGAGGTGGGCGAGAACAGCGCGTCCGCAAAGACGTCGATTATCCGGCGGTTGGCCTCCTCCGGGAAGGGGTGCTGGAGATCGCCGGTGCGCAGCCCCGCTTCGACGTGGCCGACCCGGATGCCGCGGTGAAAAGCCGCGATGGCGACCGCCATCGCGGTAGTGGTGTCGCCCTGAACGAGCACCCAGTCGGGTGCGACATCGGCGAGCACCTCGTCCACCCCACCGAAGCAGCGTGAGATGAGGCCGTTGAGGGTCTGGTCCGGACGCATGAGGTCGAGGTCGATGTCCGCCTTGAGTCCGAAGACCTGGTGGACCTGGTCCAGCATCTGGCGGTGCTGGGCAGTGGCGCACACCGTCACCTCGAAGATCTCCGGTCGTGCCCTCAGGGCTCGTATGACCGGCGCCATCTTGATGGCCTCAGGCCGCGTGCCGTAAGCGACCAGAATCTTCATCAAAGCAGAAACCTCCATCCAAGAACCAGACCCGCGATCCTAACCCGCGTCCCCCACCGATTGTCAACTCGGAGGGGCGGATCAAAAGGAGAATCCGTAACTCCTCGCCGTAACCCTTCCTGCGGGGGGTGGGGGTGAAGGTGACGCAGCCCGGTTTCATCGTCGGCACCGCCCTCGAGCCGCTGGCCGAGGGATCGGGGAAGATCCTGGTCTTTATCAACAGCACCTGGTACTCGCCGGCAGGAGTGGTGACTCGGGATGAAGGAGCGAGTTCTTCGAGGGGTGTCCAGGGCGAGAAGGGCGACGCTACTGCAGGTGGTACCACCGTGGTTGGCCAGGCCGGGGCACCGGTGGCGGTTGGCGCCGGCATTGACGTGCTTCGTACCATCGGCGAGAGCCTGGCAGGATTCCAGCCGGTCAACGGGCCGGTGGAGATGGGTGACGTACTGGTTGCCGACCGCACCTACGAGGGCTGGATGCGGCGCAGCGAGATGGGCGCCGACCCCGCGGTGGTGGCCATCGTGACCGGCACCGACGGCATGGTGCTCGGCGACAGCCTCGACCGGTTCGCCGAGCTGGACGAGCAGCTGTTCGCCGAGCTGGAGGCCGCCGCCCGAGCGTCTGCTGACGACGGGGCCCTTCAGCGATGGAGGCCCGGCTGCGGCAGCAGTTCGAAGAAACCTTCGCCCCGGTGGCCATGTCCCGCATCGTGCGCAGCAAGGTGGACGCCAGCTGTGCCGCCATCGGCGTCGGCGATCTGCTGAGCACCTCGCCCACACCGGGCCACGCCATGCTGGCCGAGGCGGCGACGCCCGGCACCATCCTTGGCAAGGCACTCGAGTCGATGGACATCGGAACCGGCACTATACGGGTGCTCGTGATGCCCCGGTGAGATGAGCAGGCTAAGCACCAACCGAAGCGTAGACTTTGTCATACCCGTTGACGATCGCTGCCCACGTTCGGTGAGCTGTCACCCATTCTCGACCGTGATCTGCGAGCCGGTAGCGATAATCGGGATCGTCCAGGAGTTGTTGACCGGCATGAGCGAGAGCCGTAGGATTTCCCGCGGGGTACACAAGACCGGTTTCCCCGTCAGTGACGATTTCGCGGAGGGCGGGAAGATCGGAAACGATCAGCGCTCGCCCGAGAGCCATGGCCTCGAGGGGTTTGAGCGGCGTCACCGTTCTCGTCACAGGCTCGTCGGGCCGTGAGATCACGAAGGCGTCGATCAGGGAGTAGAAACCGGCGATCTGCGCATGTTCTATCTCACCTGTAAATACCGTTCGGCCCTCGACGTTGAGATCTTCAGCGAGCTGCTTCAGCGGGGCGATATCGCCGCCGCCCACAACAAGAACGGAGATATCGCACCCCCTCCTGACCATCTGGGCGCCGGCGCGGACGAGCTCGGCGATGCCCTCCATACGGCGCACGCTTCCGATATAGCCCAAGACAAACGGTCGCAGGCGGGCACGGACCTCCGCGAGGCGCGGAGAGTCTTCTGGAGCCTTGTTCTTGGCTGCCGATGCGAAGCTCAGCACATCGCTGCCGACCGCGTTGGGAACCACGAATAGTTTTCTCTCGGGTATTCCCCTCGAAAGCATTTCCTGCTTCAGGGATTCGCAGATGCACACGACGGCGTCGGCTTCGCGCATCGCCCGGTCTTCCGCGGTGCGCCAGCTGCGGTATCGTCGATCACCGCGTCGGAAATCTCCGGACGAAACGGCACTCTCCTCCCAAAGGCCACGAACCTCATACACGACCGGCGCGCCGATTTTTCGGGCCGCTGCGATGGCGGGCAGGCCGACTCGGAATGGTGAGTGGGCATGGACGAGTGCGGGTTTCTCAGCTCGTGCAATCGCTGTGAGCTTCCTTTTGAATCTCGCCATGAGAAGCGTGCTTTCGAGGTCTTGAAGCCGTTCCCTTGGGGCTTGGCGTGCGTCCCACAGGGCGCCGAGGACCGCCGATGAAACACCTGTTCGCCGTCGCGATTCGATCTTCGTACTGTGTGCGATGTTGCTGTTGTCGCGGGTGCCGCCGTGGTCAGTGACATCCGTGTGGTCCGCCCGGCGTTCTATTCGGCGCCCGGTAGCGGCGGCGGCTCGCCCGAGTCCATGAAGTCCCGCAGCCAGCGCATCAGAGGGTCGACCGAGACCCTCGCTATTCGTGGGATGCGGCACCCTCAGGTACTGGATGTTGTTGAGTTCGCAGTCCCGGATGGCGGCTGGGTTGTCTGGATAATACGGTGAAGTCACGACGAACGGCAGCCATTTCCCAGATGCAGCTTGGGCTTCGATCAAACCGCGACTCCGTACCGTGTATCCGTTGAGATACGGCCAGCTGATGCTCAGGGCGTGCAGAACACGTCGGGGATGCGACGAGGTATGCTCTGCGGTCATCGTTAGCGTCTCTTGCTGGGATTGTGGCTGATGAGAGCGATCATGCGAAATCCTGGCGGCAGACCCTATTCTTTCGCATCTGTGGCGTTCACCTTCGCGAGATACGAATCCACTGTCGAGGTGACGTCGCCCTGCTGCCGAACGCGACCTCGCACAATCCATACGGCTCGGTCACACAGCTCTTTAATGGTTCCCACAGAGTGCGACACCAGCACGACGGTCCGATCGGACTTGATCCGTTCCTTCATCGCCGCCTTGGACTTTTTCTGAAATGCTGCGTCCCCGACACCGAGCACCTCGTCGATCAACAGGATTTCCGGATCGACGTGGATGGCTGTCGAAAAACCAAGACGGGTTCGCATCCCGGAGGAGTAGCTTGCGATCGGTTCGTCGATAAACTCTTCGATCTCAGCAAACTCAATGATGCTCTCGATGCGGTCCCCGATTTCCTTGCGAGACAAACCCTGCAAGAGCCCGCTCAATCGGACGTTCTCCCTCCCCGAAAGATGAGGGATAAACCCCAGTTGGAGCGAAAGCAGTGACGTGCCCCGGCTCAGGTTTCGGTAATCACCCCGATCCGGGGCGATGATTCCGGCCAGCAGGCGGAGGAGCGTGCTTTTCCCCGCTCCGTTTCGACCGATGATTCCGACCGTTTCACCAGCAAAAACCTGCATCGAGATATCTTGGAGTGCCCAGAAGGGTGTTCTTCGGCTCGGGAAAACCGACCGACCTCGGGGGTAGGCGACTCCGACACTCGTCAGCTCCATCACCAGACGTCCTGCAGTGTTCATCCCAACTACCTCAGTTTTGGGTACACGACATCGAGGCGTCGGGTCACAGCGAAACCGAGCATCCCGATCAAGAAGGAAAAGGAAATGATGACTCCAAGGGTCGTGAAACTTGGCATCGAGCCGTTGAGAAGCACCTCGCGGTACATCCGGATCAAGACGGCCATCGGGTTGAGCAGCATGAGATTCTGAAGCTTCTCCGGGAAGAGCGAGATGTCATAGAAGATCCCGGACAGGAAAAACATCATCTGAAGTCCATTCTGCAGCACCATTCGAATATCGGGGACGACCGGCACGATCGAGGCAGCAAGGATCGTGCAACCGGCCACGAGCAGAAACTGTGCCAATACCACCGGGAGGAGCGCGAGGTGGGTAATTCCGATGGGGAAACCGAAAAGTGGCAGCGCGATGATCAGAACAAGCAGTACGATGAGGAATTTCACCGTGTCGGTGAGCACAGCAACGATCGGGAAAATTACTTTTGGCAGGTACACCTGTTGCATCAAACCCCGCTCACCGAGGATCGAGTTTGCTCCGTGCATGATGGATGTATGAAACCACCGCCAGCAGAGTATGCCGATGAAAAGAAAGCCGAGGAAGTTTTCGGAGCGAGATTTGATCACGACGGTGAAAACGAGGTAGTAGACGAACATGGTCACAATCGGATCGACAAACCACCACATGAAACCAACGTAGGTTCGTTCAGATTCAGCTCGCAATTCGGCATAGACTTTGTAGGCGACGAGTGAGCGATACCGGTCGAACGCCTCGAGGAGTTTTTTCATGACAGAAATCATAAACGGCAACCCAGGTGGAACGCGACGTTGTCTACTCGCCGGGCCCAACTGTGGGCGATCGCGATATTGCGGAGCATCTCCCGGTCGACCCTGCGATCCAAATTGTTTTTGAGGATTTCGATACCGTCGCTCGGTTTGCCATAGGTGAAAACGGCGCCCGGTATCTCCCGAACGTCGGGTAGTTTCGCGGACAACACCTGGCAGCCGGCTGCGAGATACTCATAGAGCTTCAACGGATGGACAGCCCGGGTAAGATCATTCAGCTTGAAAGGTATGATACCGAAGCGTGCGGCGGCGAGCAAAGCCGGCAGCTCTGAATCCGGCACCGGTCCTGAAAAAATGAGGTTGGGCAGTGAGCTTCGCATTCCCTCTTCGTTAGGGCCAACAACGAGGAACTCGACGTCGGGAAGTGCCTGTGCCCAGTGCTCGACGGTTTCGAGATCGAACCACCAACGTAGGGCGCCGACGTACGTGACTCGGAGAGGCCGGGAGTTCCAAATCGACAGCCCTCTGGGAAACCGCCCGGCATCTACCGCGTTTGGTACATGAACTACCTCGAGCCCTCTTATCCGCAGGTCGTCACAGACCGCTGAGGACGAGGCAATCACAACGTCGGCGGCCGATCGGTAGAAATCCACCAGCTCGAAGATCGTCCGCGGCATTCGCTCGAACTTGTCGATCCGGTCAAAGAAACGAAAAACAACCTTGCCTGCTTCCACGAGGTCGAGAATGCCAAGCATGGTGAAGTCGCTCACCCACAGCAGATCGCAGCGGTCGAGGCCCAATTTTCTCAGTACGTTGCCGTTTCGCGACAGCCAACGTCTTCCCCAGTTCACTGATTCCAGCACCGGAATGCCGATGTAGGGGGCAATGGCCCGCAGAGTGATTTCCCGAACACCATCCTTATGAACCGTCGACACCGGAGGGAGCCTTCCCGTTCGGGCACGATGGAGCGTCGTCCTGGGGTGCGAGAACCAGACGACCTCATGCCCGCGACGCAGGAACTCCTCCGCAAACCGGTGCGAACCGACCATCAACGATGACCGGTATCGATGGTGTTCACAGATGAAGATCCTCATGAGATATCTCCGCGACGCGCACCGGCCCCTGAATAATCGACCTAAGAGAGCCCGCCGGCGATTCGGATGCAGAGTACCATGCGACACGCCGCATCACGTGGCCACTCACGCCGCTGCTTTTCCGCGGCGAAGGCAAGAGCCCCTTGTGTTTTCACCGGGAGTGATTTCTTATATGGGTATGCACCCTGAACCAGCCACCATTCAGGATCTTGAAATCGTTGTCGTCCACCATCTGTGTGTCCGACCGATGGTCGCGATGTTGAATGCGTTCTTTGCGCACTATCCCGAAGCAACCATCACGATGGTAGATAACAGCGGGGGGCGGTGCACTGCTTTCGACAATGTCCTGCCGCATATCCAGGAGTATTCGCACCAAGTTCGGTTGCTGGTGAACCCGGCAACCGAGCCTGGCGGCCGCGGGCCGTTGTCCCACGGAGCGGGACTCGATCTGGCACTCAGGCGCTGTGAGCATCCCTACCTGCTCTCCCTGGAGTCGGATACGTTCATCCTGGAGCGCGGGGGCATCGAGTACGTGCTGTCGCTGATGAATCGGGGTTACGATTGGGCTGGCGTTGCGCAAAAGCCTGTCGATGGGACCTTTGCAAGCTTCAGCCCCTGCTTCGGCATATTTCGCGTTGCGCTACTGAGAGATCATAACCTTTCGTTCCGCGTGCGTCCCCGAGCCACGTCTGGAGAGGAACCGGATGACCTGCTGGCACGCCATCATCGCCAGGCCGCCCAACGGGCCCGCCAGGGATTGCCCCTGATCTATCCTCAGGGGAAACCCCCGGATACTTACCGCCGACAGCCATCCGAGATTGAGCGGGTGGAGCTGCAGCACCTGGAGTATTTTGACACGGGGGAGTGGATCCATCACGAGTTGACCACCCGGGGCTATAGGGGCCATCTCTTCTCCCCAACTCCCTGGCTCTGCCATGCGTGGGGCAGCCGCGACGATACCGTTTTCCTGCGGAACTTCCGTGAGCGGCTGCCGCAGATGAATCTCAATGCCCTCTTGCCAACACCGCTGCAGGTCAACACCCACCCAGGACCGCTGCCCAACAAATGCCTTGCCGTGCTCGACTCTACTGGCCTCGAACCCGCCGACCACTGGCACCTCGTCGTCGGTCGTGACTATGCGAAGATGACAGCCCGCGATGCAAAGCTTTGCATCGATTTTGATATACCTCAAAGCGAGAAAGCCTATCTCGGCTTGGCACTCGGCGGATTTGCGCACTCGCCTCCCGAGGAGCTCGACGCGCGGATCGTGCCGTGCACCTTCTACAGCCTTGAATGCAACCTGCAGCTTTCCGGTTCGGCTCAGGTACAACTCTGGGTCATCGAATATGGCTCGGGCGCGCGCATCCAGCACCACAACCGCACGGTTGCTTCGGGCCGGCACAACCTCGATTTCATAACCAGCCCAAAGTCACACCGGTTTCGTGTCTTCATTCGACTGAGCGGAACGGGCGGAGTTCAGATAGACGATCTCGTGCTTTCTTCACCCAGTCTCGAGCCTGAGCAGCTGGAGACGACCACGCATAGGCACTCCCGGCAAATTGAGGGCTGTATCGTCCTGTGCGCGGACGCGCTGCGAGCCGATTTCGCTACCCTGGCCAGAGACCTGGGAGCTGCTGCGGGGGTGGCCACGCTCGAGCGATTCAGAGCCCAGGCGCTCTGTCCAGAGGCGGCCTACACAGCCGCCACCTGGACGCTGCCGTCCCATATGAGTATGTTCACCGGGCTGCACCCCCACGAACACGGTTATGGTGTGGAATTCAAGGTTGGGCGCACCTACCCACCACCCAGCCACCTCACATATCTGCCACACTACCTGGTTGAGCATGGTATTCCCTGTTATGGGTTCCACAATGGTGGCGTAATGGAGCCACACCGGGGATTGGGATATGGGTGGACATCCTATGATGGCACGCATCCAAGCGATGTGGACGGGCCCGTGCACCGGTTTTGTGAGGCGCTGCCCGAGATGAGTGGCCCTTTTTTTGCGTTTATTCATACTTTTGCGGTGCACAACTATTATGGAGAATGCTCTACTCCCCTGTGCCTTGACCTGGTCAGTCCCGAGCAGAGACGGCATCTGGAGGAAGTCATCGCGCGATGGGGGAATCTCCGCTGGCTGATGGCCTCGCTGCTGCGCAACAGGCAGGTGGCCGAAGCACAAACCGTTGAGGCGATAAGCCGCCTGTACCTTGGAGCTGTCTGCCGTTTTGATCGCCTCCTGCAACTCCTGCTCAATGCCCTCGAGAGCATGGGATCCATTGATCGGTGTACGATAATCCTGCTTGCGGACCATGGCGAGGCCCTGGGAGAGGTTCACGGGCAGCTACAATACTGGTCGCATATGACCGTGAACGTCCACGAGGAGAACATCAAGGTTCCCTTTATGCTCAGACCTGCGCGAGGCATTTCGCCATCGCTGGCCGAGCCCCTCTCCCTGGTCGACCTGCCGAATCTGGTAGCGGCCTGCCTTGGCCTACCGGAGGTATTCCCCAAAAAACCCGCGGGCACCGTTTTTGCGACCGGTGCCACCGACCAATTTGGCGAGGAGTGGGAGCGCACCATTTCGGCTGGGCAGCGGGCCTACCGCAGCGCCTTGATTACCGGCGAGCGCAAGTATCACTTGGTTGGTGATGCCTTTGAAGTGGAAAAGACCTGCGACCTGAAATCCGATCCCGGTGAAACCGCACCGATCGGGGACGCGGTACCGCGGCCCGAGTTGCAGGATCTCCTGAAACATTTTGTTCGCCCGATATCGTTCGGGCGAAATCGTTCTGCTGAGGTAGAGGCTGATGTCCTGGAGCGGCTGCGAGACCTGGGCTATGTGGAGTGAGTCATGACCTCGGAATCGATCATAGTCGTCTCCGGTCTTCCCCGGTCCGGCACATCACTGATGATGCAGATGCTCGCTGCCGGGGGCATCGAGGTCGTCACCGACGGACAACGCAAATCCGACGATGATAATCCCCGGGGCTATTATGAGGACGAGCGCGTCAAAAGCATGGGCAGGGACAACAGGTGGCTTGGTCAGGCCCGGGGGAAAGCGATCAAAGTGATTTCGGCGCTCCTGTTTCATCTGCCCTGCCGGTGGTCCTACAAGACGATTCTCATGGAGCGGGATCTGGACGAGATCATAAGGTCGCAGGACAAGATGTTGAGCCGCCGCGATGCCCACACCCCCGACAGCGATGCCGCAGTGATGGCAGATAAGTTCAGCACCCATCTTGATCAGGTCAGAGCCTGGTTAGCCCAGCAACCCAATCTGGACGTCGTGTTTGTCCCGTATCGTGCGGTGATCGAGGCCCCTGAAACGCAGGCGCACCGTGTTCAGGAACTGGTGAGACGCCCGCTGGACATCGACAATATGGTCCAGGTGGTGGACCCCACCCTCTATCGCAGTCGCGGTTCAGGAGCGTGATCAGGCTCCTCGTCTCCGTGCTAAGCTCCGACGGAGCGGAAGGACTTTCTTTTCCTGGGACGTAGGGCGGAGAAGAAAGGGGTGTAGGGAGGATCTTGAGGCCTATGATGTCCTCCACCAAGTGCCGGATCTCATGGCCTTGAGGTATTTAACAGGTTGAAAATGAATGCATTAACATGAACCATGACCGGATCGCGGAGCTGTACAACAGAAAAATCTGGGATTCCCGGCTTCAGGAAATCACCCGCGAGCGAATCCACTGGATCTGCGCCAATGTGCGAGGCAGCAAGGTTCTCGACATTGGATGTAGCCAGGGAATTGTACCCCTGTTTCTCGCCCGGGAGGGGTATGATGTCATTGGCCTCGACGTGAATTCCGAGTCGATCGAGTACGCAAAAGAGTACCAGGCCCGCGAGTTCCCCAGCATTTCCACGCGGTGTCAGTACATTTGCGGCGACATTTTTCAACACGATTTCGAGGAAGAATTCGACACCATCATCCTGGCCGAAATCCTCGAGCATTTTTCCGAGCCGGCCGTCCTCCTCAAGAGAGCAATGGAGTTCCTGGCATCCAACGGACGGATTGTCATCACCGTCCCTTTTGGCATCCATCGCGATCCCGACCACAAGTCGACGCATACCGTTCACAGCTTGTATCGTTTGCTCAGTCAGTTTCTTCATGTAGAGGAGATCAATACAGCTGGAAAGTACATTAAAGCTATCGCCAGGCAAGCCTCAACGAGCAAGCCAAACAAAGCTGCCGAAATGGCAGTCCTCGAGAACCTTCTGCAGATGACAGATGCGGCGATGCTTCAAGCGGAGGACCGGTACCTTGAACGCCAGTTGGATCTGAGCGATCAAATCAAGACGCTGACCGCTAATTTGAACGGTGTGCGCCGGGAACACGCCGCCTCCGCCCAGAGAGAGGCTGAGCTCATTGAACGCCAGTTGGATCTGAGCAATCAAATCAAGACGCTGACCGCTAATTTGAACGGTGTGCGCCGGGAACACGCCGCCTCCACCCAGAGAGAGGCTGAGCTCAAGAAACAGCTGGAGGGTGAGAATTTCGAGAAGCTGGCAACCATCGGCAGGCTTTCAGCATTAGAGAAAGAACTGGGAGATCTCCATCCCCGTTTGTTGGAGGAAAACGTTCGCCGATCTGTCCTTGAAAAGGAAAAGGAACATCTCCTCCAGCAACTGAACGAAGAGTCCAACGAATGCTACCTACTCAGAAGGGAGGAGGGACAACTCCCACAGATCCCGGCGAACGACGAGACCCGCCGTTGCTATCTAGAGAAGAAAATGGATTGGGTCCGTACTCGCCTCAACGAGGAAACGGTTGCCCGATCCCTCCTGGAGATAGAGCACGAAGAGCTATCCGAGCTGCTTGCCAAGGAACAATCTCAGCATGAAGAATTCCGGCAACAGTCGATCGATACCTCTATTCGCTACTCAGAGCTGGAGCGGCTGAATCAACAGCTCACCAGGAGTCTGCAGGATGAATCCTCTAGCCGGGTCGCGGCTGAACAGGAGCGTGCAGCACTGTCGAGAGAACTCGATGCTCTGGAGCTTCGCGCGACCGAAATGGGAGACCGAATATCCGCTTTCGAAACCGAACTGGAAAAGGAGAAGTCGGCAAACGAATCCTATCTCACAGATCTGCGTGAGAAGTCAGAATCGATCGACGAACTCTTGCATAGAATCAAGAAAACCACGGATCTCGCAGAGAGCCTCGAGACTCAATGCAAGTCTCTCAGCGCCCAGATGATCAAAGCAGACCAAGAGATCAGGCGCCTATACGCTGAGAATCAGAGAAAAGACAACAACTATTACAAAATCAGAAGATCCGTTTCCTATCAATTCGGTCACTCCTTTTTGAATGCCATCTTCCGCCCAGGTATGAACACTCTTCGATTCCCGGCCGAGCTGGTTAGAATCGTCAAGGGAACAAAGAACAGGAATCAAAGCGCTTCCCCAGCGGGCACGGACGCGGAGGGATCAGCTGCGACCAGCTGCGCGGCCGAAGCTTTGCTCAAGATTGATGACGAGGTCATTACGGGATTTCCACAGGAGTTGCCCGCCGGACCGCGAATTACGGCGATTCACGAACCCGCCGGATCGATCACACCTCTTCCTTTCGAGTCACGAAAAGCAGAACCGCCAAGAAGGCTAAAGGTCGCCTCTATCCTGGATACCTTTACCCATGCCTGCTTTGCGCCCGAATGCGATCTGATTCCCATCGGGCCAGATAACTGGATCGAGGCCTTCAAGGAGCACGAAATCGACATGCTCTTTGTTGAATCAGCGTGGCACGGAAACGATGATGCTTGGCTTTATCGCGTTGCGAAATACAATGCTCCTCCCGGGAATGAGCTTTCTGATGTCATTGCCTGGTGCGGAAAGCACAACATACCCACGGTCTTTTGGAACAAAGAGGATCCCCCGAACTTCGACCGCTTTGTCGATCGCGCATCGGAGTTCAATTTTATCTTCACTACCGACGAAAACTGTATTCCCCGGTACAAGGAACGGTGCCCCAATGCTCACGGCATTGAAGCGTTACCGTTTGCCGCCCAACCGTCTCTTCACAACCCTATTCTCAAGACAACACGGCTCGACAAGACGTGCTTTGCGGGAACCTACTATGCGGACTGCTATGAGGAGCGGCGGGAGTGGATGGATATTCTCCTGCGGGCCGGTGCGGAGGTTGGTCTTGATTTCTTCGACAGGATGCATGATCTGACAGGCCCGCAGAAACAGAGGTACCTTCTTCCGAAGGACCTTCGGGAGTACGTGCGGGGTAAGCTCGATTACGACGAGATGATCGACGCGTATCGCCGCTACAGGACCTTCTTGAACGTGAACTCCGTCTATGATTCTCCCACCATGTTCTCGCGGCGCGTATATGAGCTTCTGGCATGCGGCACACCTGTTGTTTCGACGCCTTCCTTGGGGATCGAGAGATACTTCGGCGACTTGGTCCCTCAGGTCCGAACCATGGAAGAGGCGCGCGAGGCATTGAAAGTGCTCATGACGGACACTCGTCACTGGCTGCGAACTTCTGCACTAGGAGTCAGGCGGGTATTTTCTGAGCATACGTATCGGCATCGAATGGAGACCGTCTGTCACTCACTCGGCATTGGAACAGGTCTTTTTCTAGAAGGGCCATTGATGGTCATTGTGAATCCCACGGGTCATGGGGACCGATTTGTGGAGCTATTGAAAAACCAAACTCTCAAGCCTGTTCAGGCGGTTGTTGTAGGCATACCGGCGAGAGACGAATCCGCCAGGCGCCATCTTGAATCACTCGAGAGCGGCGGCCTTGGAGCTGTTGCCCTGCCGGTCGAGAACATACCTTCATATGTCAGGAACCGTTTTGGACAGAGCATCGTCGCACTGTGTGACAGCCGCAGATACTACGGACCGAATTATCTACTGGATGCGGTTCATGCTGTGAGTGGGAGTCCGGATGTCGGGATTTCAGGGATATTGCCTCACCTCGTTGCTGGAAAAAGTGATATCCGGAGTGACAAAAGCGCTTTGGGGAATTGCGGCCTGATTGGGGATACTGCTCTTTCGGGTTCTATCGTTCTGAAGGCGGATCGAGTTGATGACGGGCTGTTGTCGCGCACGCTTGATGACGATAGCGAGTTGAAGATCGCTGGAGGGTGTTTCTGTCGATACGGGTTCGAATTCGCGAGCTCGTTGGAGTTGTCAGAAGAGGAACTGAAGGAAATCAACCTGGGTAATTCGAGATGAGTTTCCTTCGATCAAAACGAAAGCTCAAGGTTCTTTTTTGTGGGCATGATTTTAAATTCATCTC
>Ga0316187_10002144_pt1 | contig 17223 bp, 16 predicted proteins | sample CroRivburrow1_MG_FD_204927 | JGI IMG/M metagenome (GOLD analysis project Ga0316187, IMG submission 204927) | Coastal sediment microbial communities from Maine, United States - Cross River worm burrow 1 | ecosystem: Environmental > Aquatic > Marine > Coastal > Sediment | place: USA: Maine... | reverse complement strand
CCAGTTGGCTGCGCATCGAATCGGGTTTGGCCGATGACTCGACCCTGATGACCTCGGCCCCGAAACTGGCTAGTAAACGGGTACCGATGGGAGCGGCCAGCACCCAGCCGAAGTCGACGATGCGGAGCCCGGCCAGAGCCTGAGCGGGATCAGGGTTGGCCTGCGTCGGCCCGGTTGACTGCGGCTGGCTTGGCGTGCTCGGCGCCGGCAGGGAGTTGAGTAGGGTGTGGTGCTCGTCGAGTAGGGGAGCGCGCACGATTTCCACCCCGTCGGCCATGGCGTCGGCCGGTGAGCGGACAAATCCGAGGTCGCGGCCCAGTTCAGGGTGGGGCACGGTGAAGAATTGATCGTTGACCACAAACTGCTCGTAGTGGGCCAGGTCGTCGAAACCGAGAACGGGCAGGCAGACGAGATCGGCCCCCAAGGCCCCGGCGGCGAATTCATCGCGGCCAAGGGCGGCCGCCAAGGCCAGGGTGGCGGCGGCAACCGGGTTGTTCTTGCGGGGTGCGCTCAGCAGTGACCACTCCCAGTCCTCACTGGTCATGGTGTGGTCGATGCCAACATTGTCGCACCAGGTCAGGAAGGCGTCGAAACGGTCGGGGCGAACCAGAAGTCCCACGTGGCCGCCGTCGGCGCAACGCAGGGCATTGGACAGTCCCGGGCGGCGGGGAATGCGCTGATGCCAGGTCCACTGCGACGGGGTCGCAGTTTGCATGACCGCCATCGCCGTCGCCTCCTGCAGGGAGATGTCGATGTGGGTGCCGTGGTCATGGTTGCCTCGCCACTGTCCGGTCAAGGCGATCATGACCGCCGATGCCGCCGACAACCCGGCCATGGCGAACGAAGGGTCGGCCCCACCCTGGACCGGGGTGGAGCGGGGCTCCCCCGAGAGCCAGACCAGCCCTCCGGCGGCCCCGGCCACCAGGTCGTTGGCCTTGCGGTCACGCCAGGCGCCGTCGAGCCCGAAGGGCGTCACCGACACCTGGACAAGGCCCGGGTTGAGGGCCCGGAGCCGCTCGTGGCCCAGTCCCAGGCGGTCGAGGTGACCGGGTGGCGCGCTGTCGATAACGACATGGCTCGATGCGACCAGTGTCCGGAAACGCTCCTGGTCGATCTCTTGGTCGAGATCGACGACCACCGAGCGCTTGTTGGCATTCAGGTACTGGTGGGCCAGGGAGGCCTCGGGGCCAAGGGTGTCATCGAGGAAGGGAGCCAGCCGGCGAATCGAGTTGCCCCCGGGAGGCTCCACCATGATCACCTCGGCCCCGAGGTCGGCCAGGATCCGTCCCGCCAGGGCGGCCGACCGATCACTCAGATCGAGGATCCGGATTCCGTGCAAAGCAGTACTCATCGCCGGTCGTTCATCTCACTCGGGTTCATCGGGCATCATTTGAATCGGGATCGGGATCCTGCTGCGCGATTGGCACGGTCAAGGTGCCGACCAGGGCTGTGGTTGGTTCGCCGGCACCGGTCCTGCTCGGTGGTTGGTCCTGCTCCGTTGAGGCGTCGGGCCGCAGCGTGACCTCGAGGTTCAGCACCACTTGGCTGTTGTCGGCTTCGGTGACGGTGGCCCGGGTGGCGATGACGGTGTCGCAGTGGGTCGGAGCCTTCCAGCGGATGTCGAAATGAGCCCCGTGGCTGAGCGACTCGGGGCCCCAGGCCGCCAGCAGCGGTTCCAGGGCGAAGGCCAGCACGTGGGATCCACCAGCGATTGGTCGCTCCAGCCCCGCTGCTCGGGCCGCTTCGAGGTCACTGTGGATCGGGTTGTCGGGGTTGGCGGTATCGCGGGCGGCCATCATGGGCAGGGAGATGGTCACCTCGTCGCCACCGAAGCACTGTCCGACGGTGGCTGCTGCGAGCTCACCGAGGTGCGGGTTGGTAGGCGCCGCGCCGCTGTCGGGCTGCGGGGTGGGCGTCTCGTCCAGGGCAAGGCCTTCGGAGGAGTCGGCGGCCCCAGGCTCGGCCCGGTACGACAACAACCCGGTGGTGAGGTTGGTCGCCACCGGCCGACCCTCGGCATTGACGGTTTGTGAGCTCGTGGTGCCGTAGCGACGGCCCTTTCGAACAAATCGCCCCGTCGACTCGCCGGCCACGGTGAACACTTCGTCGATCCCCAAGGGGCGGTGGATTGTGAACTGCTCGCGGACCCACACCCCACCGGCGATGGGAGAAGCCTTGTTGTCGTCAGCGGTGGTGTCGCTGCTGCCAGCCGGTTTCGGCTGGCCGGCCAGCAGGAACAGGGTCAGGCCGCACATCAGATCGGGGGTGACAAGCCCGTGCTCGGCCAATGAACGTGTGGTGGGACCGAAACGGCCCATACCGTCAGCTGAACCGGTGATCCGGGCGGGGCGGAAGGGGCCATTGACGGCTTCGAGGGTTTGAGGCCAGTTCATGACTCAGCGGCCCGCCAGTGGGCCTCGCAGGAGGCGCCCGGGAGTGGCTCCGGTCTGCTCACCCTTGTCCATCAACACGGTGCCGTTGACGATGGTGGCCTTGAATCCGCTTGCGGTCTGGCGCAGTCGGCGGGCCCCACCAGGCAGGTCATGCACCAGTTCGGGGAGGTCGGGGGTAATGGTGGTCAGATCGAACACATTCACGTCGGCGGCCTTGCCTTCAGCCAAGACGCCACGGTCACCGAAGCCCCAGGCGTCGGCCGGCTTCTTCGTGATGGAATTGACGGCGGCCTCGATGGTGAACGCTCCCTGGTCGCGAACCCAGTGACCAAGCAGGTGGGTCTGTAGGGACGAGTCCATGATCTGGCTGACATGGGCCCCGGAGTCGCTGAAGGTCGGGATCGAGTAGGGGTGACGCATCATTTCGAGCACGACGTCCTGGTCCTGGTTGGCCGCGGCCTGGATGAAGAACGATTCGAGGTTGCCGTCCAGCGCCACGTCGAGGAACGTCTCCATGGGGCTGAGATTGCGTTCGGCCGCCAGCTGCTCGATCGAGCGGTAGGGAGGAAGGCCCGAGGTGAGGGGGAAGATCCACTGCCACTCGGGCTTGCGGGCCTCGGCGCCGATGGCCCGGCCATAGTCACCGTTGTCGGCGGCATTGACCAGGGCGGCCCGGGTTGACGGGTCGCGCAGTGCCCGTCGCTGCTCCTCCAGTGGCTGTTTGCGCAGATCAGCCCACAGGGCCAGCCCATCGAAGGGCAGCCGGGTCAGGAATGACAGCAAGACCCCGAAGTGGCGGGTATGGACCTGGGCCCAGGAGCGGCCGCCTGCGGCATTGATCCGATCGAGAAGCTCGACAACGGGGCGCCACATATGGTCCTCGGTGCCAAAGGCCAACATGCCGTAGGTGATCGGGACCTTGGTCTTGGCTCCCAATTCGACCAGGCGGGCGATGTAGGCCTCCCGCTTATGGGGGTCGCGGGAGCGCAGATCCTGGTTGTGGGCGACCTCGAAGATGCCCGCTCCCAGTTCGCCCATGGCGCCGACGAGGGCCTCGATCTCGTTCCAGGCCGCAAGACGGCTGGCCACCGGGCGGTCATCGGCGGTCTCATGGTTCATGCTGATCGAGGTGGTGAATCCCATGGCCCCGGCCCGCAACGAATCCCGGACCTGTCCGACCATCAGGGCCAATTCATCATCGTTGGCCTCCTCGGTGAAGGCCCGCTCGCCCATGGCCCAGGTTCGCAGGGCCGAGTGTCCGACATAGCCCGCGTAGTTGATGCCCTTGGGGGTGCGATCGACAAAATCGAGGTACTGGGGGAATGTCTCCCAACTCCAATCGATCCCGGCCGCCATGGCCTCGGCCGCGATGTCCTCGGCCCGTTCCAGGTTGCGGACCACAAGGTGGCGGGCGTCGGAATGCACCGGGGCCAGGGTGAAACCACAGTTGCCCATGACTGCCGTGGTCACGCCATGGAAACAGGAGCTCTCCCCGAATGGGTCCCATGCCACCTGAGCGTCCATGTGGGTGTGGACATCGACAAAACCGGGGCTGACGATGTGGCCCTCGGCGTCAATCTTCCGGGTTGCTGCTTCGCCTGCGAGGTCGCCGATGGCGGTGATGACACCGTCGCTGATGGCAACATCGGCGGTCGTTGGCTCCGCTCCTGTCCCGTCGACAACGGTTCCGTTGGTGATCAACAAGTCGTGCATGGCAATCCTCCTGGCGGTGTGGATGCCCGTGGTGTGGCACCGGCGGCTGACCGCAACGCTAGGCGACCCGGCGATCAGGTTTCGACTCGACACCGGTTGTCGGTGGGCCTGGCGGGTTGGAGGCTGCTCTCTTCATGCGCGAGACTTGGCACGAAGAGGAGGTACGTGTGAGCGACGTTGCCGAGCAGGTTTCCGGTTCCCAAGAATCGGGGGCCCAGGTTCCATTGGTCGACTATCTGGTGTTGGGTGACGATCCCCATCTCCGGGCCCAGGAGTGCGTGGCCTGCCAGGCCCGCTTCTTCGATCGACGTAATGCCTGTGCCTCGTGCTTCGGCGCCGAGTTTCGAACCGTTGACATCCCGAATGAAGGGGTGCTGCGATCGTTCACCATCGTGGCCCACGCCGGGCCCGGTATCGATGTGCCCTTCGTGGCCGGTCTCGTCGATTGCGGTGGCACCAGCGTGCGAGGCAATGTCATCAACATCCTGGCTGACCCCGACCATGTCGCGTTGGGCATGAACGTCCGACTGGCCACCTTTTCCGTCGGGTTCGACGACAACGGCACCGAAGCCGTTGGTTTTGGCTACGAACCGATCTGATTTCGCAGAACTTCGCAGTACGAGGAGAAACACCATGAGCGCAAGCGATGACATCTGGATCCTTGGCATTCACATGACCAAGTTTGGCAAGCACCCCGACAGCGACATTGTCGACCTCGGGGCCGAAGCCATCATGGGCGCCCTGGCCGATGGCGGGGTCACCATGGGTGACATGGGGATCATGGCCGCAGGCAATCTCATGGGCGGTGGAGGGATTGGCCAGCAACTGCAGAAGCAGGTTGGTCAGACCGGTATCCCCGTTTACAACGTCTCCAACGCCTGCGCCACCGGGGCCACCGCTTTGCGCACGGCCATCATGGCGGTCAAGGCAGGGGAGTGCGACATGGGGCTCGCCGTCGGTGTCGAAAAACTGGCCGGAGCTGGGTTGCTGGGCGGCGGGGGCAAGTCCCGCTCTTCGGCCAATGTGTATGAACCTACGGGTCGATTTGGGGCCGTCACCGGCACCGACGGACGGATCGGGACCGCCACCATGCCTGGGGTCTTCGCCCAGGTCGGTATGGAATACGGCCACAAGTACGGGGGCGCCACTTTTGAGCTGTTCGCCCAGATCTCGGAGAAGAACCACGGCCACTCGACGCTGAATCCCAAGGCGGCCTACACCAAGGCCATGTCGACCGAGCAGATCATGAACGACGTCATGATCGCCTACCCCAACACCCGGCCTATGTGTTCGGCCAACTGCGATGGGGCCGCCGCCGCCGTGGTGGTCAACGGTGAGACCCTCAGGACGCTCTCCCAGGAGCAGCAGCGACGAGCGGTGAAGGTGTCGGCTTCGGTGCTCACGTCTGACCCTTGGCAGGAATCCTGCCAGGTGCTGCCCGATGTCAACACCCTGACCCGCAATGCCGCCACTCAGGCCTACGAACAGGCTGGGGTGGGTCCAGACGATCTGGACCTGGTGGAACTGCACGATTGTTTCGCCACCGCCGAGTTGGTCCACTACGACAATCTCGGGTTGTGCGAGGAGGGTGGAGCGGTCGATTTCTTCAAGTCGGGCGCAGCCCATCGCGACGGGCGAATGCCGGTGAACGTGTCCGGTGGTCTGCAGTCGAAGGGCCATCCCATCTCGGCCACGGGCATCGCCAACATCTGGGAGGTGTGCCAGCACCTGCGCGATGAGGGTGGCGACCGTCAGATTGAGGGGGCCAATGTCGGCCTGGCCCACGTCATCGGGCTGGGCTCGGCCTGCGGGATCCACATCCTCGAAAAGTCCGCCGTGGCAGTCTGATCGTGGGATACCAGTGCTTTGACGTTGAGGTGATCGATGGCCCTCGCTCTGGGGGCTCGATCGGTCATCTCCGCATGAACCGGCCGGAGAAGAGCAATTCAATGATCCCGGCCTTCTGGCGGGAGTTGCCTCAGATCGTCGACGAGATGTCGGCCTCGGGCGATGTGCGGGTCATCGTCTTGTCGAGCGTCGGGCGGCACTTCTGCTCCGGAATGGACCTGGAGGTGTTCGCCGCTGCCGGTGACCTCCAGCCGGGTTCTGCTGACGCGTCGGCCAGCGCTGATGAGTCCGGCGCTGGAGGCGCTGGTCCCCGCTACCGCAGTCGACGCAACGAACGCTTCCGTTCAACGGCGTTGAAGCTCCAGGACACCTTCACCGCCCTTGAACGGGCTCGGATACCGGTGTTGTGTGCCATCCAGGGGGCATGCGTTGGCGGGGGGATCGATCTCGTTTCCGCTGCCGACATGCGCTACGCCGATGAGTCGGCCTTCTTCTCCATCGCCGAGATCAACATCGGGATGACGGCCGACGTCGGGACGCTGCAGCGCATGCCCAAGCTGGTTCCCGAGGGCATCGTTCGGGAGTTGGCCTACACCGGGCGCCGTTGGTCGGCGGCGGAGGCCAAGGCGGCGGGTTTCGTCAACGAGGTGTACGCCGACCACGAGGCGTTGTTGGCCGGGGTCATGGAGGTGGCGGCGGAGATCGCGTCCAAGAGTCCGATGGCCGTGTGGGGCACCAAGGCGACCATGCACTACACCCGGGACCACTCCGTGGCTGACGGCTTGGAGTACATCGCCAACTGGAACGCCGCCATGTTCGACACCGACGACATGGCCGAGGCCTTCACCGCCAAGATGGAACAGCGCGATCCCGAGTTTCCCAGCCTCTGGCCTCTGAGCGAGGGTTTGTAACACCGCTTCCATCTTGAGGTCTGCCTACCGTTTGTTTGCCACTTCGCCCGTGGACCAGTGCCCGCGGACGCGTTTTTGGCATCCTGGGTGGTAGGCGGACACTGCTGGTGACTGTCGGTGGTGACTGCGGTCTCGGGCGCGGGCGTCGTGGCCTGGTACCGGGCCAGAGTTCAGTGTCACAGGCCGCAACTAGACTTGGTCGAGCAGAGCTCGACTGGCCCCTCTGCCCCGTGCTGGTGAAATGAGACAACACCACGAACAGTGAGTCCGGGTCGTCCAACACGTTGAGTCAAATCACGGTTGGTGATGTCATGTCAGTCTTGTCCGGTTCTGTGTCCGATGATCAGTCGGCGGGTTCGTCAGGTTTCTCGTCTGCCAGTTCCGGTGGCAGCCCAAGTGGCAGCCCACCCGACGAGGGTTTCACGCTGCGTGATCGCATGCGTGAGGTCGTCGACTGGTGGTCCCGATCGCAGTACCGCCTGGTGACGTTGGCCGCTGATTTTGCCGACTCTGGGCAATGGGCCTTGGAGGGCGCATCGACCGCAGCCCACTGGATCGCCGAAGCGGCCGATGTCGAGATCTGCACAGCACGGGAGTGGATTCGTATCGGGCGACAGCTGAGGGAACTCCCGGTGACGGCTGAAGCGTTCAGGGACGGGCGTCTTTCCTACTCCAAGGTCCGCACCCTGAGCCGGATTGCCACCGAGGCCAACGAGGCAGAACTTGTCGCTCTGGCTGAGCAGGTCTCAGCCGGGCACCTCGGGCGGGCGTTGGCCGCTTGGTCGATCGAGAACGAGGCCCCAGACGTCTTGGCCCGCCGTCTTCATCGCCAGCGGTCGCTGAGCTGGCGCAACGAACCGGATGGCATGGTCACCTTCACGCTTCGGCTCCCGCCACGGCCGGCGGCGGCAGTCATCGCTCTGCTCAACACTACGGTGATGCAGCATGATGACACAACCTCAGAGAGTGGCGAGCGCGCGTCCGCGGACGAACATCCGACCCTCGCTCAGCAGCGGGCCGATGCCTTCGAGAAGCTGGTATCCGCCGGTGGCGGTCAGATCGACACGGAGGTAGTCGTGCACATCCGCGGCGACGGTTGTACCTTCGACGACGGCACCCCAGTGGCTGCCGGCACCGTAGCGACAATGATCCCGGGCGCTTTCATCCGCACGCTGATCCACGATGCGGAGGGTCGCCCGATCAACGCATCGTTCCGGCGTCGCTATCCCACGACACGACAGAAGCGGGTGGTGAAGGAACGTGACCGATGCTGTGTCGATTGCGGCCGGGAGGATCTACTGCAGCACGATCATGTGCCACCCTATGAACAGACGAAGCACACCCTGGTGGAGGAGTTGGAGCTTCGCTGCGCCCCCTGTCACCGCCGACGTCATGCTCGCAGCGACGGGGGCTGAGCAGACCCAGGCGCAGAAGAGGCTCTATCTCCCTCCGCGGTTTAGGCGTTCCGCCATGTCTCGTGGGCGACCGTAGGGGTTGGAGCGTTCATAGGTCAGGGCATCGGGTCGGGCCATGTTGGCCGTGTCGGACATGATGGCCTTGTCAAATCGGCTGGTGTCCCACGAGTTGGCGACGATCTCGGCCGCCAGGGCGGCGACGGCATCGTCGAGCTCGGCGTCGGCAACGGCGCTGCTTGCCAAGCCGATCGTGGCTGCTCGTAGCCCGGTGATCCGCCGGGCCGTGAACATGAGTTCCTTGGCCCTCGCGACACCAACGCGCTCTGGCAGGCGCACGGTCATGCCCCAAGAGGCAACAAGACCCCACTGGCCGTGCGTGTCACCCAGTTGCGCCGATTCTGCCGTGACCAGAAGGTCGCAGCCGAGGGCCAACTCCAGCCCGCCAGTGAAACAATGGCCACGGATCTTGGCGATGGTCGGTTTGGGGAGCGCCTCGAGGGCATCGATGGTCTCGGCCTGGAAGTGCGGATTCCCCCGCCACTCGGGCTTGTCCGACGGCGAGTCGGTCGCCACCGAGGTGGCATCAGAATCTGAAGAGCTGGCGGTCTCTTGGGCGGCGGCAATACCGCCAAGGTCATTGCCTGCACAGAATGAGCGCCCCCTACCGGTGAGGATCACGCAGCCGATCGAGTCGTCGTTGGTCAGGGCATCAACATGGTGACGAAGCTCAGCGAACATCGGCAGTGTGAGGGCATTGAGCTTCTCTGGGCGGTTCAGAGTCAGGGTGGAGACGCCATCGGCGTCATTGCGGATGACAAGGGGCTCGGTCATGGTCGCTCCAGGCGAGGTGGGGATTGAGGTTGGCTTACAGATCTGCGTAGCGTTCGATCGTTTCGGCCCAGGGTGCGACGTCTCCAGGGGTCTTGATCACGGCGGCCAGCCCGGCCATGGGCGAGACCGGAACCAGTAGGCGCGAGATGCCGCGGGCGGCCAGAGCCGGGATCTCGTCGAGCGAATCCGGGAGCTGGGTGGTGAATTCGATGGCGTCGGGGTCCCGACCGTGCTCCTCGGCGGTCCGTCGAGCCAGGTCCAGCAGTTCCTGGGGCGCTCCCCGGGCCGGGAAGTAGCCATCACCGAGTCGACCGGCCCGTCGGGCGGCGAAGGGGGTGTCGCCACCAACGATGATCGGCACCGATCCCTGGGCCGGCTGCGGCCGGCAGTAGGTCTCGTCGAAGTTCACGAATCGCCCGTGGAATGTCGGTTTGTCGGCTGTCCACAGTTCCCTCATGACGGCCACGTACTCATCGGTTCGGGCCCCTCGATCGTCGAACGGTGCTCCGATGGCGTCGAACTCCTCACGCATCCAGCCCACTCCGATGCCCAGCAACACCCGCCCGTCCGACATCGAGTCGAGGGTTGCCACCTGTTTGGCGGTGATGACGGGGTTGTGCTGGGGAAGGATGAGGATCCCGGTTCCGAACTTGATCGTCGAGGTGACCCCAGCCATGTAGGCCATCCACATCAAGGGGTCGGGGAGTGGGATATCGTCATGGCCTCCCGCCATCTTCCCGTCTGGACTGTAGGGGTAGGTGGAGTCGTAGTCGGCAGGCACCACGGTGTGCTCCACGGTCCAGGCCGATTCGAATCCGGCAGCCTCACCGGCCTGCACCAGTTCGACGGCCTTGACCGCGTCGACATAGGGGCCCGTATTGCAGTATCGAAGTCCAAACTTCATGGCTATCGCCTCCGCGATCGTCGTTGCGTGATCGTCGTGTCGCCTATTGCTTGTGCTTCGGTCGGGGATCGGCCAAGCGACCGAGGGGCGATTGTGACCGCAGGCCACCATCAACTACCAGATGCTCGCCGGTGACGAACGATGATTCACCGGATGCCAGCCAGACGGCAGCGGCTGCTACTTCCTCCGGCAGGCCGAGCCGTCCGAGGCTGTGGGCTCGGAGGTTGACCTCCAGGGCCACGGGGTCGGCCATCATGCGTTTTACCGGCGGGGTCTCGATCGTTCCCGGGCAGATGGCGTTGACCCGGATTCCCGACGGGGCATGATCAGTCGACAGCGCCCGGGTCAGATTGATGACCGCCGCCTTCGACGCGGCGTAGACCACGGCCCCACCGTCGCCGTGAAGCCCCGAGATCGACGCGGTGTTGATGATGGAGCCTCCGCCTCGTTCCTCCATGGCCGGCACGGCGTACTTGGCGCCGAGGAACACCGAGCGCACGTTGACCGCCATGACCAGATCCCAGTCCTCAACACTCAGTTCCACTGCGGTGCCCGGACGGAGTGTCCCTGCGTTGTTGAATAGCACATCGAGGCCGCCGAACTGCCGCACCGCTTCGTCGACCACGGCCTCCACCTCGTCAGCGTTGGCCACGTTGGCCTCAAGGGCGTAGCCATGGCCGCCGTCATCGACGATGGCGGCCACCGTCTCGCTCGCCTTGGCGCCGCGGATGTCGACGGCCAGTACCGCTGCCCCCTCGGCCGCGAATCTACGGGCACTGGCGGCCCCAATGCCCGACCCTGCTCCAGTGACAATGGCGACGTTGTTCTCGAGTAGTCCCACAGGCAAGGTTCTCTTTCACTTGTTGGCAGCCGCTCGATCGCCGGCCGGATCCCCGCACCGCATCAGAGCACGGTCTGTTCGTCTCTGCTTAAATCTGCCCACTCGATGACCATCTGGCAAACTCAGGCCGACACCTGTTGACCCGTCAGCGGCACTCGGCACTGAGCAGGAGGAACAACGGGACGCGTCGTCGGCGTTCGTATTCGCCTCGCTGATCGCCGAAGAGTTCCTCCACCGGCTCACACTCCTGCAGCGCCGACAGAGTAAATCCCGCTCTCCCCAGTGCGGTTATGTACTGCTCGATGCTGCGGTGGTACCAGACCACCGGGCGCCCAAACCACTCGCGCCGGCGAGGGCCGGGCTGGAAGTAGTTGTCGACGACCTGGGTGGTCCGAGGACCATCTGGCGGGTGATTGCCGGAGCTGATCACCGGATGGACAACACTGAGGATCAGGCGTCCGGCCGGGCCCAGGGCCCGGTGGGCCTCGGCCAGCACCAGGTCGAGGTCGGGGCCATCGACATAGTGCAGCACCAGACGCGCCGTCACCAGGTCGACCGAGCCCGGTTCGGCCCGGAAGTCCTCCAGGTCGGCCCTGACGAACCTAACCCGGAGTTCGTCAGCCGAGGCCGAGGCCGAGACCAGGGCTTCGGCCAGCATGGCCGCCGAACCGTCGACGCCGACGTAGGACTGGCACCCGCCGGCCAGGCACTGGCGGGCAAAGGTGCCGTCGCCGCATCCCAGGTCGAGGATCCGCAGCCCGGCCAGGTCACCCGCCTCGGCCAGGAACGCCGGCTCCTCCATCACCAGATTTGGGCTGCGCACGGGGTTGTGCCGGTGAGCCAGGTAGGCCCTCAGGGCCTCAGTGTCGTCATAGAACGTCCCGCCCCGCTCGTCGTCGCCGGACCGTGCGGGTGGCCCCATCGGAGGAGGCCGATCGTCAGCCATTGGACTTCGCAACCGACGATGCAGGCGTGGCGACCAGCGCCTCCACCTCATCCACCGTCAGCGATCCCGGAGCCCGCCGCTCGGCCGCCATCTGATTGGCCACGCGGCGAAGTGTCTCGTTGACCGGGGTGGCAACACCGTGCAACCGTCCCAACAGGACAATCTCGCCGTTGAGGTAGTCGGCCTCGATCCGTCCCTGCGAGCGCGCCAGGCTCTGCCACGACGAACTGCCTGCCCGGGGGCGGCCTTCGATCTCGACGGTGCGCATGTCGCCCCGCCGGCCAACGACCTCGTCGCGACCGGCCACATCGATGGCGGCGGCGGCGAACACCGCCAGCGCCTCGGCTGCCGCGCGACGGCCCAGATCGCTGCCACGGCCGGCTGGGCCACAGGCGGCGTCGAGGGCGTTACCGGTGTTGACCCGGAGCTTGGCGTACTTGAAGCGCATGATGGCGGTGTCGGCCTGGGAGCGGAACCGGGAGGCTTCGAGGGCGGCGGCCAGGCGTTGGGCCGTGTCGTCGATCCCGCTTGGGTAGCAGCCGACGTCGAGCACGCCGAGCACCGGCGACCCTGCTCCCTCAACCACACCCGGCTCGAGGTGCACCCCGGGAAGGTAGACGCTCATGGCGTAGACGCGCTCGAAGCGGCGCAGGGCCATGCGTTCGTTCTCCACCCCGTTCTGGGCGCAGACCACGGCCAATCGGGGCGGAGCCGACGCCGCCAACAACTCAAGCGCCGCTTCGGTGTCCTGGGTCTTCATCGCCAGCACCACCACATCGTCGTCCGCAAGATCAAGCTCGGCCGGATCGACGACGGCAGGGATATCGAGATGGTGAATCGCCTCCGGCAGATGAAGCTCCAGACCCGACGACTGCAGCGCCTCCAGGTGGGCGCCCCGGGCGACGAAGGCCACGTCATGACCATGCAGCGCCAGGCTGCCTCCGATCACCCCGCCTACTGCACCCGCTCCGTAGATGACGTATCGATCAGACATGGCGCTCAGTTTGGCTTCCCAGGGTGAGCCCCGCCACCCCCGGCCGACCCGTCACCCTCGATCAGGGCGCGCAGGCGCTCGGACGTTCCGGCCGGGGGGCGGGTCACCTCCACCACCTTCGAGCGACTCGCGGCACCAAACAACACCGCGACCTGGGACGGCTTCACCGACAGGGCCGATGCCAAGACCTTCTGCACCGCCCGATTGGCCTTGTTGTCGACGGCGGGAGCCTGAACCTCAACGAGTAGCGCCCTGGCCTCACCCCAAGACCCGCCAACCCGGTTGGATCGGGCCCTGGGCTTGACCCGAATGGTGAAGCGCAGGACATCCGGCAGCTCCGACATGGTGCTCATGCTCCCAGGGGTCAATTCCCAGTCCAATCGGCTAACGTCTGCGACGTGCTTGGACTGATCACCGGTAGTGGATTCTACGACGTGCCCCATGTGGTCGATCGATCCGTCAACGAGGTCAACACACCCTATGGTCCGGTGGCTTTGACCGCCGGTACCTGGGACGGCCAGCCGGTCGGTTTTCTGGCCCGTCACGGGACCGACCACTCGATCCCGCCCCACGCCGTGAACTATCGCGCCAACGTGTGGGCCCTGCGTCACATCGGGGTGGAACTCATCGTGGCCACAGCCGTGTCCGGTGGTATCAGTCCCTCGATGACGCCTGGATCGTTGGCGCTGATCAGCGACTTCATCGATTTCACCGCCGGTCGGGATGTGACGTTCTTTGATGGGATCACCGACCCGATGTTCGAGAGCAAGGCTACCGGTGTCACCCATACCGACATGACGAACCCATACGATCCGGAGATGCAGGCCGTGCTCCGTCGGGCCGGTGATGAGGAGTCGATCGAAGTTCATGATGAAGCCATTTATTGCGTCACAAACGGGCCGCGCTTCGAGACCGCGGCTGAAATCAAGATGATGTCATTGTTGGGAGGTGACCTTGTTGGCATGACCGGTTATCCAGAGGTTGCCCTCGCCCGCGAGGCAGGAATGCGGTATGTGTCAGTCGGGGTTGTATCCAACTGGGCGGCTGGTGTTTCCGATCGCGAGATTTCGGTAGCAGAGGTCTACGAAGTGATCGAAGCGGCAGCTGATCGGCTCTATCGTCTGGTTGGTCGGGCCATTGGTCACTATCAAGCGGGACTTGCATCGTGAAATTGGCTATTGACATCATCGCCACTGCGCAGGCCATGTCGGCCAGTGGAATCAATACTGGCACCTCGGGCAACGTCTCGGCCAGGACCAAAACCGGCATGCTGATCACACCGTCGGGTATGGACTACTCCCGGCTGACTCCCGACGACATCGTGGCTATGGACTTCGACACGACCTGGTTTGCCACCAGTAATCTGCGCCCATCGTCGGAATGGCGGATTCATCTCGACATCTTTCGTCGCAGACCTGAAGTCAATGCCGTCGTTCATACCCACAGCACCCACGCCACGGCCCTGGCTCTCCATGGGCGGGGAATAGGGGCCGTTCACTACCTTGTGGCCATGGTCGGAGGGCACGACATTCGCTGCGCTCCGTACGCCACGTTCGGCAGCCAGGAACTGTCGAACAACGTCGTGGCCGCGCTCGAAGGGCGCTCGGCCTGCCTGCTGGCTCACCACGGTGTCGTGGCCATCGGGGCCGACATGGCGTCGGCTTTTCGCCTGGCGGTGCAGGTCGAGGAATTGGCCCAGCTCTACCTGGCGTCACTGGTGGTTGGAGAGCCCCCGGTGTTGTCCACCGCCGAGATGGATCAGGTCCAGGCCAAGCTGGCTCGAAGTGGGTACGGATCCAGCCCCGACCAAACCGGCGGTGACCCCGGCCCGGCCCTCTCCCTCGACTGATGAGGAGCCTCAACTGGTCCGACGGCGGACTGACGATCATTGATCAGACCCGACTTCCGGCCGAAGTGGCGGAGCTCCGGATCAAGACGGTTGACGATCTGGTGGCGGCAATCAAGCGGCTGTCGGTCCGGGGGGCGCCGGCCCTTGGGGTCGCCGGTGCCTACGGGGTGGTCCTGGCAGCGCGGGCCCACCATCCCCTCGATGATTCCGACGGCTTCGACCGTGCGGTGACCGCCCTGCGTTCGGCCCGTCCGACGGCGGTGAATCTGGCCCGCATGGTTGATCGGGTGGCGGCTGTCGCCCGCCGTTCGGCTGATGAAACCCTAACCGCCGCCCATGCCGTTCGTGATGCTGAACTGGCGGCCTCGGTCGCCATGGGGGAACTCGGGGCCGACCTCCTGCTTGAGTTGGTTGAGCGCCGACCGTTGCGGGTCATGACGATCTGCAACACTGGCGGTCTGGCCACCGTCGAGCGGGGTACGGCCCTGGCCGCCATCCAGGTCCTGCATGAGCGCGGCCTGCTGCAGGAAGCACTACCGCTCGAAACCCGCCCGTTGTTGCAGGGGGCCCGCCTCACGACGTGGGAGCTTGGACGCATGGGCGCTCCCCACCGCCTTGTTGTCGACTCCGCAGGCCCGTTCCTACTGGCCCGGGGCGAAGCGGACGTGGTGGTGATTGGGGCTGACCGGGTGGCGGCCAATGGCGATACGGCCAACAAGATCGGCAGCTTCTCCTTGGCTCTGGGCGCGGCCAATGCCGGGGTGCCATTTGTCGTCATCGCTCCCGAGTCGACCATCGATCTTGACACCCCGGACGGCGCTTCGATCGACATTGAGGACCGGGGTCCGGAGGAGGTGGTATCGGCGCTGGGGACATCGTTGGCGCCGGCCGGTACCAGGGCCATCAACCCCGCTTTTGATGTGACCCCGGCCACTCTTATTGCCGCCCTCGTCACCGAGCAGCGGGTGGTCCGCTTTGACCGGGGTCAAGCCCTGGAACTCCGCTCCGTCGGTGCCGTTGGTAACGGGTAGCGCACAGGATTTAACTCGGAGCGGAAGCCAAAACGTGGTGCCAACTTGTCATGGCTTTGAAATATCGGGCCCCTTGTCTTCATCAGTCCTCAACCCAAGGCTGACCCAGGGCGAATAGACTCAGCGCCGTCGACAGGTTCAGCCACCGGTTGGATCTGCTACCTCTCAGGGGAGGAACAATATGACTTCATTCAAACGGCTACTTGCCGTCCTGTTCGTGCTCAGTCTTCTTGCCGCCGCATGTGGCGACGGTGACGATGACGAAGCTGAAGGTGGAACGGACGAGACAACCGAAACCGGTGACGACACGGCTGATGCCGATGCGGCGATGGCCGAAGGCGAGGGCGTCAAGACCTGCCTCGTGACCGACCTTGCCGGTATCGATGACAAGAGCTTCAACGCCACCGCATGGCAGGGCGTGCTTGACGCCATCGACAGTGGCGACGCTGCAGCCGAGCCCGAGTCGTTCTTCCTCGAGTCCGATGCCGAAGCCGATTGGCAGCCGAATATCGACCAGATGGTCAGCCAGGGTTGCGAGCACATCGTCACCGTCGGCTTTGCCCTCGATGCGACGACCCAGACCAACGCTCCGGCCAATCCCGACATCAACTGGACCATCGTCGACGTCGACATGTTTGACTTCGCCGCCGATCCTCCAGAGGACATTACCTTCGACAACGCCATCGAGCTGACCTACCAGACCGACGAAGCGGCTTTCCTGGCCGGCTATGTTGCCGCCTCGGTGAGCGAGTCGGGTGTGGTTGGAACCTTCGGTGGTGCGAACTTCCCGACCGTTTCGATCTTCATGAACGGCTTCTACTGGGGTGTTCAGGAGTACAACACGGCCAACGGCACCGACGTCAAGGTGCTGGGCTGGGATCCTGAGAACCCTGACACCGGGTTGTTCACCGGCGACTTTGTCGACCTCGACCTGGCCCGTTCCACCGCTCAGAGCCTGCTCGATGAGGGGGCCGACGTGATCATGCCGGTTGGCGGTCAGATCAACCTCGGTGCCGCCGCCGCCATGGAGGATCTCGGGATGGGAGCCACTGGCGACACCTTCGGCGCCCTGATCGGGGTTGACACCGACCAGTTTGTTTCGGTCCCCGACTTGGCCGACCTGTGGTTGACCTCAGTGGAGAAGAAGATGGCGGTTGGCGTTGCCGACTCCATCGCTCAGACCGCCGCTGGTTCCTTCACTCCCGGTGTCACCCAGGGCTTCTTGTCCAACGGTGGTGTCGACATCGCACCGTTCCATGACTTTGACGGTGTTGTTTCCGACGAGACCAAGGCCGAGGTCGAGGAGCTCCGCAAGGGCATCATCGACGGTTCGGTCAATGTGGATCCCACGGGGGCCTACCACAGCTAGGCAGTACACGAGGCAGCCCGCAGGAACGTCAGCCATCACGGTGGCGCTCCTGTGGGGCCTCGGTGGTGTTGTTCACTGGCTTTGATGTGAGGGTAAGAGGGTAAGAGGGTAAGAGGGTAAGAGGGTTTCCGATTGACGTCGGGGGCGGTTGGCGGAAGGCTACGCGGGCCTTGATCTG
>Ga0316187_10002143_pt1 | contig 17231 bp, 13 predicted proteins | sample CroRivburrow1_MG_FD_204927 | JGI IMG/M metagenome (GOLD analysis project Ga0316187, IMG submission 204927) | Coastal sediment microbial communities from Maine, United States - Cross River worm burrow 1 | ecosystem: Environmental > Aquatic > Marine > Coastal > Sediment | place: USA: Maine... | reverse complement strand
TTTCTCATGACGGCGTGCGAATACACGACCTCTCCCTGCAGCAGATGATGGAGCCCAGGGTCCTGGCTCGCCTGGTGCGTGACAACAAGGTTGATGCGGTTGTGGGCGCGACCCTACTCGGGTCCTTCGCACTGGCTCGGGCTGGGTGCGAGCTCCCCTTTTGGGCCGATCAGTTCGGTCACTCCATGGCAGAAGCACAGGCGAAAGCGGCTCTCGTGGGCAACAACCGCCCATTGGCGGAAACCTGGAATCTCGTGCGGCGCGTGGGTGCTGTTGCAGACAAGTTCTCCGCAGTGTCGAGAGCTCAGAGATTCGCGATGATGGGTGAGCTCGGTGCCATTGGGCGTCTCAATGCCCAGAATTGTGGGTACGAGATGATCGAGGTGGTGCCATGCGCCGTAGAGCGGTCTGGAGCGGATAGCGCCGCCGACGAGAGGCCCAGGGCCGACAGCTCGGAGGATGACTTCTGCGTGCTGTGGAGCGGCAGCTACAACGTCTGGTCGGATGTGGAAACACTCGTCGCGGCACTGGAAGGCGCGATGAGCGCCGATGCGCGAATCCGCTTTGTTTCCACGGGCGGCGAAGTACAAGGCCATGACGAGAGTACCTATCATCGACTGAAGCAACGGGTCGCTGACTCACCTTTCCGGGACCGGTTTCTTCTCGCAGGCTGGGTCGAGCCTGACGAAATGCGGGTCTATCGAGACCAGGCCGATCTCGCGATCGTGACGGAGACCCCCATTTACGAAGGAATTCTCGGCAGCAAGAACCGAATCCTGGAATGGCTGCATCTGGGGATCCCAATCCTCTGCACTGAGCTCGGCGAGCTGAGCTCCTACCTGTCGGAGCGAAGGCTGGCCTTGACGGTCCGGCCGTCGGATGTTCGAGCCACTACCGAGGCGATTCTCTGGGCTGCCAATCACCACGGTCGACTGCAGGAAATGGCGCAGAGCGCAAGGAGTGCCGCCGAGGCCGATTTCTCAGTGGCGGTTACCACAGCTCCCCTCAGTAGATGGGCGGACAGACCGCAGAGAGCTCCCGATAGCGAGGCAATGCGAAGCCTCGGCGATCCGATGACGTATGCTTCATGGGTAGACCGCTTTGCAGCACAGGCCCAGAGAGTTCGCTTCGTCGAAGTTTCGACTCTTGCGAGGAAGCTCTGGCGCAGGTCGCGGAGTAGGTTGGGCTCGTGACCGAGCTAGATCAGTGCGGTGCGGTAAGGAGGCTGGCCCGCGCTAGACTTGGAGGGTAATGCCAATGAGCAGACTCTTCGTTGTCGGCGCTGCGCCTCTGCCATTCGAGCGGAAGCAGAGACTGTATGCTGCAAATCTCCGTACCTGGCACTTCACCAAGCCACTTCTCGATGCCGGACACGCGATCCGCTTGGTGGCGTGCCGGCTTCCGAACACCTATTCACCCGAGGAAGACAGTGAGCCCGTAGAGTTCAACGAGCAACCCGGCTTGGAGTATTTTTCAGTCCGACCCGAGGTTTTCGAGGACCGGAGTTTTCTGCAGGATCAGTTCGAAGAGTTCGAGGCCGATGCCATCATAGGGGTGAATACCTATCCGGCCTCGAGAGCGGTGCGAATCGCTACGGAGAAGCCGATCTGGTGTGATCTGAATGGTTGGGTCATGGCAGAGGCACAGACCAAGACCGCAGTCTATGGGGACGATCGATACCTCTCTCACTTCTGGAAGATGGAAGAGGCCGTTCTCAGGAGGGCGGATGTGATCTCGACGGTGTCGATGGCCCAAGCTCACGCCGTGGCGGGTGAGTTGGCGACACTGAGTCGACTCGGCAAGAGCACATTCGGATACTCCTTTCTGGTGCCGATACCGAATGCCGTAGTCGAGGTCGAGTATCAGCACCAGGTCGGCACCATCCGCGGAACCCTGGTCGACGAGGACGACTTTGTCGTGCTCTGGGTGGGTGGCTACAACACGTGGACCGATGTCGATCTCCTGTACGAGGGACTGACTTGTGCAATGGAGGTGGCGCCCCGACTGCAGTTCGTCTCCACCGGCGGAGTTATCGAGGGCCACGACGAGATCACCTTCAAGCGTTTTCAGGACCTGATCGCCGGGAGCGAATTCAAAGATCGGTTTCACTTCGTCGGTTGGGTCCGCACCGAGGAAGTCCCCAGCTATTACTACGAGAGCAATCTCGGACTCAACGTCGATGGTGACAACTACGAGACGATCTACGGTGCGCGAAACCGTCTCAACGATATGATGAAGGTGGGCTTGCCGCTGCTGACGACGGTAGGCACTGAAATCAGCCACGATATCGAGAGTCATGACCTGGGGTTGACGTGCCCGATAGGAGATGCAGGTCGTTTCACCGAGCAGATCGTCTGGGCGGCGGAGAACCGCGACGAGCTCGAAGCGATGGCCCGACGAGCACGCGAGTTCGCCAACCGAGAGTACTCCTACGAGGCGACCACGAGGCCTTTGCTCAGATGGGTCGAGGCTCCACAGCGAGCACCGGACAAAGCCAGGCGAGTAGCCCTTACAGACCTCGACTTCTTCGAGCATTCCGACACGACGGAGGGCGCAAAGGAGAATAGGGACAAAGGTCTCGACTCCCTTGCTGGCGGCTGGCGCCGGGTCTGGGAGGCTGCTGCCAGACGGGTGAGGCGCAAAGGCCGCCCTTGATCCTCCAGCATCCCGTCGGATTCGCCTACGCTACAAACCGGAGCTGGTGAAGAGTGCGAACTGGATCCAGAGTTCGAAAAACCGTTGAACTCCCCCGGATCTCTGTAATGAAACCCGTTCGAGAGCTGTTTCTTGCCGCCTCCAGGGATCGCTATCCGGTTCTCGCCCGGGCGAGGGCACGGGGACTCGGGTCAGTGAGCTTGGTTGTCTTCCTCCTGCTGATCGGTGGTTGTCGGGGAAAGACCACAGAAGAGCGACAGGCCGAGATGGTAGCGGCCGAGTCTCTGATTCGAGAACCCACACAGAGGACACTCGACTTCGATGACCTGACAGTCAACCGTTCGGTGGCGGCCATCCGGTTCGACGAGCCAGGGGAAGCAGAGCGCTGGACGACCTCCCCCAATGGAGCCGTTGTTATCGAAGACGGAGTGCTGAGTGTGACCTCCGAAGGCGGCCGATTGAGCTTGACGCGCCGTGTCGACTGGGATGCTTCTGAAATCGACCGGGTGGTGATCCATCTCGAACCCCGATCGAGCATTCGAACCAGAGTTCCTCGCCTTTATTGGACTGGCCCCGGCGAGAAGTTCGAAGAAGGGCGCAGCTTGGCGGGCGAGATCCGCAAGAAGGGCGGAACAGCGATCTCGTTCGATGTCCGAAGTGACACCCCATGGCCTCGGAGGGTGGATCGACTTCGGCTAGATCTTGGAACCGAGAGTGGCCATCCGATCGAGATGAGCCTGATCGAGGCTCTGATGTCCATGCCCAGGCCCGATGCCGACGCATTCCTGGCGGCTGACAACTGGAAGGTGGAGCTGGACCACGATGTCAGAAATGCCGTGGTGACGACTGCCGCCCGCGAGATCCCCTGGACGATTCGCCACCCTGGCTCGCTACGCCTCCGTTTTTCCTACGGCAGGCTGGAGGGTAGTGCTGCTGCCCTTCGATTTCGCGTTTCACAGGTGGTGGGCGACGGTCCGCGGACTGTACTTTTCGAGGAGGTTCTCGAAAGCTCCGCAGAGGGAGAATCAGATCAATGGCATGAGGCCGAGGTCGTGCTCGAGCCCTCCAGAAAGCCCCGGCGGGTCATTCTCGAATCATGGCCAGTCGATACCGGCGGCTCGATAGGGGCCGCCGCGTGGGCCAATCCAGAACTGGTGCCGGTGGCGGATTCCGCGCCACCCTCGAGCATCGTGCTCATCTCATTGGACACACTGCGAGCCGACCGTCTGTCGCTCTATGGCTACTCTGAATCCACCTCGCCCAACCTGTCCGAGTGGGCCGAGGAGGGTGGAGTCATCTTCCTCAATGCGGTGGCGGCCGCCCCCAGAACGCTGCCGTCTCATGCCTCTCTGCTTTCGGGGATCGACGCCTTCAAACATGGTTCGAATTTCTACAGTCCTATCTCTCCCAGGCTCGATCTCCTGCCGGAGATTCTCCGGTCGGAGGGCTACAAGACGCTTGCAGTCACCGGTGGTGGTGTCATGCATCCAGATTTCGGCCTGACGCAGGGATTCGACGAGTACAGCTACTGGCCCGCATGGGCTGGCGGAATTGGTGAGCTGGAACACGGACTACGACTGGCGAAGGAGAAGCTCAGCAGAAACACCGACCGTCCGATCTTCCTTTTCTTCCACACTTACGAGATTCACGATCCGTACGTGTCGAGACCCCCCTACTCGGATCGTTGCTACGAAGCTCCGGAGTCACAAGGGCAGGAGAGCTATCTGTTCGGAGCCCGACCCTCCAACCGCACTGGGGACGATGGATTTCAGCTTCACTATGAGTTCATCAAGTGGGAGGCAGATACCGCCATCGGCGAAGCAGTACCAGCGGCCGAGTCGGATCTACCTCTGATCAACTGTCTCTACGACGCTGGGGTTGCCTACACCGACTTCAAGATTGGGCAGTTCTTGTCACAACTCCAGGAAGAGCCTGGCGCCGAGCAGAGGATCATCGTTCTTACCTCGGATCACGGCGAATCACTGGGCGAGCAAGGTCGTGCCAAGCATGCGTATCTGTCGGATACGAACTTGATGGTGCCGCTCGTCTTTCGGATCCCCGGCCTCGAGACGACTCGTCGCAGGATCGAGGAGCAGGTGAGCCTCGTAGATATTGCTCCGACGATCTTGGAACTGGTCTCCCCGACTCGAGCCACCGCTATGGATGGTAGGTCCCTGCTCTCGCTGATCCAGGGACTGCGAGCGTCAGGATCGGAGCGCCGCGCATGGAGCTATGCAGCCACCGAGAACCGGGGGGTGGGAGTCCGAATCGACGACCAATTCAAGTACACGTTCAACAACACGGCCTGGGAGCCCGCCCTCGGAGTCGAAGAGCTCTACGATTTGCGCAGCGACCCGCTCGAGCAGACCAATCTCCAACAATCGAGGAGAGAGTTGGCGGAGCATTTGCGAGGTGAAGCCGTGGACTACATTAGGTCCGGCACACTCGGGGTCCAGTTCTGGTTCAGGCACCGTGGCTGCGGTGCCCTCGACGGCCAGATCGGTGGACGGGCGGTCAGCGAGACCACGATCAAGGCCGTCGAGATTCCGGCGGGCGGCTTGGAATGGTCGCAGCCCAACGAGTTGAGAGTTCACGTTGCCCCTGGGGAGTCTTTCGGTATCGTAGTGGAGGAGGCTCAGGGGAGCCTGGAGCTCGACTTCAGCATCTCAGGCTGTTCCGATATCTCTGTGAAGCCGTTCCGCCAGAGGCTTCAGATCGAGGACATACAGGAGCCCTGGAGCCTGACAAGAAGGGCAGGAGACTGGCGAGTGACGGACAAGGCCGACGATTCTGACGACACGCTGGTGACGTTGATGCCCAGTCTACTGGGACCGGTCTTGCAGCCAGGTGGCGATGCGGTGGAGGACCCTGTCGTTCTGGAGCAGCTTCGAGCCCTTGGATATATCAATTGAGGGGGGGCTCGGTCGCCCGCGGGTCCAGCAACCGCGATCGACCCATCTTCATGTCGACGGCCGATTGTTGTCTTCCCCAAAGAGCCAGCTACCGTGAGCGACAAAGAGACGATCCGCGAGCTTCTCGCCGGCGAGCCCGAAGCCGTGATGCAGGTCAGGTCCTGGATTCGGATCAGCTCGAGTCCGTATCGCGGCAGACTGGGTGCTGATCTTGAGGATCTCGAGCAGGAGATCCTTCTCGAGCTGACCCTGACACTGAGGGAAGACGGATTTCGCGGCGACAGCCGCCTCAGGACGTTCGTGCGGACCTGCGTGCACCACAAGTGTATTGACAGGATGCGGGCTCAGACGAGGCGGACGTGGGTCTCGGTGGACGACCTGGAGCTCGTCAGCAAGGAGCCGTCGTCTTTCGAGCGCGTGGCGAGTGCCCAGACCGGCGAGATGGCCCTGGAGATTCTGGAAGAGCTGGGCGAGGGATGCCGGGAACTCTTCGAGATGTTGCGCGATGGGGCCTCCTATCGCGAGATGAGCGAGCGGCTGGGGGTGGGGGAGGGAGCTCTACGGGCGCGTGTCTTGCGCTGTCGAAGACGGGCCATCGCGATCCGTGACCGAGTTGCTTCGAATAAGGGGAGTAACAAGACTCTGGGTACGACGACTAGGTAGTTAGAGATGGCGAAAAACGAGATCAGTGGACCCTGCTCGGGCATTGTCGACCTGTTGCCGTGGTGGCTCAACGGCACCCTCGACAGCGGTGAGGCCACCCTGGTGAGCTCTCACCTGGTTGCCTGCGCCGGGTGCCGGAGAGAGATGGAAGAGCTGCTCGAGGTCTGCGACCTTTTCGAGGCTCATATACCGAGCCTCGATCTCGCCCACTATGCCCATGGTGCCGAGCCGACCCTCGTGCGTCGTGAGACGATCGAAAAGCACCTGGTCTTCTGCCCCTCTTGTAGTGAGGAGTTCGAGCTGGCCGCCCGTGATTCCGTGGTCGGCTTGGATGAGATTCCGGAAAGGGATGAGATTCCGGAAAGAAGGCAGGTACGCAGATGGCGACATCTGGCGGCCGCTGCCAGCTTGGTGGCTGTCGTCGCGACGGGGGGACTCGTCGTCAGTCTGGTGGGCAACGGAGACCTCTCCGATCCCGGGGATTTGGCAGAGGGTGCGACAGACTCGAATGTGGGGAAGGTCTTGGTAGCCTCCCGGCACGAAAGCGATGGCGCGGCTCCCGAAGTGATGTCCATGGATCTTCTCGTGGATGGCTTCGAGGCCGGAAGCATGGAAGCTTGGTATGAGGCCCGAGGCGATCGGACTTCAGGAGATTCGAAAGAGTAGACTAGAATGCTGCTTCTACCTGTGACCTGCGGGGCGAAGCGAAGACAATCCAAACGGAGGACGAAGCGATGAAAAAGACATTCCTGATTCTCATGGCGCTCTGCATGCTCGCAGGTATCGCAAACGCTGACACCCTGACGGTGAACGCTGCGGCTGCGATGGGCGGTACCGGTACGGCTTGTGGCGGCGGCAATTGCGGGCTCGATGTGGCTCACGACAATACGTCGGCCGCGTATGTTAGAGACGATTCGCCGACAGCCGAGACGATTTATCGGTTCGAGTTCCTCTTCGATCCGAATGCCATCTCGCCGGAGACCGGCAACTGGCGGCAGGCGATCTTTGGGACCTTCGGTCCCAATCCCCGTCCGAACAATGCAGCGAATCCTTGCCCAATTTCCGCGACGGTTCAACTGCCTCTCATGCGTGTCTTCTTGCTGTTGAAGGGCGGAGTAGGGCAGAACTATTTCGTCATGGGACACCTGATGGGAAACCAGTGTGGGGTTAGGCAGGTCGTCCCTATTCCGATCGCGGATGATGGGCCGGTCAAGATTTGTGGCGAGCTCGAAACCGGCACTCCTGGCCGTGGCGCTCTGGCGGTCGTGGGTGCTGGGGACGCATGTCCCGCGACGGGTGACGCAGCGTGGGGCGAGCGCGACGTGAACAACGTCGAAACCAACGTCGAGAACGTACGGATGGGAACGCTCGGCACCAACTCTTACGCTCAGGGAGAAGATGGAAGTCTCTATTTCGACGAGTTTGCCTCGTTCAGGACGCTGAATCCCTAAGTCTCAGCTAGTCGGTTGAGAATTGGCTTCAATCATGGTCCTGCTGCCGATGGGCAGCAGGACCTTTTCTTGTCTGGGCTCCTGGAGGGATCACCTGAAGGGTGATGAAGTATGCGAAGATATTTCGGGCTTCCGGGAGCGGATTGGAGACTCCTGCGTCGCGGGTTTCGTATCGAATGTCAGGTGCTTCGGCTGCGAGTCTTGGGAGCCCGGCCTCTTCGAGCTGGGTAATCGAAGAGCAGAGGCCGATCCCTTGAACCGTGACTACGCCATGGCACCGCCGTCTCGTCTGCTCTCTGTCCTCCTCTCGGCCGCGTTCCTAGCGGTCGGCTGCACGGGGCCGTCGCCGGAGAAAGAAGAGTCGCTGGCCGACCTGGTTGCGGCCTTTCCGTCAGCCAGGATAGTGCAGCCGACCTCTGCCATCGAGTTCGGCGATCCGGGCTACCGGAAGTACCTCGTGCGTGGCTGGCATGAGGACTATCGGGAGATCGACCACGATCGACAAGCTACCTGGTCCACTGGCTCTTCCTCGGAGTTGGAGTTCTTCATCGCCAGACCCCGTGACCTGAAGGTGGCGATTCGTTGTGGGGCGATAGCTCGGAATACGAAGGCTCCGCACCGGCTCGGCCTGCGACTCAACGGCGAGCCCTGGGCCGAGCTGGAGATCCGTCCAGGTCTGGCCCGATACGACCTTCTCCTACCCGGAGATCTTCAGCGATCGGGAATGAACCGTCTGGAGATCATGCATCCGGCAGCCAGCGAAACGCCCGCACCTCGAAGGAAAGATGTCCGGGTGCTTTGGGACTTCATGCGTTTCGAACCGGTTCGAGAGGACTTCCCTTCGCCCTTCGCACGTCAAGATACCGGCCGGATCTTCGTCCCCTTCGACAACCGGATCGACTACTTCTTGGAGCTGACCGGAGAGAGCTCCTTCGTGGTCGAGGGGATTCGCGCTCGAGGGAGCTTCGAGGGGCGACTTCAGGTGGCTCTCGAGACCGAAGATGGCGAAGAGAAGGTCTTGACCGAAGACCTCGCGGCGGTGCCTGGACGACGAGTGAACTTGCCGGTCGAGCCGGCGGAGCGAGTTCGTCTCTCCCTCTTCGCACTGTCTGGGCGGGAGATCGAAGATAGGACCGCGGGCGTTGTCCTGGTCCGTCCTCGAGTCGTGACGGCAGCTAGAGGAGCCGAGCAGGTCGTGGAGAACTCCAACCCGATCGTGCAGCTCCCAGCGGCCGAAAGACCGAACATCATCGTCTATCTCGTAGATACGCTCAGGGCGGATCACCTGGGCTGCTACGGCTACGACAAGCAGATCTCGCCCAGGATCGACGATTTCGCAGGAGAAAGCGTCCTTTTCGAGGGCTCCCAGGCGCAGTCCCCTTGGACGAGGGCTTCGGTCGCCTCGGTCTTGACCGGACTCTGGCCGCAGGTCCATGGCGCTCAGGCCGACGAAGATCGGCTCGGCGACAAGGTCGAGACCCTGGCGGAGCGGCTGCGGGATCTGGGGTATCGAACCGTGGGTATCACGGGTAACGGCAACGCCCATGAGGCCTTCGGTTTCGCCCAGGGTTTCGACTACTTCAAGTACATCGTCAAGCCGCGCCCGGGAGAGCTCCTCGCGACCTCGGAGGACATCAACGAGGTCGCTCTTGGATGGCTCGATCGCCGAGATCGTGATCAGCCGTTCTTCATGTGGCTGCATACCATCGATCCCCATGCGCCCTACGATCCACCGGAGCCGTTCGCTGCAAAGTGGGCCGGATCGGTGGAGGATGCTTCGATTGGCTCCATGGACTCCCTGCAGGAGATCAGCAAGCTCGATCGGGAGCTCGAGGACGACAGCATCGAGAAACTGATGGCTCTCTACGACGCCGAGATCGCTTACAACGACGACAGCTTCGGAGCGCTGCTCGAAGAGCTGCGCGAGAGAGGGCTCTACGAGGACAGCTTGATCGTCTTTCTCTCGGACCATGGCGAGGAGTTCTACGATCATGGAGCCTTGCAGCACGGCAAGACCCTGCATTCTGAGATGCTCGACGTTCCTCTGATCGTCAGAATGCCGCGGGGAGAGGGTGGTGGCAGACGGGTCCGGAGCTTGGTCGAGCACGTGGACTTGCTACCTACGATTCTGCATTTCCTGGGTCAGGAGGAGACGCAGGGAATTCAAGGCGAAAGTTTCCTAGACATGTTGATCGCCGGCGCAGAGGAGACTGCCGAGGCCGGTAATGCAGTGGCTCAGATCGAATTACGGGGTCGCAAGGCCTCCAGCCTGATCGAAGAGGGCTGGAAAGTCATCGTGCAACAGGATGACGGTAACTACGCCTATCCCCAGCTCTATTTCAGGCAAGAGGACCGGGAGGAGAAGGAGAATCTCGCCCCGGACCGTCCCGGCCTGAGCCGCTATCTCGCGGCTCGACTCCAAGCGATCGAGACCGCTACGGGCCAAGCGATCGAGGGGGGGCAGATCTCCGACGAGGAGCTCGAAAAGCTGGAGGAGGAGCTCAGGGCTCTTGGCTATTTGGACTGAGACCTTCGCCAACCAGCTCACCTCGCCAAGGCCACGGGAGGTATGATCAGATATCATGCATCCGCCCGAGCGATCGAGCCAAGTCGCGAGATTCTGGGATGAGACCACCCAGGAGTCTTTTGCGCCGACGACTTACTGGCTGGCCAATCCACTGGTGCACGCCCGGTACCAGAATCGTGCGACGGCTGGTAGGTCACATCACTGGGTCAACTACTGCATTGAGAAGTTCCTGGGTGAGAGTCGCCCAGTGAGTCGGATGCTGAATGTCGGATGTGGTGATGGCCAGCTAGACCGACACCTGCTGCTACTGGATGCCACGGAGCGGATCGACTCTGTCGATATCTCACCAAAGCGAATCGAAGAAGCGCGTCGGATAGCAAGCGAACAAGGGCTGACTCGCATTCAATACCATGTGCAGAATGCGGAATCGGAGGCTTTCCCTGCCCCACCGTATGATGCCGTCATCATGGACTCGGCTCTTCACCATATGGAGGGTCTGGAGGTCTTCCTGTCCAAGACTGCGGACTCACTCGAGCCCGATGGATTCCTCTTCTTGAATGAGTATGTCGGACCGAACCGCTTCGATCTGAGCCAACGCGAAGAGGACCTTGTTCGGGCCTGCTTCACCCTGATTCCGGAGCGTTACCGCAGATCCTTGCAGCCCGAGGACGAGGGCCGTGTCCTGACAGAGCCCTGGATACCGGATCCCGAGGCGGTGGCCATGGAGGACCCTTCCGAATCGGTACGGTCTCGAGACATTCCGTCGGCTCTTCTCGAGTCTTTCGAGGTCCTCGAATCGCACCAGGCAGGGGGAACCCTGCTGCACTTCGTGCTGCAGTCCATCGCCGGTCACTTCAGGCAAGAAGATCCCGAGTCGATGGTGGTACTGCGCCAGCTGTTTGCCATCGAGGACGGCCTGATCGAGATCGGCGAGTTGGACAGCCACTTCGTCTTGATCGTGGCAAGGCCGAAGCAGGCTTGAGTCCCGATCCTCGCCACCCCCTCCCATCCTGGGGTTGAGGCGGCCGGCGTTCCTTCAATCGAGGGGGATCGAGACACCTGTCAGGGCCTGGGAGGCTCGGCCAAGCGCCGGAACAGACTCAGATACTCCTCGGCGACCTCGTCCCAATCGTAGAGCCGGTTCGCTCGCTCTAGGCAAGCTCGCCCTCTCTCGTGGGCGCCTTGGGGGTCGCTTCGGATCGACTCGAGCGCGCGAGACAGGGTCTGGACCTCCGAGGCTCTGAAGTAGTGAGCGGTTTCACCAGCCACCTCGCGGTTCTCGGGAGTGTCGTTGACCACGACGCAGTTGCCATAGCCCATGGCCTCGACCAGTGCCGGATGTGTGCCCCCGACCTCGGTGGCGTGAACATAGGCCAGGGCATGGGAAAGCAGCTCTCGATAGCCGCGGCCGTAGGTCGGGCCGGGAAACAGGATTCGGGGGTCGGCGTCGGCGGCGAAGCTGCGAATGAAACGGTCGGCGTAGGGAGCGCCGCCTACCATCACCAGAGGCAGCTCGCCACCTACCCGCCGGTAGGCTTCGGCCACCTGGTGGGGGTTGTTCTCGGGCTCGAACCGGCTCACGTAGAGAAAGTAGCGTCCGGGTTCCAGACCCAGGTTCGCCAGAGTGTCGCCGGGCGGTTCTGGCTTCGGGTCGACGCCATAGGCTACGACGGTCGACTCGCAGCCATAGCGCTCCAGGTAGTACTCGCGAATGACCTCGGCGTCTGTGACGAGAGCGTTGGGTGCTCGGCCTGCCAGGCGCTCTGAGATCGTGTAGGCGAGTCTGCCGAATCGTCCCCACTTGGCTCGCTGCCGCTCGATGCCGTCGACGTGCAATGCCACCGGGGTACCGGCCAATCGCAGGAGAGGAACGAAGATGGCGTTGACCGAATTGACGACCAGCGCAACATCGAATCGTTGACGAGTGGCGTGCAGACAGGAGACTAGCGTGTGGACCGGAGTGTCCAGGTGTTTCGTTCGAACGGTAGGCAAGACGATCAAGCGAACTCCCCGGTAGCAGCCCAGGTCGGCTGGAGTGTAGTGCGCACGGCAGTACACTGTGACATCAAGGCCCAATCGAGCCAGTCTCGGCGACAGCTCCTCCATCAGCGTTTCATATCCGCCGTAGCTCGCCGGTATTCCCCGGCTGCCGATGAGAGCCACCTTCAGGGGCCTCACAGTGGCTGACTCCTTTTGAAGAACCAGCGGTTCACCTCCCAGCTGCCGGTGGTGCGCCGAGCCTGGATCGAGCGCCGACGCTCGAGGATTCTCTGCCGGTTCTTCCAGAGCCAGGAATACGCAGCGAGGGACGCCCGCTCCCTGAGGAGGACATAGGCGAAAGCGCCCAGGTCGCGCACCAGCGTCGGCGCTGCGGTCAGGACGAGATTCAGCCAATCTTGATGGTAGAGGCGCAGCAGATATCGGTTCTTCAGGGAATGCACGTTGACATGCGGAGGCATGCTGGTGCGACGCTGCGGCAGGTTCCTCCTGCGGTGCTCACAGAGCGCTGCCGGTTCGTACAATACCTCCCATCCGCGCTCCTGAAGTCGAAAGCAGAGCTCCGCATCCTCGCGGTAGGAGTGGAACTCCCCCAGAAAAGCCTCGCCGTTCACTGCCACATCTTCGAGTGCCTGGCGAGAAAACAGCGACGCGGCGCCGGTGGTGCCGAAGACCCTGTCGCTTTGTTCCCATTGCCGCTTGTCGATCTGGCCGGAACCTCGGTCGAAGTGTCGCCAAGCCGGGGTGAGGTACATACCGCAGGCGTCGAGAGTAGCGGCTGCCCCTTTTTCGAGTGGTCGGTAGAGGCGACCGGCGACGGCGCCGATCCGGACTTCGGGATGACTGGTGAATCCAGCGACCAGATTCGAGACGAACCCGGGTTCGGGTCGGCAATCCGGGTTGAGACTCAGAATGAGAGGTGCTCGTGTCAAGGCGAGAGCGACTTCCATGCCCCCGGCAAAGCCGAGGTTCTCCCCGAGCGATCGGTGAGTCAGGGATATCCCATTCGGTGCGTGTCTCTGCACCGCGGAGACGCTCTGATCCGAGCTAGCGCAGTCGACGACTACCAGCTCGAGAGGTCTGTAGGTCAGTGCCGCGAGTGATTCCATGCACGCAGGCAGGTCGCGGGCCGAATCGTGGGTGATGATACAGATCGCTACTCGGTCGTCGCCCATTCGTCAATCCGCAGTGGAGGCGGTGCTGTTAGTAGCGCCGAGCTCTTCCTGAAATGTCCTCGGCAAGCGCCAGCCGCTCAAGGAGCCCACAATCAACGCCGCCAGGCCGAAGGCCGCAGCGCTGCGTGAGGTTGCGCGTCTGGGCTTGCGAAGCGCCAGCAGGGGAAGCCGGGCTATCGCTGCGAGCGTCAGGAGCAGCCGTGCCAAAACCGCGAGGAACCCCGAGTGGTGCTTCTCGATGTAGCGCGAGAGGTTTTGGTAGTAGATCCAGATGAAGCGACCATAGCCCAGTCTGCTGACGGTGGTTCCAAGCTGGTGCTCGAAAGTCGAGCTTGGCCAGTAGAGGATCGTCCGTCCGAGATCGCGGAAGCGCCTGGCCAGGTCGACATCCTCGAACCATGCCGGGTAGAAGGTCTCGTCGAATCCACCGACCTCGTCCAGAGCGCTCCGTCGCAATGCAAGGGCCGCGGCTGCTGGTTGTTGGATAGCGGTGCCTGCGATCGGTTCCTCTGCAGAGCCCTTTCCAGCGGGAATCAGGAGAGCCTGCAGCAGGAGGGTAGAGATCCGGGGCAGAGGGCGGAGTTGCCATCGATGTTGGCCGGTTCCATCGGCCGAGACGAGCTTGGGTGCCAAGCCGGCGGCATCCGGAAAGCGTTCGAAACCCTCGATCAGGCTCTCCAGGGCGCCGGCAGTTGGGTGGGCGTCGGGGTTCAGGATCAGAACGAGAGGGGCCCGGGCCAGATCAAGGGCGGCGTTGATTGCCCCGCCAAACCCCAGATTCCGTGCTGGGCGAAGAACCTCGGTGCCTGGGGGATCCGAATCAAGGGCGCCAGAGTTGTCCACGAGAATGAGCTCGAACCGTGGATCCGCCGACCAAGAGGACACCAGCTCGGAGAGCTCGTCCTCACAGTGCCAATTCACCGCAATTCCTGAAAGCAGAACTTCCGAGTTGCCAGGCTGCAAAGGATGAGCCATCTTACCGCTGGATCAGGTGTCCAAGAAGCCCTTTGAGTAGCTACGCAGGACATCACCAGGTAAACCCTCTGCCACGATCTCACCGTGTTCGATCCACAATGCTCTATCGCAGTATTCTGAGAACGAATCCAATTGATGTGAGACGAGAAGGATGGTCGTACCCTTCGAGCGGAAGTCGTGAATTCTCTCCAGGCACTTCACCCTGAATCCCTCATCACCAACCGCCAACAGCTCGTCGACCAACAGGATATCGGGGCGAAACATCGTTGCCACCGCAAAACCGAGCCTCGCGAGCATGCCGCTGGAGTAGTTTCGTATGGGTAGATCGATGAACTGGTGCAGCTCGGAGAATGCCACGACCTCCGGGACGTGTGGCTGAACGACCCGTTGGGGATAGCCGAATAGTGCCGCATTCAGGAAGATGTTCTCGCGACCGGTCAGATCGTAGTGAAAGCCGGCACCGAGATCCAGCAGCGGGGCTACTTGGCCGCGGATGATGACCCGCCCTCGGGTTGGCCTGAGGACTCGGGATATTACTTTCAGCAGGGTGCTCTTGCCGGCGCCATTGCGACCTACGATACCGACGATTTCACCTGGCTCGACCTGTAGGTCCAGACCTCGGAGGGCTAGGATTTCGCGGCTCTCCAGTCTTCCAGTAAGCCGCCTGATCATGTACTCCTTGAAGCTCACGATGCTCTCGACGGGCATCGTGAATCGGACCTCGATGTCGGTAAGCTCGACTGCCAGCTGAGGTGCCGTGGCAGTTTCTGATGAGATCTCGACAGGCGGTCTAGCTACGTAGGTCAAAGACATTCCTCTTCGTGGTGAATATCCACCATCCCACGGCCAGAGCGCCGAAGCTGAAAGCGATGGAGACCAACCAGCTATGGACTGGCGCAACCTGACCGAGGGTGAAGGGATTCCGCACCAGGGTAACCAGGTGGAGGAGGGGATTCAGCAGGAAGTACTTCTGCCACTCAACTGGCACGATTGATAGGGGATAGATGATTGGCGTGGCGTACATCCAGCCGGTCAGAAGAACCTGGTAGGTCAGCTTGATGTCGTGGAAGAAGGCACCGAGGGTGGCTACCAGGAGACCTACACCCAGCGCGAACACTCCAGTGAGGAGCATTCCCACAGGGACCGTTAGGATGGCCCAGGAGAACGGGTGCTGCAGATACAGCATGATGCCCATCAGAGGGATCAGTGCGATGGCCCAGCTCGCCAGGTAGCTCAGGATCGTTGCCACCGCGAAGGCGCTGCGGGGTACGTAGATTCGGCTGGCCAGGCCCAGACTGGCAACAGTCTCTTCGACGATCTGAAGGGTCGACCGGCTGAAGAAGTCGAATAGGAGGAGACCCGACAGAAGGTAGATCGGGTAGGGGTAGTCGAGTTTCTCGAAGCGAAAAAGATTGGAGAAGACGATCGTCAGAATCGTCATCAACATCAGTGGCTCGAGCAGCGTCCAGACCACTCCCAGAACCGATCGTTTGTAGCGCAGCTTGATATTGCGGCGACTCCATTGACCGACGAGACCTCGATATCGATAGAACTCGAGCAACTCCTCGACCGCTGGATGCGGCTGCAGGGCGGAGTCGTAGACCGGCTGACGGTGCGCCGGCTGATTGGGGGCTGGTGTGGATGTTGAGGACATCGACCGGCTTCCGGTCACGGACCAGGGGCGCACGTGGTGCACCCGAAACTGCGATCCGAGCTCAGGACATCCCAGAGCTCCTCGAGGCTAGTGCCGCTCGGGGACCTCGGGCTCGCTATCCTCGTCCTCAGGGTCGACGTCCGAGTCGCTCCAGTCCTGGTTGTCACCGGCCTCGAAACCCTCTTCGAAGATCGCCGGATCAGTCTCGGCTGCTGCTGTTTCGTCCACTGGGGCTTGTTCAGTCTCTCCTTCTGGCGCTGCGCCGCCACAGGCAGCGAGGACGGAACCAAGCAGGATTGCAGCGAGGTTGGCTGAAAAACGGTATCTCATGATGTCTCGATCCTATACCACCAGGCTCCTCGTTGACCGTGAGAAGTCACACCTGTGATCGGCAAGGCATGGAGTGCCTCGACCCCACTTGAGAATCGACCCTGTGTCTCAGAGTGCTTCGACGCTGGAGAGGTTCCAGCGCCAGTCCGAACTGGAGGCTTGTGGTATCATTGCAATTCGTGTTTTTCACGTCTTCCATCGCAACGGTTGCGTACCCGGTCCCTGCACTTGGGCCCCTCCTACCAGCGTGACTGTTCAGTGTTAGTCCCCTTCGATGCTTCGGAAACCAGGTGAGCTCTGAGTTGCTCGCTTTGTTCGTCGTGGTCCCACAACCGAACTTAAGCCATACTGGAAAGGAGTCTAGAAATTAGTAAGGATATTCAGCCCCGCGTAAATCGCCAGATTCGAAAGAGTCCGGTGCGGCTCATCGACGTCGACGGTGCCCAGTTGGGCGTAGTGCCATTGGAGGATGCCCGCAAGAGGGCCGAGGACAGCGGTCTGGATCTCGTCGAGGTCGGTGCCGGTGCAAACCCGCCGGTTGTCCGAATTCTCGATTGGGGCAAGCTCAAGTACGAAAAAGAGAAGAAGGCCCGTGAGGCCAGGAAGAAGACCCACGTCATCGAGGTCAAGGAAGTGAAGTACCGGCCGAGCATCGACGAGCACGACTACGAGATCAAGACGAAGCGTGCCCGCCGGTTCCTCGAGACCGGGAAGAAGGTCAAAGTGACCATCTTCTTCCGCTATCGCCAGCTGCGCAGGCCAGAGCTGGGAGTGCAGATCTTGGACAAGGTAACCAAGGCATTGGCCGACGTCGGAACCGTCGAGTCGAGGTCTCGTCTCGATGGGCGTCGAATGGTCATGGTCCTGGCTCCGTTGCCGACAGAAACCCAG